>ERZ1106951.476-NODE-476-length-40068-cov-4.783046_pt1 | contig 40068 bp, 44 predicted proteins | sample MGYA00403676_ERZ1106951 | MGnify/ENA primary metagenome ERZ1106951 (study PRJEB35170, sample SAMEA104062398) | human gut metagenome | biome: human gut; feature: human-associated habitat; material: faeces | place: Denmark | collected 2012-04-23 ...
TCTTAAAACGAGGTACAATGTGCGCTCCAGAAACCAAGAGCCTTGGTTTCTTATGTGCTTATTCAGGGATCTGAACCACGCGGGAGTGGCGAAATTGGTAGACGCACCAGGTTTAGGTCCTGACGCCGTAAAAGGCGTGCCGGTTCGAGTCCGGCCTTCCGCACCAACGATCTTTGAATAAACGCACTTAAAGAATCTCTGCTTGAAAATCCAAGCGGAGATTTTTTTGCGCCTTAAAAAAGAGAAAAACCTCGTCAACACTATCGTCAACGAGGTTTGAAAAAGCAAAGTGGCGCAACGCTTCAAGCGCGCTACGCCTTCTCATACTGAGATTACTTGCTGCCGCAGCCGCAAGAACCTTCAGCCTTTTCTTCCTTTTCGTCGCTGCAGCCACAGCCGCAAGATTCTTCTTCATTGTGGTGGTCACCACAACCGCAACCGCAGGATTCTTCTTCATGATGGTGATCGCCACAGCCGCAAGAACCTTCATGGTGATGGTGATGATGGTCACCGCAACCACAGCCACAGGATTCTTCTTCATGATGATGGCCGCCACAGCCACAGCCGCAACCTTCATCTTCCTGGTGATGGTCGCCACAACCGCAGCCACAGCCTTCATCTTCGTGATGATGGCCGCCACAACCACAGCCGCCGCCACCGCAGCCACAACCGCCACCCTGCTGCAAGTCAAAGCGAACCGGCACAAAGGCTTCGTCCACTTCGGTCACATCAAGGCCGATCATGCCGAGCATCTTAGCGATGTTGGGCATCGGCAAAACAGCGAAGCCTTCCGGAGCTTCAGCAACCGGAACGCCGCGAGAAATCAAAGCGGTAGCAGCTTCCTGCAACGTGCGCATATCGCCAGAAACGTGCAAGACACGTTCAACACCAGGACGAACCACCCAGAATTCACCCTTGTCGTCAACGAAAACGTCATCAATGTTCAAGGGACGGCGTTCTTCAACGGCGACAGTCACCGGGCCTTCGGCAGTTTCAAAAACTTCAGGCCACTCAGCGCGCTGAGCCGAGGTCAATACCAAGTCATGAGCGCGAGCCAAAATCGGCTGAGCGGGCTGGGCATCGGACGGGAGGAGCTTCGTAAAAGTCGTCATAATGAATTTAATCCTTCAATAGATCGGGCAAAATGCCCAAAAAAGTTGTCTACAGATTGTATACGGATTTTTTGCACATCGTTAGGCTAGAGCGGCCTCTAATGCATCACCCAAACGATCTACTCCTACAATTTCTAATCCTTCAATAGGAGTACGCGGCATATTGGCTCTAGGAATAATGGCTCGAGAGAAGCCAAGTTTGGCAGCTTCGCGCAAACGTTCTTGTCCACGCGGAGAGGGACGAATTTCTCCCGCTAGACCAACTTCCCCAAAAACAACTACACCACGTGCTAATGGTTTATTTCGAATACTCGAATAGATAGCGGCTAAGAGTGCCAAGTCTGCCGCCGTTTCACCGATCTTGACGCCACCGACCGCATTCACGAAGACGTCTTGGTCAAAGCAACCAATGCCAGCGTGGCGATGCAGTACTGCGAGCAACATCGATAAGCGCTGCGCATCCACCCCAACGGCCAAGCGGCGAGGCGTTGGCAAGTGAGTGGTATCCACAAGCGCTTGAATTTCAACAAGCAAGGGTCTGGTGCCCTCTTGCGTCACGAGGACAGCGGAGCCAGGCACATCAGACTTATATTCCGACAAGAAAATCGCAGACGGGTTACTCACCCCACGCAAGCCATGGTCGGTCATGGCAAAGACCCCTAATTCGTTCACCGCGCCAAAACGGTTTTTAAAGGCGCGCACTAAACGGAAGTTAGAGTGTTGGTCCCCTTCAAAGTAGAGCACCGTATCGACAATATGCTCTAAAACACGAGGACCCGCAAGAGAGCCTTCTTTTGTGACGTGACCCACAAAAATGAGCGTAGTGCCAAGAGTTTTGGCAAGACGCGTTAAGCGAGCAGCGGATTCACGCACCTGAGAGACGCTCCCTGGAGCGCTTTCTAAGGCGCTAGAGAAAATCGTCTGAATCGAGTCGATCACAACAAACTCTGGCTTACGCTCAGAGATCACCTTTTCGATGTGTTCGAGCTCAATTTCGCTCATTAGCGCCAGGCCTCGCGGCTGGAGCTGTAAGCGCTGTGCACGCACGGCAATCTGCGAAGGGCTTTCTTCGCCCGAGACGTAAAGCGCAGAGCGCCCCATCTCAACCAAGCGAGCCATCACTTGAAGAAGAAGCGTCGACTTCCCAATCCCAGGATCCCCGCCAATTAAGGCCACGCAACCACGCACGAGCCCACCGCCCATGACGCGATCAAATTCACCAATACCAGTGAGTGTGCGCGGGACGTCTTCGACCTTTACGTCCGCTAAGTCCTGAAGCGACCCAGAGGTTTCGACAAACCCGCGGCCCGTCGTCAAACGATCTGTTGAATAACGAGAGGCAATCCCCTCTTTAATCACGAATTCTTCGAGCGTATTCCACGCCTTACAGTGCGGACACTGACCCGCCCATTTAATGGCGGTGCCTCCGCACTCGTTACAGACGTATTCGGTTTTGACTTTTTTAGCCATATCGCTCTACTCGTTTTCTTTTCTGTGTGTTGAAGCTTCTTTATAGGCTTCAACAATCTTTAAGGGGACTCGACGCGCCAGCGCGCAAATTAATTCATAGCCAATCGTGCCACAAGCGGCAGCGACTTTATTGACGGACAAATTCTTGCCCCAGAGTTCCACTACGGAACCAAGTTTGGCCGCAGGAATATCGGTGATATCAATTTCAAGCATATCCATCGACACTGCGCCAACAAGCGGCGCAATAGCGCCTTCAACCCAAGTGGGAGCGCCGTCAGGCATTGAACGTGGGTAGCCATCCGCGTAGCCACAGGCCACGACCGCAATACGAGATGGACGGCTAGCACGCCAGCGAGAGCCATAGCCCACCGCTTCACCAGCGGGAATCTGCTGAATCGCAATAATTTTGGCGGAGAGCGTCATCGCAGGGATTAAACCCAATTCTTCAGAAGAAATATGCGAGTCTGGGCTCACCCCGTAGAGCGCAACCCCTGCACGCACACCGTCGCCACCCACTTCAGGGTGCCAAAGAATCCCAGCGGAATTGGCCATACAAGCGGCTGTGGCAGAATGGGCCAAATAACCCATGCGGGCGAGCTGCTTATCGACGGAAACGGGTTTTTGTGCATCGTAACTCCACTCTGCATTGGCAAAGTGCGTCACCGTACCCATCACCTTCACGCCTTTAATCGAGGTGAGTTGTTCCCACACGGTATTGACTTCAATTGGCAAGAACCCCAAACGGTTCATCCCAGAATTCACTTTGATGTGCACACGCACATCGGTAAGTGGCATCGAGCGCAAAATATCGATTTGCCACGGAGAATGAATCACTGTTTCGACACCTAGCTCCTGCAAGGGCTCAATATCGGTGCGATCAAAAAAGCCTTCCAACAATAAAATGCGTTTCTTCCAGCCCGCATCGCGTGCACGTTGCGCATCGCAAAGGTCAATCGTCGCTAACCCATCAGCATCTTCAAAAGCCATCACCGCGGTTTCAAGCCCATGACCATACGCATTGGCTTTCACAACAGCCCAGAGCGTGCGGTCACCCGCTTTTTCACGTAGTACTCCCAAATTGTGTTTCAGGGCAGGAATATCAATTTCAGCATATATAGGACGTGGCACTCGATTATCCTTTCTTCTCTCTTGTGCATCAATAAGTCCGTCCAAGGCGAGGAAACTCAAGCACTTGGGCAACGCGGTCGCTTTTTTATTCGCTTTGCACTGCTTTCTCTCAAATGGAAGTGCGAAACGAACAATGCGCGACCTGAATCTAAAATCTTACTCGCCTTTTGTCAAAATCGCACATCTTCCTTCATTCGCATACAATTTTTTCTGTCTCAATACGTTTTTTCACCTTTCCTTGTCTGAATACAGGTTTTCCATATCATCTTTACGGCTGAAGAAAGGAAATCTCTTTTTTCTTTCTAAAAGACCTAAAATTAGTTTGCTAAAATTGAAAAATTGCCTCACTGGTTTTCCATGACGACCGATGAGAATGCCTATCCTTGTCATCCATTGCCTCACCTGCCAGGCCCCTCAATAGACTCCTTGGCAGACTGAGTAGAGAAAAAAATTAATTATGAAGCGCGGTTTTTACACGATTATGTGTGCGCAGTTCCTCTCTTCGCTAGCGGACAACGCACTGCTTATTGCTGCCATTGCTCTTTTGTCAAGCATTGGTGCGCCAGACTGGATGACGCCACTCCTGAAGCTTTTCTTTGTGATTAGCTACGTTGTGCTGGCTGCTTGGGTGGGCCTTTTCGCTGACTCGATGCCAAAGGGTCGCGTGATGTTCCTCACCAACTTTGTGAAGGCCGTGGGCTGCTTATTGATGCTCTTTGGTGGTCATCCGCTTTTGGCTTACGCCATCGTGGGCGTAGGCGCTGCCGCTTACTCGCCAGCCAAATATGGCATTTTGACGGAACTCCTTCCCGCTAAACAATTAGTGATCGCCAACGGTTGGATTGAGGGCTTGACCGTGGGCTCGATTATTCTCGGGGTTGTCTTGGGTGGCGTACTGATTAAGCCAGAAGTCGCCGATCCGATTTTGAATTTCTTCCACTTAAACGCCATTGGACTTCATAGCTTTGCCGAAGCGGCGATTTTTGCGATTGCCTTTGTGTATTTAGCGGCGTCCTCGGTGAACTTAGCCATTCCCGATACGGGGGCTCGTTATCCGAAGCAGCCTTTGGACCCCGTGCACACGATCCGCAAATTCTGTGGGAGCTGCAAAACGCTCTGGTTGGATCGCTTGGGCCAGATTTCTCTTTCCGTTACCACGCTCTTCTGGGGCGCAGGTGCCGTGTTGCAGTTCTTGGTCTTAAAGTGGTGCGAACATGCGCTTGGCATGGATCTCTCGCAAGGCGCCATCATGCAAGCCGTGGTGAGTCTAGGGATTGCGGTTGGGGCAGTGCTTGCCGCCACCAAGATTTCGCTTAAAAACTCGCTCTCCGTTCTCCCCATGGGGATTTGCATGGGCGTGCTCGTCATTCTCATGAGTTACTACACGCGTGATGTAGCCCCCGCGGGTGGCATCACCATCTTCTCGTGGACCTTGAGCTGGGCAGTCCTCATTGCCGCAGGTGCCCTGATTTTGGTGGGTGTTTGTGCGGGCTTTTTCGTGGTGCCGATGAATGCCCTTCTCCAGCACCGCGGTCACGTCTTGATGAGTGCAGGTCGCTCGATTGCCGTGCAGAACTTTAACGAAAATCTCTCCATTCTTGTGATGTTGGGCGTGTACTCGCTTCTCATCAAGTTGGATCTGTCGGTGCCTGGCACCATGCTTGTCTTCGGTATCTTCGTCTCGGTCAGCATGGCTTTGGTGATTTTGAAGCACCAGCGCAATCAACGCGAATACGACAGTACCCACTTGATTGGGGAAGAAAAGCGTCCGCACTCGGACCACTAATTTCTGCCGAATCGCTTAGCGAAAGAGCCGCCCAGTTTGGACGGCTCTTTGGCTTTATGGCGTTTTAAGATGCAAGCTTTGTGATACCAGGACCCTCTAAGTCACTACGCCCCGTTCCGGGAATAGGTGTCACGATGACTTGAAGCGCAACGCGCTCTTTAATCATCTTCACGTGAGAGATAAGACCAATGAGCTTACCGCTCTTTCTTTGAAGCGTCTCTAAGGCATAAATCGCTTTATTGAGCGCGTCTTCGTCTAACGTCCCAAAGCCTTCATCTAGAAAGAGCGTATCCACATTCAAGTACTGTCCACCCATGCGCGAAAGGCCAAGCGCCAAGGCCAAACTCACCATAAAGGTTTCGCCTCCGGAGAGGTTTGCCGCGGTGCGCACAATACTCCCCATATCATGGTCAACCACGTCAACCGCCATGCCACCATTGCCCGCGGCATGAAGACTGTAGCGACGCGTCATGGTACGCATGACGCTATTGGCTTCGCGCAGCAAAATACGGAACGTGATGCGCTGCGCAATGCGACGGAATCGGCGCCCATCGGCACTGCCCACCAAGTTATTTAAACCATACCAATCGCGATAGACCTCTTCTTGATGACGAATTTGCGCTTCCAATTCTTTATGTTTTTCAGAGAGTGCTTTGTCGCGCGCAATCACCCCTTCTTGGTTTGCAAGTTCGCGAGTCTTCTCGAGAAGTTCTGCCTCTTGAGCGTCTTTTTCGGCGGCAAGTTCTGCAAGTGCTTTTTCCGTCACCGCTTGCTCTCGCAAGTCTTCGGCTTGTTGCGTTAAAAGAGTTAAACGCGTTTTCGCTTCTTGGCGTGCCGTTTCAGCGCTTTGCCCTCGGGCAAGCGTTTCTCGCATCTGTTCTTCTGGCATGAAGCGCGCTTGGAGCTCCTTATAAGAAGTAATGCACACTTTTTGCATTTCTTCGTCTAACTCGTCTTTGGCCTTCTTCGTCCATTCTTTGTGACGAAGAAGCTGCTCGGCTTGCTGAGTTTTCGCCGTGACACATTGATTTTTCTGCTGCAACACTTCTTGATAGAGTTTTTCAGCCGTGCGCAAAACTTGATCCGCCGTCGCGACCCCTTCACGCAAGCGCTTTTGCTCAGCCTCAGGATCCTTCTCACCAAAAAGTGCCTGACGTTCCTCTTGCTGGGCTTTCAAAGCGGTCTCTTCCGTTTGGACAACCTCTAGCGCCGTGCGTTCATCTTTAGCGAGCGCGAGGAGACTTTCTTTTTTCGCCTCAATTTGCACGGTAAAGCGCGCAAGGGCTTCAGTCGTCTCTTTGAGCGTTTTTTGCGTTTCTTGATAAAGCGTCCACTTCTGTTCGTAAAGCGCCACTTTTTCTTGAGCGGCTTCACTTGTCGCGACTTCTTCCGTCAGATGCAGCGCATTGAGCGTCTTCTCTTTTGCGCTCTTAAGGTGCTCTGCGAGTGGCGTCAATTCTTCTGCATAAAGCTGCGCTTCACTTTCCGCCTTCTCTAAACTCAAGCGAGCCGTTTGATGGGCTTTCCCCGCTTCTTCAAGGGCTGTGCGTTTTTCTTCAAGCGTCTTCGTCAAAGCGCTCAATGTCTTTTTGAGCGCCTCCCCTTCGTCTCGCCACTCAAGAATCGAAGCTTTGAGGGTGGAGAGTTGTGCGAGCGCCTCTGGCGCGCGTGCTTTACTAAGTTCTTCTGCACTCAAACCTTCGAGCATGATGCCTTCTAAGGAGTCAAGCGCGTCTTTGGCAAAAAGGTCTCCTCCTAAGAGCGTGGAGAGCGCTTTTTGCGCACGGTCGGTGCGCGTCACGAGACGCACATTTGCTTCGCGATAAAGAATCTCTGAGAGTTCGGTGAGCTTGCCGCGTACGGTTTCACTCGCGCTCATCACTTCCCAGCGCTCTCTAGTAGCAGCTTCTTCTGCACGCGCTTTCTCAAACGCCTCTTTGGCAAGCGTTAGAGCAGATTCTGCACTACTCACTTTGGCTTTGAGTTCCGTGCGCAACGCTTCGAGCTTGGCCGTTTTTTCAGTCAACCTGGCGTATGCGGTTTCTGCTTCGCGCCAAGCTTCCCAATAGTTCTTTAAAAGCGTCGGCGTCACTCTCTCATCGTGCCCGCCTTCTAACTCGGCAAAGCGTGCCTGAAGAGTAGTTTGGGTGGTACGGAAAGTTTCCGACTTTTCCAAGAGTGCAGTGAGCGCCGCTTTTTCCGCGACATCTCGTTCGCGAAGCTTTTGAAGTTGCGCTCGCTGAAGGGTTAACGTCGCTAAGCGCGTTTTTAGCGCTTCATCCAACGCACGGACTTGCGTGTAAAGAGGTTCAAAGCTCGTCAAGGCTTTTTGCGCCTCTGAGAGTGCCTCCTCGCCCTTTGCACAAAGCGTTTTTTGAGCGCTCAGCTGGCTCTCAATCTCTGGGAGCGCTTTCCCAAGACGCGCCACTTCTTCTTGCACACGAAGCGCTTGAGAGGCATATTCCTTCACCTTTTTTGCGGCGAGTCCTGGAACCAATGCCTCTTGCGCGGCACGAGCCTTTTTTAAGTCTTCTTCTAGCGCCTGATAACGACGCTCTGCTTCCGAGTAGAGAAGCTCTGCGTTGGCTTCCTCTTTACTCAATGCCTCAACACGTTGACGCCATTGAAACGCCATTTCAGTGACTTTCTGCGTCGCTTTGATAGCGCTAATTTTCTCCTTTAGTTCACTAATTGTCGCTAAAAGTTGACTTTTTGCATCTTCTGTCAATAATTGCAGAGATTCAGCTTCTCGCGTGAGTAGTTCCTTCTTTTGCAATTCTTCCTTGGTGCGCAAAAAGATCCAACGACCCACATCAGAGTAAATCGCCGTTCCCGTGATCTGCTCCAAAATATTGGCGCGATCATCGTCCTTGGCTTTTAAGAAGTCGGCAAAAGCCCCCTGTGAGAGGAGTACGCTACGCAAGAACGTTTCAAACGTCATATGCGTAATCTCGACCATACGGGCGCGCCAATCGCTCAGTTGCGTGGTGAGCACTTCGCCTTTGTCGCTCACCTCATCGGGGTAGCGCACGAGTTCAACTTCCACATCCGAGAGACGTTTGGCACGCGCTGTAATGCGGCGCTGCCAAGAACTCATATAAGTGATGCCATCGACCTGAAAGCGTACAGCAGCACGCACGAGCGTCGTGCCCTTACTCATCACTGGGCACTGCTGATCTTGGTCACCCCCACGAGGCAGCGCATTCATACGAGGGGTGTTGCCGTAAAGCGCCAAAGAAATCGCATCGAGTAGCGAACTCTTGCCACTCCCAGTCGGACCAATAATGGCAAAAAGCGGATTTCTCTGATAGGCCATATCGGTAAAGTCGATACGCCAGTGCCCGTAGAGGGAATTCACATTAGTGAGTTCAAGCTGAAGTAATCTCATCTCTCAGACCTCCTCACTCATTCTCTTCCATTGGCCAATGACCCGTTTGCACGCCATCCACCGCTTCCATCAAAAGCCGTTGATAGCGCTCGAAGTCCTCTTTTGGCATTGCCTCTTCACCCTCTTTTGCGCCCGACTCCTCAGTAACGAGCAGACGAAAGACTTCTCGGGGGCTTAATTCGTTAAGCGCCACGAGCGTGGACTCTTCTTCTTGATAGCGTTGCAGAGCGCGCTCGTTGCGTGTCGCAATGAGCAAAACGCCTGCCTCTTGGGCCACGGCAGTGAGTTTTTCAACGAGTAAGGGTTCGACTTCGTCAGAAGTAAGCACCGCTTCCACATAGGGTTCGTGATGCGTTTTCCCTGCTTCTTTAATCGCGGCAATGAGTTCTGCCTGCGTCCCTTCAAAGTGCAAGAAAAGGCGACTTTGTGGAATGGGGAGCGTATCAATCGTGAGCGCCCCCTCTCCATCAATATTGATTTCGACGAGCGAATGCGAATACTTACGATGGTTAAACGTGAGACCAATGGGGGCACCCGAATAACGCATGGGGGTTTTGGAGGTGAGCTCTTGTGCGTGATGAATGTGTCCTAGGGCCACATAGTCCCAGCCTTGCTCGAAAGCCTCGGACGTGACGCTATTAAGGGATCCCACCCGCAGTGCGTCTTCTTCTTTTGCCTTTTGTACGCCTGGACGCAATTCTGCCCCCGTCACAAATAGGTGTGCCATGGCGATACGAGGCACTTTTGCGCCATCGAGCGCTTTATTGACGAGCTCCCAGACTTCTTGGTAGTGCGCTTTGACCCCTGCTTCAAAGAGTTCCGCACGCGTGGCATCGCTATAACTCATAGAGCCAGTGCGCACGTCACCCTCTCGCAGATAAGGCACGGCGCCGACGCCAAGCAAGGGCTCACCCTTTTCGTCACGCAAGATAAAGACTTGCTCTTCCGGGGTTTCGCCCGCGATAAAGTAATTCATCGTTTCAAGCAGTGCTCTTGGGGCTTCGAGAAAACGCTGCGAATCGTGGTTTCCTGCCGTAATGACAATGGCTTTCACAGAGGTGCCTTGCAGGCGATGAATCCAGCTGTAGTAGAGCTTTTGGGCTTTGTTAGAGGGAAGCGAAGTGTCGAAAATATCCCCGGCAATCAAAAGCACGTCGGGCTTACGCTCATTCACAAGCGCCATAAAGTGATCAATAAAATGAAGGAAATCTTCAGTCCGATCCACGTTCCCGATCGTCTTGCCGAAATGCCAATCTGCGGAATGAAAAATTCTCAACGCACGCGCCATTGATCTCTACCTACCCCGAAAAAAGTTTAGGCAGAAAAGACAAACTGATTCGTTTTCAGCCTATTTACTAGAGATACAGAAGACTAAATTTTCTGCTCCCACATATGTTCCCACAATTTATTAAAGGAGAGTCGTTTTGACCCCCCTCTTTCTTTTTTCATTTTAATTTCCCTTCACTATTTCCTCAAGGGCTTTTGTGACCGCCACCTTCTCCTCTTCAGTGACCACCAACTTATCTAGTATCATCTCCACTGCTCTGACCTTCAATGTCGCTATGTAGGCATAGTAGCCCAGCACTAGCGCAAATGAGCCTAGTCCAAAAAGTAACATAGTTATTGCTGCCATTTCTCTATCCTTATCAATGAGTCGTGTTCTGCTCCGTGCTTTCGTAGAAGTCCTTCACCCTCTGCAACCAGTCCTGCACCTTCTGTGAGTAATGCTGAGCATCGGGCAAGTGCTTCTCGGTCAGCGCTTGCGGGACTGGCTTTGATTCGGGCTTGTAGTTTGGTGTTTGCGTTGCGCAACCGCTCAACGTCAGCACCACGAGAACGAGCAAGATCAGTTGTGCGGTTAAGCTCGTTACGCAGTTGGTTAGTCGCTTCAATAAGCTTTGCATCGTGTTCTTTCCTCTCTTGTTGTTGCGCCTCTAGGACGGCAATTTCTTTTGCTTGAATCATCTTCTCGTAGCGAGCACCCGTGCGAGATGCTCCTAGCCAATAGCCGATGGAAGACACTGCCAACAGCGCCAAGGCTACAGCACAAAGTTCTTTATTCATCAACATAATGAGCCCTTATTTCTTGGCACAATCACCCCAACTGCGTACACTTACAACCGCTACTGTCGCTTGCCATGTTAAATCTTGTTCCATAAGTAAATCCCCGACCCGAAGGTTTGATAAAATAGAGTCGAGGGGAGTCCATATCGACATAGTCTCTCCTGTTCTATGAGGCATAAAAAAGCCGGTCGGGTTCCCATCCCTTCCGGCTTTTTCTTTTTCGGTGGCATCACTTGACCATTAACACGATTTGCATGACGTAATAAATCACCGTCACCAAGCCTACGAAGAAGGCAGCTGTGCCTATCACGCCTCTAAGCACTCCAGACCAAAACGCCTGTCTTTCTTTCATTTCTATAATTTCCTTCTCGATATTCATCTATAATTACCTTGTGCGTTGTGCTGGATCCCCGATGGTCGTGACCAGCAGATCAAACAAAAAAAAGCCGGTTGGGTTCCCACCCCCTTCCGGCTTTGTCTTTTTCGGCTTTCGCCACCATCACGAATCAAACACTTCGCGCTCTTTCGCGCGTCGTCGCATCAACCCCTCGTTCGGCTGTCTTTTCACATAGATCCACCGAGCAAACTCGTTGCCCGCGTTGACGAAATTTTCCTTGTTCAATTCGCGCAATAGCGTCGACGTGCGGAACTTCCACACGCCAATGTTGTAGACCAACGAAAGAATCGCAACGAATTGCCCTTCAGTCACATCGACGTGGATGACGCTAGCAAGCGCCTTCTGTAGCGTGGAGAGCTCGGACATGAGTAGCCTAAGCGCATCCTCTTTGGTGATCGTTTGACCTTCGGTGACGTCTTTGGTGTGACCAAAACCAATGGTCGGCACACCTGCCTGGCATCGATAAACGGTCGAGCTAAAGCCTTCAAATTCAGCGATGAGTCGACCTGCTTTGTTTAGAGAATCTCCATCCCAATCGTTGAATGGTCTCTTTACCATGGTTGCTCGTCCTTCTTGTTGACCTCGTCTAGCGTTTTCTTATCGAGACCTAAACGCATAGCGAAGTAGATTTCAAAAATGCGCATCGCTCTTGTTCCTGCCCACCCTGCGGCGCCGCACAACGCGCCAGAGAGTTCAGGAGGGATGCCCATGTAGTGGATGATGTGGTAAGCGATAATGCCCGCCACGGCGCTCGTGCCGAGGTGAAGAATGAATTCCGCCCATTTGAATTTCTCACCCTCCTTGCGTTTTAAGAGATAAGAGAACGCGCCACACACTGTGGCAAAACTTGCGCTCACAAAGACGTTGCGCGCCTCTTCGATTTGTTCAGGGTTTAACATAAAAAATCCTTTCTGTAGATTGAGCCACCTTTCAACTTAATTGTCCCCCAGTAGTTGCGCGGTACTCGTCACAAAGAAAAAGCCCCGCAGGTGCGAGGCTTTTGTACACAGAGACGGTTAAACCACTGTGAAAGACGTTAGTTCGAAGATCGAAAAAAATAGATGAAAATCGCCCTCCAACCCACGTAAAGGGCTGTTTGGGTCGACACTTACGTAGGCTACTATGCTGCCACCTGAAGGCCTGCCATCCCTTTCGAAAAAGCCTACTGCTTTTGTTTCTAGACAGGCTACCCATATTTTAGGCCCTGCGTTCTCCGCCTCAAAACCAACCACATCCGAAGCACCACCGCCTTTAATAGACTGTTCATGGTTAGTTCCTTGCACTGTCCCCACCCATGAGAATTCAAAAGTTTCTCCATTATCGCGAAAGTCCGCCAACGTGAATTGATTCCGAGGTATCGGACGATTTTTAGGGTAAGCGTTCCCGCCCTTCATAAGCATCATGCCTTGATTAAGCATTTCCTTCTCCTCGAAACTCTGGCGGCAACTGAGTACGCTCTTTTTCAGACAAGTACGCGTGGTAGCAGTGCTCTTCCTGCCAGAAGAAAAGATGGTCAATGAGCCAACGCCAAACGTTAGTTTTCCCATGTGCATGCATGCGCCATGCGTGTGAAGAAAGCGACTCATCGGCGTAACCACCGATTAAAGTGTTTGCCAGTTGGTCAATTGCCAGAAGCACTTGAATAGCATCAGGATGCTTCATTTCCACCCTCCTCATAAGGCTTCGTCCAAAGAGTGGCTTGCTGAAGCATTGCCTTGGTGAGGGCTTCTTCAAGCTGTTTCTTGGTGACTTCCACCACAGTGTTATCAGCTAAGACCCAAGCCGTTTTGTCCATGTTGTTGAGCTCGGCAACCTTGAGAGCACGAGCCATACGCCCTTGAGCAACTTCATCCCCGTCAAACTTCATGCCGTCCACCTCAACGATGATGGCGTTCACTGCGCGAGAGCGGGCAAGCTTTCGCACGGACAAGCGTTCTTCTTCGGTCAGTTCTGGGTCAGGCAAGTTGACAATTTCCACACCAAGAAGAGTGCAGATTTCTTGCTCGTTCTCATCAGTTAAATATGGGAAGCTAACATCAGAGAGATGTTCTCTCAATTCCCATTCAGAATTGAAGACTTGCTCATCATACTTATAAGCTTTCATATGAAATTACCCTTGAGAGTTCTGGAAAACAGACGCATACACTTTGCCAGCGGAAAACCGCGCTACCACAATTAAGTCCGCACTTGGATTGCCGAAAACTGGAGCAGATCCGCTAGCCCAAACGCACCCTTCCCACGTGATTGCGCATCCGCTTGTACGGTGAGATTGCACGTGTACAACCTTAGTAGCCACTTGATCTTCCTCCCCAGCAACAAACTTGATCGTGCTGCGTGCCATTGCACCCACACATAAGTCATCTGGGGATTCAACTGTAACAACGAACGGCTTAGAGAACGAAGATCCACTAACGTGTTGCGTAGAGTACCCACCAATCTGCCCACGGTCTCCGTTTGCCTTGATGAACTTTCCTTGGCTTGCAGAAGCCGCAACATCTGCCTTAGTTGCGTACCCTTTCAGCTTAGAATCCACATCTGCTGTCTTGGCATAGTCTCCAAGCGAGGTCTTAATCGCAGAATCCTCAGCTTTGAGCGTTGCAAGAGCCGTATTGAACTTCGCATGGTCAGCGTCATTCGCCACTTTGTCAGCCTTCGCCGCCAAGTCTGCTGTCTTGGCATAGTCTCCAAGCTTCGTTGTTAAGTCTTCTTTCGAGACATAACCGCTCAAATCCACATCTCCGCCACTGCCTGCATTAGCACTAACCTCTTTGAGCTCAGCTTTGGTGGCATAGGTACTCTCTACCTCTGTCTTTTTGGCGTAATCAATGAACTTACCGTCAACCGCAGAAACCTCACTCTTCGTCGCGTAAGTCGCTGGGAATGCTGCCGCGCTATCCTGAAGCGCTTTGATCGCGCCCTCTGCTTGCGTCGTCCGAGCACCCCACTCCTTGTTCACAAGGTCCTTAGTGGCATAGGTATTTGTTGCAGCACTCTTTGTCAGATACGTGTTGGCTACTTCCGTTTTCGTCGCGTAACCCACCAACATGTCCTTGCGTACCGCTTCCGCACCCTCATCCGTACCGCCAAGGTAAACCTTGTGTTCGTAAGTGGCATTCTCTCCACGAGGGACGTTCAGGTAAAGATTTCCTGATTCAACGCCGCCTTCACTTGTCGACCCGCCCCAGATACTCGTTGCGACGATCCCTTTGGAGAAAGTCTTTTCTTCGCGAATTATTTGCTTTTCTCCCAAGGTCACGAGATCGAGAGCGCCAGAATATTGAAAGAGCGATTTCCACTCGTTACCCGTATGTACCTGTAGAACGTTCTCGGGCGTATAAAAGCGCAATTTTCCGTCCACGCCAGAATCATTCGCGTCCTCAGAGGTTGGAACGAACACCCCCTCGGAGTCACCCTGAGCAGCGTCAATGTTGACACGCGCAATCGCCTTCTCATCGTCGGTTAATTCCTGCGCGACGTAGCGCACCGTCTTGACGCCTGCTGTCTCAGCATTCTTCTGCGCAGATTCTGCGAATTTTCGACTTTCTTCCGCAAGCGCTTTCGCTTCGCGAGCGAGCTTTTCCGAAGCTTCTGCTTTCGTTGCACTCTTACTTGCGCCAATACTCGCGGACTCTGCATCAGCTTTGGCGGTTTGCGCCAAGCTCTTTGCCTCTGTTGCGACGACGAGCGCGTTGGCACTTTCTTCTTTGGCGTTTTTTGCAATCGTTAAACTCTGGGAGCTATTGGAGTTTGTTTCCCCAATGAGCGAACCCCACTGCGTGAAGGTCTCCTGCATGGTGTTAACGTCTTGCGAGGCCTTGGTCGCCATTTCTGCCGCGTTATTGGCGACGCGTTCCGTGCGAGAAACTTGTTCCAATACCTCACGGCTCAGAACCTTGGTCTCCTTCACGTTCTCATTAAAGTTGTACACTCGCACGCCGAGGTCATTAATGGCATCTTCCGTCTGCGTGATGAAAGATTCCCCATTAATTTCCCCCGTCGCCGTGGTGACGTATTCAAAACTAAACTTTTCTGCCATCTTCATTCCTCTTAATCAGGGATTTTGACGAAGAACGCCAACGAATACGTGGTCGTTGTCGTCGCGGTATTCGATGCGACAACCGACTTCTTGACGCGCAAATAAGCGTTCAAAACCGCATGTTTAGGCGTTACCGTATTGGAGGCGCCATAGATCCCACTGGAGCGTGCAGCGTTAAAGTCATAAGTCGTTCCCCAGTCGTCTGAATTCCCTTGACGTAGCCCTGCGTTGTATTTCACGTCACCGTTAAATGCCCCCGTGCCGAAGCGCTGGGCTGGATACCCGCCCGGCGACGCGGTAAACTGCCCCGTAATGTTCGGAAGCCCTGCGTTGCCTAAGTAACCCAAACGATCCTGCCCATTACCGCTTTCTCCGCTCATCTTGACGTAGCGCCCGCGAAGATCTGGGGTTCGCCCAGCTCCACCCCAAGATTTCCCAAGCACGCGATACGCGTCGGGGTAGTTACTTGCGGACAAGTTAATGGGAGCCTGCAAAGAGACAAATTCGCCGTGCAGGTCTTCCATACTCCCCGCCATCAAAACGACTTCACCAACGGGATTGGTAGACGTGGTAAACGAAACCCCGCCGCCGAGCGCCCCACTGTCGGCGGATGTTGAGCCAACAGCACAACGGTTACGAAGATCGGGGACACGACCACCGCGCCCATCAGTACCGCCATCGCAGAAGATCCAATTTTCAAGTGCTTCTGTTTCGCCCCAAGGAATTAAGCGACGACCGTCCGAACCACCTAAGCGACAATTCACAAAAGAAACGACTTCCCCATTAATACGGTTGCCATTAACCTCACGCCAATAGGCTTTATTAGTCCCCGGCACAATCACGCTCGACCCTGCACCGTTTTCCTTCGCACAACGCCACTTTTTGCCGTTGTGGTTGATCTCATTGCCCACTTCGTAGTCCATAGCCGTGGAGTAGTTGTAGACCCCGCCACGTTGAAGCCACACAATGTGCTGGCTCAACGCATTAAAAACGCCGTTGAAATCATCTCGATACGGTGGAATGCCGTTTTCTGTAATCGGCTTCTCGGTTTCTTTCCCAAAACCATACTTAATTGAAAAACGCCCCGAATTTTCGAGGCGTGGTTCTAAAGGAGGAAGGGTGAAATCCCCTTGTGCGCATAGCACTTCAGGGAAAAAATACTGAGGATATTTCGTACTCATTGACCTGTCACCTTATTTGCGTTGTTGAAAGAGCCTTGATTAAATGTGTGGAGCTTCGAGCCGTTAAAGCCGAAGATCTTGTTGGCTGGATTGAAAATAATGAGATTCCAACCCACGCCACACGCTCTTGTGAGAAGCCCGTAGCTAATCAAAATCTGCTGCTTGATTTTGTCTGGGACGCCTAGGACACGCACACTAATCGTCATGTCCTGATTGTCAACGACGTAGACGGGAAACCCTAGCAATTGCGTGAGCAAGCGGTTCATCGTCGCAATGGATGAATCGGAGATATTGGACGCGCACTTATAGAAAATGAGGAAACGAAATGATTCATCATCTATCGTTCGCTTAACCCCATCGATGACAACCTCTCGACTAATCCCTACTCGCTTCCCGATCCAGTCTAAGAACACGCCTTTCGCCTTATAGGGGTTGACGACGTTCTCCGCAATGTATTGGATTTCCTCGCTCGGGTCGATCGCCTTTTGAATCACTCTGGCTAGACGCGTTAAGCGCTTACTTGCGGCATATTGGGACTGGATGGCATCGCTCGCGAAACTGCGAACGTTTGCCATCCCCCTCAAGTCCGATACCTCCTTGAGGTTTTCCCATGTCTGGTAACTCTCAACCATGATTAAGCCCCTGCAAAAGTGAAGGTGATATCAGATTCCGTGATTGTGGGCTGTTGGTCAGCGTTAATGATCACTCTTCGATCAAAATCACCGTTGCCTACCTTTACTTCAATACTTCCCACAGGGACTGCCGTTACCTGCTGAATCACTGAATAGAATCGAGAGGAATAAAGAGTCTCTGCGAAACTCACTCGCTTATTTGCGCCCTGCCCTAGGAAGTCGTTAATCACTGCACGCTTGACCGTCTCTTGGGTCATCTTGTCCATATTGGGCGCAAAGAAGGTGATTTTTATAGCGACTGCGACAGGCTGAGGTCGCGTAATTTTGTATTCATACCGTCCTTCGCCGTTGTTATCAGTCGAGAAGCTAACGGTATATGATCCACTGGTATCACAACCCATGGCTTTTTTCTCTTTAATCGCTTTAGCAATGGCGACATCATCGCCACCGAAAACAGAGACGCCCACAGAGTGAGGCTCTAGCGTGATACCGTAATAAGTCTGTGGCTTATTACTAATGTTTTCCTGCGCTACTGCGTCAATTACCCCTGAGATGTTTTTCAGTTCAGCCACAAGAGACTGGACGTTGCCAACCCCATTAATAGCCACACTCTGCTCAAGTCGAGAGCGCAATTCGCTATCAGTTTCTCTTTCGCGCCCTACCACGCCAGCGACAGGATTATTCACACTCTGCCAGCCAGCCACAACCGTCACAATCTTATTAATCGTGTTGGGACGAACATCAATAGCCCCATGGTCGACAGAAACAAAAGTAGTGGTCACGCTCCCAGAGTCCCCGATAGTTACACCGTCCACAACATTGTGTCTAAAGGACTTTCCATCAATGTCTTTGACTAAAACGCCATAGGGGATATTGGTGCCAGCCTGACCAGTGCAGACACAAGAAACTACAGAGGATTCTGACTTTTTGCGTTGAAGGAAGTAAAGCGCGCTATGACCGTCTAAAAAAATACCCCGTGCAGTGTCGGGGTTATTTTGGTTAGTTAAGTAGGCTAACTGGGCGTTCTTTGATTCAATCTCAGCCACAACAATGTCGATAATTTGACCTAGTGGCGTACTGGGATCGGTGTTAGCTTCTGGGTCACTATCTCTGACTCGAAAAGCGTTTTTAATCTCTTGCTCTAGGTCAGCACGTATTTCTGAGGTGCTAGGGAGCTTAACCCCTACCAGCTCATTAAACTCTAACTTTTTCATCTTTCCCCCATTTTGTGGTCACGGTAATTGTCCCTTTGAGGGTCCTTGTATCAGGGTTAAACTCATCAAGCTCAACACTGTCGACAGACTCGACATCGTCCACTAGCTCGGCAGCTTCTCTCAGTCGACTGACCACAAGAATCTCTCTAGCTTTTTTGCCTAGCTGATCAGCTCCCCAGTCAATGCCCTCTTCATAGCGAAAATAGGCGTCATGCTTGAAGAGTCGACACTCATTAGCGACATTCTGCAAAACGGCTTTTTTATCGCGATAGAGCTTAAGGTTTCCGCCCTCATCAAGGTCAATGTCCCAAGAGTCATTAAGCGCAAGTGTAAAAGCTGTATGTGTCATTAGTTTGGTACTCCGGTATTGCCACCACTGTCTCCCTTGTGGGTGTGTTTCATTAGACTCTTACCCCCTGCCACAACGTCACCAGTAGCACTCATTGACCCCTCAAGCTTGAAATTACCTCTCACTGAGGACCCGCCACTTCCACCAGAAACCGTGATACCGCCAGCCCCAGTAATACGCCCAGTAACGTTAAGCGTTTTATCTATGTAGGTATCCCCTGTGATAGTAGTCTTGGGGGTATTGATCACGGTAGCCACACTAGCGTTGACCGTGGCGTTCTTGGTATTAACCGTGACAGCTTGAGGTGCTGTAATCGTCACGTCTCCAGAGTCTTCAATGCGGATAAAGGTTTTCGGGGCACTGCCCCAGAATCCACCAATATAAAAACCGTCAGAGAGGTCAAATGTACGGAAGGAATTAGGCGGTTGTGGCTCACTGCCGCCGTCCAAATTGGAGACGTCTTGATGAGCCACCACAGCTAAGCCTATATCCCCTACTTTCGGGTCACAGATAATTGCTGCTGTACCGTGCTGTAATCTAAACCAGCGCAGCCTAGGAATAGGTACACAGGGGAGCGCATCCCCTGCTGCGTTTCGCTGCTGAATAAGAGGAGTAGCCTTAAGGTACGCTGCGCCACCACCTTCTGCAGGTCGCTCTATCGAGTCGACTCTAACAGGAATAGCAGTATTCACAATACCGTTAATCATCGAGCGCACAAAAAACTCTAAAGCGTTGATTGAGCCTTGCTCACTAAAGCTACTCGCAGGAGTGATAACTTCTTTATCTGCCATTTATACCCACCATGTCCCAGTGAATGAAGTTTTCCACGCTGATTTTTTCGGGTTATTCGCGGATAATTCGTGACTGACCTGAGTCACTAGCCACGTCCCAGAAGCCATAGGAACAATGGTTTTCACGGTTACTGAGCTACCTAACCTAATATCTGGTCGATAGTAGCAAGTGCAATTAACCCCAGTATTCGTGAGTGTGGGATAGCCTATAAGCCCTGAGTCTTTGTCGACTACTGGCGAACCGCCACCCACGTTTTCTTTAGGCTTGTTTTTCGGTAGTAACGTTACATGCTGATCTTCAATCAGCAGCTCTGCGCCTACTTGTCGCGCAATAGACTGCATTTTAGTTACTGGGTCACCACTCAAAGTAGTGTCACTGACCTGAGCAGTCACACCCTCATTAGTAAAGGTCAAATTAGCCTTCTTAGCCAAAGACTCAATCAGGCTAGCAGCAGACTGACTACCCTCTACCGAAATAGGATTATCAGGAATTAATTTTCCTAGTGCTGCTGTCGTGGCCTCAATTTTGAGAACTGGAGAAGCCCCATTAAAGTCAGCCACACAAAAGAGAATCTCTCCCTTAAAAACCATTGAATAAGCACTATTGCCTTCTTTGGCCTCAACCGTGATACGGTTATAGGCTAATGTGCGGTTTCGGTACTGCGTCCAGACTAAGCGCTGCATGGTCTCCAGTTTCAGCCCATAAATATTGACCTTAGACTTACTCAGCTCAACCCCTCCATTTTTTTGAATGGAACAATCAATAGCGAAATCTTCCAACACAAAGGTTTCTCCCTTCTGTGTCGTTATGGTCACGCGGATTGATTTTTTATTAAATGTTTGAGCCATTGCCCTGATTCCTCATTAAGTCTCTCGACAGTAGTAAAGCTGCCAGCGCTCACCTAAGCCCTCAACCTCTGGAGGAAGCTCTCCCATAGTGTCGACAAAGAAGAGTTTCCCCTTGAAGTCTTTGGAGCTAAAAGGTGGCAACGGCGTTAAGTTATCAGCCAAAACACCACTGAAGACTGTGACTTTATCGCACACTAAGCTCACATATAGCCCTGAGCCTTTTTGCTCGACATCGATCACACACATTTGGTCATCAAGCACGATACTGAAAGAGAAGGAAGGATAATTAAGAGTCTGAATAGTCGACACTTTGATTAACGTTGATTTCTCTTCGTCCATTGTTGCTCTCCTTAGCCTTGCGCTTCATTTCGTTTTCTTTTCGAGAAGAGAGCGCGGGTCCCTTGCTCGCGCCAGTCAAATCAGCCAAAAATGAATTTGGCTGTTGACCAGTGTCGACTTTATCGCTACTCGTTTTCTTCTTGTTTGTAGCCTTGAATTTGCCACGCTTAAGATTCGCGCTCAGTACTTCCTGAAAAGTACAGTCGACTACTAATAAGTTGCCTCCTGACCGATTAGAGCGATTCATTGAGAGGCCCACTAGCGCCATGTTCTTATAGAGCGCAGCTGGCGTGATCACGCAAAAAAGCTCAGTACTATTAATGTGCTGCTCAAGGACCCGCAGCTCCTTAATTTGCTTCTGGATATTCCCGCTGAAAATCAAGCTCACGCTGACCTCTTGGGGGTTTCTCACTTTGTCGTAACTCATGAGAGTACCCCCTTCTTGAGGCTCCGTTGGGATATTGGCAGAAACAGAAATACTGAAATCGTCTAACCCTTCATAGTGGCAAATTAACTTGTCCTTGCTGTCCAGAATGGCAAACACAGATTCCTTATCTTTCATGATTACCCCTTCAAAACAACGCCACTATTCGCGTTACCAATAAGCCCACGACTCTGTGCGCTAGCAGAGTCGAAACTCTGACCAATAGCCCCAGCAATGGCTTCTGGGTCATCGCTAGTTTGAATGTTGTTAGTGATATTGATTTCAGACTGGTTATTAACGCTACTCATAGTGCTATTGGACTGGACTCTAGACACTACCCCTGCGGCCTCAAGCGAGCCACCAGAGATAGCCTCATAATCCCCTATTTCCAAATTAGATAAGCCGTAGCGCGGTTTATCAGACTTTGTGCTATCGATACCAAAGAAGTTTTTGACCTTATTAATCTGGTCAGTGAAGGGAGCGATAAAAGCGTCCCACTTTTCCTTGATAAGGGCTATAGCAGTAGTAATCGGTTCTTTGATCCATTTACTAAACGCGTCACCCACACTCTTAAAAACCTGATCAGCATTAAAGCCTAGGACTTCCAGTAACTTGTGAAAGTCACCGTCCAGAAGCGCGCCTAGGGCTAAGAAAAAGCCTCTGAACACTTCCAGCTCCTTCTTAGGAAGACTGAATACCCAGTCAAAGAATCCCTTGAAGGTAGCGCGCAATTCTTCTAAGCCCTCTTCAGTCAGCCCGAAAAAGCCCCCGATCTTGCGCACAATGTTTTCAAAGACAGACACACCACCATTGGCAAAGGTGTAGAGGTCATCAAGCGCAGCGACAATGAGTGCTATCGCTGCCACAATCAACCCTAATGGGTTAGCCATTGCCCACGCTGAGAAAGTCTTAGCAGCTGTGGTAGCCACTCTAAAAGCAGCTGTTAGCCCGCCCATTGCCTTGACTGCCAAAACAATGTCAGAGACAAACTTCACTGCCAGTAGCGCGCCTAAGCCAGCAAAGAACGCTTTAACCACCCCTATATGTTTCCTGATAGCCGAAATAACCCCAGTGAAGATAGAGACGAACTTTTGGAGTACTGGCACAACTAAAACAAGAATCTGGTTAGCTCCTGCCTTGACTGCGTCAGTGAACTTATCCCACGTTAGATTAAACTCGCGCGCTTGTTCAGCTTGCTCTTTGGTCATCGCTACGTCTTTGTAAGACTCAGCCATTGCCTTTGCGTTCTCTTTGTTCTTGACAAAGACTTTGGACGCTTCCTCACTAATACCGTAAATATTTTGTAGGTAACGTCTCGCTTGTCTGTCGCTCATACCTGCGATTTTGTCACCCAGAGAGAAAAAACTCTCAGCGGTACGGTAACCGTTTTTAGTCCAGTTTTCGAGAGCGCTCTGGAAGGCTTGAGCGGACCCGCCAGCATCGCGATTAGCCTTGCCCCACATATCGAGCTTTTCAACACTTACCCCAATTTTTTCAGAGAGGTTAATTAATCGCTCCCCTTCACTGGTATAAGAGCTAAAAAGCTGTCTGACTGCCATAGCACCAGCGATAGGTGCCGCAAGTCCCAAGAGATTAGTCTTGAGTTTGGCAATCATATTAGAGGGCTTAAATGCGCTAGCGATACTCTTTCCTAGGTCAAGGAAGGTACCAGCCGTTTTGACTGCGACACCTTGCAACTCATCAAGCCCACGCCCAGTAATGAGCGCTGCCTTTTGTGCTGATGTCCCATGATGAATAATCGTATCGGCGACTTCTTTCGACACATGCCCAGCAGCAAGGCTCATTTTGCCTACTTTCTCTGAAATTTCTTCAATAGGCAAATTAGCTTCTCTTAAGCTCTTCTCCAGATTGTTGACCTGCTGACCAACAGTCTGGAAAAAGTTAAGCAAAGGAGAAGCGTTAACGTTAACTTGTACGCTTAATGTTTTTATCGAGTCACCGCTCATTGTTGGTTCTCCATTTTTTCTTGAGAGACTTTATTGGCTAGCCACTCGTGATACTGCTTAACTCTTAATATCTCAATTAGCTTATAAGCGTCCTCAAGGGTTAGCACCGTACACAATTCAGCGTAAGATGCTAACCCCGAGGCTGCCACCCTGCCACATACAGGAGTTACGTTAGCGTACTGGGCTATTCCTTCTATTTGTCCGCAGTCGTGAGAAAACTCGACACCCCGAGGGAGTTTAAGAGGCCGCCACCGCTGAAAAAACTATAGACAAACTTGAATGATTCAATCTTGAGGCGCTTTAGCGTCACAGGGCTATTGATCATGTCTAAGTTACTCAACACTGGGAAGCGGGTATCCCCTACCTTGATTTCGCAACATTCAAGCAACTGGTCAAACAAGGGTTTAGCCTTCTCATAATCGATATTGAAAATTGAGGCCACGAGGGCTTTCCCGCGCTCTGCGTCACCGTCAACCTTGAAGGAATTAAAAAGCTCCTCTGCGGAAGCCTTACCCAAAATCAAAGCTGCTCGGTCAGTCCATTCATCAGCTGCGACTGCGCTCATTTGCGTGACAATGAAAGTCGTTTCAATTGGCTTCCCCTGATCATCAGTACCGTCAATCAGCTTGATTTCTTTAGTCTTAATAGCCATTGATTAGCTCTCCTCAACCGATTCAAAGATAAGCGAGAACGTGGTCGAGTCAACCGTTTTGCCTAGAGAAAGATTCGCGTTACCCGCTGTCACACCACCGTTTTTAAACGAGTAGGTGATATTCTGGGAGGGAATCGAGATAGTGAGATTCACTGCGAAGGGCTTATCATTCTGAGTCTGCGCCTTAACAATGTTGGATAAGGCAGCATAGGCTTTTCCGCAAGGTTCGGCAGCGATGGTCAACTTGGGCGGCGTATAGATCACCCCTAGGGCTAATTTACCGTCCACAGAAGCGCGAGCCTCCAACACTGTGCGAGCTTCCACCGACATGATTCGATCCATATTGAAGTGATCCAACTGGACGCCAGAGGGATAGATTTCATCACACTGCAAAATCAGAATCGCATTTTTTGAGGTAATGTCTTTATCGTACATAATTCATATTCTCCAAAAGAAAAAAGCACGGCTATTCACCGTGCTAATACTGGCTAGTGTTCCAATTAGGTCAAGGTAGTGGCGGCCACATCAAGACACTGAATCGCGCCAGCATAGGAGTAATAGAGCTGAACTGTTGCGGGTTTTCGGTCAGCGCGCTCGTTAGGCGTTGCCTGAGTTACGCCCAGCCAATAACCATTAGTGAAAATAGCGTTCACAATATCCTGATCAGTCGTCTCATTGAGGAGTTGTGTCTGCTGCGCATTAGAGAGAGTCACAGAGCTGTCGATAATCCCACACTTTTTAGCTTTAGCAATAGGATCACCAATCCATGCACGAACATAAGCCTCACCGACAGGATTGTTTGGCGCACGATTAATTGAGGTCAGCCCAGACATACAAGCGAGCTGAATTGCGTTTCGCAACCAGATTGCCCCAATAAGCGTATCGATAAAGCCGTATCGCTTACTCACAAGAGCGCCACGATAGAACATCTTGAAACCTTCATTGCGAGTAGCAAACTCACCGAAATAATTCGTGCGAATATCGTCAAGCTCCTTAGCGTCCGCCTCATTAGTGATCTTGGGGCTAAGGTTGCGGGTCGACTTGCCAAACCACGTTTTGAGACCAGAAGCAAGATTCCAGTTGATTGAGGCTCCAATACCCAAAGCAAAGGCAGCGTCTGCATAACCGCCAAAAACGGTAGCTAAACAAGAATAATCAGCGCCAGTGGAGAGCTGACCTAAAAGAGTCGTCCCCTTAGTCTTATTGTTCAAAGTAGCCTGAGAGTCGTCCCAGCACACATAGATATACTCTTCACCACCACTAGAAGCCCATTCAGCAAGAGCGCGAGCCGTGCCAATATCTTTGACCTTCTGGAGGGTAGTAAACATCACAAAGTTTTGCGTGACCTTGGTAATATCCTTCATGTTGGTCACTACTTTTGCTTCCACGTTATCAAAGTAACCAATAACGAGAGCTGTTGGGATTTTCTGCTGATTGTTCTCCCCCATAAAATACTGTTGGGCGAACTTAGTTTCATCAGCTGTATCGCCAAAGGTCGCAGCGACATCAGCAGCACTCACAAAGACTTGCGCTTTAGGAGCGCCTTCAGGGAATTTTTCGGCGTTGTTGGTGAGCAATAAGCCATTAGTCTCTAGGTCATTGCCACCGCCACTAATCACTCGCGGAGTGACTTTAACGATATAGGAAGCTGAAATAGCCATTTTTAGCCTTCTCCAAAAAAGAAAAAGCGCACTGAAGCTCCGTTGCCTTAATGCGCTGTAAGTTGATAATGTTGCAAGTGATAGTGTTTATCCCTTGTCTTGGTCGAGTAGGTCAACATTAATAATCTTGTCAATCACAATTGAATCGATTCCTTGTGTTGCGATACTCATCTTCTGCCAGTAGCCCATATCAAAGGTGACCGTCCAGCGACATAGTGGCTGAGTGTCTTCCCCTTGAATAGTCGTATTCTTTGGCATTTCGCCGTAATGGATAACGACTCCAAAGGCGTTGAGGTACTCAGTGGCAAACTGGGTATTAGCGACACTCGATAGGGCTGTAGCCATTTTTCTGGCTATTTCACTATCGCTAGCGTAACAATCAATCTGTACCGTCACTCGGTAGTATCGATCAATGTTGACTCTACCAGTCTTGTGATTAAAGCTCTCTGAGCCAGTCCCATTTTGCTGTTGCCACAAAATTGTGTTAACCACATAATTCTTTGTCTTTGGGGGTAAGCTCCCTACAGAGTCACCCATGAGAATGTGATTAGGCTTAACAAAGGACTGCAGGAGATCAGCCTCAAAGGCTTTTAACGCCTTATAGATAGACGGCACACTGTCTAACGAAAAATCCATCAAGCCTCCTTGTCTTGTGTAGCCAAATAGTCAGAAAGTGCTTTTGGGACTTCAATCTGTAGCACTAATCGCACACTCACCCAGCCCACATAACTAAAATCTTCCATCACGCTATCAATGAACCAAAGAGTACCGTCCTCCATTTGGACGTAATCACCACCTCTGGCAAAAGCTCTCAGTCCAGTAAAGGGCTTATTGAGCCAGTCTTCATTAGCGTATAAGTAGGCTTTTCTGGTCACACTCTCTCGCGGAAGATGATCAGCGAAATAGAGAGCCGTGGGACTTTCTGACTGGATATTGGCTGATACCCCTGCGACAGTTTCAAACCCTTGCACAGGTCGCCCCTCATCGTCAGTACGGTAATCATCAGCCATAGAGAGCGAGCGATAAAGCACCACTATTTGGTCAGGGTTGACTGCTTGAATCATTCCTCTGACCATCGCGTGTAAGTTATAGGTCATGAGCCCTCCTCATCGAACCAGTACACAATACTGTTTAAGAGTCGAGTCGACTTAACCCCTGCCTCCGCTCTACCACCGAACCCACTACCGTCAGTAGCGTGATTCATTTGCTCAGCTTCCGCCAGCGCGAGAGTCATCTCAGAACGCAAGGGGAAAGTGTCTTCTTTTGTACCCCCACGCTTTAGAGTCTCTTGAATATCTGCTCTAGCGTTTTCGCCCAAAAATATTAGGGCATTCTTTAATCCCCTGCGGCCGTCGCCGAAATAGGTTTTTAAGCACTCCACCCAGTCAGTGGCATTAGCCGTCAGGGTCCCGCGCAAAAATGGACGTGGCGGATTGTAGAGTGTTGATCCTTCCTTTATCGGGAAGTCGAAATTTTTCAAGAAATAGCCACGCTGTTTTGTGGTCACTGCTTGCACCCAGCCATACTCAAGGTAAGTAGCGTATTCAGCCACATAAGGATCATTGACCCCTATCATGATCGACTGATTAGGAGACTCATCATCAAGCAGAACCTCCCGCTGTAGCTCAAGGGCTAACTGCTCTCCAGTCTTATCAAATTCAACGCTCATAGCGTCTCCTTAGCCATATGGGTGAGGCTTTTTGAAGTTGTAGAGCTTAGGCACTCTACGATATGGAGCAGAAGCTAGCCAGAATTCTCTACCGTACAAAGTCGATAGCCAGAAATACTCATTGGCTGTATTGGCTGGCAATTGCTGATAACTCGCACTCACGCTGCCCTGAGAGACTGAGCTAACGATACCGCCAGCCCCAATAGCAGAGGTTGCATTTTGATGAGAAGCGACTAAGTGCGCTAGAGCTAAATACACAATGTGCTTAGCTTGATTCGGTCGATAAGGGAAATGACCTTCACCATCACCTAAAATCGACTCCAGAGTGATAAAAAGCCCCTCCAGAGTCTCGTCACTCACTCCCTTAAAGTCAGGGAAGCGAGCGCGAAATTCAGAGGAGTTTAATTTGACTTCGGTCATTCCCCTATCTCCTTACTGCTCTTCTTTATGCTCTTCAATAGCCTTATCTTTTTCCTTATTCGGGTCGATAGGACTGAGGCCATGATCCATTTCTTTCAGTTCATTGTTAGCCTTTGCGCTATTAAACCCAGCAAGGTCACCCACTTCATAGATACAGGGGATATTGCCATTAATGCCAGTGAACACGTCCATTGAGCCATACTGCTCTTTAATCGCTTTCCAGTCACTCTTGAGAATGTACTGGCACAGGGCATTACCAGCTAAAGCTAAAACGCCAGTAGCCTTGCCGCGCAGATTTTCATTCAAGCCATAGAACACGACTCGCTTAGTGGTCGAGCCTAGGTCAATATCAAAAGCGAGAGAAGTCGCAAGACACACGGCAACCGCGATAGTGTCTTCTGCTGCTACCACTGAGTTCTTTTCGTCAAAGGTCGATCCGACCACGCCTAACGGTTGCGTGGCGGTAGCCTTCTGAGGCTTTTTCTGAGCGGTAGTCTTAGTGTTGGGTTTCTTGTCTTGTGGCATAGGGATTTTTTCCTTGAATAAAAAAAGGGACTCCCACACAAGGTGAGAATCCCTTAGAAAGATGATTAAGCTCTAATCAGTTGATTAGATACCTACCATGGTTGCGATAGCCTGAGGGCGATAGATAATCGCGCCAAAGGTGCCAGCCACAACCTTCTGCTTATAGGAGCTGGTAAGCGGTACGACATTCATCATGCGATAATTTTCGTTAAACGCCAATTCAGCCGTCTTCGAGCCTAACAAGTTCGGAAGGCAGAGATAGAGCATATTCCCTTCCTTCGTCTTAAGTTCAGGCACTTTCTCAATCTTCAAATTGGGGAAGTGTTCTTTCAACAATTCCTGAGCAGACTTGCCAAAAACGTTAGTGCTAGCCAATTCAGCAAAGCAGCCAGAAGGTACGCCCAACACCATCACATCGTTTTCGTCAATGTTGCTACCCACGTTTTCGAGAAGGGTACTAAAGAGCTTCAAAACGTCTTCATAGATAGCATTGGCGTAAGAAGAGTTCGCACCGTGGTCAGCCGTCTTCTTATCAGCCCACTTCACCTTACCGCCAATAGAGTTAGGCGTAATAGCGGCAGGCAAATTCGGGTCATTCAAAAGCCCATAAATGCGCTTACCAGCGACGCCATAGAAATAGAACTTATTCTGATAGCGCCCCAAAACTTCAGCTGCGCCCTGCTGCTTTTTCGCCACAAGGTCAATCCCTGCTTCTGCAGTCGTGGCAGCTTCCAACTGACCGTACTTGATCATGGTCGAGAAGAGATAGGCGTCACGATTCGTGAAGTCAAGGGTAGTCGTGGTGCTAGCGCCTTCGTCATCATCGTTGTAAGGCGAAACCGTACCTGCGACATCAGTCAACGCAAAAGTCTGAGTCTGAGTCGTCCAGTCACCATGACGAACAGGAGCGCCAAAGAAGTTTTGCGCCTTCATGGCCGCATAAAGCGTGTTGACCACATTCGGGTTAAGGAAGGTAGTAAACAAGACCGGCACACCAACCGTACCGTTACCAATAGCTGCGTCATTAGCTGTCAAAATACTGACGGCGCGTTTTGTGTCAAGTACATTCCCTGCCACGTCAGTGTCAACAACTGGCATAAAGCGAGCGTTCTTATACTCACTAGACACGCCGAACTTATAAGGTAAGTCTTTGAGAAAATCCGTTTTCGTTTTCATTTTCATTAGTCCTTTTCTGAATTAAGCACGGTTAGAGATGATGATCATCGCGCCTTCATTGCCACCTTGCAAAACCGCCCAGCCAGTGTCGTTAGCTGCGCCTTTTTCGCCAAAGGTAATGCCACCAGTGGCAGGATCACACAACACTGCCTGACCCACCGTAGCGGTAGCGGGTGCAGTAATCCAAAATTCACCACGCATAGCAATTGCCACATTCTGACCAGCAGGGATAACCGTATGGTCATCTTCCAACTGATACTGATAAGACAAATTGGCGGCCACAAGCCCTAAGACTTTCGCGCCAGCCTTTTTGAGGCCTGCCTTTTTGAGATCCCCAGTCTCAGCGACAGGGAAGGCAAAACGCCCGAACTTTAACGAGCCATCAGAGATATATCCGATAGGCTGATAAACGGTAAGCCCAGAGTTCAATTCCTGACCGTCAGTGCCGAACGCCGGCATATTAGAAATGGGAGTAAAAGCCATTTTTCTGTTTCTCCATTGTTATTTGAGTACTTTCTCAAAAGAATCAATCAAGCCCACACCCTGAGCAGAGTCGTTAGCGACTCGCTGGCGTGCGCGCTCTTTGTTAACGAGAGTCCAAACCGCGCGTGCGCTAGACTTTTTGACTCCCTTAGTGTCGAGTCCCATTTTCTGGAGCGCCGACAAATAGATAGAACCCGCAGAGTCCCACGCAGTGGCGCGAGTCTTCCCAATAACGCGAGCGCAGTCTTGAGCTGCTTGGAACTTTTCTTCAGCCTTCTTTTCCACGTCCCCTGCCTTCTGCTGCGCTACCTTAAAGCCACGCAAAAAAGCGCGAGCCACTTCAATATCAGCGTTTTGGAGGCCGTTGTCGCGCAATAGCTGAATGGCAGAGTCAGAGAGCTTTTCTTCTTCGTCTTCCACTTCAGAATCTGCTTCAGCCATACCAGCGCGGAAGGCTGCCACTTCTTCAGGCGTGGGATTTTCGATACCCGCTTCTCGCAAAGTAGCGATAATGTCCTCATCTTCGTCTTCAGTCGACTTTTCCTCTGGCTGAGTTTCTTCTTCCTCTTCCTCATCGTCAGAGGCCTCAACTTCTTCAGAGTCCTCTTCCTCATCTTCAGGGATCGGAGCCTCAGAATCGTCTTCGTCCTCATCGGTCACGGAATCCGTCTCTTCAGGCTGCGGGTCCTCATCTTCGTCTTCCGTATTGGCGGAAATGTCAGTTTCCTCTTCGTCAGTAGCGGTAGACGTTTCAACCTCTACTGCCTTCTTAAGCTCATCTAGAAGCTCCTGCGGAACTTTCGCAGCGGATAACTTCTGATAAACCTCTTCCAAAGAAGGGGTTTCGTCAGTCACGGCTTGCCCTTCTTCGATCTGGTCAGACTCATTGGCAGCTGGCAATTCATCGCGAGCTGTCATTTTCATCTTTTTCATATCAACTCCTTTAATTGAGTTTTCATCTTGGACACAACAAGCAGCGCCAGCGCGTCCCTCAGGAACAAGGGCTAAATGCTGCCCTCTAATGTTTCGCATGATGACGTCATAGTGTTCTCCGTCCTTCTCTCCCTTAGTAAATTCAGGGTCGTAGTAGTAAGAGAGACTCAACTCTTTCATGCTTCCGTCTTGAATGCTCCTAATCGCTTCCTTGTCAAAGACATGTAAGGAGTTTTGGAGATAGGGGTATTCAAATTTGGCTGAGTCCCCAGTCGAGCCTACTCGCGTCTCTTTGGCTGGCTCATCAGGGGTATCTCTGTTATGTAAGAACTGAATCGGGATTCCGATTACAGACTTAATCGTTTCGGGCTTTTTTAATTCCTCAGCTGGTCGATAGACGTGGTAAAGCTCATTAGGCTTTAATCCGTTTTCAACCCCATTCGGAATTTCGCGCCCATAATATGGGGCTACTTGCTCTCTGGTCAGATTCGACACATCAACGTGCAAGCGCCCATCTTTGTCTGACCACCGAACACTAAAAGGGATTCGGTCATTAGCGAGAATCGCTTCACTCATCTCTTTGATTCCTCATCGTCAGTAAACTTGGTTAATATTGGGCGGAAGGTGCAACGACAGTTGATTAACTCTCCCGGCTGCACATAGCCCATTACTTCCGTATCAAACAGTCCTTTGCCTATCTCAAAACGCTTACCGTTAAAATCCATATGAGTCTCACGGCTGGTAAACCTACCCGGCACATGAATCCATATGGCCTCAGTTATTCCTGCGTCTCGCATATTGGCTGAGCTAATCTGGTAGGTCAGTTTGTTTGTTTGATCACGCACAATCGTCTCGACTCGCTTAGGATCATCAGCCAGTGACTTGACCTGCCCTAGCTCGCGCTCTAACCACCGATAGCCCTCTGTTTCGATAGTGCTTTTTTGAATAGCCTTTTGAATGAACTTCAGCTCTCTGTAGGTCATGTTTCGGATAAGAGAGACTGTGTTGCCTACCATCGTTTCAAACTGCGCTGCTGCACTACTCCCTATGTATTGCCTACCTACTGGAATCGTCCATTTCTGGCGCAACAACTTAGGGGAGAAGCCCGCGTCAATGAGCGCTCTTCGCTGCGCTTTAGTGATATCAAAGGCGATTGTCTTCACGTACCAAGAAGCGACAGAGCGCATATTTGGCTCAATTAGGTGAGCAAGGAAGTCTTTGTTGCTGTCGATATGCGCAGCTAGGGCTAATCGCTCAGCTTTTTTGAGGCCCTTGACAATCTCTAGAATCGTCTTCTTGACCTTCTTAACGTCTCTCGCGTATTCGTCATTAGTACGTGGGTTAGATAAGGCCTGATCCTCAGCCAGCACAGGGATTTTCACTGTATGCTCGCGGATATCCTTTAGTAGGGCTAAATAAAAAGCCCAGAGAACTTTTTGAATGTGTCTCTGAGCTTTACGTCTATTCCCTACGTTAGGATTAGCACTTCTAATGGTCTTCTCTTTCTTCAATGCCTTCTCCCTTTACTGTGGGGGTTTTAGGCTGAATTTGAGGCTCCTTTGGACTCCCCATTGAGGCTCCCTGCTGTTGCGCCATCATTGCGGATAGCGGGTCCTCATTTTCTAAGTTGGGCGCATCGTCATCAGGGGAATAATCACCGTCCAGACTGCCTAAGCCCATATCCTCTTCTTTCTTCATTAACTGGCGGAATTCATCACCAGTGATAATGTTTCGGTCATAGAGTGCAGTGACCGCCCCAACCTTGGTAGCAAAAGCAGAAGCCGCCACCATTTGGTCGTCTTTGGCTAGCGGATTAAAGACAAAAGTAATGGAGGGGTCAATCTCTCCAAACTCAACCAACTGAATGACCTCTAAGCACTTTTGAATCGCTTCACGCTTTAATTCCTGCTTACTCTTGATATGGTCATAGTAGTTTTTAATATCGCTCTCACCAGTGGCGTTAAAACCGCTAGGGCTAATCCCCAGAATCTTGACGGCTGGCGTGCGGTTAATCGCTGCGATACTCTCTAAGGACTGTCTGACCACGTCAGATACGCCCGATACCGTTGTTTGAATGTTCACAACGTCATCTTCTCTATCCACCACCACAACAGAGTTATTGTCGCTGTAGCGTTGCATAGCCATTACTAAAGCGTCCATTTGTTGAATGCCATCAGCACTGCTCATGGTGTCAGACATTGCCGTTTTGACTGCCAATAGACGAACCTTATTCACTAGGTCGACTTCAGCAGCACGGCACTGATTCCAGTGCAAAACATAGTCCCAAAGAATCTGGGCTTGAGGAATCCCCAAGAAGTTATAAGAAGGCTTATAAAGTGTGGGAGGCTCGTTGTCGACAATTCGCAACATGCGCGAACCGTGGACTTCCTGACCTTGGACGTACCACCTCTGAGGGTTCATATAATCCGCCATGAGCGGGTTGAGGGCATTAAAAGCACCACTGCACACATTCACCGGGTCAATGACCTGAAAATGAACCTTGCGCCCTTTGGCTAGCTCTTCACTCTTGCTATTGACTGCTAACGGATATTTTGGGTCACCGTTTTCTTGTCCTTTTGGGTCAGTGTTGATGTAAACAAAAGCACCACCCATAAAGCCCACTAAGCACTGCGCATCGTTAAAGACTTTTCGCAGTTTGTACTTAGTGTCTTGCAAGTCTTGCAATTCAATTAATCGCTCTTCATCAGTCTCCTCACCACCCACAACTTGAATCCAGTTTCTGGTCAAGTCATCAGCGACAGTGCGGATACAGTTTTGAATCATGCCGTTTTGAGCGATATTCTGGAGCGCGCCATAGCCCACAAACCCAGAGACAGGATATTGCCCCATCTCAATAGCGTGTTGCGTAAGACTGCTATAAATCGCCTCATAGCCACCCGCAGAGTCAAAGGCTAAATCTACCTCTTCTCGTAATTTGTCGTGACCATAACCAAAGGTCACAGGAGGCGCATAGACTTCTCGCACAGAAGCTAAATCTAGCGACTGGAGCGAGCGCTTAAACGGCATTGGGGGTTGACTAAGGAGACTTGCTAACATCAAGCCCGAGAGCTTTTTTCGCGCTTCTGGCTGATTTTTTGTCGCTTCCTTATCGTTTTCTTTATCGGTCATTGTTTAACCTCAGAATCTGCGTATACCCGAACGGCGTAAAGCAGCTAAATTATTGGGGTGAATCGGTCGTCTAGCGTGCTGAGAGAGATAAGTGAGTGCTTGAGTCATTGCGTCCACTTGGTCATCATGAGCGCCACTAGGGAAGCTCAATAACTCAGGGATAAACTCACTCTTGACCCATGGCTCAATCTCTGGAGAGGGCAAATAAACGTTGCCAGCTTCCCAGAGTGGAGTCACTGCACTGGCGCGCGCTTCCTTAGACTCTTTCGGGGTTATCGGAATAATCCCAGAGATAAGTGACTTAAGACTCGAAATAATCGCGCTACCGTTAGCCTTGTCTTCCACTAGTTTGGTCAGTACATGAGGGTGCTTCTCAGCCATTGCCACAAAAGCCTCTCGCGTTTTGACAAAGTCCATTCTGGCTCGCACTTGGTCGAGAAGATAGTAGCTCGCGTCCTTGCGACCCCAGAGTTGACCCACGACAAAGTCACTAGTGTTAGTTTCCTTGAAGGTCATGTCCCAAGAGAAACAAAGGGTATCGAACCTATCAGGAAGGTCATCAGGCTTCCAGTGCTTAACCCAATCAGCCTTAATCATTGCGCCACCGTCAGGGACTGGGTGCTGTTGGTACAGTGCGTTCCATACCTTTGAGCCTACAGTCCTTTGGATAGATTCAAGTCGATCTAAGCCAAAGCGCTCTGGGTGCAATGCTTCCCCTATCTTTCTGTGTCTTTCGTCATGCTCAGCGATAGCAGGATAATTAACTAGCTCCCACTGGTCACTCTCTCCACGAGACTGGGCGTCAAGAATACGTCCTATCAGGTCATCAAGGTGCCAACGTGTAGCCATCACAATCAACCCTGCGCCGGGTGAGAGTCGAGTGTAAGCAACAGAAGTGAACCAGTCCCAAGTCGAGTTTCTGACTCGCTCAGACATAGCCTCTTCCATATTGCTCACTGGGTCATCTACCACAAGAATGTCAGCACCACGCCCAGAAAGCGTACCGCCCACGCCTACTGAGTAATAGCTCCCCTTATCCCCGATAATTTCAAATCGGTCAGACTGGCGAACCTTACCCTCAGTCGGTGTACCCTTTTCAGGGATTCTGACCAAAGGGAAAACTTCCTTAAACTCTTGACTCTCGATAATTCGCTGCGTGTCTTTGGCAAAAGTCCCAGAGAGGTCAGAGCTATAGGAAGTCCCCACAAAGGAGAGAAAAGGATACCGTCCTAGCGCATAAGCAGGGAATCGTCTAGAGACTAACTCAGACTTTCCGCTGCGTGGGGGCATGCAGATAATGAGCCGTGGCGATTTTTTCGCGATAACATCAGCCAAAAACTTATCGAGCTTCTGGCAGATTTCCTCATGCACCCAGCCTAGCGAGTAATTTTCATAGGTATAGGTCACAAAGGCAGCGAGCGACACAGAAGCGGCTCTGCGCTTTAATTCCTTTTGAGCTGCCCTGATGAGTGTCGGACTCGGTTTTTTCATTGCAGCCCTCCCTAGAATTTATTCCTTATCCTCTTCTGTTGGGTTATCGATTTTGGTATGAACGATATCAAGCAACTGCTCATTAGTGAAGCTATGCACCAACTCAGCCTCTGTTGCTTTTATCGCCTTGATTTCTTGGGTGATTTTCGCTCCCTTACGTCTAGCCACAACCTTAAGGCGTGTTTCAGCCATAAGGCGTGAGCGAGCCACATTGTCGCGTGTCGTGGTGCTACTCGTTGTGCCTTTATCCCCAGAAGACTCATAAGTCTCTATGTCTTCTTTTCGAGTGTCGGATAAATCAATAGCGTGATCCTCAAGGACTGCGTCACCAAACTCTCTGGCCTCATAAAAGGCTGTGTGAAACTCAGGGAACTGCTTAGTCCAGCGATAGACAATAGCAGGTGTAAAACCTATCTTTTTGCAGATTGAGGTGAGAGTCTTCCCATTGGCTAGAGAGTCGGTAATTGTCGCTGCTAACTCTTTTGTGTAGCGGGTCCTTGACTTTGGCTTAACCACCGCCTTGGGCTTAGCTACACGCTTAGGCTGTACTGGCATATCCACCCCTTAAAGAAAGCCCCACGGTTAGTAGGGCTATCTGAATTACTTTTCAACTAAATTAGTACCGTGAATTTTATTCGCCTTTGCGAGTTGTTTTCTTACCTGACGGATTGAACCATTGTTATTGGCTAGCGTATAACCATCAATCTGACCAGTGCGCGGGTGAATTTTGATGTCTCCCGGCTTAAGACCATAATTCGCCAATACCTTATTACGCTCTTCCTCAGTGCTAACCTTGCGCAAGTCCTTGTTAATGTCGACTAATTTCTTTTGGTAAGCCTGTAAGGTGTTGAGCTTGTCCATGAGCTTATATGGGGCCTCTGGGTCCCTCAAAGAAATTGCCTTTGAATTCCCATAATTTTGGGCTTTTTCCCACGCAGAGCTAGCCTTATCACTTTCGCGAGAGTAAGCGCCCATGGCTTGGTCAATACGATTAATCGCGCCATTCATACGCCCAGATACATTAGGCTGACCAATACCACCAAACGCGCCTACTGCCCGACCTAATCGAGAGCTAGCGCTATCTACCTTACGTTGAGCCTTTTCAGCTCTTTCCTCAAGCTCAAACTTTCGCCAGTCTTTCTCTTCCTGATACTCCTTAGCAGCCTCCATTACCTCAGCTGGGCGTTCTACAGGCTTAACCCCTTCGGTCAGAATCTTCTTTGCACTTCTGCGCTCTTCTGTTTTTTGCTCTGTCTGGGTCGCGGAATTCTTAGGAGCATAAGAACTGGCTTTTTGCCGTTCCTCATTGAGGATACTCTCTAGGGCTGTCCCCTTCGCCATATACGCAGATTGCCAGCCATTAGAGAAGGCTACATACTCGTTGCCTTGAGAGTCTTTGTAGTATCGGTCACCACGCTCTCTAGCTTCCACCATCTTGTCAGCTTCCTTAGCCATAGACTCGCGGATTCGCTGATACTCAGGAGAGTTGACCTTAGCCTTTGCTTCCTTAAAATCGTCCTTTTGGGAGTCGAGTTTGAGCTTACTGGCCTCAATCCAACCGCCATTAGAGCTGGCGCGATAGTACTCAGTACCGTCAGCGTCCTTAAAGTATTTCTCACCACGCAAGAAGGCTTGACGTTGACCTGCGTAATCGGGAGTCTTTGCTGGCGCTGTAGCCTGAGTCTGGGTTTCTGCCTGAGATTGAGGTTGTGCTTGAGTCCCTACCCCCTGCTGAGACTGATTAGCATTGTTTGTATTCGCGTTTACTGTATCTGGTATGTTTTGGTTGTTTTGTATCTCTGGTTTTGGCTGAGTAGTCACGCCAGTCTTGGTGTTGGAGGACTTATTTTTTAAACCCCTCCCAATAGCACTAATCTGAGACAATGGCTTGCCCGTAAACGCTCCACCCATTCCTTTTAAAATAATCCCAGAGTCGCTATCGATTAAAACTCTTCGTCCAGTCTTATCCCCCGAACCACCGGCTTTTGCGCCATTGCCATTCGGGTGAATCGTAATCCATCGCGCCTCATCATTTGCCGTTTTGTCATTCTTTTGTTTGCGCTTACACCCCAGTGCGTAGCAACGACCTAGTGCTCTAATATCCTCTAATCTCATGTCGACTCCTGCGAACGCTCGCTAGGTAATAAAAAGCCCACCAAGTGGCGGGCGTTACTTTTCAATCAGCTCGATCGGCAACTCCATTTGGAGCTTAGATTCCGCTGCTTCCCTGACCTCCTCCATACTTCCATCCGCTACGAAGAGGGCTAACATCCGCAGCCTTGTTGACTTACAAAACCAACTTGTCATAGAATGAATCCATAGATCGTAGTAGCCTGTACTGAAGCAGACATCGGTGGGGCTAGGGTGAAAGACCCTGGTCTAAAGAGGGCGACCGGACTACGCCACCCTTGAAATAGTAGGGGCTGGGTCGGGCTACTCAGGGAATGAGGTGCTATGCACGGTGTCGTCGCGTTTCCTCTTCGGCTAATCCTGCCACTTTCATTCCCTATCTTATTTCCACCTCACACAGACTAACTCTACTTCTTCCGCTCGCATTTCTTCATCTTTCGCAAAATGCGCGTAATGCGTATTCATCCAATTTTTGCGCCCTCCTCGTCTACGCTTTATATCAACTACCAGTTCTTTTCCGCCGACCGCTAAAGAAAGTGTCATAAACTCTTCATTTGGATGAAGCCCGCTTGGCTCGCTCCAGCCTCGTTTGATTTTTGTTCGAGCGCTGGAAAATACCATATGCAGTAAAAATAGCGCTTCGACTTTGTCTTTAATATCTTTCTTATCGAGGAATCCCCCTGATATTTCTGCGTATTGTTGGTTTTTATACAAACTCTCTTTAAAAGTTTTTGTTGAAACTGTCGCTAAATAGTTTTTATTTCCGATCTTCAGTGGGTACTTCCCTCGAAAATGCTCCGTGAATGCCTTCTGTATTTTGGTAAGATCCTGCGCGGAAACCTTGTTTCCTGGACTACTATCCAAAATCCTGTATATTGCCGCTTTGGCGCGATTTGCTCTATCTGCCATCTCCTCTTGAGAGTAGGCAAGAAGAGTGTTGTCTCCGACCTTATCGCCGCGTACCGCTTTCTTACCTTCACTCAACTCATCAATCATTTTTCCGTTTTGATCGCCTAGACCCAGCAAAATTTCTCCAGAACTTTTGTCGATAAGAACGCGCTGCTTATTCTCAAAAGTCACCCACTGAGAGTTTTTCGGTTGAACGAACTCCGCGTCTCGCGCGAGTGCCCGCATATTGGCGACACGTCTGCCTAGCGCGAAGCAGAAGCCAAGCATTTTGATCTCTTCTAAGGTCATTGGTGTCCCCAAAGATTGTTTCGCTGTACTGCCCGCCAGACTCCAGGACGTGCCCGTACCCGTGTAGTAATACCGCCATGTTGGGCGTATCATAATCCGAGGCCTTTAAACGGCACACACCCAATGAGAAGGAAACTATGACCGAGCTAGCCAACATCGAAGAAACAACCGCCGATGAACATCGCCCTGATTACTCAGAAAGCATCAAAATCGCCATCGATACGCTTAATCGAATAGAAGCGCACACACGACAGCTGTACATCGATGTCTATGGGCGGCAGGTCACCATCGCCAAAAACTACATCTGGGTAGCATCCACCTTTATCGTGTTTACGCTCGGCTACTACGACCGTATTCTCGCCAACGCTTTTAGCAGCCAACGCGCTATAACGCAATGGGATGTCGCGATCGCGGCTACCTTAGCTTGTATAGCACTCGGCGCAGCAGTTGCCTTCTTTCTTAGCATCACCATTTCCTGGGGGAGTAGCGGAGATGAGCATGGCGTCCACATCTCTCAGGTCTTCTACGTTGACAACGTTTTAGCGGCAGACCCTGTCAGTGCTACGCAGATTCTGGCGCACTATACAGGTCTAATCGACTGCGCGGATGACTCGCTCAACCAGACCATGGCCATTATTCATCGCAAAGGGCTAACTCTTAGAAAGATCGGCTTGATTTTGCAAGTCTCGTTTGCACTTTGCTTCGTTTCACTTGTCATTCATCTCATGGAGGAACTTCTATGACGAAATCAAAAGGGGCGGGAGCCTCTACGCCTGCAAAGCCAACGCCCCCACCCCAACCAACGCAGCCTACGGTCGTCACTCGCGCACCGTCGGCCAAGCCAGTTAGATTCCCAAAAGTAAAACAGAGTCTCGCGTTCGACGCCGATCCCAGTCAATACACTCCGCCAAAGCCCAAGGGCGGCGGCAAGTAAGTTTTAGCCTCGTCATCCGTGTGTTGGCGAGGCTTTTAATCGTCAAACACCGGCCACACGAACAGTAGCATGACCAACGCCACGCCTAACCATCCTTCAAACATATTGCCGTCCTCATGTCGTTGGGCTAGCACTAGCCCGTAGCCTGAAAAAGTTAAAGCCCCTCGATTTCTCGAAGGGCTTAACTTCTTAGTTGTAAGGAAACAACTCGATATCAACAACAATCCAATCCCTCAGTCCTTGCCTGATGTTTCTTTCAGGCATGACAAACGCGCCATACGGCGCAATCATTTGTCATAAGGTCTGCTCTTATGAGAGGTAGCAATTGATACTCTCAAAACTACACACCTTTTTTGGATTTGTCAAATTTCGCCAAAAAATAATTCTTGACCCTCCAAAATACGGCTTAAGCGTTCCTTGGTGATTTTGATCGATTCGCGTCCTTGTCTTGTGGATAACCCGCACTGACGGCACGCCGAAGGGAAACTTACCCACCACGTGATATAGACCATCTGCAAAAGCTTAATCGCTTTCTTATCGT
>ERZ1106951.478-NODE-478-length-40014-cov-23.381791_pt1 | contig 40014 bp, 30 predicted proteins | sample MGYA00403676_ERZ1106951 | MGnify/ENA primary metagenome ERZ1106951 (study PRJEB35170, sample SAMEA104062398) | human gut metagenome | biome: human gut; feature: human-associated habitat; material: faeces | place: Denmark | collected 2012-04-23 ...
CTGCCGCACCTCGCTCGCCGTATCGGCACTTAGAATTATGCGGTATTGCCCTAAGCGTAACAGCTTAGCTTGATGTTGGCTTAACCCTAAAACTACGGCCCCCGGCAGAGTATTTTACGCTCTGCCGGGGGCTTTTTGTGTATTGCCGCCCATTTGCGGGCATACTGAACAAAGAACCCCGATGACGAAAGGAGCACTGTATATGCCTGCAAAAATGAACCCCTTTGAGGTAAAAACCAAACCCGCCGACCGCTACTATATGGACTGGCAGAAACTTTACCCCCGCCCCTATGACAAAAACGAGGTGGACCCCTACACCCGGCTGCGTATTATTTTAATGAACGGCACCGAGTACGAGGCCAACTGGTTCTCCCACCAGTTTCACCGCCACTGCACCAACAACGACCTGCGCCGGGAACTTGCCGTGCTGCGCCGCACCGAGCAGCAACAGCAAAAGCGCATTGCCTGCTTAAAGCCGATCGACGAAAGTATTCTGGAAACCACCATCGGGTACGAGCAGCTGGCCGTGGACCTGACGGCTATTCTGGCCCAGCGGGAGCCGGACGCCTATGTGGTGCAGGTGATGAACCTGGCTCTGCTGGAGGATTTTGACCACCTGTACCGCTATGCGGATCTGCTGGAACTGGAACGCGGCATCCACGCCGAGCGGCTAGTGGGCTGCTATACCGAAATCATGCCCGGCCGCCCCACCATTGCGGAGCACCGCCACCCGCGGGACAGCGTGCGCAAGCCCATCAGCGCGGCCACGGCGGCCCCCATCACCAAGCTGAACGCCGCCATTATCACCGCCGCCGAACAGCAGACGATGAACTATTATATGAACATCGGCACCTTTTATGACAGTGACCTTGGCCGCAGGCTGTACCAGGAGATCGGCATGATCGAAGAACAGCATGTGACCCAGTACGGCGCTCTGCTGGACCCCGGCATGACTTGGCTGGAAAACCTGCTGCTGCATGAATATACCGAGTGCTACCTTTATTGGTCCTGCGTGGAGGATGAAACCGACCTGCGTATTAAAAAGATCTGGGAGCAGCATTTTGAGCAGGAGTGCAGCCACCTGCATGCCGCCGAAGCCCTGCTGAAACAGTACGAGGGCAAGGAAGCCTGCCAGATCATCCCGGATGGGACTTTCCCGGAACTGCTGCGCTTTGGCCCCCAGAAAGAATATCTGCGCAAGGTGCTCAAAACCACCATTTTGAACACCGCTGTGCAGGATGACCCCGCCATTTCGGTGGAGACCCTGACCAAAGATGCACCCTACTATGCTTACCAGACTGCCGTCTGCCCGGACGCTGCCCGCGTGGCCAGCCACCAGGTGATTGAAGAGCACATTGGCACCAGCGGCAAGGACTACCGCTTTGAAGAAAAGCCCCATCCGGTTGAAGCCCTGCGCGACCGCACCCAAGATAATACCACGATTGCCCGAGGCAAAATCTGAACCGCCCGAAGGGGCAGAGGATGGCAAACCGCCATCCTGTACATGAAAACAGGCTGTTTTTTGTAAAAAATGCCGGAGTGGATGGGAGGGCCTGCCCTCTTGAACTGCCGTGCCGGGGAACGTATAATAATAACATTGCTGTGTAAGCAGCCGGCAGTGGTTACCGGGCGTTGAAAAGTGATGTTGCGCGGGGGTGATGGGAGCATGATGTACGCCCGCTGACCGCGCCCCAACAATGCTTTTTGACATGCGGCAACTACCTGCCGCTGCTTACAATGAGGGAGGATGTTGAGATTGAAACGTGAATCATTTGCTTCACGCATTGGCTTTTTGATGGTCAGCGCAGGCTGCGCCATCGGCATTGGCAATGTGTGGCGCTTCCCAACCGTAACAGGCCAGTATGGCGGCGGCGTATTTGTGCTGTTCTACCTGCTGTTCCTGGTTTTGATGGGAGCACCGGTGCTTACCATGGAGCTGGCTGTTGGCCGTGCGGGCCACGGCAGCGCGGGCACAGCCTACCGTGCGCTGGAACCCAAAGGCAGCAAGTGGCACCTGCACGGCTGGGCCTGCCTGATTGGCTGCTGCGTGCTGATGATGTATTACACCACCGTCAGCGGCTGGATGCTGGCCTATTTCTTCCGGTTTGTCAAGGGTACATTTACCGGCCTGGCCGCCGATGCCGTCAGTGGCGTGTACGCCGACCTGCTGGCCGACCCGTTCGAGCAGATCGTCTGGATGGCCATTACCGTGCTGCTGGGCTTTTTTGTCTGCAGCCGCGGTTTGCAGAACGGCATTGAACGCATTGGCAAATGGATGATGGGCGCGCTGTTTGTGCTGATCCTGGTTCTGGCTGTGCACAGCTTTGTGCTGCCCGGCGCGGGCGAGGGCCTGGCGTTCTACCTGCTGCCGGACTGGAACCGTGCCGCCGAAATGGGCATTGGCAATGTCATTGTGGCTGCCATGAACCAGGCGTTCTTTACCCTCAGCCTTGGCGTTGGCGCTATGGAAATCTTTGGCAGCTACATGAGCCGGGATTATACCCTGGCGGGCGAGTCCCTGCGCATCTGCGCGCTGGATACCTGCGTGGCCATCTGTTCCGGCCTGATCATCTTCCCGGCCTGCTTCTCTTACGGGGTCAGCCCGGATGCAGGCCCCAAGCTGATCTTTATCACCCTGCCCAATGTATTTGCCAATATGACGGGCGGCCGCCTGTGGGGTACACTGTTCTTTGTATTTATGACCTTTGCCAGCTTTTCTACCATCATTGCTGTGTTCCAGAACATTCTGGCCTGCCTGCAGGAAAGCTTTGGCTGGAGCCTGAAACGCGCCTGTGCCGTTGGAACGGTGTTCATCCTGCTGGCCAGTGTGCCCTGCATTCTGGGCTTTAACCTGTGGAGCGGTGTGCAGCCCATGGGTCCCGGCAGCACCGTGCTGGATGCGGAGGACTTTTTGGTCAGCAACCTGCTGCTGCCCATTGGCAGCTTGATCTACCTGCTGTTCTGCGTAACCAGGTGGGGCTGGGGCTTTGATAACTACTTAACCGAAGCCAATACCGGCAAGGGCCTGCGCCTGCCGCGGTGGTTCAAGCCGTATTTCAGCGTGGTGCTACCGCTGCTGATCGTGTTTATTCTGGTGCAGGGCCTGTAAAATAAAGCCGTACCGGAACCCGGCAAACCGCAAAAAAATACCTGCCTGCTGCAAACTGCCCAAAAGGCATGGCGTGGCGGGTGGTATTTTTTTGAGGGATTTTGTTAATAATGTGTCAAATACCCCTTGCGCAAACCGCAGATTCTGCGTATAATATAGGCAGGGCAAAAGGGGCTGTCTGCCCCCTGTGCCAAACAGTACCAAAGCACAAGGCTAATATAAATTACCGAGAGGAGTTTTTTACCATGGGTTTGGGCAAAAAGACGATTGATGACGAAAACTACGCTGGCAAGCGCGTGCTTGTCCGCTGCGATTTCAATGTCCCGATGAAGGACGGTGTGATCACCAACGACAACCGCATCAATGCGGCTCTGCCGACCATCAAAAAGCTGATCGCTGACGGCGCAAAGGTTATCCTGTGCAGCCATCTGGGCAAGCCGAAGAACGGCCCCGAAGCCAAGTTCAGCCTGGCTCCCGTTGCTGTTCGCCTGAGCGAAAAGCTGGGCCAGCCGGTTACCTTTGCTGATGACGACAACGTTGTTGGCAACCAGGCCAAGGCTGCTGTTGCCACCATGGGCAACGGCGATGTTGTTCTGCTCCAGAACACCCGTTTCCGCAAGGAAGAAACCAAGAATATCGACACTTTCAGCGAAGAGCTGGCCAGCCTGGCTGACGCTTACGTTGACGATGCTTTCGGCTCCTGCCACCGTGCACACTGCTCCACCGCAGGTGTGACTAACTATGTTAAGGATACCGCTGTTGGCTACCTGATGGAAAAGGAAATCAAGTACCTGGGCGACGCCGTCAACAACCCGGAGCGCCCCTTCACCGCTATTCTGGGCGGCGCTAAGGTTGCTGATAAGCTGAACGTTATCTCCAACCTGCTGGAAAAGGTCGATACCCTGATCATCGGCGGTGGCATGGCCTACACCTTCCTGAAGGCACAGGGCTATGAGATCGGCAAGAGCCTGGTTGATGATTCCAAGATCGACTACTGCAAGGAAATGATGGCTAAGGCACAGGAAAAGGGCGTTAAGCTGCTGCTGCCCGTTGACGCTGCCTGCGTTGTTGACTTCCCCGATCCCATCGACGCACCTGTCGAAGTTAAGGTCGTTCCCGTTACCGCAATCCCGGCTGACATGGAAGGCTGCGATATCGGCCCCGAGAGCATGAAGCTGTTTGCTGATGCCGTCAAAGCTTCTAAGACCGTTGTCTGGAACGGCCCCATGGGCGTGTTCGAAAACCCGACCCTGGCAGCCGGCACCCTGGCTGTTGCCAAGGCTATGGCTGAAAGCGGCGCTACCACTGTGATCGGCGGCGGCGATTCTGCAGCTGCTGTGCAGCAGATGGGCCTGGGCGACAAGATGACCCACATCTCCACCGGCGGTGGTGCTTCCCTGGAATACCTGGAAGGCAAAGAGCTGCCCGGCATTGCCGTTATCCAGAACGCATAATTAAAAAACCGCAGGAGCGCGGCGGCTTAGCCGCTGCGCTCTTTTTGTTATGTAGCCCGCATGGTAGACAACAAAGAAAATCCACGCAAGCAAATAAGTAGTTAATAAGAAGGAGTTTTTATCATGGATAAACAGAACCGTAAGGCAATTATTGCCGGTAACTGGAAAATGAACAAGACTGCTACCGAGGCTGCTGAACTGATTGACGCCCTGATCCCCGCTGTTAAGGATGCAGGCTGCGAAGTTGTGATCTGCGTGCCGTTCACCGACCTGGTGACCGCCGTTGCCAAAACCAAGGGCACCAACATCCATGTTGGCGCTGAGAACGTTCACTTTGAAAAATCCGGCGCTTTTACCGGCGAGATCAGCGCTGACATGCTGACCGACCTGGGCGTTGAGTACGTTGTGGTTGGCCACAGCGAGCGCCGCCAGTATTTTGCTGAAACCGATGAAACTGTCAACAAGCGCGCCAAGGCTGCACTGGCCGGCGGCCTGAAGCCCATCATCTGCGTGGGTGAAAGCCTGACCCAGCGCGAACAGGGCGTGACCGAAGAGCTGATCCGCATGCAGGTCAAGATCGCTCTGAACGGCGTGACCGCTGACGAGCTGAAGAACGTTGTTATCGCTTACGAGCCCATCTGGGCCATCGGCACCGGCAAGACCGCTACCGCTGACCAGGCTGAGGAAGTCTGCGCAGCCATCCGTAAGGTGGTTGGCGAGCTGTACGGCGCTGACGCCGCCAAGGCACTGACCGTTCAGTACGGCGGCAGCATGAACCCCAAAAACGCAGAGGAACTGCTTTCCAAGCCCGATGTTGACGGCGGCCTGATCGGCGGCGCATCCCTGAAAGCAGACCAGTTTGCTGTTATCGTGGAAGCTGCTACCAAAGGCTGAGAATGAATGAGCAATTAGGAATGAGAAATTAGGAATTGGCTGAACCGGAAAGGCTTGAGCCGATGGAACCACCTTTCAGTCTGCTGCGCAGACAGCTTCCCTCAAGGGAAGCCAAGTGTGGCACCAAAATGGTATCTATTATTTTGTGCGCCCCTACGGTGGGATGCGTAACGAGCCTTTGTCCACCACAAACTCCTAACTCCTCCCTCCTAACTTCTAACTAAAACTAAGGGAGAACCAATCAATGGCAAAGAAACCTGTAATGCTCTGCATCATGGACGGCTTCGGCTGGACCCCGGACGAAACCTATGGCAACGCCGTTGTTGCTGCCAACAAGCCGCATCTGGATGCACTGATGAAAAATTACCCTATGACCACCATCGACGCATCTGGCATGGCTGTCGGCCTGCCAGATGGCCAGATGGGCAACTCTGAAGTTGGCCATACCAACATGGGTGCTGGCCGCATCGTGTACCAGCAGCTCACCCTGATCACCAAGTCCATCAAGGACGGCGAAATGTTCAAGAACCCCGTGCTGGTCAAGAACATGAAAGCTGCCATTGATGCCGGCAAGGCCATCCACCTGATGGGCCTGGTTGGTACCGGCGGCGTTCACAGCCATGCCGATCACTGGTTCGGCGTGCTGGAAATGGCCAAGCATATGGGCGCAACCAAGGTTTATCTGCACTGCATCATGGACGGCCGTGATACCGACCCCCATTCCGGTAAGGGATTCCTGGCTGACCTGCAGGCCAAGCTGGACGAGCTGGGTATTGGCACCATCGCCAGTGTCAGCGGCCGTTACTATGCTATGGACCGTGACAACAACTGGGACCGTGAAGAAAAGGCTTATGCCGCTTTTGTTTACGGCGAGGGCAACCATGCCGCCAATGCACAGGAGGCCATTGAGGCTTCTTATGCGGACGGCAAAACTGATGAATTCGTGATCCCCGCCGTTACCTGTGAGGGTGGCCGCGTGGAGGATGGCGATACCATCATCTTCATGAACTTCCGCCCTGACCGTGCCCGCCAGATGACCCGCATTTTCTGCGATGATGCCTTTACCGGCTTTGAGCGCCGCGGCGGCCGCAAGCAGGTTCACTATGTCTGCATGGCCGAGTATGATGCTACCATGCCCAACTGCGAAGTTGCCTACCCGCCGGTTGAGCTGAGCAACGTTCTGGGCGAGTATCTTTCCAAGAACGGTAAGACCCAGCTGCGCATTGCCGAGACCGAGAAGTACGCCCATGTGACCTTCTTCTTCAACGGCGGTGTGGAAGCCCCCTATGAGGGCGAGGACCGCAAGGTGATCCCCAGCCCGAAGGATGTGCCCACCTATGACCTGAAACCCCAGATGAGCGCCCCGGAGGTTGCTGACGAGTGCAAGGCCCGCATTGAGAGCGGCAAGTACGATGTGATCATCCTGAACTTTGCCAACTGCGATATGGTCGGCCATACCGGCGTGTTTGATTCCGCTGTCAAGGCTGTGGAAGCTGTTGATGCCGCTGTGAACGAGGTTGTGACCGCTGTGCTGAACGCCGGTGGCTGCGTGTTCCTGACCGCTGACCACGGCAACGCCGAAAAGATGAAGAACCCGGACGGCACCCCGTTTACCGCCCACACCACCAACCCGGTGCCGTTTGTGGCCATCGGCTGCGGCGATGTGAAGCTGCGCGAGGGCGGCTGCCTGGCAGATATTGCCCCCACCATGCTGCCTTATATCGGCCTGCCGGTACCCTCGGAGATGACCGGTAAGAGCTTGATCGTTGACTAAGCACTAAAATAAAGTAAAAGAGGCCCAGAACTGTCGAAAAGACAGTTTTTGGGCCTCTTTTTTGTGCAAAATGGAAATAATGAAGAAAAAAATTCAATATTAACATATGATAATGAAATGCGGAAGTCATATGTGTTATAATACCAAATATGTTGGCTATGAACAAAAACGAAGAAAACAGGAGCGTATATTATTTATGGGGGGGGTAACACTGCCAGCAAGTTGCGGGCTGGCTGTGTGCCCCGGATGTGAAGAGAGAAAAAAAGATATGCCTGAAGGGGAGAAACACACATGGAGAAAGCACTGAATGTTGATATCCGGCAGTTCTACCGGGAAGATCTTGGGGTCCATTCCGAAGAACTGTTGGATAAGCTGGAGGCGGTATCCCAGGCGGTAACGCTGCAAAAAGGGGAAATCCTGAATAAAAAAGGGGAACGCCAGACCATGTTGCCGTTTTTGATCGAAGGCATGATGCGCTGCGTTACCTTGGATAGTGAGGGCAAAGAGAAAACCCTGGGCTTTACCATGAGCCGCGGCGATGTGGTGCTTTCCAACATGGACCTGACCGGCTGCCATATCAGCACGGACCAGGCACTGGTTCCATCAACCCTGATTTTGCTGCCCATTGATTATGTGTTGCAGAACATGAAAGATGAGCCGGAGGTGATCCGCGTCTATCAGGAGCAGATCGTCAAGTGGGGCATGATCTATCAGTCCCGCGCCGTGAGCCTGAGCCAGGGGGACGCGACCGAGCGGTTCGAATGGTTCTGCAAGGAGTATCCCGGCATGATAGATATGGTCAATAACCGCTATATTGCATCGTTTTTGGGTATTACCCCGGTCACTCTCAGCCGCCTGCGCCACGGCGTTGCCACAAAAGTGGGCCGCGAAAAGCGGACAGACGAAGAATAAAGAAATAAGGCAACACCGTACAATTCCCGCCTTACGGCTTAAGCACCGCTCCGGCGGCTGCGGCACGGCATCTGCGTTGCCAAAATGCTCGATAATGTCGGGTTGCGGTACCCGCATCGTGCTTCGGGGGCAAAAGCCCCTCGCACTCTGCGACCGCTGCCCCTGCTTCGGTTCGCTGCATCCGCCACTGGCGGCGCTCACCTTTGCAGCATCCAGTATTATCTGCGCTTTTAGCTTAGCAGCTGCCGTACCTCGCTTGCCGTATCGGCACTTAGAATTATGCGGTATTGCCATAATAATCCTGATATGCAGCAGCGCCCGCACCGGACTGTAAGGATCCGGTACGGGCGCTGATTTTTCTTTATGTGGTTTTGCCTGTGTATATCACTGGATCAGTACGCCGGTGGTTTCATCAAAGTGGTAGGTTTGACCATCAATGGTGCTCCAGCCCTTGTACATGGCACCGGTGTTCAGGTCGTAATACCAGCGCTTGCCATCCTGGGCGTACCAGCCTTTGATCATAGCGCCGTTGGCGTCATACCGCACCCACTTGCCGCCGTTGGAATCCTGGTATACTTCCTTGCTTACGGCTTTGGCACCCTGCTGCACGCTGTCCAGCCAGTACCAGGCACCGCTGGCGGGGTCATAGATCTCTTTGCCGCGGTAGTTGGCGTTGCTGGGCTGCCAGCCCTGGCGCACCCAGTTTTCGTACCAGTAGCTCTTGCCATCAATCGTGTACCAGAAGTTGCCCGGCGTGCCGCTGGTCATTTTGCCGTAAACGGGGTCGAAGTAGTACAGCTGGTTGTTTACCGCAACGGAACCATACTGCATAATACCGGTCTTGGGGTCATAGTACACCTTGCGGCCATCCGGCAGGGTCCAGGGGCCTTTGATCATGGCACCGGTGACCGGCTCAAAATAGTACCACTTGCCGTTCTGGCAGTCCTCACCTTTTACCATGTGGCCGTTGGCATCATAGCGCACCCATTTGCCGCCGTTGGATTCCTGATAAACGTCTTTATTCACGGCCTTGGCACCGCCCTGGTTGGCATCCAGCCAGTACCAGGCGTTGCTGCCGGAATCGTAAATTTCCTTGCCGCGGCCTGTGGTGCCCTGCTTTACGCCGTTCTCATACCAGTAATCGCGGCCGTTCTCGCTGCGCCAGCCGGTGTAGTAGTTGTTATTGCCGGGATACTCGCCAAACCAGTAGTTCAGGTCAACATTGGCATTCACACCGGGAACCGTACCTTTGTTGCTGTACTGCCACATGTTGCAGCTGCTGCCGTCATAGCTTACGCCGGAACGGTAGTCGGCCATCCACTTGTACCATCCGGAATTGCTGAACCGAGAGTCTGTCAGGTAATTCTGGAAGAAATAATAGTAAGAGTAAATGCCCACGCGGTAGCCGGCGTTGGAAACCATGGTGCACCAGGTCTGGGCAATATCGCCGTAAGTAGAGTTGCTGGCGATGGGGTTGCCGTCACGGGTGTGTTCAATGTCCAGAAATACCGGCAGGGTGGGGTTGTGCCCGCTCAAAAGGCTCAGGGTATGGCGGGCTTCACTGGCGGCCATATCGGTATTTTCAGCGTAAGAGTAAAGGTACACGCCATAGGGGATGCCAAGCCGTTCACACTCGCTTACGTTGCGGTACCACTGGGCGTCATCCTGTTTGTTTTCGCCCACGCCGTCGTATTCGCTGCCAATGCCGCAGCGAATCATGACAAAATCAATGCCGGAATTTTTAACGGCGTCCCAGTCAACGGTGCCCTGATGGTAGCTGACATCAAAGCCGTTATAAGTAACGCTGCAGGTGGCAATGCCGTTGGAACTGTAGGTGGCAGCGTCCTGTTGGACAATATCCTCCCACTCGATGGCGGGCACGGAATCATCATAGATCGGCACGCCATCTTTGTAGCGGAAGCTGTTTTCCAGCCCGTTTGCCACATCATACGGTACGCCGGAATCTTCCTGTGCGGTTTCCGGCGTGCTGGTTTCGGCCGCCGCAGGCAGCGCCGCAAACAGCCCTGCTGCCATAACAGCTGCCGCAGCCAGGCTGGCTGTGCGCAGTTTTAGAGTCCCTTTCAAAATTTATTCCTCCTTCAAAGTGAACATCATTAACTATCATCATACCACAACCGCATGGCCTTGGGAATGGTTACATATGTAAAATTTGAAAGCAATACCGCATAATTCTGCGTGTCGATGCCCTCATCAACGATTGAATTTGCAGGGCAGGGAAGGTTTGGTGCAGCCCAAAAGAAAAACGTGCATTCTGACGTGTCTTGCGCTGCGCGCTACTTGCCAATGCAGGCAAAATCGGGTATGATAACAATAAGTAGAAATATTCTGCCGGACACCCGGCAGATTGGGTAAGAAACAGCAAAGGAGAACCTGTTATGCGTTATTGCAAAAAATGTACCATGCCGGACACCCGCCCCGGTATCACCTTTGACTCTGAGGGCGTTTGCAGCGCCTGCCGCCATTACGAAAACCGCAAAAATGTGGACTGGGACGCCCGCTTTAAGGAGTTTGAAGCCTACTGCAACAAGTACCGCGGCATGAACGGCCCCGGCGGTTATGACTGCGCTGTTGCTGTTTCCGGCGGCAAGGACAGCCACTTCCAGGTTTGGATGCTGAAAGAAGTCATGCACATGAACCCCATCCTGTTCAGCGTGGAGGATAACTTCCCCATGACGCAGGCCGGCATCCATAACCTGAAAAACATCAGCGAGGAATTCGGCTGCACCATCATCAGCTGCAAGCCCAACATCCGCGCCCAGAAAGTGCTGATGCGCAAGTTCTTTGAAAAATACGGCAAGCCCACCTGGTATGTGGACCGCTTGATCTATACCTTCCCGCTGCACATGGCAGCCAAGTTCAACACCCCCATGCTGTGCTATGGCGAGAACGTCAGCTTTGAATACGGCGGCTGCTCCGATAAGGAGACGTATTCCGCCATGGATCAGATCGAAAATGGCGTGGCGGTCGGCTTCCCGATGGAAGAGCTGGTGGGCGACGGCGTGACCGAAAACGACCTGTCCCTGACGCTGGCTCCCTCTGCCGAAGAGCGCGCGAAGCTGGACCCGTTCTATATGAGCTACTTTGTGCCCTGGAACAGCTACAAGAACTACCAGATCGCCAAGGAGCACGGCTTCCATGACCTGACCCATGAATGGGACCGCACCCACCATGCCGAAAACTTTGACCAGATCGATTCCCGCGCCTACCTGGTGCACTCCTGGCTCAAGTACCCCAAGTTCGGCCATGCCGCTGCAACCGACTATACCGCCCGCTATATCCGCTATGGCATGATGACCCGCGAGGAAGCCATTCCCATCATCAAGGCCCGCGATGGCAAGCTGGACCCGCTGTGCGTGCGTGATTTCTGCGATTTCTGCGGCTACACCGAGAGCGAGTTCTGGAAGATCATGGACAAGTTCTATAACCGTGATCTGTTTGAAAAGAACGACTGCGGCGAGTGGGTGCTGAAACACCCCATCTGGGAGGAAAACAAATAATGGTACGTCATGTTATTTTGTGGAAACTGAAAGAGATGCCCGCCGCTGAACAGGAAACCGTCAAGGCGGATATCAAAGCCGGGCTGGAAGGTCTGGCCGGGCAGATCCCCGGTTTGACGGAGATCCATGTTTACACCAAGGCCCTGCCCAGCTCCGCCAATGCGGACCTGATGCTGGATACCACCTTTGTGGATGAAGCCGCCCTGAAAGGCTATGCCGTTCACCCGGCCCATGTGGCTGTGGCTGATGGCAAAGTGCGCCCCTATACCGCCGTGCGCACCTGCCTGGATTTTGAAGTATAACAGGGTAAGCTATTAAGCTGAAAAAAGGATCCATCAATGATGCAGAATACAGAACATACCGCCGCGCCGCTGCTGGTGCGCGGGGGCCGGGTTCATGACGCCGTTCACCCGGAACCACAGCGGATCGACCTGCTGCTGGAAAACGGCCGCATTGTTGCCATGGGGCATGAACTGAACGTGCCCGCCGATATCGCCGTGCTGGATGCTGCCGGGCTGGATATTTTCCCCGGTTTTGTGGATGCGCACACCCATATCGGCCTGGATGGTTATGGCATCGGGTACGAAGGCTGCGACTACAACGAGATGAATGACATCTGGACCCCGCAGCTGCGCGCCATTGACGGCATCAACCCTCGCGATCCCTCCTTTGCCCATGCACGGGAAGCAGGCATTACCTGCGTGTGCACCGGGCCGGGCAGCGCTAATGTGCTGGGCGGTACCTTTACCGCCATCAAGACGGTGGGCGAGCGTGTGGACAACATGATCGTCAAGGAAGCCGTTGCCATGAAATGCGCCTTTGGCGAAAACCCCAAGCGCTGCTATAAAGATAAATGCGATTCTACCCGCATGTCCACCGCTGCGTTCCTGCGCGGGGCGCTGGCTTCCGCCAGGGATTACGGTGCCCGCAAGGCTGCCGCCAACGGCGATGTGACCAAAATGCCCGCTTATAACCAGAAGCTGGAAGCTCTGCTGCCGGTGCTGGACCACACCATTCCCCTGAAAGCCCATGCACACCAGGCCAACGATATCTTTACCGCCATCCGCATTGCCAAAGAGTTCGATGTGGGCCTGACGCTGGAACATGTGACCGAAGGCCACCTGATCGTGGACGAACTGGCCAAGGAAAGCAATATCCCCATGGCCGTCGGCCCCAGCCTGACCTTTGCCAGCAAGTTTGAACTGCAGAACAAATCCTGGGAAACGCCGGGCGTTCTGGCAAAAGCGGGCTGCCATGTTTCCATCATCACCGATAACTCGGTCATTCCGCAGCAGTACCTGCCGCTGTGCGCCGGTATGGCGGTCAAAGCCGGCATGGATCCGTTTGCCGCGCTGCAGGCCATCACCATCAACCCGGCCAAGCACATCGGCATTGCTGACCGTGTTGGCTCCATCGAGGTCGGCAAGGATGCAGACCTGGTGCTGACCGATGGCTGCCCGTTTGAGGTTATGACCAACGTGAAAGCTGTTCTGATCAACGGCGCAGTGGTCAGCCAGAAATAAAAAGCACTGCACCGATGTAAAAAATAGGCTGGCATCTTGCAAACAGCAGGGTGCCGTGCTATAATATCCACAGAACAGCAAAGGCGCTGTCCGATAGCATTGCTATACGGACAGCGCCTTTTTTGGTTCAATAGGAATTACCACGGATGGAATGAGAGTGAGAAATATGGAAAAGAATCCTCGTTATGTCGAAATCGATTACGCCAAATATGCGCCCGATATCCCGGAGGATCAGCTGGAAGCTTATTACGGCCTGCCCAAACATGTACAGTTCTGTAATGAATGCGTGATGAGCAACCAGAAGCCGAACTCCTGCTATGAATTTGAACATACGATCAAGTCCATTAAAAAGACGATGGTCATTCAGGACGACGGCACCTGCGATGCCTGCCATGCCTGCCACAATAAGGCTAACGGCCATATCGACTGGGCCCTGCGCGAAAAAGAGCTGCGTGAGCTGTGCGATGAATACCGCAAAAATGACGGCAGCTATGACTGCCTGGTGCCCGGCTCCGGCGGCAAGGACAGCTTTTATGCCGCTCACATCCTGAAATACAAATACGGCATGCACCCCCTGACGGTGACTTGGGCACCGCATATCTACACCCCCTGGGGCTGGGATAACATGCAGGCCTGGATCCACGCCGGGTTTGATAACTACCTGTGTACCCCCAACGGCATGACCCACCGTCTGCTGACCCGTTTGGCGACCGAGAACCTGTTCCACCCGTTCCAGCCGTTCATTTTGGGCCAAAAGCAGCTGGCCCCCAAGATGGCCGCCAAGTTCGGCATTCCCCTGGTGTTCTATGGCGAGAACGAGGCCGAGTTCGGCAACCCCATTGCGGATAACAACTCTGCCCTGCGTGACGAGCACTTTTTTTCCGTCAATGATTACGACCATATCTACCTGGGCGGTGTCAGCCTGCGCCAGCTGGAAGAGGATTATAAGGTGGATAAAGCCGACCTGGCCATCTACCTGCCGTCCGAAACTTCCAACCTGGAGAAAAACCATGTTCAGGTGCGCTACCTTGGCTATTACGAAAAATGGCATCCGCAGGGCGCCTACTATTACAGTGTAGAACACGGCGGTTTCCGCCCCGCACCGGAGCGCACCCAGGGCACCTATTCCAAGTATAACTCCATCGATGATAAGATCGACGACTTCTTCTATTACACCACCTACATCAAGTACGGCATCGGGCGCACCACCTATGACGCTGCACAGGAGATCCGCAACGAGGAAATCACCCTGGAAGAGGGCAAGGCGCTGTGCAAAAAGTTTGACGGCGAGTATCCCGACCGCTTTGAAAAAGAGATCTTCCGGTATCTGTCCCTGGACCGCCAGCACTTCCCGTGGGCCAGCCAGCTGTTTGAACAGCCCAAAATGGACCGCGAATACTTTATGCACCTGGCCGACCGTTTCCGCAGTCCCCACCTTTGGAAATGGGAGGACAACATGTGGAAACTGCGTCACACCCCCTACGAGGGCGACAGCGAAGTGCTTTGGGGCGACCCGAAGGGCACCCACCACGAAATATAAGGCCAAGGGCAATACCGCATAATTCTAAGTGCCGATACGGCGAGCGAGGTGCGGCAGATGCCAAGCCAAAAGCGCAGATAATACTGGATGTCTTATCGAGCATTTTGGCAACGCAGATGCCGTGCCGCAGCTGCCGGAGCGGTGCTTAAGCCGCAAGGCGGGAATTGTGCGGTGTTGCCCAAGATATGTGAGGAAAAGGAATGCCAAACCCGTATAACCCGAACCCCTATAACGAAGACCAGGACCGTGCGCGGCAGCAGCCGCTGTATGACCAGCCCGGCGGCCCCCGGCAAGACGCCAGCCAGGAATACCACAAAGGGGATGGTGTGTTCCAAATCCCCTGGTGGGTGATCGTAATCACATTCTGCTTTGCGGCGTGGCCGATTGGCGTTGCAATGATGATCATCAACCATCTGCTGCGAATGGGCAAAATCTCTGCGCCGCAGAGCTGGAGCCAGAACAACCGGCAGACCGGCCAGCCGTACACCGCCCGCCCCATCTATGCGGACCCGCAGAAAGCGGAAAAGATGCGCCGGGATGCCCAGCGCGTGGTGCAGAGAGCGGAAGAAGCCGCGCACAAAGCCGAGAAGCGGGTCGAGATCTACCAGAACGCGGACCGCGCACAGGCGTATGACCCGGAGCAGACCGCCCGCCAGAATGAGCGCGGCCGCAAGGATAAAGGTGAGGGCTGGAGCATTGCCCTGACGGTTCTGGGCGTGATTTTTTCCATTGCCATGGTGGCCAACCTGCCGGAAGCCGTATATTGGCTGCCGGAAGCCCTTACGCAGGGCGGCAGTTACTGGACCTGGCTGTTCCAGGATCTTGCGGGCAGCGTGACCCTGTTGTTTGCGGGCGCGGGCTTCCTGTTTGCCGGGTGGAAGCTGCGCACCGGCCGCCGCATGCGCAAAAAGATCAGTAACATTGTTGGCAACGCCCCCTACATGAAAATTCAGGAGATCGCGGATGCCATCCCCTGCAATTACGCCAAGTGCTGCAAGCACCTGGAAAACTGCATTGACAAGGGCGTGTTTGGAGAGAACGCCTACCTGGATATGCGCACCGGTACCCTGGTGGTACGCGGCGCACCGCCCGCTCCGCAGCCTGCCCCCGCGGCAGCCCCAAAAGCCCAGCAGGAAAAAGCAAAGGCGGAGGACAATTATGCCCAGATTCTGAACCAGCTGCGGGCCTTGAATGATGCCATCCCCGGCGAGGAAATGTCCGATAAGATCAGCCGGTTGGAAGCCGTCAGCGCCAAAATTTTTGCCCAGGCCAAGCAGAACCCGGACAAACTGCCGCAGATGCGCAAGTTCATGGATTACTATCTGCCCACGGCCCTGAAGCTGCTCAAAACGTATGCCGAGCTGGATGCCCAGGGCGTGGAGGGGGAGAACATCCGCGAGTCCAAACAGCGCATTGAACAGGTGATGGATACCCTTGTGACCGCCTTTGAAGCCCAGCTGGACCGCCTGTTTGAGGATGACGCGCTGGATGTTTCGACTGACATTGATGTGATGGAAAACATGCTGCGTGCCGATGGCCTGACCGGAAACACCGGGAACAGCCCGAAATTGCAGCTGTAAGCCAGCAAAGAAAAGCAAAAAGCAAACCCAACATTCAACAAAAGCCATGCCGCTTTGTGGAAAACCCACGGCGGCATGGCTTTTGTATTTATGGTTGATCGTTTCAGGGAATGGCGAAATTTTTACATGCTGGCGGCAACCGCGGCGGCGCAGGCTTCCAGTTCGGCATCCTGGGTGGCGGTCAGGCGGCCGCGCACCGTTACCTTGGCATCCAGCACGGTGCAATTCTTCAGCTCGCCGATTTTGGCGGCCATCAGCTTGGCGGACATCGGGGCCCAGCTGCCGTTTTCCACCAGGGCAAAGGTGCGGTCGTGCAGGCTCAGGGCTTTCAGGTCCTCCAGCAGGTTGGCGGCGGGCGGGTAAATGCCGCCGTTGTAGGTGGGGGCGGCCAGCACAATGGTGGATGCGCGCCAGCACTCGGCAACGGCTTCGCTGTTGTCAATGCAGGAAAGGTCATGCACAGCAACCTTTACGCCCTTGGCGGCAACTTTGGCGGCCAGGGCGTTGGCGGCGCTTGCGGTGTTGCCGTACATGCTGCCGTACAGCACAACAACCGCCTTTTCTTCGGGTTCGCAGCGGCTCCACAGGTCATACTTGCCAATGAACCAGCCCAGGTTCTTGCGCCACACGGGACCGTGCAGCGGGGCAATGGTCTCGATGGGCAGGGTGGCGGCCTTTTTCAGCACAGCCTGCACCTGCACGCCGTACTTGCCCACAATGTTGGTGTAGTAGCGGCGGGCATCGTCCAGCCATTTGCCGGCAAAGTCTACCTCATCAGCGAACAGGGCACCCTCCAGGGCACCAAAGGTGCCAAAAGCATCGGCGCTGAACAGGGTACCGGTGGTGGTGTCAAAGGTCATCATCACTTCCGGCCAGTGTACCATGGGGGCCATCACAAAGGTCAGCTTGTGTTTTCCCAGGTCCAGCGTGTCGCCCTCTTTTACCACCAGGGCATCGTCAATGGCGGCGTTGTCCGTGGGAAAGTACATTTTCAGCATGGGCAGGGTTTTGGCGTTCACCACCAGGCGCAGATCCGGCCAGCGCACCAGCACGGCTTCGATCATGGCGGCGTGGTCCGGCTCCATGTGGTCCACGATCAGATAGTCCAGCTTGCGGCCATCCAGGGCGGCGGCAACGTTCTCCAGGAACTGTGCGCCAACGCTGGCATCGGCGGTGTCCAGCAGGGCGGTTTTTTCATCCAGAATCACATAGGCGTTGTAGCTGACGCCGCGCGGAATGGGAAACAGGTTTTCAAACTTTGCCAGGCGGCGGTCACTTGCGCCGACATAAATTGTATTTTCGGATACAGTCTGAATGTTTTGCATGAATATTCCTCCGTATCAGTAGAAATAGTGAAAAATATTTTGAATGATTAGGACACAGTAAAACTTTGCTGAGGATAGAATACCACATTTTGGGGCGTACTGCAAGATGAAACGGGGGCTTTTTGATGGGATGCGTGGTGATTTGAGGGGCGGGAGTTTGTGGGGATGGTGAGCGGCTTGCCCGCAAGAGGAGCAGATGATAGGGCGGCGGGCGCACAATGTGCGCCCCTACTAGTGTGGTAATTCTAAGGCAACACCGCACAATTCCCGCCTTGCGGCTTAAGCACCGCTCCGGCAGCTGCCGCACCTCGCTCGCCGTATCGGCACTTAGAATTATGCGGTATTGCCCTAAAAAACATTTGTAGGGGACGATGCGGAGCATCGTCCCACACGCAGGACCTTGCCGGAATTATATCCTCTCCCCCGAAAGATTGCAAACAAAAACCGGCCCCTTTTCAGGAACCGGTAAACATTTAAGAATGTTCGGGCAGCGCATGGTGATGGTTGTGGCGATAAGCAACCGAGGGCGCTGTGCGCAGGGCAACGGCATCGGCCACGGCGTCCAGCGTCAGAGCCAGGATGATGCCGCCTATCACATCAAACACCGAATGCTGCTTTAACAGCATGGTGGAAAGAATGATGGAAACGCAGAGCAGATCGGCAGATACGCGCACCCACAGCCATTTGCGGCCGCGCAGCCGTGTGCAGTGGTGATAAGCCAGCGCCAGCGTGACGGAGTTGAACACATGGATGGACGGGAACACGTTGGTGGGCGTATCCGTGCGCCACAAAGCGCGTACTGTGCGGGTAAAGATATCATTGCCGTAAATGTAAGCGGGACGCAGGTCGGTACCATTGGGTACAATTGCGCAGAACAGCAGCGAGAGGGTCATGCCGGTAAACAGCGGCAGGCACAGCCGCCAGAATTCCCTCCGGTCATTGAACCACAACAAATAGAACAGTGTACAGGGGATCCAGGCGAACCACAGGTAATAAGGGATGATGGCATATTTACAGAACGGAATCAGATCATCCAACCGGCAGTGGAGCACCAGATCCGGCACCTGGATGCCCTGTTCCAACAATTTGAAAAACGCAAGATAAAAGACCAGGTAGCAGGCCATGAACTGGATGGGATGGTCTTTGCACCATGTACGAATCACAAAAAACACTCCTTTTTAAGAAAAAAAGGCCGCCGCAGGGGGACCATTCCCCTTGCGATGATAGAGTATTATACTCTCCAAATGTGTCAAAAACAAGGGAAAGCGGCGACAAGGATTGACAAATCGAACTACATTTTTTTGTGCAGCACTGCTAAATTGTGAAATTGAAAATTGTGAAAAGCAACAAAAATAGCAAGCCGGGAATGCTTGCTGGGCTGCGCGGGCCGTTGCAGCAGCATTTGGCTGACTATTAAATCATACGAGCCCCCCGGCCCGGATTTTGCACCAGCGGTGCGGTTTTTACATTTTTTACACCGCCCACCCCAAGATGCGGCGGAAAGAGCGGAAATTCAGCCGATTCCTTTTACTTTTCATACATCACACAAATTAGTTGCACACCACAAGGGGAATTGGTATAATATTACTTAATAATGTACGTTTGCCCAGGCGCAGGATTGCAAAACTGCACAAAAAGCTTTTGCCGTGCTGCTGCCCGGAGCAGGAGGGGGCAAAATACCGTGCCGAAAATTGATGTGACCCGTTTTATGGAGCAGAGTGGAATGCGTAAAGCACGCTTTGGCGGCTATGAGCCGGACGATGTGCGTGCGGCACTGCAGGCCCTTTGCACGGAATATGAACAGCGCCTTGGCCGGGCCGAAGCCCAGGCCCGCAAGGCCGAACAGGAAAACGCTGCATTGCAGCAGCATTGCCAGACCCTGACCGCCCAGAACAACCGGCTTTCCGGTCAGAACGCTGCGCTGGCGGGCAGCAGCTCTACATACTCACGCCAGAAAGAAAGCCTGGACGCCCAGGTTTCCGCCCTACAGGAGCGCAACCATTCGCTGAACGACCAGGTGGCCGTCCTGCGGCTGAAGAACGGTAGCCTGCAAAAAGAAAAAGAAAAATTGCAGGAACGTGCCGACCAGGCCGAAGCCGCCCTGCGCATCAAGGGCCGTGAGTTGGACGATGCCCGCAATGCGCTGGAAAACGGCAAAGAAGAGATCATGCAGGAAGCACGCCAGAAGGCGGAGGACATTGTGGCCAACGCCCATGTGCGCGCCGACCAGATCAAGGAGGACGCCCAGGCCGAAGCCCAGGCGATGGATGTTTCGGCCCGCGACCAGGCCAAAGCCCAGGCACAAAAGCTGGTGGATGCCGCCGCTGCGGAAGCCAATGAGATCCAGAACGCCCACCAGCTGCGGCTGAACAACCTGCGCGCCGAAGTGCGGGAGATGGAGGCCCAGCGTGCCGCGCTGATTGACTACCTTGGCCTGATGAGCCGCAAGCTGCTGAACCTGCAGAACGAAGCCATTGCCAATGACCCCGCCGCCGAAGCCCGCGCTGCCGATAACGCGGACCGCGAGCTGGAAACCGAGCTGCCGGAGCTGCACACCGTGCCTACGCCGGAAGCTGCGCTGGATTTAAGCCCCGAAACGGTGGCCCGCGCGGTGGATGAACTGCGCGCCCAGGCCGCTGCTGCCGGGGAGGAGGACGAACCCGAACCGCTGAGCCAGCAGAGCACCGCCCCGCAGGAAGTGGAAAAACAGGAAGAAGCTGCCGCCCCGGCAGAGCCCGCAGCCGTGCAGCCGGAGGAAGAAACGCCGGAAAACGCAGCGCCGGAGGCTGAAACAGAAGAACAGCCGAAGACAGAAGAAACACCCGAACCGGAAAAGACCGAGGATAAGCAGGACCATCCCACCGGGGACCCCAACCACCAGACCGGTCCGGCGCTGACTGAAGTGCCGGGGGCCATCTTCTCTTCGCCCATTGTGCGCCCGGCGGATGCCCCGCGCCCGGACGATACCCCGCCTTCCGCCACGCCGATGGCCCCGGTAATGCCCAGCTTTGAGGAAGAGGACGAGCTGGACGCCCCGGCCATGCCGCTTCCCCCGCGGGAAAAGCCGCAGGAGCCTGAAGCCGAAGAAGAAGCGCCCGCCGTGCCGGAAGAGCCCCAGCCCGAAACGCCGGAAGCCGCCAAACAGCGCACCGCCCGCCAAAAGGCAATGCGCGCCCTGTGCGCATTGCGCCGCATGCGGGAGCAGCATGGACTGGAGGACATCTGAAAAGACGAGAATGTAGCCTATTTCTACAAACGCAGCCGGATTTTGCGTTAAAAACCTAAGGCAACACCGCACAATTCCCGCCTTGCGGCTTAAGCACCGCTCCGGCAGCTGCGGCACGGCATCTGCGTTGCCAAAATGCTCGATAATACACAAAGTATTATCTGCGCTTTTGGCTTAGCATCTGCCGCACCTCGCTCGCCGTATCGGCACTTAGAATTATGCGGTATTGCCTAAAGAATAGGAGCCTGTAAGTGAAAATTGCTGCGGTAAAAAAATTCACACAGGTTTTGGTTGCCATGGCTGTTGCTGCAGTCATGGCAGCTTTGCTGTGTGCGCCCAAAGCATTAGGCACCACGATCGGGGAATTTTCCATTGAGCAGATCTATGTCAACGTGCCGGAGCTGGACGTGTTTGTTCAGGCAACGGATGCACAAGGCCAGCCCATCAGCCCGGATCTTGTGCGGGCGGCAGGGGTGGAGCTGTACCTGGGAGATGAAAAGATCCCCACCGGCAACATCGGCATGGCGAACGAGCCGATCTGCTATGTACTGGCGGTGGACAACAGTGTGGACGAAACCACGCTGAAAGAATACCGCATTGCGCTGCGGCGGCTGATCAGCGCCAAAGGCGCAAAGGACCAGATTATGCTGTATACCCTGGCCGGGGATGCAGCCTGCGTTCTGCCCGCGACCATTGATACCAGGGCGGCAGTGAACGCCGTGGACGCGTTGGAAAGCCAGGAAGAGAACGAGCCCAATCTGGTGCAGGCAGCCACAATAATTTATAACGATATCAACGAAAATTACCAGAGCATTGCGCCGCGCAAGGTGATCTTTGCCCTGACGGAAGCGGGCAATACCGCTACCAGCACAGCTCTGCTGGGCGCTGTGGCCAAAGATGCCGCCAGCCGCCTGAACATGCCGCTGGATATCTTTGTGACGGTGGATGATGACAACCCCCTTGCCGAGCTGGGCCAGGCCCTGGGCGGCGATAAGCTGGATGTGGTGCATGAAAGCGAACTGGCCGATACCCTGGCTGAAAAACAGCAGGCCCTTGCCAATGCGCTGGAGATCAAAACCGCGGTGGATGAAAATTTTTACGGCGAGCGCCTGGATGTGCTGACCCTGAGCGTGCCGCAGCTGGGCAGCGCAGTGAAAACCAACGCTACCGTGTATATGGGCCACCGCCTGGCCAAACCGGCGGTGGAAAGCGTGACGCTACATGGCCGCTATGCCATGTCCATTCGGTTTAATCAGGCCGTGGGCCGTGCGGAGGACCTGACCTGTTACAGCATTCAGAGCGAGGATATCTGGGGCTGGCATGTAAAAGTTAAACAGGCCATTGCCAGCGCGGACGGCAGAAGTGTTTCGCTGTACACCGAGCCGCTGTACCAGGGAACCTATACCATTAAGCTGAACAAGATGACCAGCGCCATGACCGCGGCCAACGTGAGCGATTCCGGCACCGTATACCGCTTTACCGTGGAGGATTGGCCCAAGGACAGGGTGTTCTATCTGGCACGATTCCGGCTGCCTGCCATTATTCTGGGCGGGCTGTTGGTGGTGCTGGCCGCGGCAGCCCTGCTGCGCGGCCGCAAGGAGCGCACTGAGGAAAAGCTGGCCGAAGCCGAACACCTGCTGACCGATGCCGCCCCCGTGCAGCAGAGCCTGCCGAGGCGGTGGATCACCCTGTACCTTTCTACCCGGCGGGGCATTGCAGAAACCCGCTGGTCCGCCTATGTGGAAAGCAGCCTGATTATCGGCAGCGATGCCACCCAGTGTGACCTCTGCCTGGCAGATGGCCGCACCCGCCCCCAGCACGCAGTGCTGGAAGTGGAAAGCAACGGCGTGACCCTGCGCCCGCTGGATGGAGCTGCCGTGATGGTGAACGGCGACCCCATCGGCGGGGAATACCGCCTGCAAAACGGCGATACCATAAAAATTGGCCGCACCACCCTGCGGCTTGTGCTGTAAACGCGCCCGAAGGAGGAAAATGATGAAACTGACCAAATGCCCCAACGGCCATTTTTATGATGCCGATAAACACCCCGAATGCCCCTATTGCAATGGCGGGCTGGAGGCCGGCAGCGCCATTGCTCAGCCCGGCACCGCTGCCGAGGTTGACCTTGCCGCACCCAAAGGCCCGGTGGCCGGTTGGCTGGTGGTACTGGACGGCCCCGCCCGCGGGCAGGACCTGCGTTTGGGCGAAGGCCGAAACTTTTTGGGGGTGGATGCGGCCGGGAACCCCGCCGTGCTGGATGCCAACAGCCCGCTTGCGGTGCGGCGCGGCATTGTGGTGTATGACCCACAGGATAACAACTGGTGTGCGCTGCCGGGATCTTCCAACGAGCTGTGCACCCTGAACGGAAAAAGCCTGATTGAAAAAATGCCGCTGACAGCGGAGGATACCTTTGCTGTGGGCGGCGCACAGCTGCGTTTTGTGCCGCTGTGTGGGCCGGAGTTCAATTGGAATGCAGCGCCGAAAGAGAGGAAGTGACTCCCTTGGCCAGTGAGATTATTTTAACCGTCAGCGAGCGGCGCAACCGCCAAAAGCTGACCCTTTCCAGCACGGCAGCTCCCTTTGTGTTTGGCCGTGGGCGGGATTGCAGCTTTGTGCTGCGCCGCAACAACGTGGGGGAACACCAGTTCACAATCGAACACAAAAACAATGCCTGGCTGATGCAGGACGCAGGCTCCACGACCTGCGGCACCTGGTACAATAACCGCTATATCCATTCCGGTGAGGAAGTGACCCTGCAGCCGGGGGATGTGATCGGCCTGAATACCGACGGCAACGAAACCACACAGGAAATCACCTTCCGCGTGGAGGAAATCCGCCAGGGCGAGGGTACCGCCGCCCTGCGGAGGGAAACGCCCAACGCCACCGTGCTGCGGGAGCTGGATGTGCGCCGCAAGCGCCGCATCCTGATCGGCCGCGGCGAGGACTGCGATGTGCAGCTGACCAGCGACCGTGTTTCCCGCCACCACTGCGAGGTGGTGTATAAGGACGGCCACTATGAACTGAATGACCTTGGTTCCACCAATGGTACTTACCTGAACGGCACCCGCGTGCGCAATGAGCTGCTGACGGACGGCGCTGTCATCAATGTGCCCACCCAGGTGTTTGCATTTTCCGGCGGAATGCTGCACTACCATGAGCATAAGGTGGGCATCAGCATTGAACTGCTGGATGTGTATAAAACCGTCAAAAACCGCAACACCGGCAAGCCGCTGAACATTGTGGACGGCACTAGCATGGGGGTGGAACCCAACAGCTTTGTGGTTGTGGTGGGCGGTTCCGGAACCGGCAAATCCAGTTTGCTGGGCTGCATCACCGGGGCGTCGCCCTGCACCTCCGGCAGCGTCTGCTTTGACGGTATTGACACCCGCGGCAACCGCAATGCCTTTGATGCCGTGCTGGGCTATGTGCCGCAGAAAGACATTATGCACGACGAGCTGACGGTGGAACAAAGCCTGACCTACACCGCCAAGCTGCGCATTGCACGCGATGCCACCCGCACCGAGATCAAAGCTGCTGTGGCCCACGCCATTGAAGCCGTTGACCTGGGCGGGCGGGAAAAAACGATGATTGCAAACCTTTCCGGCGGGCAGAAAAAGCGGGTTTCCATCGCCATGGAACTGCTGGCTTCGCCCCGGCTGCTGATATTGGACGAGCCCACCAGCGGGCTTTCGCCGGATCTGGACCGCAGCATGATGGAGCTGTGCCGCAAGCTGAGCCACGAAAACTGCACCGTGCTGATGGTTACCCACAACATGTCCAACATCAATCTATGCGATAAGATCGCCTTTTTGGGTACGGGCGGCGTGCTGTGCTATTATGGTTCGCCCGAAGCGATGGATGAATATTTTGATGTGGAACTGACCAGCGATATTTTTGAAAAGCTGCACGACCCCGAACAGGTGGAATATTACCGCCGGAAATACTTTACCAGCCCGGAATTCAATCGCCTTGCAGCGCGGTTCCCGGCAGCAGCCAAGGAGGCAGAAAAACGATGCAAAGCGTAAAAATCGGCAAGCTGCTGCGCCAGCTGGCGGTGCTCATCTCCCGCAATTTTCAGCTGATCTGGAACCAGAAGCTGACCCTTGGCAGCTTGATTTTGCAGGCCCCGCTGATGGTGCTTGTCATCAAGCTGGTGGGGGAGCCGGACTGCTTTACCTCCAACCTGATCAACATCGGCAGCCGCACGGTGCTGTTCATTGTGTGCGCCATGGCGTCTTTTATGGGGCTGCTGAACTCTTACCGCGAGATCTGTAAAGACCGGGAGATTATCTTCCGTGAAGCCAGCGTCGGCGTTTCGCTGCTGGCAACGGTGCTCAGCAAGGCCATCACCCTGTTTCTGGTGGAAGCCGTGCAGGCGGGCATTTTGACGGCAGGCTTTGTGGAGATCATCCATATTCCGCAAAACCACCTGCTGCTGGATACCAATGTAGAAATCTTCATTACGATTTTCCTGCTCATGGCGGCATCCAGTGCCATGGGTCTGCTGGTATCTGCCAGCCTGAAAAGCAGCGAAGCCGCGGTGCTGCTGGTGCTGGTGCTCATCATCGGGCAGGTGGTGTTCAGCGGCGTTATGTTCAGTATGACCGGCGCGCTGACGGCCATCAGCTATATCATTGTCTGCCGCTGGGGCATGGGGGCGCTGGGCGCTTCCACCGATTTGAACGACCGCCTTTCCTGGCTGAAAGCAGGGCTGGACAGCCCGATGTACGATGCCACCGTGCCCAACCTGGTGCACAGCTGGCAGATGCTGGGGTTGATTACCCTGGTGTGCGTGGCGGCGGCATGGCTGGTGCTGTATATTGGGTTCAATCGGAAAAAGGGATAATCGGTACAGCACAATCGGCATTTTTTTCACGGTAGGATAGGGTCACCCAACCCTACCACACATTTGGAATGAAATCATCAGGTTTTAATGGCTGCTCACCCGTAGGGGCGCAGATTGTGCGCCCGCGGGTGTTTGCGGTATTCAGGGGCAAAATATTTGGCAAGGCCCGTCATGCGGGCCGATGCAGGTGTCGTTCCCTGCAAATTTTTAGCCTGGCAGCGGGAAACCACCCCTCAGGCCGCTCCGCGTCCAGCTCCCCTCTAGGGGAGCCATCGCATACCTAAAGTAAGAGATTGGCTCCCCTGGAGGGGAGCTCCGGCGAAAGCCGGTGAGGGGTGGTTCCACGCCACAAACCTTAAAAATCCCAAACTACAAACAAAAACAACAAAATCGCCGGGCGGCAAGTGCTTTGCTTGCTGCCCGGCGGCTTTTGGTATAGGGAGATATTTACTTGTCTTCTTTTTTCATGGCGTTCTTGCCGGTTTTTACGGCCTGTTTGGCGGCGGCTTTGGCGCGGGCGGTGGCTTTGGTCAGGCCAACGCGCAGGGAGGCCAGTGCTTCGCGGCGGTCGGGGACCATGTCCGGGAAGGCCCGCAGCAAACGGCCGGTGCCAAAGAACCGCTGCTTGCTCAGGCGGATGGTGGTATCGCGCAGGGTGCCGGCTTTGCCTGCCAGTTCGCGCAGCTGGTCACGCAGCTCGGCAGCGTTGGTGGCACCCTCCATGGCGGCCAGGGTCAGCTGCAGTTTCTGCTCATCCAGCAGGGTGTCCATCGTCATGGCGCTGGTGCCGATCACTTCAGTCAGGGCATCGCTGGTGGTGCGCATGGCTTTGCGCAGCTCATCAATGCGGGCCAGCTGTTTGCTGAAGCCGACAGCCTGAATGGCGGATACGATCAGATCCGCCAGGAACAGGCCGCCGAAAATAACATCCAGCCAGATCAGCACAAGGGTGGGGATAGCGGCGCTCGGCTTGCTGAGCAGCGGGTGAACCACCACCATCAGCAGCACGCTGCCCAGCCCCCACAGCAAGGAGAACTGCGGGCAGATGAACCCGCCCAGGTTAAAGCGATACATGGAATAGTCCCACCAGCGGGTGTGGAACATCTTGTACAGGATGTACCCGCCAACCAGCTCCACCAGCGTGGTGATGACCATGCCGCCGAAAAAGGCAACCAGTACGTTCTGGTACCATGCCATATCGCTGCTTGGCATGGTAAAACGGCCGAGAACGGCGATCATTACCGTCATGCCGCAGCCGTAAATGGGGCAGATTGGGCCGTTCAAGAATCCGCGGTTGACCAGCTCCCGCGTGGTGATGGCTGCATAGGCAACCTCCACGCACCAGCCCAGGAACGCATAGACGAAAAAGAAAAATATCGTATGCAGCAGGGCATAAGTGGTCATTCCTGTACCTCCCCGGCGGGGTCGGCTTCTTCCTCCGGTTCCAGGCGGCGGGCCAGCTCTTTGGGCTCCACCCAGGTCACGCTGGAATCCGGCCCCTTGCGGGCAATCAGCGCCTTGATGGGAATACCCTGTTCGCTGAACATGCCCTCGTGCTCGGTGCGCAGGTTCCAGTCCGGCTCATTCTTGTGCAGATCAAAGGTCTGCCAGGTAATCTCGAACCCGGCAGCGGGAAAGTAACCCAGGCTGTCCCGGAACAGGTCATCGTCATCGGTCTTGAAGTAGATTTCGGAACCCTCCGGCATCAAAGCGCGGTACTGCAGCAGCTGGCGCGGGTGGGTCAGGCGGTGCTTGTTGCTGCCAGCGTTTTTGCTCCACGGGTTGCAGAAATTGATGTAGATGCGCTGCACGGTATCCGCCGGGCTGAACACGCCGGAAAGCCGCTCGATATCCAGCGAGGCGATCTTGACATTATCCGGCGGCAGCTGAGCGGCGGCGTAAGCGGCTTCCACCTTGCGCTTGGCCAAAATCAGGACCTTATCCGTGATATCAATGCCAAGGTAGTTGATATCAGGGTGCAGGGGGGCCAGCTGGCTCAAAAAGCCGCCCTTGCCGCAGCCAAGCTCCAGGTGCAGGGGCTGCTCCGGCCGGGCATACAGCTCATGCCAGTGCCCGGCATGGGTCAGCGGTTCGTGAACATGGAAATCGCAGGCCAGCAGTTCCGGTCTGGCATAGGGCTTAAAACGCATACGCATACAACAATACCTCACTCATGATAATTCACTAAAAAATTCTGGACATCGGCAAAATCAGTGCAGGCAAGGCTGCCCTGGCAAAAGCCGGGCTTGCCGCCGCCCCGCCCGCCGAACGCTTCATTCAGCGCCTTGCACACTGGGCGCACATCCCCGCCGGGCAGGCAGAGCGCATAGGCGAGGCCCTGCCCGCCGGAGGCCAGCACCGCCGTCAGCGCGTTGGTGCGGGCCGATACCGCCAAACAGATCCGCCGCAGTCCGTCGCCGTCCGCACCGTCACAGTGCAGCACAGCAGGCTGGCCGGGCACGGCGGCTTGGGCCAGTGCTTCGGACAATGCGTTCTGCATGGCGGCAAGGCGCTGCTTGAGGGCAGCTTCCGCCGTTTGCAGGTTTTGCACGGCGGGCAGCAGGCGACCGGGGGCGGAGCTTAACAGGGTGCCCACCGCGGCGGCATCCTGCCAGGCGGCAGCAATGGACTGATGCGCACGCTCCCCGCACACAACCGCCAGCCGGGTGCCGCCCTTGTAGCTTTGGGCACTCAAAATTTTGATGGCCCCCACCTGGCCGGTGGTGGAAACATGGGTGCCGCAGCAGGCGCACAGGTCGGCCCCGCCGGCATCTACCAGCCGCACCGCACCGTCAATTTCCTTTTTGCTGCGGTAGGTCAGTTTTGCAAGGTCTTCCGGCGCGGGGTACCAGCAGCGCACCGGGGCGTCCGCACGGATCACCGCGTTGGCCTGGGCTTCTGCTTCGGCCAGCTGGCCGGCGGTCAGCGGAACGCTCATATCCATCCGCACCGCGGGGGAACCGATGTGAAAGCCCACATTCTCCGCCCCAAACAGGCGGTGCAAAGTGCCGCTTAAAATGTGTTCACCGGTGTGCTGCTCCATATGGTCGCGGCGGCGCGCCCAATCAATGCGGCCTTCCACCGTCTGCCCAACCGGCAGCGCTGCGCTGACAGTGTGGGTGATCACGCCGCCATGCTCCTGCACATCCGTTACAAGGGCGGTGCCCAGCGCACCGGTATCGCAGGGCTGGCCGCCGCCCTCCGGGTAAAAGGCGGTCCGGTCCAGCTGCACGGCAAACTGTTCCCCGGCCGGGGTGCAGACAAGCACCGTGGCGGTAAAAGTTTGAACATATGGGTCTGTTTCGTATAGTTTTGCCGTTGCGGGCATGCAAGGTCATCCCCCTTTCGGAATATTTTTACATTATAGCATAAAACGGCAGTGGAAAAAACAGTTCAAATCCGTTATAATAAAAATCAGTTATAATTCCGGCGGCTCCCCGGCAAGGTGGGAGCCGGAAAGGGGGCGGGAACCATATGAAAAAACGAATCTCAGCACTGGTTTTGAGCAGCTGCCTGCTGGCGGGCTGCGCGGGCCAAGGGGCGGCTGCTACCGGCGAAACCGCAGCACCCAGCCAGGCCGTGCCCACCGCGGCACCCCAAAGCCTGACGGTGAACGGCCTGCTGGACACCAGCGCTGCTGTTGGCGCGCTGGAGCTGTATGCCCAGGCGCAGAATGTGACGCTGCAAAACAGCTTTGAGACCGAAACGGCGGACCTGGTCATTCTGGATGCCCCGCCGCAGGATGATGGAACCTGGAAGAATCTGGCGGAGAACGAGCTGCTGGCCGCCGCCGCGCAGCGTGCCGGACTGGATACGGAAAGCACCGTCACCGCCCTGCCGGTGGGCCAGAGCCTGTATGCCTATTGGGCGGATAACCGTGTGCTGACCGAGCTTTTGCAGAGCGATGCCGCGCTGGACGACCTGCGCGCTGCGACCTGGGAGGAATGGTTCGATTTCGTAACAGCTGTGACCCATTGGTGCGCGGAACCCGGCGCTGTGCAGGTAACGCTGAACGGCAATGTTTACACCCTGCCCGCTGAGCGGCGGGAGACACTGGCAAACCTGAACGGCGTGTTTGCCGCCCAGGAACCGGAGGTTAGCGGCAACAGCGGGGATGGCGGCGTGGCGGAAAATACCCCTGCGCTGTACACCACCGCCCTGCTGGCGGCGGGGGAGCCGCTGACCGAAGAAAACCTGACCGGTCCGCTGAACGCGCTGGAGCAGGAGCTGCGGCTGGAAGATGCCAACAGCGCCTGGCAGGCCGGCATTGCAGACCTATGGACCAGCAAGTATCTGTTCCAGCAGGGCAATGCCCTGTTCTACCGCGGCTACCTGGCCGACCTGGTCAGTGACAGCGGCGCAGCGTTGAGTAGCGCCCAGAAAGACGCGCTGGTGTGGCTGCCCATCAAAAATAACCTGACCGAAGCCGACATTGCCAACCAGCGGTTCAACCTGGCCGGGCTGATGAATTACCCCATTTTGGCCAACCGTGCCTGGCTGGCTATCCCGGCGGATGCCGATGAGGAGAGCGCCCGCGCCGCAGCCGCCGCTATTTTGTGGCTGTACACCAGCAAGGCGGGGGAGAGCGCGTTGATCGACACCCTGGACCTGATCACCCCCTGGGGTACCGGCAGCAACCAGAACGCCGCCGCGGCCATGCAGGCGGCGCAGGTGACAGCCGGTATTCTGCCTGGCGCAGCGCTGGACCAAACCCAGGCCGCCGCATTGCAGCAGGCCCAGCGCGGGCTGTATTATGAAGCGGACGGCATTACCCTGCGGGATGGCCTGTGGGATGAAGATGCCGCCGCTGCCTGGCGCAGCGCCGTGATGGCGGCCCTTGGCGCAGAAAGCGCCGAAGCAGACGATAACTGATGCCCCGGGGTGTACCTGAAAAACAGGCGCACCCTAGATGGGCTTTGCGGAATACAAAAGGTTTTAAGGAGAAGAGAAAAAATGAAGAAGCGTTGCAGCGGTATCCTGATGCCGGTTTCCAGCCTGCCGGGCGGGTATGGCATTGGCTCCATGGGCCAGGCTGCCAGAGATTTTGTGGATTTTCTGGTGCTGGCCGGACAGAGCGTGTGGCAGATCCTGCCCGTTGGCCCGACTTCGTATGGCGACAGCCCGTACCAGAGCTGCTCGGCTTTTGCGGGCAACCCGTATTTTATTGACCTGGATCAGCTGGCTGCGGATGGCCTGCTGAAGCCGGAGGATTACGCCAAAGAAAATTGGGGCACCAACCCCAATTACTGTGACTATGCCCTGCTGTACCAAAAGCGCTACAAGGTGCTGCGCAAGGCATACGCCGCATTTTTGCAGCAGCGCCCGGTGCCGGGGTACGATACCCCCTACAGCGATGACTGGTACCGTTTTACCTTTTTGAGCGATGCCTGGCTGCCGGATTACTGCCTGTACATGGCAATCAAAGAAGAAAACAAGATGTGCGACTGGCAGACCTGGCCTGCCCCGCTGCGCCTGCGCGACCCCAAGGCGCTGGAAGAGTTCCGCACCGGCCATGCCGATGAACTGGGCTTCTGGGCCTTTGTGCAGTATGAGTTCGCCAAGCAGTGGCAGGCCCTGAAAGCATATGCCAACAGCAAAGGCATCAAGATCATGGGCGATATTCCCATCTATGTGGCGGCGGATTCTGCCGATGCGTGGGCAGGCCGTGAGCTGTTTGAGATGGACAGCGAGGGCCACCCCCGCCGCGTGGCTGGCTGCCCGCCGGACTATTTTGCCGAGGATGGCCAGCTGTGGGGCAACCCGTTGTATGACTGGGCCTACCACAAGCGTACCAACTATGCCTGGTGGGTGCGCCGCGTGCGCCATGCGCTGAGCATTTATGATATCCTGCGTATTGACCACTTCCGCGGCTTTGATACCTATTGGGCTATCCCGGCGGGGGACAAAAACGCCCGCGGCGGCAAGTGGGAACAGGGTCCCGGCATGGACCTGTTCCGCGCTCTGCGCACCGCTCTGGGTGACCTGCCCATTGTGGCCGAGGATCTGGGTGAAATTTTTGATTCCGTCCGTGCGCTGCTGGCGGAAAGCGGATTCCCCGGCATGAAGGTGCTGCAGTTCAGTCTGAACGGCACCGATAGCTTGGACCTGCCGCATAACTACCCGGCCCACTGCGTGGCTTACCCCGGCACCCATGACAATAACACCCTGCGCGGCTGGCTGGAAAATGAAACCACCCCCGCCCAGCGCAAACAGGCCAAGGCATATTTTGCCCTGACCGAGCAGGAGGGCGAGATCACCGGCCTGCTGCGCGGTGTGCTGGCAAGCCCGGCGGAGCTGGCTATTGTGACGATGGCCGACTGGCTGGAAAAAGGCAGCGAAGCCCGCATGAACACCCCCGGCAACCCGGCGGGCAACTGGCAGTGGCGCGTTGCCGCTAAGGACCTGACCCCCGCGCTGGCGCGGAAGATCCACGAGATGAGCGCACGGTATTTCCGCGCGGAACCCCTGCCGGAAGCGGAGCCGAAAAAGGAAAAAGTGCCCGCCCCGCAGCCCAAGGCCAAGGCGGCTGACGCAAAAGAGGAAAAAACGACAGCACCGGCGAAAAAAGCAGCAAAAAGTGCAAAGTGATTTTTTGAACAGTAATACTTTTATTATTAAGCAATTCTTTGTGTAATGCGGGTATGGGAAAAGCATGCACGGTATGGTAAAATATACAAAGATTTTATGTCAAGTTGTAGCATTACAACATTAGGGCAACATAGAGAACCGAAAAACGCTTTGTTGGATCTTGTATGTTTTACATGGAGGAAGACGCGTCATGCAGGAATTTACTCTGGAACAAATTGGCATGCAGGTTACCGCATTGCAGAATTTTTTTGACCAGGTTACTTTGATCGACCCGCTGGCCCAGGCCGAGGTGGACCCCGCCACCCTGCAGGCCACCGGCCATGCCGATGCTGTGCCTGTGCTGAATGCAGATGGCCGTGGTTGGCAGCCGATTTTGGGTGAGGATACCGGTTTTGTGTTTTACCAGAACATCCAGGTGGAGCAACGCCCGTTTGTGCTGGCTGCCACCTATTTCCTTACGGCAGATCTGCCCGCCAATGACCGCGAGGCAAACGCCCTGCTGCGCCTGCTGGGCCAGTACCGCGAGGAGATGCGCCGCGATTATGTGACCGGTGTATATAACCGTGCGTTCCTGGATTCCACTTACCGCAAAAAAGTGGCGGCTGCTGCCTGCGCAGGCAAGCCGGTCAGCGTGGTTGCTGCCCGCGTGAACGAGTATTGGAACCTGCTGCGCGAGGAAGGCACTCACGCAGCAGATTGCTGCCTGAATACCGCAGCCGGTATTTTGCAGCTGGCTGCCGGGCCGGACCAGCAGAACGCTGTTGTCCGCCTGGAAGATGGCATTTTCCTGGTGGTGAGCGTTGGCACCCCGGCGGCAAAACTGCAGGCTGCGCTGCATGAAGCGCTGGGCGAATCCCGCCGCACGTTCGGCATCACCCTGTCCCGCCGCGGCGAATTTACCGTGTCGCTCAGCTCTGCCGATTGGGGCGAAGCCGGCAGCTGGGACCTGATGGTGGCCCTGGCCGAGCAGCGCCTTTCCGGCTGCTGAAGAAGCTGAAACGAAAGAATAAATCCCCCTTGTGGAGCCATACTAGCTTTGGGAACATTCCCAAAGGAAAAGGCTGTACACAAGGGGGATTTTTTATGCCGGAAAACCAGAATATGCAAAAAAACAGTGATAACGAAGCCATGCTGCAGGAGATCGTGCAGAACACCGAGATGGGCAAAAACACCCTGGATGAGCTGATGGGGCTGACGTATGACCAGAAGCTGAAAGACGAGATGATGCGCCAGAAAAACGAGTACCGCCGCCTGAACCAGCAGGCCCACACGGCGCTGGATGCCATCGGCGCACAGGCCAAGGGTCAGAGCGCCGCCGCACGCATGAGTGTGAGCATGGGCATCCGCACCCGCACCATGCTGGACAAAAGCACCCGCAACCTTGCCACCATGCTGGCGGAGGGCAGTGGCCAGGGTGTGCTGGACTGCAAGCGCGCCGAAACCGACTACCCCCAGGCCAGCCCCGGCGCCCACAAGTTGATGGAAGAACTGTGCGCGTTCCAGACCGGGGCGGAGCAGGCGTGGAGGGAATTTGTTTGATTAGTTAGGAGTTAGGAGGGAGGAGTTAGGAGTTGGGGGCGCTTAATGAATAAAGAATAAATAATAAAGAATAATTGTGGTGGACCGCGGCGCGGTGCGCCGCTCAGGAAATATTAGGGTTGCTGGTATTTAGAAATGCGGGATGAATGATAAAACAATCTGTAGGGCGCGATGCCCTCATCGCGCCGGGAAAACGTAAATTGAATGCCGCAATCTTAACGCAGCCCGAAACCTATCTGTAGGGGACGATGCTTGCATCGTCCTGCTGGAGCTTTGTCTTATTGCACATTATAAATTTGATGTTTTGCCTTGCCCTATGGTAGGGGGCGGCGTCCTCGACGCCCCGGATGGAAATGTGGAACCATAAATTTTAGGCTCTACGCGGGGAACCACCCCTCACCGGCTTTCGCCGGAGCTCCCCTCAAAGGGGAGCCAATATCTTACTTTAGGTTTGCGATGGACGCGAAGCGGCCTGAGGGGTGGTTCTCTGCAACAAACCTAAAGACATCCGCCCCTCGGTCTCGGAACGGTCAAGACCGTTCCCTACAGGTTGTTTTATTGTGCATAACGGGCAATAAACGCATATCTCACCCATAGGGGCGCACATTGTACGCCTGCGGACGTTTGCCTTATTGCCTTAGGTAAGGCCCATCGTCCCCTACAAATAAAATAGCCGCAGCGGTGGGGGAACGACTCCCTGCCGCTGCGGCTGTTTTCGATTTATCCTATAATTTATTCTATATTCTATTATAATTAAAGTTTTTTCGCCGAAGCCTTTTTTTCAAAAAAACTGGAAAATCCCCGTAATCGCTACCAGATCGTATCTTTCGTCGGCTGTTCTTTGATCAGGCCGGTGCGGTAGGCGGAGATGAGGCGGTGGAGGTCGGCCACCTGGGCGTACAGATTGGCGCCCTCGTCCATATGTTCCACCAGAACGCGGTCGGTGTGGTTATCGTCCACCACATCCACGCGGGACAAAATATCCAGGTTTTCCTGCACTGCTTTGGCGGTGTTTTCAAATGGCTGGTGGGTGCGCAGGCTCATGCCGTGGCTGGAATACACCAGCGTGTACCCCGCAATACCGGTGCGCTCGTGGTAAGCGCGGCAGAACCCGCCGTCAATCACCAACAAGCGCCCGCCGCCCTTGATGGGGCTTTCGCCGGCTTTTTCCCGCACGGGTACATGGCCGTTCACAATGTGGCAGTTGGCCGTTAAGCCAAACTCCGCCAGGATGCGGCAGCAGATGGCCGCATCATCGTACCAGGTATAGTAGGGGTCCTTGATCTCCTTGTGGGTTTCTGGGTCCTCAATGTACAGCCGTTCAAAGGTGGTCATGGCGCTGCGGCCAAACAGCGGGGAGAGCTTGCCGCACCACAAGTACCACAAAAAGTCCTGCCCGCTCTGCCGCTCCGGCGAGCCCTCCGGCGCAAAATAGCCCAGGCGGGCGCGCAGGTCACAGTAATCCAGCAGCGCGCGGCCCCGCAGGGAATGGCCCTCAAACGTTTCGGCGGCAAATTCGCCCTCGTCCGTCAGGGGCACCGCACCGTGGTACAGCAGGCAGCCGTTCTCAATGTGGTATACGCTGCCCTTGGCATACAGGAAGGCAACGTGCTTTTGCAGCTTTTCGCTGTGGCGGAAGGATGCCACCAACTTGTCCAGCACAAACTTTTCGTCGGCATTCAGGCGGGCCGGGTTCTCTGGATCTACCGTGGGGAAGTTGCGGTCCCGCAGGGGATAGATCTTGCCAAAATAATCCACCGTTCCGGCTTCGTAATCAATGCGGCGCAAAAAATCCCGCCCCTGCATCTTGAAATCCGGGTTGCGGTCGATCACTTCGCACTCCAGCTTCAGCATCAGGATGGTGATGGCCTTGTGCATGACAGCACAGCGGTGCAGCATTCCGTCCGTGTAGGGGCCGCGGGTGGCGTCGGTGTGCGGCATCCAAATGGTCAGATCCTCATTGCCGTAATACTGCTCCGCCATGCGCAGCAGGTGGCGCAGATTGATGCCGTAAAAATCTTCAATCATGCCGTGGTTGTGGTAGGCAAGGGTGGTTTTCAGCACCGTGCAGCAGCACAGCGCGCTGCCAGCGGCGGCACCCATCCACACAACGTCGTGGTTGCCCCATTGGAAATCCACGTTGTGGTGGGTCATCAGTCGGTCCAGGATCAGGTCCGGGCGGGGGCCGCGGTCAAACAGGTCACCAATAATGTGCAGCTTGTCCACCGCAAGGCGCTTGATCAGCTCACACAGGCGGATGATGAAAGCGTCCGCGCGGTCATTGGCGATAATGCTGCCCACGATCTGGCCATAGTAGAGGGTTTTGTTGTGGTCCTCAAAGTGGGCGTGCAGAAGCTCGTCAATGATATGCCCACAGCCCTGCGGCAGGCAGGAACGCACATATTCCCGTGTGTGCTTGGACGAAACAAAGCGGCATACATCGATCAGGCGCAGCAGCGTCTGGCGGTACCAGGCTTCCAGCTCAAAGCGTTCCGGGTAGCGGGCCTTGAGCAGGGGCAGCTTGCGCGCCGGGTAGTAGATCAGGGTGGCAAGCTCGGCACGGATGGCCTTGGGCACGTTTTCACCCAGGACAAGATCAACTTTTTCGCGGATAACACCGGAAGCGGAGTTCAGCAGGTGGATAAAAGCCTCGTCTTCGCCGTGCAGGTCACTGATATAATGCTCGGTGCCCTTTGGCAGCTTGGCGGTGGCTTCCAGGCTGATAACGGCGCTGGCAGCCGCGGCCTGGGTGGGATAATCCCGTGCCAGCAGCGAAAGATACTTTAACTCTGCCACGCTGGTGGTGGGGATAGTAGTGGAATTGGAACCCATGGAACAGTATTCTCTCCTTTTTGAAGGGCTTGAATCAAAGCACGCAATTGTATTATTGTTGCAAAAATTGGTACTTTTATTGTACGCTGTCCCATGCGGTGCGTCAATCGGAAAAGTGCCGAAAAACCTTGTGCTGCATCCGTTATATTTGACTATTTGATAATCCTTGCCCTACAAAATGGCAGGGCTTGCCGGGGGAGGATGACGTTGTAATAGGATAAAATACAGAAAACTGGCGCACCATGCAAACAAAAACAGAGATAACGCAGTTGTGTCTATACCCGCCCAAGCGCAACCCGGAACCCATATAGTCAATGAATGAGGAGATGCAGGATGAAAGTAAGATTGTGGCAAACAATGTTTTCAATAGAAGAGAGGAAAAATTGGCATAAATACACCGCCCTGCTCAAAAGTGATTGACTTTTTGTGTGGGGAACGGTATGATACGGTTGTAATCAAAAAGAAAGCATCTTTTGTGAGAACGCCGTTACTGACGCCGTTCTCATTTTCTTTATCAAATAGAAATAGCAGCACCGCCCGCGGGTAATACCATATCGCGGGCGGTGCTGTTTTGCTGTAAAAAACAAACCCCGCCGCCGGATGGCGGAGGGGCCTGCGTGTGGATTCTTAACTTGTCTCTTTAGTCTTCGGCGAACGCCCTGTATCAACCTGTTATGCGCGGGCACACGAAAAAATCCAGAAAGGCGCAGAGAAAATCAAGACAGCGGAAAGGAGCTCGCTCCACTCCGTTCCGCTCGCAATCCGCCTAATCTCCAAGCCAACTCCAAGAACATTCCAAGTCAATACCAAGCAAAATCAACGCATTATCTCATGTTTTCCCGCATGGGACAGAATGAGAGAGGATTGGAAACAAAAAAGAAAGCAGGCCCCGGAGCCGGATGGCGGAGGGGCCTGCGTGAGGATTCTTAACTTGTCTCTTTGTTCTTCGGTGAACGCCCTGTATCAAAATTTTGCCCTTAGTGCTGGGGGTTCAGGATGGTACGCCAGTCAAGGTCGCCGTGCTCCAGGCCGTGGATCAACACCTCGGCAGTGGCAATGTTGGTGGCAACCGGAATATTGTGCACATCGCAGATGCGCAGCAGGTTCATCTCGTTGGGCTCCGAGGGCTTAGCGCAGATGGGGTCACGGAAGAAAAGCAGCATGTCCACTTCATCGCAGGCGATGCGGGCAACGATCTGCTGGTCACCGCCGTGGCCGCCCGGCAAAAAGCGCTGTACGTTCAGGCCGGTGGCTTCGGCCACAAGCCGCCCCGTGGTACCCGTGGCGATCAGCCTGTGCTCGCTCAGAATCTGCCGATAGGCAATGCAGAACTGAACCATCAGTTCTTTCTTTGTATCATGTGCAACAAGGGCAATCGTCATAAGAAATCCCCCACTTTCTATAAGTTACAGCATAGCATGGCTATGCGTTTTTTGTCAAAAACAGGTCAGCGGAATGCGCTCGCCCAAAATGCGGCCCGCAAGGGCGTGCCCGGCAATGGCGGCGGGGCAGTCCTGCGGCAGGGCGGTGCCTGCGGCACCGGCGCGCTGCAAGGTGCGGCTTTCCGGGATAACGGCAATCAGCTGCAAACCAACGGTGTCAATGCACTCGTCCAGGTCAAACACCGCAGCATCCTTGCCAAAACTGGAACGGGACACACGGTTCATCACCAGCCGCACGGCGCTGGCGGGGCGGCCGCTCTGTAACAGGGCATCCGCCACAATGCGCCCATCCCGCAGGGCGACCGGGTCCGGCGTTAAAACAACCAGTGCGCGGTCCGCCAAGCGGTTGGCGGCGGTAAACGGTGCGCCCATGCCCGCTGCAGTATCCAGCAGGATATAATCAAAATATTCCCGCATGGCCAAAATCAGCCCGGCCAGCGGTGCTGCGCGGACCTCACCGCCCTCATAGGGGGCGCTGATGACCGACAGCCCAGGGTACAAGGGGCTGGGCACAATAGCTTTGCTGCCATCACACCGACCGCACAGAACATCCTCGATATCGTAAACCGTCTTGCCGTATACCCCGGCAATCATGTCCACACTGCGCAACCCGGAGTCCAACTCGATCAGCAGGACGCGGCGGCTCCAGGCACCCAACTGGGCACCCAGCAGGACCGATACGGTGCTTTTGCCCGTGCCGCCCTTGCCGGAGCAGATCATAATGGTTTGCGCGTTCATATGGTGGAAGTCCTCGCTCTCTTGTAGGTGTTGCCCTACAAAGAGAAAACACCCCTTTTATTATTCTATCACAAAGAATACAGCGAAACAACTGCTTTAACTATGGAAAATTGCTGAAATTTGTGCATCGGTTGCCGACAGTTCCTACAAACCCATAAGTTTAATGGAAGCCCCCGCAGCCGCACAAACACATGGATATATACTATTATAAAGGAAAAGCAGGGGACAGTGCAAGTAGTTTTGAAAAGTCGTACTTTTGACTTTTACAGAAACAGTTGTCCGCCGATGAACGGCTATTACAAAATGCAAACGTTTGAGCAGTTACAGCGGATGCGGTTGGTTCCACGCACGGCGCAGGCGGGCAAGGGCGTGCTTTTCCAGCCGGGATACATAGCTGCGGCTGATGCCGAACTGTGCGGCAATCTGCTGCTGCGTCTGCGGGACGGCGCCATCCAGGCCGTACCGCAGGGTCAAAATCTGCTGCTCGCGCTCCGGCAGGGCGGTAACCAGCTGGCGCAGCTGAGCGGCGGCATCCCGCAGTTCGCAGTCTTCTTCCATTGTGGCCAGGTCGGGCAGAACATCCGCCAGGGTCAGCATGCCGCTGTCCGCGCCGGTTTCCAGCGGCTCCTGCAAAGAAACGGTGCCTGCTTCGCGCCGGGTGTGGCGCAGCTGCATCCGCAGCTCGTTTTCAATGCAGCGGCTGGCGTAACTGGCAAAGCGGGTGGTGCGGGTGCAGTCATAGGTATCCACTGCTTTAATCAGGCCGATGGTGCCGATGCTGATAAAATCATCCTGCCCGCCGGAAATGGTATAATACTTTTTTACAATATGTGCCACCAGCCGCAGGTTGTGGCAGATCAGCGTTTCACGCGCGGCGGCATCCCCGGCGCGCATGGCGGCGAAGGCGGCTTGTTCCTCCTTGGCGGAAAGCGGCTTGGGAAAGCTGCCGGTTTCCAGCCGGAGGGCCAGGTAGAGCAGATGCGAAGCAGCCGACTGCAAAAAAAGCCATAAAATCCCGATCATAAGACTTCACCCCTGCACCATGGGTATGCGGGCGGCGGGAAAAAGATGACGCGGGATTTTGGGGGGCGGGAGAAATGTGGTAATATTAAGGCAGCACCACATAATTCCCGCCTGACGGCTTAAGCACCGCTCCGGCGGCTGCGGCACGGCA
>ERZ1106951.491-NODE-491-length-39463-cov-5.512713_pt1 | contig 39463 bp, 17 predicted proteins | sample MGYA00403676_ERZ1106951 | MGnify/ENA primary metagenome ERZ1106951 (study PRJEB35170, sample SAMEA104062398) | human gut metagenome | biome: human gut; feature: human-associated habitat; material: faeces | place: Denmark | collected 2012-04-23 ...
CCTGCATCTGCCACGGCAAAAAGCTGTGCAATTGATGTCGGATACATTGAAAATGCCAGTACACAATCTGTTTCACAGCGCCTTTCCAGTTCTCCAATTCCACGGATACCACCTACAAAATCAATGCGTGCATCGGTCTTTGGGTCTTTAATGCCAAGTACCGGCGACAACAGGGCATTTTGCAAAACAGATACATCCAGACCGTCTACCGGGTCATCCGATAAGATTTCCGGCTTTGCCGTCAGCCGATACCACTTCTTTCCCAGATACATGCCAAAGGTTCCCTGCTTGTCCGGATGCACCTGTACAGCACTTTCTTTAACTGTAAATTTCTCTTTAACTTTTTCTAAAAAATCCTGTTCGGTATAACCGTTTAAATCCTTTAACACCCTGTTATAGTCCAGAATCTTTAACTGCTCGTCCGGAAACAGCACAGACAGGAAATAATTAAATTCTTCTTTTCCCGTATACTGTGGGTTTTCGGCACGGCGCTTTAAGCCGACTTTAACTGCTGAAGCGGCTCTGTGATGTCCATCTGCAATATATATAGATGAAATTCCTTCAAATGCACCGCGGATTGCTTTAACGGACTGCGGTTCGCTGATTTTCCATACCTGATGACGGACCCCGTCCGGCGATACAAAATTATATAAAGAAGATTTTTTCTTTGCCTTATCAATCTCACCGTTAATCACGGCATTGGCACGGTATGCTAAAAATATCGGACCGGTCTGCGCATTACAGGTATCCACGTGCGTAATGCGGTCTAATTCCTTATCAGCTCTTGTATTTTCATGTTTTTTAATTACATTGGATTCGTAGTCATCAATTGAAGCACATGCCACAAGTCCGGTCTGCACTCTGCCATCCATTGTAAGTTCATAAATATAATATGCCTGCTCGCTGTCTTTGATAAATGTACCGTCTGCAATAGCGTTTTCCAAAAGTTCTTTTGCCTTTGCATAAACTTCCGGTGCGTAGGTATCGACCGAACTGTCAAACTGTGTTTCCGCACGGTCTATTTTTAAAAATGAAAGCGGCTCGCGGGCAACTTCCCTGCACGCTTCTTCTCTGTTGTATACATCATACGGAAGTGCTGCCACCCGCTCTGCTTTTTCTGCCTGCGGACGTACACATTCAAAAGGTCTGATTACTGCCATATGTCCTCTTTTCCGGGGTCATCCCCTGCCCCTTTTTACTGTTCTTTTAATTCCTGTGCCAGTGTTTCAAGCTGTCCGCTTAACGCTGCCAGTTCTTCCACAATCACATTGTTGCTTTCTGTTGCGGAAAGCGTATCACTTGCATGGGCAGCCACTTCTTCGGAAATTGCCGAAATGGTAGAAATGCTGTCCACAATTTTCTTGTTCGCATCGGCTAACTTTGTAACATAGGCTGCCAGTTCATTAGAATGTCCGTATACATTGTCCGAATTCTTTTCAATAACCGTAAAGCTTTCTGCTGTCTTTTCAGTGGTTTCATTCTGGCTTTCAATCATGGAAATCATACTGCCGCTGACCTCAACCACCATCTGAATGGCATTGGATACATTTTCAATCAGCTGCGAAATCTGCACCGTGGAATCTTTCGTCTGCTGTGCCATTTGTGAAATCTCGGAAGCAACAACCGCAAAACCACGCCCTGCTTCTCCGGCTCTTGCCGCTTCAATGCTTGCATTTAACGCCAGAAGACTTGTCTGTGACGTAATACTGTTAATAATATCCAGAATTGAATTCATCTGGCTCATATATGTATCCAGCTGTGAAAGTTCTTCTGTCACCTTTTTGCCGGATTCAACCGTTTCTTCTGCCTGTTTTACAAGAATACCGACATTTGCATTTCCCTGCGCAATGGCTTCTTTATTCTGATTCATACTGTCAATGATATTCTCTGTGCCTTTTTCAACCTGCTCTACCATTGCCTGAATTTCTTCGGTCTGGTTTAACTGGCTCTGCACTGCTTCTGCCGTATCATTAGAGCCTGAATTCACCTCTTCCATGGATTCTTTCATTGCCTGCATGCTTTCACCAAGCGATGCCGTCTTTTGTGCACTTTCTGTAATCTGCTGTGTCATCTTATCGGATGTATCCATAATCCGCGTCAGCAATTCTTCTGTCTTTTCATGTTCTGCCTTCAACTCTGCAAGCTTCTTCTGATTCAACTTTTCTGCCACAATTGAGACATACAGCTGAATACCACAAATCAGTACAATAACAAAGAACTGGATTTCCACAGATGCCATATCCGCTTTCGTATAAATCCCTCTTTTAAAAAACAATGCCAGCTGTATAACATTGACAATTACCACCCCCACTTCAATCGGCAGCGAATACTTAAAATCATTGTATACCGTAATGGCAATCAGCATGGGAATAACATATACAAACGTAAAGTGATTATTGGTTGTAAACATTACAAATGTATATAAAATTGCATAGCCAATTCCTACGAAATGCTTAATCATCTTTGTATCATGCTGTTTTTTATAGCAGATAATTTCTCCTACTACCGGTCCCATTGCTAAAATAATGGTTGCCAGTACATACAACAGGGTGCCGTCACCTTTTAAAAATTCCACAAAATAAGCAATGGAAATGATTCCGCATACTAAAAAGTGGCAATTCATGGCAACGGTATTCTCCCTTGCCAGCTCATAATCTTTTTCTTTTGGATTTATCCCGCTGTTCATTTTCACTCCTCCACTATCACATTTGTATTTTTTTATTATTATACCGTACCCATTTGTTTAAGTAAACAAACATTTCTAAAATCAAAGCAAAAAAAGAGCTGTTCTCCTCCAATTGTGGAAAACAGCTCTGAATTTATTATTTTACGACCCTGACTTTGATGATTCCTTCAATAGAAGCCAGTTTATCAATCACACTGTCATCTACATTCTTATCAACATCAAATAAAGAATATGCATAATCGCCTCTGGATTTATTTGCCATTTCCTCAATATTTACACCTGCATCGCCAAGAATCGTTGTAATCTTGCTGATAACAGCCGGAACATTTTTGTGGCAGACTGCAATTCGTCCTGTAGCCGTGCAGACACCCATATCACAGGCAGGATAATTTACAGAATTTATAATATTACCGTTTTCAATGTAATTTCTCAATTCCTTGACTGCCATCACTGCACAGTTATCTTCTGCTTCTGCGGTAGAAGCCCCAAGGTGTGGAAGTACAATTGCACCTTCCATTCCGGCAGTTGTCGGATTCGGGAAGTCTGTTACATACTTCTTTACCCTGCCGGACTTTAAAGCCTCACCGATTGCTGTTTCATCGACAAGAACATCTCTTGCACAGTTGACGATAATTGTACCATCCTGCATTAAATCAAATGCAGCTTTATTAATCATCCCCTTTGTACTGTCTAATGCCGGGACATGAATGGTAATATAATTACATTCTTTATAAATGTCTTCTACATTGACAATATGCGTAACCTTGCTTGAAAGATTCCAAGCAGCATTGACTGAAAGATACGGATCATAACCGTAAACATCCATACCCAGTGCAATGGCTGCATTGGCAACAAGCTGTCCGATTGCGCCAAGACCGATAACGCCAAGCTTCTTACCCTTTAATTCCTGTCCTGCAAAAGCTTTCTTTGCCTTTTCGGTTGCTTTTGCAATATCTGCATTGTCTTTATTTTCAGCAACCCACTGATTACCGCCGATTAAATCACGGGAAGCTAACAGCATTGCTGCTAGCACCTGTTCTTTTACGGCATTGGCATTCGCACCCGGTGTATTAAATACAACAATACCGGCTTCTGCACATTTATCAAGTGGAATATTATTGACTCCTGCACCGGCTCTTGCAATTGCAAGTAAATGATCATTTAATTCCATATCATGCATTTTGGCACTTCTTACAAGAACTGCCTGTGCATCTTCATAAGAACTCTCCATATTGTAGTCATCTGAAAAAAGGTCAAGACCTACAGAGGCAATATTATTTAAGCAATGTACGTTTACCATTATTTTGTATTCTCCTTTTCAAACTTCTTCATAAACTCAACCAGTTTTTCCACACCTTCGATTGGCATTGCATTGTAAATAGATGCTCTCATACCGCCAACGGTTCTGTGTCCCTTTAAGTTTACAAAGCCTGCTTTTGTTGCTTCTTCAACAAATTTTGCATCCAGTTCCTTGTCACCGGTTACAAAAGGAACATTCATTAAAGAACGGTCTTCTTTTACAACAGTTCCCTTAAATAACCTGCTCTCGTCAAGGAAATCATACAGAATCTTTGCTTTCTTTTCGTTATGTTCCTTCATGGCGCTTAAACCGCCCATCTTCTTAATCCACTTAAATACCTTACCGCAGATATAAATATTATAGCAAGGAGGTGTATTGTAAAGAGAATCTGCATCTGCCTGTGTCTTCCACTTTAACATGGTCGGTGTTCCCGGTAATACGTCATCTGTAATCAGGTCTTCCCTGATAATTGCAATAACCACACCGGCCGGTCCGATGTTCTTCTGAACGCCGCCGTATACAACGCCGTACTTTGTTACATCAATCGGTTCAGATAAGAAACAGGATGAAACATCCGATACAAGCAGATGTCCCTTTGTGTTTGGAAGAGTCTTGAATTTTGTACCATAAATTGTATTGTTTTCACAGATGTAAACATAATCGGCATCTTCCGGAATATCCAGATCCGAACAATCCGGTATGTACGAGAATGTCTTATCCTCAGATGAAGCAACTGCAACGGCTTCACCGTAAATCTGAGCTTCTTTATAAGCTTTCTTTGCCCACTGTCCTGTGATAATGTAAGCTGCTTTCTTATTCTTCATAAGGTTCATCGGAACTTCTGCAAAAAACTGGGATGCACCGCCCTGTAAGAATAATACCTTATAATTATCCGGGATATTCATCAGTTCTCTTAAATCTGCTTCTGCTTCTTTGATGATGTTATCGTATACTTTAGAACGATGGCTCATCTCCATAACAGACTGTCCTGAACCCTGATAATCCAGCATTTCATCTGCTGCTTCCTTCAATACTTCCTCCGGTAATACTGCCGGACCTGCACTAAAATTATAAACTCTTGCCACTTTTCTTTCCTCCTACAAGTTTTAAAACTATTATCTGACATTTTATTCCATTAAAGTGTTCCTGTCAACTCAATTCTTTATTTTTCTGAGTTCATTCTGTCTAAATCTTTTCTATCAAATGCTTCTGAAATTGCCGCACCCGGTGAAACCATCGGGAATACTTTATCTTCTCTGTCAATAAGACAGTCGATAACGCACGGAATATTTAATGCCATTGCATCCTTTAATGCTGCTTCAAATTCCTCAATTGTCTGGACACGGTAGCCCTTTGCCCCCATGCCTTCCGACACTTTGACAAAATCCACACAATCATCCAGAACAGTTGCCGAATAGCGTTTCCCGTAGAATAAATCCTGCCACTGGCGTACCATACCGAGTACATGGTTATTGAAAATAATCTCGATAACCGGAATGTTATAACGGGTTGCTGTTGCCACTTCGTTCATATTCATTCTGAAGCAGCCATCACCTGCAATGTTGATGACTGTTTTATCCTTGCAGCCTACCTTGGCTCCAATTGCCGCACCAAGTCCGTAGCCCATTGTACCAAGACCACCTGATGTAAGCAGCGTTCTTGGCTTTTTATATTTGTAATGCTGTGCTGCCCACATCTGATGCTGTCCGACATCAGTTGAAATAATCGCTTCACCCTTTGTCAGCTCATAAATTTTTTCCATAATGAGTGGTCCGTTTAAGCAGTCCTTACGATATGCCATCGGATACTGTTTCTCATAATCGTGGATATGTTCCAGCCACTCATGTCTGTCCTGCTGTTCTAACTTTGCATTGACACGTTTTAAGATTTCAAGGGCATCACCGACAACGCTTGCATCAGAATGGATATTCTTGTTAATCTCTGCTGCATCGATATCAAAGTGAAGAATCTTTGCATTTTTTGCAAATTTATTTGCATTACCGGTTACACGGTCTGAGAATCTCGCACCAATGGCAATCAGCAGATCACATTCAGATACTCCGAAGTTAGACGTCTTTGTACCATGCATACCAAGCATCCCTGTATAATGCGGGTCTGTTCCGTCAAATGCGCCTTTGCCCATCAGGGAATCTGCAACCGGCGCATCAATCTTCTTTACAAATCTCGCCAGCTCATCAGAAGCATCCGAAGCAATGACACCACCGCCGACAAAAACGTATGGACGCTTTGATGCTTTAATCATTTCAACGGCACGTTCCACATCTTCTTCTTTAATCGTATCTGTCTGACGTTCAATTGCCTTCGGTGTTTCCTTGATATAATCACATTCTGCTGCCGTTACATCCTTTGTTACATCAATTAAAACAGGACCCGGTCTGCCTTCCTTTGCAATCCGGAACGCCGCACGGATAACGTCTGCCAGCTTTGTTACGTCTTTAACAATAAAGTTATGCTTTGTAATCGGCATTGTCACACCTGCAATATCGATTTCCTGAAAGCTGTCCTTACCTAACAGCGGGACGGTTACATTACAGGTAATTGCAACAACCGGAATCGAATCCATATATGCTGTGGCAATTCCCGTTACGAGGTTTGTCGCACCTGGACCGGATGTTGCAAAACATACGCCAACCTTCCCCGTTGCTCTTGCATAACCGTCTGCTGCATGGGAAGCACCCTGTTCATGAGATGTCAGAATATGTGTAATCTCATCTGAATGTTTGTATAACGCATCGTATACATTCAGAATTGCGCCGCCCGGATAACCAAAAATCGTATCCACATTTTGTTCTTTTAAACATTCTACAATGATTTCTGAGCCATTTAACTTCATGTATCTTTCCTTCCTTTATATTCTATTTTTCATACTATTACTCACTCTTAAACAGCTTTGCCGCAAAGCGGCGGTGAGAAATCCGCTAACGCAGATTTTCCATCTGCCGTCTGGGATGTTTAATTGCATTTTAAAACAAACAGCCCTCTGTAAGCACCTTTTTATTACTGTTCGTTTTCCGGTACCTGCAGAACAGCCCCTCTGTTTCCTGAGGTTACTAATGAAGCATATCTCTTTAAGTAGCCTGTTGTAACCTTCGGTTCACGTGGCTGCCATTTTGCTTTTCTTGCTGCAAGTTCTTCATCAGATACTGCCAGTTCCAGTGTTAATGCCGGAATGTTAATCTTAATGATATCGCCTTCTTCTACCAGTGCAATCGGTCCGCCGACTGCTGCTTCCGGTGAAACGTGTCCGATAGAAGCACCGCGGCTTGCACCGGAAAAACGTCCGTCTGTAATCAGTGCAACGCTTGAACCCAAGCCCATGCCTGCAATTGCAGAAGTCGGATTTAACATTTCTCTCATACCCGGACCACCCTTTGGTCCTTCATAGCGGATTACAACGACATCGCCTGCTACAATCCTGCCGCCCTTAATTGCCGCAATCGCATCTTCTTCACAGTCAAAGACTCTTGCCGGACCTTCATGAACCATCATTTCATCTACAACGGCTGAACGCTTTACAACACTGCCGTCCGGTGCAAGATTTCCGCTCAATACCGCAAGTCCGCCTGTCTTACTATATGGGTTATCTAACGGTCTTATGACTTCCGGATTTAAGTTTACCGCATTTTTAATATTTTCTCCGACCGTCTTTCCTGTTACGGTCATGCAGTCAGTATTCAGAAGTCCTGCATCAGCCAGTTCCTTCATAACCGCATATACGCCGCCCGCTTCATTTAAATCTTCCATATAAGTAGGACCTGCCGGTGCTAAATGGCACAGGTTCGGTGTCTTTTCGCTGATTGGATTTGCAAATTTAATATCAAAATCAAAGCCGATTTCATGCGCAATGGCAGGAAGATGTAACATACTGTTGGTAGAACAGCCTAATGCCATATCGACTGTCAGTGCATTCATGATTGCTTCTTTTGTCATAATATCTCTTGGACGGATATTCTTGCGGTACATATCCATCACTGCCATACCGGCATGTTTTGCCAGCTTGATTCTTTCAGAATATACTGCCGGGATTGTACCGTTGCCGCGAAGTCCCATACCCAGTGCTTCTGTCAGACAGTTCATGGAGTTTGCCGTATACATGCCGGAGCATGAACCGCATGTCGGACATACTTTTTCTTCAAATTCACGTACATCGTCTTCCGTCATTGAACCGGCTGCATAAGAACCGACTGCTTCAAACATGGATGAAAGACTTCTCTTTTTACCCTTTACATGACCTGCAAGCATCGGACCGCCGCTGACAAATACAGTCGGCACATTCACTCTTGCTGCTGCCATTAAAAGTCCCGGTACATTCTTATCGCAGTTTGGCACCATAACAAGTGCATCAAACTGATGTGCCAGTGCCATACATTCTGTGGAATCCGCAATCAGATCTCTTGTTACAAGAGAATATTTCATGCCGATATGTCCCATTGCAATACCGTCACAGACTGCGATTGCCGGAAATACAACCGGTACACCGCCTGCTTCTGCAACACCTAATTTTACGGCATTTACAATCTTATCCAGATTCATGTGTCCCGGTACAATTTCATTGTAAGAGCTTACAATACCAACGAGCGGCTTATCCATTTCTTCCTTTGTAAAGCCTAATGCGTTAAACAGCGAGCGGTGTGGTGCCTGCTGCATTCCTTTTTTAACGTTATCACTTTTCATGACTGTTCTCCGTTTCTTTTCTTTTTATTCTAAACATGAAAGCCTGAAATCCCGCTGTATCTGCACAAACGGGATTCCGGCTTCATAACAGATTTTACATTTTTATATCCGTATCTTAAACACGTTCTGCGATTAAATCGCCCATCTTTGTTGTTGAGCACTGCTGCATGCCGTCTGCCATAATGTCCACGGTTCTGTAGCCTTCCTTTAATACCTGTGCTACTGCCGCTTCAATGGCATCTGCTTCCTTATCTAAATCCAGTGAGTAGCGAAGCATCATTGCCGCACTTAAAATGGTAGCAATCGGATTGGCAATGTCTTTGCCTGCAATATCCGGTGCGGAACCGTGGCTTGGTTCATATAATCCGAGTTTTGTCTTTCCTAAGCTGGCACTGGATAACATACCGATTGAACCGGTAATCATGCTGGCTTCATCGGATAAAATATCACCAAACATATTCTCTGTTAAAATCACATCAAACTGTCCCGGATTCATAACCAGCTGCATTGCACAGTTGTCTACAAGCATATCGCTTACTTCAACTTCCGGATAATCCTTTGCAACTTCCTTTACGACCTTTCTCCAAAGTCTTGAAGAATCAAGAACATTTGCCTTATCCACGCTTGTCAGCTTCTTTCTGCGCTTCATGGCAATTTCAAAGCCTTTAATGGCAATTCTTCTGATTTCTTCTTCATTATAAGTGAGCGTATCGGTTGCTGTTACGACACCGTTTACTTCTTCTGTGTGTCGTTCACCAAAATACAGTCCGCCGGTTAATTCTCTCATGATAACCATGTCAAATCCGTCCCCGATTACTTCCTGCTTTAACGGACACGCATCTTTTAATTCATTGTATAAATATGCAGGACGAATATTGGCAAACAATTCCAGTTCCTTACGAATCTTTAACAGTCCTGCCTCCGGTCTTAAATTCGGAGCAACGTCATACCACTTGGAGTTGCCGACATTGCCGCCGACTGCCCCCAGTAATACGGCATCGGATGCCTTTGCTACAGCAATTGCCTCATCTGTAAGTGGCACACCGTATGCATCAATGGAACAACCGCCCATTAAAATCTTTTCATAGGTAAAATGATGCTCATACTTCTTTCCCACAGCATCTAATACCTTTACGGCCTCTCTTACGATTTCCGGTCCGATTCCGTCTCCCGGAATTAATGTTATTTTACAATCCATGCTACTACCACCTGTCTTTCTCTTTTCTTACAGGAATCCGGCGGGTTCTACCCGTACCTGTCGCCCCTGAATACTTCTCCACTTTCATATTTATGTATGAAAAAGGTTATTGTTTATTATCATAACGTATTTTTATGTATTTTTCAATATGTAATGCCTGATAAATAAATAACAAAAGACACCGAAGTGGGAATTGATGCTTTCCGCTCCGGTGTCTGTACTTTCGTTACTTATTCTTCCGAACTCTTTGCCTTTTCTACCTGTGCAATAGCTTTCTTCTGCATGGAGATACGGCAGTTTTTGTTGTTACCGAATTCTACAATAACATCATCATCTGTAATATCCATAATTACGCCGTAGAAACCGCTTGTTGTTAATACATAATCGCCGATTTCGATTGAATCCATTAACTGTTGCTGTGCCTTCTGCTGTTTCTTCTGTGGCTTGATTGCAAGAAAATACATCATCAGTCCTAATGCAACGACATAAATAACGATAATTCCGATTGAACCCATTTTAATTTGCCTCCTAAAATATACTTTCGAATGTAATGACATACGTGTCCCTGACACATACACTCTATAATAGCGGAATTTATTCTTTCTGTCCACTAAAAAACATTTTGTTTATAATTTTTTACTTTTTATCATAGGTATTTAACATTTCCAGGCGTTCTTTCTTAAAGGCACTGTATCTTCCTTCTTCAATCGCTCCCCGGATATCCTCCATTAAATGATTGTAGAAGTACAGATTATGCAGTACACAGAAACGCATACCAAGCATTTCTTTTGCCTTTAAAAGATGGCGTACATATGCTCTCGTATAGTTTTTGCAGACCGGACACTGACAGCCTTCTTCAATCGGTCTGTCGTCCTTTTCGTACTGTGCGTTAAAAAGATTGATTTTACCAAACTTTGTATACACATGCCCGTGTCTTCCGTTTCTGGACGGATATACACAATCAAAGAAGTCAATCCCTCTGTCTACCGCTTCCAGAATATTTGCCGGTGTACCGACACCCATCAGATAAGTCGGCTTGTCCTGCGGCAGATACGGAACGGTTTCATCGAGTACGTGGTACATTTCTTCATGGGTTTCACCGACTGCAAGTCCGCCGACTGCATAGCCCGGCAAATCCAGTTCCGAAATACGTTTTGCATGATCAATACGGATATCTGCATAAACTGCACCCTGATTGATACCAAATAAAAGCTGGTTTGGATTAACGGTATCCGGCAGGGAATTCAAGCGTTGCATTTCTTTTTTACAGCGTGCCAGCCAGCGCGTTGTACGGGCAACAGACTTTTCCACATAATCGCGTTCTGCCTTCGCCGGTGCACATTCATCAAATGCCATGGCAATTGTAGAACCTAAGTTAGACTGAATCTGCATACTTTCTTCCGGACCCATAAAAATCTTTCTGCCGTCAATGTGAGACTGGAAAGTTACGCCTTCTTCTTTAATCTTTCTAAGACCTGCAAGGGAAAACACCTGAAATCCACCCGAATCGGTCAGAATCGGTCTGTCCCAGTTCATAAACTTATGCAGACCGCCCATCTCCTTAATCAGTTTGTCCCCGGTACGTACATGCAGATGATATGTGTTTGACAATTCCACCTGTGTTCCGATTTCCTTTAAATCCATTGTCGATACGGCACCCTTAATGGCTGCTACTGTTCCGACATTCATAAATACAGGTGTCTGGATTGTTCCATGCACGGTCTGTAATTCACCGCGTTTTGCACGCCCGTCTGTTTTTAATAAACGATACATCTCTTTCCTCTTTCTTACTTGCTTCTATTATAAAAGGCACAGATTCCATCCAATCTTGCCGTCATATTTTCAAAAATCAGATCCACGAGTGTCAGCGCCGTCATTGCTTCCACAACGACTACGGCACGCGGCACAATCATCGGGTCATGTCTGCCCTTAATGGAAATTTCAATATTTTCACCATCTTTATTGACCGTATCCTGCACTGCCGAAATAGACGGTGTCGGTTTAACCGCCGCACGGAATACAATGTTGCTGCCGTCACTCATGCCGCCTAAAACGCCGCCTGCATGGTTGGTTTTTTTTGTAAGTTTTCCGTCCTTCATGACAAAGCTGTCATTATTTTCGCTGCCGGTCATCTTTGCCGCTTCAAAGCCACTTCCGATTTCAAAGCCTTTAACCGCACCAATTGAAAGCATTGCTTTTCCAAGAGAAGCGTCCAGCTTGTCAAATACCGGTTCACCGATTCCCGGCATCATGCCCTCAACCACACACTCAATGATACCGCCGATTGAATCGCCCTCCTGTATCTTTTGCGTGGCATACGCTTCAACCTTTGCTGCCGCTTCCTTATCCGGCATTGTAAATGCATTTTCGCGTGCTGCCTGCAGATCAAACTTTTCATAGTCAATCGCAATTCCGCCGATTTCCTTTGCGTAAGCGTGCAGGGTAATCCCAAGGCTTTCCAAAATCTTTAACGCAATCGCACCCGCTGCGACCCTGCCAATCGTTTCTCTTGCAGAACTTCTTCCGCCGCCGCGATAATCCCTGAATCCGTATTTTGCATCAAATGTATAATCGGCATGTCCCGGTCTGTAGTATCCTGCAATCTCCGAATAATCGCCTGAGCGCTGATTGGTATTAAATACTACCATGGATATCGGTGTTCCTGTCGTTTTCCCTTCAAAAACGCCCGACAGAATCTTTACTTTATCAGCTTCTTTGCGGGGTGTCGTAAATTTAGACTGTCCCGGTTTTCTTCGATCAAGAAGTTTCTGGATATCTTCCTCACAAAGCTCTAAACCCGCCGGGCAGCCGTCCACTACAACGCCTAACGCTTCTCCATGGGATTCGCCCCATGTCATAATCTTAAATCTGTTTCCATATGTAGAACCAGCCATTTTCTCTCCATTCCGCCACACAATGCGGCATTTCCACTTTCTATCTGACACTTCATCATACCATATACAAGGTTATGTTTTCAACTGTCTGTTTTGTCCCGGTTCTGCATTTTTATAGATTTTTAGAAAGTGCAGGAATGTCCTAGCTGTTTAATGCCCGCTGCAGCTCTTCCTGCAAATCACGTATAACTGCGGCAGAATCCGCCGTAATCTTTTCCGGCGGCACTTTATATAAAGTACGTTTCAGCTTACCGAGGATTTCTTTAACCGCCTTTTTCTTACTGCGTTCCCACTCTTTTTTATGGCTGTCCAATTCTGCCTGCGCCTGTCCTGCAAACTGCACTGCCTCCTGACGTACCGCAAGCAGCTGTGTTTTTGCTTCATCCTGTCTTCCGTACATCTGGGCTTCCCATTTTGCGCGCTCAATCTCCTCCTCGGACAAATTGGAGCTGGACGTAATCGTAATGGACTGTTCATGTCCCGTGCCTAAATCCTTTGCCGATACATTGACAATGCCGTTGGCATCAATATCAAAGGTCACTTCAATCTGCGGTGTACCCGCCATCGCCCGCTTAATACCCGAAAGGCGGAAATTCCCCAGCAGTTTATTATCTCTTGTAAATTTTCTCTCACCTTGAAACACTTTGATATCTACACTTGTCTGAAAATTGCCCGCAGTCGTAAATATCTGGCTGTGTCTTGTAGGAATCGTTGTATTGCGCTCAATCAGACGGCTTGACACACCGCCTACCGTTTCAATTGAAAGCGACAGCGGCGTTACATCCATTAAAATCATCTCAGATGCCGCAGAACCCGCCATAAGCTGTCCGCCCAGCTTTCCTGCCTGGACTGCCGCACCAATTGCCACACATTCGTCCGGATTAACATTTCTTGAAGGCTCTTTGCCCATCAAGGTCCGCACTTTATCCTGCACTGCCGGGATTCTTGTTGAACCGCCTACCAGCAGTACCATATCAATCTGTGACTTTGTAAGCCCTGCATCATGGATTGCATTTTCAACCGGAATCACCGTCCGCTCAATCAAATCTTTGGTCAGTTCTTCAAATTTACTGCGGGAAAGCTGGATATCCATATGATGTGGTCCGTCTTTTGCCATCGCAAGAAACGGCAGGTTAATATTCGTTGTCATACAGGATGACAGCTCCTTTTTCGCTTTTTCCGCTTCTTCTTTTAACCGCTGAAGCGCTGCCGTATCCTTAGACAGGTTAATTCCCTCCGTCTTTTTAAACTGCTCCACAAGATACTGCACAATGCGCTCATCAAAATCATCACCGCCCAGATGATTGTCACCGGACGTTGCAAGTACTTCAATCACATGGTCGCCGATTTCAATAATGGACACATCGAATGTGCCGCCGCCCAGATCATAGACAAGAATTTTCTGTGCCTGTCCGTTGTCAAGACCATATGCCAATGCTGCAGAAGTCGGCTCATTGATGATACGCAGTACATTTAACCCAGCAATCCGTCCCGCATCTTTAGTTGCCTGCCGCTGTGCATCGTTAAAATACGCCGGTACGGTAATCACGGCATCTGTGACCGTATCCCCCAGAAAATCTTCTGCGTCTTTTTTCAGCTTCATTAAAATAAAAGCAGATATTTCCTGCGGCGAATATGCTTTTCCGTCAATCTTTTTTCTGTAATCCGATCCCATATGACGTTTAATGGAAAAAATTGTCCGCTCTGCATTGACAGCCGCCTGCCTTCTTGCCGGATCTCCCACAAACATCGTCTTGTCTTTTGCAAAAGCCACAACAGACGGTGTTGTCCGGTATCCTTCCTTATTGGCAATCACTGTCGGCACATCGCCCTCCAGCACTGCAACGCAGCTATTTGTTGTCCCTAAGTCAATTCCAATTACTCTACTCATGACCATCCACTTTCCAATCTTCGTTCTAGCACATAATCCGTAAAAATCATCGTTTGGGGACTTTTAGCCCCAATACCACATATATATAATCATACCATAAATCTGCCGGGATAATTATTAATTTAGCGGAAAAAAATAAAAAAAATTATAAAACCGGGATTATCGTAAAACAGCGGTCAATACTCTTTGTGCATTTTTGTAAAATATTTTCTCCAGTTCATCCTCCGAAAGCCCTGTCTGATGAAGTGTTTCATACAGCATGACCATTTTGGCAGGACTGTCAATTTCCATCCGGCTCTCCACCCCGTCAAAATCCGAACCGATTGCCAGCACCTCACTACCTGCAATTTTGCGGATATGCAGAATGTGTGTAACCATATCGCAGATACGGCTTTCACCGTCCGGCGGCTGTGTATCCGAAAGAAAATGCGATGCAAAATTCAAGCCCATAACGCCGCCCGCTTCCGAAAGCTTCCTTATATACATATCAGGCAGATTGCGTGGGTGCGCCGTTATGGCGCGTGCATTGGAATGGGATGCTACAAACGGCATGCCTGTCTTTTTTGCAAACTCCGCCACATTTAAAAATCCGCCGTCCGATAAATGCGATACATCAATTACCATGCCGAGCCGGTTCATTTCTTCAAGCACTTCAAATCCAAACGGTTTTAAGCCCTTCTGCATGATATCCCGGTCTGTGCTGTTTGGGTATCCGATTTCATTTTCATGATTCCATGTCAGGGTTACAAGGCGTACACCGTCTTCATACGCACGGTATAATTTCTGCATTTCTCCGCCCATAACGCCGCCATCCTCAATCGTAAGCAGTATACCCGTGCCTAAATCCTGCATTTTATCGTTCTGCCGGATATCCGGTATATCCCGCCGGGTCAGAACCCTGTACAGTTCTTTTGGGTTGGCATTTAATTCGCGTTTATAAACGGAAACTACACGGTCATACTCTGTCTGTATGGCTTCTTTTCTGTCCACTCCCGTATACGTCCCTGTCGGAATAAAAATGGATGCACACTGAATCACACACCCGCCCTTTTTCAAGGATTTTAAATCTACATTTTTATGATTCCGGACTAGCGTTTCCCCTTCTTTTAACTCTGTGAGCGTATCACAGTGCAGGTCAATATATTTCATAACATTCTCCTATTCTGTAGGCATTTTAATGCCGGAAGAATCGCGGACTGAATTTATTCAGTTCTGCGATAAATTCAGAATTGTGACGCCTGTGGCACAATTCTGTTATGCGAAAATCTTTAATTTATGGATTTTCGCATTTCTCCTTTTCCAATATGAAAATCAATTTTACATCATATTATCAGACGAAAGGGAATATTACAAATGCGTATTGCTGAAATACTGTCACTACATTTATAAAGTAAAAATGCGTCACGGAAACATAAACTTTTCCGTGACGCTTATTTTCTGCCTTTTGCTGTGCCGGCATCCTCGTTGGGAGCTTTCGCCCCAACTTCATTTCTATTTACTTAACTGAAAATATTAAAATATACTTCTCCCGGTATTACATTGTTCTTACACTGTGTTGTAATACTGCTTACCGTTGCATTGACTGTGCTTCTAATCTGTGCCTGCTTTGAGGAAGACGGTATGGAAGCCGTATATCCGCTTGGCAGCTTGTTAGAAGATGCTCCTGAGAAGCTGAGGATATTGCTGAATTTCTTGAGTGTAAACGGCGGCATATAATAATTGTAGCCGTTGTCATAAGAAATGCAGTTGCTTAAATATGCCGTGCAGGAGCTGTTATTGTTATCAAAGCCTTTACTGCTGTGTCCAAAGGCTAAACAGTTGGTTACGGTTCTTACACAGCTGCTTGTAGTATTCACTGAACCGAACTTAAATCCGTTTGGATTGCCGTCATATTTGCTTTTCCAGTTTGCAATGCTTAAAGTTCCCTGTGTGGTGCGGATAAAGCTGCCGCCTGGCAGAGAGAACTTTCCTTTTTTGTAATTGCTTGCAAAAGAAGAATCCTTCTTGCTGATTAATTCTACTAAAAGTAAATCCGTATCCAGCGCATTTCCGTTATTATAATCGTATTCCCCGGTAAAAATGGTCGGGTCACCGTTGTTCCAGCATGCACAGTTGGTATATGTCAGGTTGTAGGTTAAGCTGTCCTTATCGTAAGAATCCCAGCCGTCATCTGAATTTTCCCATGAATAACAGCCGTAGAATACATTTCCCTTGCCTGCGCCAAGCTTCGGCGCAAAGCCGTCTGCGTTGCCACCAAGTGTATAGACATCACAATTTCTGTAGCTGTATACAAAACGCATGGTATTGCTATATGCACCACCTGTAATCTGCACCCCGGCATCATTGTTGTAACGCACCATGCAGTTTTCAATCGTATTGTTTCCTGCGCTGCTTCCCTTAATCTGGATGCCGTTATCCGGTGCTTTCTGGATAATCAGGTTCTTGATTGTATAATTGCTTCCCGAAATGCGGATGCCGACTTCTGAATCCGTTGTTGCTTTTCCGATATAAGCTGAACGGAATGCTGAAAAGTCTAACACCGGATAGGTACCGTCACTGTTTTTTACACCGATAATAGATACATTGGCATTAGAAGCTTTTAATGCAAGCTGTGCCGTACAGCTGATACTGCTGCCCTTCACATAGACAATGCCGCCGCCCGCTTTTTCAGCCTTTGTCACAGCCGCCGTCAGTTCTGAAAAAGAAGTAACGACTGTTCCGTTGCTGGTATCAGTTGTGGAACTGCCGGAAGATGAACTTCCAGAACCGGATGAAGCAGAACTGTCCACCTGAATCTTGTAAATGTTAATACCGCTGTTTGAGGAATACAGGTACACGTATCCTGATGAACCGGAATAATTATATGAAACCGTTGCAGCCGTTGTGCCTGCATTCATCGTGCCAAGCTTATTTCCAGAACCGTCTGCCACAACGAGTGTTCTTGCCGCACTGCCGGAACTCATACAGGTTACTTTAATGGTGTCTGTTCCCGATACCGGTACTTTGACTGCACGATAGCTTGTCGAACCGCTGCCGCCCAAAGCCAGTGCATATGTATATGCTGTTCCATCCACTGTCTGACTGTTTGCAATCACAGACATGGTCTTTGACGATGTTGCAATCAGTGACAGGTTATCCACTGTTACCGTAGAGGAAATTGTCCCCAGATTTTTAAAACCGGTATTTTTAAAATTCCATGATGTAGAATCAGATGCTTTTGCCGTCATAGGACTGCCTGCAAGCACCATTGCCAGCATACAGACAATACTCATGCCCCATGCCAATACTTTTTTTTAACCCTTTTTCGCTTTCACCTTGTGAAACCTCCTTGTTTTTGCCTGTTTGTTTTTGCGAAGCAAAAATCTCATGTGAGAAATGATTTTCCTCTTTATTTTTGCTTTGCCGGCACAATGCAGTCATTGTATTTTTTTACAAACCAAAAGTCAACGGCAGTTTTTACAAATATATTTATGCATTTTGTACATATTTTTTACATCCAAAAAGTATTTTTATGCACTTTCTACAATTGATTGTTTTTTGCATTTTTTATTACCTTTAGCGTTTCCAGATACTTCCGTGTTTTACAAAGTTAAAGCTATTTATTTTTGAAAAAGTTTTTTTAATGCTATACAATTTTCACAAAATTGCACAGAAAATAATCAAGCCCGCTTTGCGGGCTTAATCTCTTCCCTGTACACACCTATTTTTCATTTCCATGTGGCAGACGGACTCTTAAAAGCTTGCGTTTCAGCATTTTTTTATCAAACGGAATCAGCGGATAAATATAGCTGCATCCCGTCATGGTACGGTTAAAAGCTATCGTTGCCGCTATTAAAAGGATTCCCGCAATATATCCTGCCAGGTTGAATGCCGCCGTCAGACACAGCAGAATAATCCGCATAAATTTCATTGCATATCCCATTTCAAAGCTTGCCTGCGAATACGTGCCTACCGAAACCACTGCCATATACAGCATGGATTCTGCATTAAACCACCCGGAGCTGACTGCATACTCACCTACCACAATACCGGCAACAACGCTGAGCGGTGTTGAAAGCAGGGTCGGCGTATTAACAGCTGCCAGCTTTAATCCGTCAATGGAGAGTTCCAGCAGTAACAGCTGGAAAAACACCGGTACGGTAATCTCATCAGACACTGTAATAAACATCATCCACTCCGGCAGCCACTGCGGATTGTCAATCAGTAACAGCCATGTCGGGGTCAGAAGCATTGTAACCAGTGTCAGCAGAAATCTTGAAATTCTTAAATACGTTCCGATGACCGGTGCAAAATTATAATCGTCTGCCTCTTCAATAATGTCAAAAATCGAAGTCGGCACAATCATGACCGCCGGTGAATTGTCTACCATAATCACAATATTTCCGTCCAAAACCGCAGCAGCGGCGGTGTCCGGACGTTCTGAATATTTAAATTTCGGAAACGGATTAATCCATTTATGCTCATATAAACACTCTGCAAGACTTTCTATATTCATTGTCAACGCTTCTACACGTATTGCCTGAATTCGCCTTTTTATGCTGTCTAACAGCTTTTTGTCGACTTTATCCTCCATATAGCAGACAGCAACGTCGGAACGCGAGCGTGTGCCTACCCCCATCAGCTCCAGACTTAATTGGGGATCGCGGATTCTTCTGCGCAGAAGTGCCGCGTTTAAAACAAGTGTTTCCACAAAACCGTCCCTTGAACCACGAAGTACTTTATCCTTCCACGGCTCTGTCACACTACGCATCGGATACGTCCGGCAGTCTAAGGACAGGCACTCTGAAAAGCCGTCAATAAAGCAGACTGTTACTCCCGAAAAAAATGCCGTCAGTGCATCACTCTGCTTAGTAATTTTATTGACTTCTGTATAGGGCATGCCTTTTTCAAGAAAGGAATCCACATCCGATAAATCTTCCGGTTTGAGTGAATAAAAAAACTGCATCAGTTTTTCTATCATATCTTCCTGCACAAATCCATCTATAAAAAAGAATCCTGCCTTTTTTCCACCGATTATAATTTCTCTCGTTAAAATATCAAAATTCTCCTCAATGCGGATTTGTTTTTTCATACTGCGGATATTTTCATCCGCACTGGTTGAAAATTCTGTCCTGATATTATCTGTATTTATTGTCTGCATCGAAATAAATCCTCATTTCATTTCTACGCTGGTTGCGCTTTTTATCCATAGGATATCCGCCGTCCGTGACTTCATACATCTTTTAAAAAAAAATAACAGAAATCCTATCCGCACGCGGTATATGATTTCTGTTATTTTTATCTTTTTTAAATTATTGTTTTAAAGTCGCTCTTAATACTCTTAAAGTTCTTCATCGGACTTTTTCTTTCGCTTACTGCCTGCAAATCCTGCCAGCATTGCTGAAACTGCCGCACCGAAAAGATACCATACGGAATGTGTTTTATCTGCTGTCTGCACACTTTCCTGCTGATTTTCTGCTGCATTTTCGGACGGATTATCATTACCATTCTGACTGCCGTCAGCTTCTCCCGTATCTCCCGGCTGGTTATTGTCCGGCTCTGAAGGCGTCGGGGTCGGTGTTGGCTCCGGCGTTGGTGTTGGCTCTGGGGTCGGTGTTGGTGTCGGTTCCGGCGTTGGCTCTGGGTCTGGTGTTGGCTCCGGCGCCGGGGTCATTGTTTCCAGATTTGCCACAGCTTCTATCAGCCTGTGTGCCAGTACGCTGACTTCTTCCTGTGTTGCCGTTGTCCTGTCAAGTGCCTTTGCCGCATTTAATGCGGATTCAACTGTGCTGAAATCCTTGTAATCGGCGCTGTTTAAGCCCTCAGCATTCTGAATTGCCCTATCCAGTTCCGAAAAATCTACCGATACTGCTCCGCTTTCTGTGTAATCTGCGGAGGCTGCCGCATATGCCGCTACTGCATCCCAGCCTTCTGCAAATGCCATACCTTCGCCTGCTTCCCTTGCAAAGACCCCGTTGACTGTCAATGCTTCTCCTTCTGCTTTGGCTAGCTGTCGTCTGTCGGTATTAACCGCAAAGCCCGGTCCGTAGGACTGATATTCATAAAAACGTGCTGCACTGTGGGTATTGCCGCTCATATTATCATAGCCTTTTGTCTTAATATGACTGTCCATAAAGCATTTTACATACGTTACACAGGCATTTGACCGCCACGGTCTGCCCAGTGCCACACTATTTTCTGCCACCGAATCTGATTTTTTAAGCAGTCTGCTGTTTATGAATACATAGCCTGTTGTTTTTGTACTTTCAGTACTTGCCGCCGTTACATAGCCTGCCGCATTGGCGACAATATCGCAGTCGTCAAATACTGCCTGTGCACTGCCGAAAATCCAGTCTACATTTCCTTCAATATAACAATTCTTAAAATACTGGCGTCCGCCGCCGTCTGCCTGTAAGGTATCCTGCCATCCGGTCAGCCGTACATTGTTAAAAATAAGCTGATCTGCTCTTGTAAGCATTGCAACTGCCTGCTTGCCTTCAATCGTTTCATTCGGATAATCAAAGGTATTCGCAACCGTCAGATTTTCCATGTATGTATGGTGTGCCGCTGCTTCAATCGAAACCGATGCACTGCCTGAGGTTCCGTATGCTGCCCCCGTTACCGGGTCTGTTTTTCCCGAAGCCGCATCATAACACAGCACGGTCTTTTCGCTATCCTCGCCAATTAAAGTGATATACGGCGATGTAATGCTTAATTTTTCGTAATACGTACCGTTCTTTACAAAAATAACTTTCTGTTCCTGATTGTCTGCCGGCACTGCTGCCAGTGCTTCCGCCACTGTTGTATACACCGGTACAGACTCACTGTCAAGCGTTCTGATACCGGAAGCATCTACAACCATATCGTATGATGAAAGTTTAACAAAGTTAAAATTACGGTATGTCTTTATGCCCTGTGTATTTTCAAAGACAACTTTTACTGCATTTCTTCCGTCCTGTAACGGAATCGTTATATCCACCGCTTCTCCTGCTGCCGTTTCTTTTTCAGACAGCAGCCGATCTCCTGCATACACCGATACTTTTCCGGCTTCGTCATAGGCAAACTTTAAAGCAGCTTCATTTCCCGTTACCGTATCATTAGACTTTTCAAGCACCGTCATCTGTGCCGCCTGCGAACCGAACATGTATTCGCCTGTGTGCCCTGCCGTTGCCATAATGGATACCGGCGCTGACGGGTTACTTTCGTTATCCTGTCCTACTGCCGCTACTGTATAAAAATACGGGACTTCATTTTCCGCAGTGGTATCCGTAAATGTCGTGCTTTCTGATGTTCCAATCTCTGTATAGCCTTCTGCACGCTGTGTTGAACGGTAAATTCTGTAGCTGACAGCTTCCGGCACAGCAGACCATGTAACCGTATTTGCTGCATTTCCGGATTCTGCACCAATAGACGGTGCTGTCATCGGCAGTACAAAATGTACAGACGAAGTTTCCATAGAATTGCTTTCCTGTCCGCCGCAGACACCTGTAATTCTGAACTGATAGTCACCTGAATTTTCCGGTACATAGCTGTAAGAAGTTTCAGCGGTGGTATCCAGCTCCTTATAAGTTACGCCGTTATCCTGTGATACCTCTACGCGGTACTTTCCGTCTAACTGCGCACCCTCACCGCTCCATGATACCGTAATGGAAGAACGGTCCTCTGAAATTACCGGTGTATTTACTCCTGTAACAGCCGGTGCTGTTCCGGCATCTTTATAATAATCCTTCTGATTATATAAAATGTTGCCCTCAGCATCCTTTGCCACCCAGTTGGTAATTTCCACATCGGCGCCAACCAGTGCCAGTCCGTATGATACGGCATCTTCTGCTGTCAGTGTCATATCCTTCCACTTGAATTCCTTTTTATCTGAATACGTCTTATTGCCGTTAGCATCGACAAGCAGCGGCTTACCAAGACTTTCAAATTCAGCAAGATAGCCGTTTTCGGTTCTTGTAAAGGTTACGTTATATTTATTATCTGCTGCCACCTCATACTTTGGTGAACCGTTTCCGGCTTTTCCGGTGCCTTTCATCCAATAGCCCGAAAGTGCATCGGTTCCAACCGATGAATCATAGCCCCTGAATCCCAATGAAGCAAACGCATATTTACCCGAAGTCTGGAATGCACCGACAAAAACACCCGTCCTTTTTGCATTCTGACCCGTAATCGAATAATCCGTAATTTTAAGAGTCATGGACATAGATGCAAATGCATCATTTTCCGGCAGTAAAATGTAACTTGTATTGGCTCCTGCATCACCTGTACTCTGTGTAATATATCCGCTTTCTGCAGACTGTTCTGCTTTCATTACAGAACCCGCCCCGGTAACAGTTAGCAAATCTGAACCGGATACCTGCGGCTTATATCCGCTTTCCTCCTGACCTGAATTATCCCTATTCTGGTCATACAGTACATTTCCTGACATATCGGAAAGCACCATATCCGTCACTGTGACGTCCGCACTGTAAACTGCCAGTCCGAACTGTGCCATAATATCCGGTGTCAGCGCAGAATCCGAAGCCTTAAAAGTCTTTTCATTGACAGCCGCGCTGCCTTCCTCCTGAAATGTGGCATAATAGGTATTGTTTGCTTTCTTTTCAATGCTTACCGTATAAACAGCCCCTTCTGTCCATGCCTGCTTCGGACTTCCGTTTCCAGCCTTGCCGGAAGCTTTCAGCCAGTACGGTGATACGGCATTTACATCACCTGTACCTCTAAATCCGATTGAATTATAAAGGTAATCTCCGTCCGGCTGGAAAGCACCGGCATACACGCCGGAATATTTTCCATTGCTAAATGAATTGACCTTTAATTTCAACGTCATTTTTGCCGCTTCTTTCGACTGTGGGAATAAAATGTAGGAAACATTTTTTCCTGCCGTTCCCTTATTTCCAACCATACTTGCAGATTCTGCGGTCTGGCTGATTGTCATACTGCCTGCATCCTGTGTCACGGTTACATCTTCCGTATCGCCGTAGGTCTGCAATGTATAATCAATTTTAACATCTTCTTCTGCCTGTGCTGAAATTGTAAGCTTTACACCGGAGGTCAGCCTGTCTGCCTTTACAACAATATCTCCGGTTTTGGCATCATAGGTATAATCCTCCTTTGCAAGAACATTTTCTCCTGCTTTAATTTCAATTGCATCCGGAAGATGATATCCGCTGTCTGCTGTAAGCTGCGTTGTAAAATCTGTACCGACTGCCGCATAATCCGCACCGCTTGTTGTAATGTGTTCAAGGTTATAGTCAACATCTGTAAATTCTTCATGAATCACAATATTTGAAAACTTTGCCGTGCTTAAATTTTCAAGGCTGTTTGCCGCTTTATTCGCATCTACGGCAAATCCCACATAAATGTCTTGTGCCATTTCAATAGTCTTTGAACCGACCTTTGTCCACGTTACACCGTCATCAGATGCATATCCTGTAAAGGTATCGCCGCGTCTTATCAACTTAAACCATGTTCCGTTAAAGTCTGCACCGCTCTTAAAATGCAAATCACTTACCAGTGGTATTCCCGCTTTTTCTGCATTTGCAGGCGAATCAATCGTTTCAGAAATATCCGAAATTTTACCGTTTGTTTCAAGTCTGCTTGCAAGATAGGTTGACCATGTGGTTTCATTGCTGATTTTAACCATTGACATACCGAGTGCCGCCGTCTTTGAACCGCTCTCTAAGCTTTCACGGAACATCACACCGGTAAATACATGGTTGTCAACAGTTGTTGCTGAATCCAGTTTTGTAATAATTTCTGCATCACCTTTGACAAGCTGATACGTATACTGAAAATCATCAGTTGTGGCATCTGCATAGGTACTGCCGGATACGCAGCCTTCTGATGCGCCTAATTTTCCGGCACCTTTCACTGTCATCACACCATTTTCCAAACTTGCATTTCCCGCTACACCCGGATTGCCAATATCAGTGCTTGTCCACTCGCCTGTGCCAGCTGTGCTGTTAATATGCAGCTTCGATACAGATGACTGGGTCTGATTGCCATCATTATCATAGGCTCTAGCGGTGATATTGTACGTGCCGTCTGTCAACCCCGTATAATCACAGGTAAATGGTGCGGTATCTGCTGTTCCGACAAGCTGTATACCATTGTAAAATTCTACCTTTGCAATGCTTCCCCCATTGTTTGCCTTTACATCAGCTGTCACTGTTACTGTCTGTCCTTCATCATACTGTGCATTATCCTGTAAATCAAGGGTAATATCCGGATTTGGTGCCGTATAACCGGACTGCTCTACATTTTCAACAAGTCCGTTAAAATATTCTTCTACGTAAGCATATCCGGTTGTCGGATTGATTTTCTTGGAATCGCTGGCATCATTCGAATTTAAACCGTGTGCTGTCTCCCATGTATCCGGAATTCCGTCCATATCTGTATCAAATGAAGCAACCCGTACAGATTCTTTTGCCGGATAGCCGCCGACCTCATCTTCTGTATTCACATATCTTCCCGAATCTGTCCGCGTTTCGGCTACAACTCTCGCATCAATGGCATCACGGTACGGATAGGTCGCACCCGCCTGCGCAAGCACCGGTTCATAACAGTCCGCAGCACTTGTCACGGTGGCACTGTCAAATCCTTCTGCCGTATACGGTGTTTCTGAAACTACAGTTTTATTGGCTCCTTCTGTCACGCCTGACATTTTTGAACCTTTTGCATTGTCAGCGGTAATTTCAGCATTGCCGTCCATGTAGTTGCCGTTTACATAAAATCCGCCCGGTTTTGTGGCTTCACCCATATCAATGACCTGATACCGAACCTGTTCTCTCGTTCCCTGTCCCGGTTTTAAGAAATTGTTGATAAAATTGGTATACGCATAACCACCACCATAGCAGGTGTTATATCCCCAGTTATAAAGAACATTATTGCTTAACTGCAGTGTTGCCGTACTGCCTCCATCCTTTGTCGGATCGCCCATGCATCCGCCGCCGATTCTTGGATTTCTCGATGTATGATTCGCAATCAGGTTATTCTGAAACAATACATTGTCGCCACCAAAAATACCGCCATATCCGTGACGGCCTTTGGAATGTCCTGAAACAGTCAGACTTTCCGATACGATACACCACTGTACTGTTCCGTCCTGTCCGCGGTAAGTTGAAACTGTTTCATCGGTATTCCAGCTAAACGAACAGTGGTCGATCATAAAAGTCTTATTATCCCTTCCCCAGAGTGCATCCATGGAATCTCCGCCGGTATGTACATTTGCCGCACCCGGACGGAAACGCATATAACGGATAATCAGATTTTCAGAATTGCTGATATTTGTATCCCAGCCGGACAGGGTAATACCATCCCCCGGTGCTGTCTGTCCTGCTACGGTAATATTTTTTCTTTCTTTAAAGGTCAGTGTCTGCTTTAATTCTATCGTACCACCCACATTAAATACAATCATCGTTCCGCCTTTATCTTTGGCAAATTCTTCGATGCCATAACGCAAAGACCCTTCTACCGGTGTTTCACCTTTTCCGTAATCCTCCAGTGTTGTAACGACATACACATCATATCCGCGTCCGCCGGTTGCAAATCTTCCACCGCCTTCTGCGCCTGCAAATGCAAGCAGGGTGTTATTTTCCGCCCCATATGCAAATGTTCCCGCCGGCAGGGATATGCCTGATGTTGCCATCAGTCCTGCCAGTGCAAATGCCGTTGCCCTTTTTACGTGATGTCTGTTCGCCCTTCTCCGCTGTGCGCGGTTTTGTGTCTTCTGATTCATTACTAACCCTCCAAATAAATATTTTCCATGATATCAGGGTCAAAAGGTCTAAACCGAATGAGCTTGCTCATAGGTGGGTGCTTTTCTCCCCAACATCTTCCCATATGTGTATCATAATCTTTCACCCCGGCATTTCAAAGATACAATCCATTTTTGTGCAAAATGTATCTTTTGCAATTATTTTTTGCAAAAGTTTTTTGCAAAATATCTTGTTTTTAGTTTTATTTTTCGTTATGATAGACGTGCAGGGTACAATTTTTTATTGTATAAAATGTATCCTGTATGGGAAATCTATCAGGCATCGCTTGATATTGGCATTATTGTGCCGCAGATATCGCAAAATATTCCTGATAGCAGATGAGAAATCGCCTGCGCGAATTTTTCATCGCTTTTTTGCAACAAGTTGCTCAGAAACGGAGATTGATATGAATGAACAATTATTAATACAAGGCATTTTACATGAAGCATTTACACGGACAAGTTATGCACCGGAAGCGGAAGCCGCGGATTTTCTGCGTTGCCGTTTTCCCTATCCGAATTTCTGCATCACTGCATTTTCACTGTCCGGCACACGGCTGGCGGATTCCTACCGGCACCAGTTGATATCCATGATTCCAAAATACACTGCGGGACTGACAAAATTTCCGACCTTTGCCTACCGCACGGAAAATCATGAATTTTTACTGCTTTTTAATTATCCGGAGGAATCCGAGCCGCAGGAGTATATCCGGCAGTCTTATGAATATTTTAAACAGCGGCACAACTGCACGGTGTTTTGGGGTATCAGCCGTCCCTGTGTCGGTCTGTCTGAATTTATTTTTGCCAACAAAGAGGCACTGACTGCTCTTTCATTTTCACTGACGGACAGCCATGACGATATTACCGTCTATTCCGACCAAATGTTTATTCCGGCAGAAAATTCATACGGCTGTTTCTATCCGCAGACTGCGGCAGATTTACTGATAAAGGGCATGAAAAACCACGATACGGATTTGATTCATTTTATCCTGACGGTGCTTGAAGATGAAAATACACGGTTACACCCTTTTTCGTCTGAACAGATGATTGCTGGGCAAATGCTTGCCCTTCATAATGCCGTAACCGCCACTTTTTTCGGTCTGAATCCGGTGAAGTACGGCTTTTTAGAACGGTTGTTTGCTTTCCAGCAGGAAATTATTGGCTGTCAGGGAAATTTTGAACATTATTTTTCACACCTGCATGACCTATGTCTTTCGGTCAGCGCTTCACTTGCCGGACAACGGATGAGCAAAAAGAAAGAGCTTGTTCAGGAAACCGCTGATTTTATCCTGCAAAATTATGCCGATGCCAACTTAAATCTTTCCGGCACGGCACAGCATTTTCAGGTTTCCGAAGGCTATCTTTCGAGTATTTTTAAGGAACACGCCGGTATCTGTTTTGCGGAATACCTTGAAAAATGCCGCATTGAAAAAAGCTGTGTTTTGCTGTCGGACACTGCCTCGACAATTGAACAGATTGCCGAAGATGTCGGCTATAACAGTGTGTATTCTTATCGCCGTGCCTTTAAGCGGCTGTTTCATATCAGTCCGTCCGCTTACCGGGAACAGAAACTGCCGTAAAAAACAAAAATACCCCGAAACAAAAATACCCCGCAGGGACTGTCAGATTTTATCGCTGACAGTCCCCGCGGGGCTTTTCTTTGCTTTTAGCAATTCTTATCCTGTATTCATTTTTTCTTTTGTTATTTTTTTGTTATTCCGTCACTTTAGACTTCTTTTTTGCTTTTGAACCGACAATACCTGTTCCGCTTAATGCCAGTAAAGCAAACAGCCATGTAACAGGGGTACTGTCACCGGTTTGGACAGGTGTTGTTCCTTTATTTTTTGAATCGCCGGAGTCACTATCTCCGTGGTCATTTCCCGGATTATCCGACGGGTCATCTGACAGTGGATTGCCCAGTGTGTCCGTTGGATTATCCGGTGGCGTATTCCCCGGTTTGTCTGATGGATTATCCGGTGTAACTGCCGTATCATGGTATACCAGCACAATCGTTCCGGTCTGGTCTGTTGCGAAACGAATCTTTCCGTCATCTTCACGAACGGTTACTAATTCCTGTATATCGCCGCCATTAAAAATAAGCATCTGATATTCTCTTGTCGTACCGTCTGTCATACCACTCTCGTCCGGTCTGCCTGCTTTTAAAATCAGCTTTGCAACAGTCTGTGTAACCGGAATTTTTTCACCGTCATCACCGGTCTGCTTTGTCATTGAAATATCATAATATCCCACAATACCGCCATTTTCCGGTCGTTTTAATATCCAGCCCGCAGTCTGTTCCTGCTGAAGCTCCGACACATCTTCCTTCGGGCTTACTGTCACCGTAAGGTAAATATCATACCCCTGTGCCAGCATATCAGTTTCCTTTTGTGTCAGCACATTCTTTATCAGACTTTCCTGACTGTTTGCCACTGACATTTCCGGGACACCTTCTCCTGTAACAAGCATCACCTTTACCATTCCCACACCTGTTGCCGGAATCTTCATAACATCCCTTCTGCCATCACAACGGCTACAATGGTGGGACTTTTCACCCGCTGTTTTTCCTGTCGGTTCAACATCAATTGTCCAGTCCTGTGAAAAATCATGTCCAAGCGGCAGCAGTTCGGTCTGTCCATGTTCACCGCATACTTCACAAACCGCATTTGCAGAACCAGTTTCCGTACAGGTCGGTGCTTTTTCTACGCCACCGGTTTTCCATGTATGCTGCGGATTCACCTGAATCATCATCTCTGTACGGTTGTCATCAACGTCCTGTGCCGTGATTTTTACAGGCTGACCGTTTCCATTTACCGTATATACTCCATCTTCCGGTATCAACTCTATATCCCCTGCAAAGACTTTATCCAGATTGTCATCTTCTACCGTAAACCGTACAAATTCACAGTAAACACCACCATCTTCAATTCCTGTGATTACAGGCAGAACAGATGGCTGTCCGATGCCGACCGTTACCTGTACAACCGATACATTTCCAGCTTTATCAACGGCGGTAATTTCCTGAATATCATCTTTCGGATAGAGTGTATATTCACCATTTTCAGGAAATACCCGCTCTCCGTTAATCGTTACATAATCAAGATTTTCGTCCTGAACTGTAAATTTTTTGTTAAAATTTTCACTTGTATCATAATACTTTCCATTTTGCTCAACTCCGCCAAACTTCGGCAGTGTCGCATCTAATATCATACCGTCTGACGATACATAAATGGCATTCCCTGCCTTGTCTGTAATTTTTGCATAAATGATATATTGTCTGTCCGGTTCAATATTAAATTCTTTTTCGTACAGTGTCCATTTTCCATTTGGCAATGCATTTAATTCGTCCATTGAATAGCTTCGATCCGCAATCATATAATGGATACTGCCTACACCGCTTCCGCTGTCTGAAGCCGAAAGCAATACTTTTTGTGTTTTATTAAAAAACTTTCCAAATGTAATCTGATTTAAAATACCTGACCATTTATCACCTGACACATTAATTGAACCTGTAGGCAGTGTGACATCTGGTTTTACGGTAAACTGAAGCGTTGTTTCTTTTAATGTACCGGACGGTGTACCTACTTTTAATGTACCCGTATATGTTCCTGCCGTAAGTCCCTGTTTTGGACGTACATAGATTTTTCCACCCGCGCCCGGAGCAAGCGTAAGCTTGTCTTTTTCTATAACAAAATAATCCATTCCGTCCGGCATCGTAATATCAATTTCTACCGTATCATTTCCGGTATTACTGATTTCAATATATTCGTCCCCGCTTCCGCCATTGAATACATAGCCTTCTTCCTGTTTACCAAAATCAAATGGATTCATCGTTATGTCAATATTTTGCGTTCTGGCGGTCACACTGATTGGTTCTGTATATGCAAGGTACGTTCCATAGGTAATCTTAAACTGCGTTAAATTCATGCTTTCCGTCAACGGCTGTCCATCATAGTCTGTTGTAATACCATACTGTTCAAATTCCTCATACGGACATTCATACGATGTACCATCAGTATAAGACAGCTTTACCTTCATTCCGGTAAAATCCATGGTATCGCCCTCCTGATACTCAAGCCGGGACGGTTCATGAATTAATTCCATGCCATTCACAGATATTTCTTCAAATCTCGCTTCAATGGTATGGTCTGCAAAAATATTGTCAAATGTATAGCGCTCTGTCACACCAACACTGCGTCCATCTACCAGCACGTCGGCAATTGCATAGCCCTGAGCCGGCGTAATGGTATAAACCGCCGAAGCCCCTTTTGCATAACTGACCGCACCGCTTGGTGAAATACTGCCGTTACCGGTGGCTGTGGCAGTGATGGTATTTTGACTTGTATTTAAAATCAGTATCTGATTATCAACCTTTATAAGGTCATATTCTTTATCATTTTCATCAATTACGATATAATTATTCAGATTAAGCAAATCAAACGAATCTGCTTCTGCAACAACTTTCCCATCAATGCAGTCTGACGCCGGATACACTAAATAAATTTTATTCAGTTCATTAATCCCCGGAGAAACCACATGAACGCGCCTATCTGTAAAGCCATTCATATAAAGCCTTGTTTGTTTCCACGGATTTCCTGAATATTGAAGCGTACTCTGCTTCGTATCATTAATCCAGCAGCTTACCGACTTTATTTCATTTAATCCTGAAATATTGACTTCAACATTTCCCTTAACTGTCCCAGTTCCTAACGGTTCCCACGAACCAATATTTAACGCAGTTTTAAATTCACACGCATTAATATTGGCTGTTAAATCTCCTTCAACCTGCGCCCGACACAGCATTACATTACTATCAGATTCTGTAAGATAGTAGCTGTACACATTTGAGAAATCAAATTGAACATTTCCTCCGACATTCCCTGAAACACCATATAACACATCATAAACGCTACACGTTGTCAACTGTGTTGTAACATTGCCGGAAATATTGCCATTTACACCTTTATACGAAGTCAAACGTGTAAGTTCAGCTGTAATATTTACATCATCGGCAGTAATATCACTTACTGAAAACTGATTTATATCACAATTAGTAAATTTCACTGATAACTTTTGGGTTGTCAGTAAATCACTGGAAAATGAATTTATATAAAAATAATTACAATCAACGTTTGTATTTCCGGTGACTGTTCCCGTTATATCTATGTTACTAATATATTCATTTGCACTTGTATTAGCATTTTGACCTGTAACTGCTACATTTCCTTGAATGAAATCCTGTGAATCACAAGTATGAATTCTTACATATGAATTATTATTATTGCCAGACCCACGTAATGTTAATGTGATATTTCCAATAACATTCTGCTGATATGTTCCGTAAATATCAATCCGCTCTTTGATATTGTATGTATCAACTCTAATCGCAATATCCCCGGCATATGTACCATCGGCATATCCACCTACTATCGTCCAGCCACTTAACCCGCCAAGTGCATCTGAACTGTCTGACTTATATTTCTCATAGACCAGCGTTCCCTTCACCTGATTCTCATAAATATATACACTGGTGTAGTAATTCATTCGTACCGTGCCATCTTGTGATACTCCTGCGAATTGCTCTCTATATGTAACCAGCAGCGGTGTACCATTCCCATAAATAATCTTATTAGCTTCATCGACTGTCGGCGCTGATGCCTGTGTATAAACCACCGCACCGTCTGCACGCACAAATACGCTTCCCATATCCGGCAGGACTGCTGTTGTCAGCACCACAACCAGTAATATACTCAAAGTCCTTCTTACCCAGCCTTTTAAGCGGTATTTTTTCCTCATACGCAATTCCTCCATGAATTTTCAATATGCCCATATAGTTCTTTTGTACTATCGCACTATAGTTATAGTTCTATAATACCACGGCAGGGATTTTATGTATATCTATTTTTACTAATTTTTAATATTGCATCATAATTTCTTATAAAGCAGAAAATACCGGACTTTCCATGTCTTTTTGTTTCGACATGGAAAATCCGGTATCTAACTGTTTATTTTACTATCGTTTTATTTATCTTCTGTTTTATTTTACTTCTTTTTTCTTTCTGCCCGCCAGCACTACCAACATCGTCAGCGCTGCAAACATTGCCAGTACAAAAGGAATTGCACGCATACTGTCCGCAGTTTTTACACCCGCATTATCTGCCTGTGCATCAGATGCTGTCTCTGTACCTGTCACAGAACCTGCTGTTGAAGACTGGACGGACTCGGATGGCTGTCCTGATGTCGTTGGCTGTGAAACAGTCGGCTGTACCGTTTGTGTCGGCTGTACTGTTGTCGGCTCTGAAACAGTCGGCTGTTCCGGTTCTGACGGTGTGGTCGGCTGTTCATTTACTGTCTGATAAACTACCGCAAACGGGCTGAATGAGGAAACTTCAACATAAAGTCCGGTATCTGTCAGCTGCGGCATCAGTGTTTCCAGACCATTTTCTGTCAAATGAAGCACTGCAAATGAGTAACCGCTCTTTCCTGTTCCTGCCGGATATTCCAAAGTAACCCCCATCTTGCCGTTCTTAAATGTTACAGTCTGACCTGCTTCATCTGTCAGATTCATTTCCAGATAAGAAATACTGCTGTTTTTCAAAGTTTCCGGCATTTCATTTTCGATTGCCGCTTTCATCTGCTGTGCAGCTGTATCGTATGCCTGTCCTTCTTTTACAATATTCAGGCTCAACTTTGTATTCTTTAATACACTGCCGTCTGCACCCACAAATTCAACTGTTTCAGGAACAGTTACTGTACCGCTTCCGTTGACTGTAACCGTTGTCTTTGTTTCTGTCGGTGTTGTCGGCTCACTCGGTGTCGTCGGCTGCTCCGGTGTTGTCGGCTCACTCGGCGTCGTCGGCTGTTCCGGTGTCGTCGGCTCACTCGGTGTCGTTGGCTGTTCCGGTGTTGTTGGTTCACTCGGTGTCGTCGGCTGTTCCGGTTTCGTTGGCTCACTCGGGGTTGTCGGCTGCTCTGGCGTTGTCGGCCGCTCCGGTGTTGTTGGCTGCTCCGGTTCACTTGGCTGTTCCGGTTCTGCCGTAACTTCCTTACCGTCTACGATAAGCTTTACATCAGAGAAGGTTACATCGGCATTTCTTGCCACGTACATGCCCACATAGACATAATCGGAATCAATAGATGTCAATTTAAAGTCAAATCCACCGGTAATTGTTTCTTCTTTCCCGAATGTGCAGGCATATCCGTCTGTACTGCTTTCAATTTTAACATCAATCACATCACCTGCTGCAATTTCATTTACACAGATTCCTCCTCGTGTTAAAGCACCACTCTTTCTCGCAAAGCAGTTCCATACATTTCCCTGTTTTGATAATTTTAGCGGTCCTGCTGCCACATAATCTCCCATCATATCTTTCGTATTCATATCCAGCCATACAGCATCTCTTACCATCAGTCCAAATGAAGCCTGATCATGTACATCGTAAGATAACACTCTCATTTTAGCTGACAGTGTAAATACACTTTTTGCCGGGACTTTATAATAATACATCGCTATACCGTCAGAAGTATCCGTTATTTTTCCCTTTGTACTCTTAATATGGACTGTGTTATTATCCAGTCCTTCCAGCACATGCGTTGCCTTTGACGGCTTACCGCCAAGGTCGCCAAATACCGAACCGCTCCAGATACCAATCTGTTTCCAAAGCTGACTGACATCTGTAACCGGAGTATATTCTGCTTCCTTATAATCCGGATTTGGCTGCAATACTTCGCTCTTTAACGGTTTTTGGGCCTCCTTAATGTGTTCTGAAAGTCCCGGAATATTCTGTTCTTTCAATATTCTTGTCATCATGTATGCATTATAACGTGCACCATAAATATTCGTATGCGTATTATCTACGCTGGTACCAGAAGACGAGGTCCATGCATGTAAATTCAATGTTTCATCTGCTCCCAGCTCATCATAAAGATTCTTTGTAAGTGTTGTCATATCCACAACGGTTATATCTAAATCTTCACCCATTTTACGAATTGCCTCGGCATAATTTCCTCCTTCAAATTTACCTGAATCCGATGTGATATGCAGATTTGAATCTTCCCATATTCCTGTTGCTGTTCTTCTGACAATCGGTGTACAAAGAACAACTGTAACGCCTTTTTCCTGCGCCGGTTTTACATAATTTACATACAGCGAATTGGCAAATGAACCTTCTGTCAAATAATTGCCATTTGGATTCGTATACCGTCCTTCATCCGCTTTTTCATCATTATGTCCAAAGCCAACAAACAGGTAATCTCCTGCTTTCATTCCCTGCATTAATGTCTGATACTGTTCTTCCTGCACATAGCTTTTTGAGCTTCTTCCTGACAATGCAAGATTTTTCACTGTGAGACTGCTATCAAAATAATGTTCTAACTGTGTTCCCCATCCATACCTTGGATAATAATAGGTGTCATTAAAACTGCATACCGTTGAATCTCCTACGGTCCATACCGTTGCCGCATTGAATGATGGAACATCCGGCTGTTCAGGTTTTGACGGCTGCTCCGGTTTCGTTGGCTGTTTTGGCACCTGTGCCGATACAAAGCTCTTACTGTCACCTGTTGTTCCACTGATTGTTTCCGGCTTTATAACCAGTTTGATAGAACATCCTGCATCCTCCTGCGTAATTGTATAGCTTTTATCCGCATAAGAAGGTACTGCCTTTACCAGTGTTTCTTCTCCTGATGGTGTTATACGATACCATTCCAATACAGATGCATCTGCTTTTTCATTACCACTTAACGTATACAATGCCTTTAAAACAGAACCCGTTTTAAGCTCGCCTTCGATGGCAATATCTTTCACTGTCACTGCCGTGTCTGTTTCCTGTACAAAATAAAACGGCTGCCAGCCCTTAAATGTCTGCACAATATCTGCATATGGATTTTCATTCTTTACTGTGCCTGCCGTTCTAGCTGAAACATCTGCCGCACCGCTTCCTAAAACCGTCGTATTGTATTCCTGATAATTTGCATCTTCCGGTCTGGCACCACTCATTGAATTCCAGCCTACCGCTGTTACTGTATCCTTTGTCTGAAGCTTTGTATTTAAAAATGCAACCGTTGCACTGCTTCTCCATGGTCTTCCAAAATATCCTGCCGCTACATCCCATGCATCATTGGCTGACACATAACAATTTCTGAAAATGTAACCGGTCGTACTTCCATCTGCCGCAGCCGTAATATAAGCGCCCTTTTGTGTATTGCTGTATCCATAATAACTCAGTTCACAGGCATCAAATAAAACATCACCGCCGCCAAAGATATAATCAGTATTGCCATCTATGAAACAGTTCTTGAAATATGCCTGAATATTATTACCTGTATACAGTGTATCCTGACTACTGACAATTCTACACTCATAAAACTCCGACTGTGAACCTTCAACTGCAAGCGCACTGGCACGTTCTGTCGCCTCACCGCTTGCCACATCAGAATCTTTGGTTCTTTCAAAATTCTTAATATCCGGTCCACCCGGTGTCACACCGTCTGCCAATTCTTCATCTGTAATGTATTTATTAAATGACGATTCAAATGTAATATTCTGTGCGCGAAATGCTGTTGCCGTATTTTTTATATAAACAGCCGCACCCCATTTTTGTGCAGTATTTTTTTCAAATTTGTCATACGCTGCTGCTTCTGAATAATACCCGTCAGCACCAATACTGTAGTATTCGTATCCAATACCATAATACCACGTTAACAGCACTTCTTTTTCCGGTTCATCATTAATAAATGTTACATATGGTGTATCTACAAGAACCTGCTCACGATACACACCCGGCGCGATATGAACAGTAATACGCTCAGATTCATTAGAAGGATTCATCGCTTTACATGCTTTTACTGCTTCCCGCACTGTCTGATAATTATGCTCTTTCTGGTCATATCCGACATAAATATCCGGTACCCATTCAAGTTTTTCTTTTTTTGTCGTTAAAAATAGCAAATCTCTTGCGACTGCCTGATTTTCAACGACAATATGTGAAACAGTCTGATAGTCCCCTGCCTCTGCTTTTACTTCATATGTACCGTTACGCAGTTTAAGCTGATAACTATTTGCAGAAATCGCTGCATCATATATATACCGGTCTTCCATATTCACAAACTGTAACGCTGTCACTGTATCCGGCACATCCAAACCTGTAAATGCACCTGACACTGTGTAAGTTTCTTTTTTTACGACATGAATATTCTCTTGTGCTGATTGTGTCAGACGGATTTGCGCTGTTCCGTCCGGCTCATAATCGTTAACGCCGTTTAATGTAATCGTATATGTTACATCCGGTTCAATACTTACACTGTAAGCTCCCTGTTCATCCGGTATAAAAACAACATCTTCTTTTTCTGAATTTTGAGGTGCTTTTAAAATAACCCTTAATGCACTGGTATCATAATCTGTATCAAAGCCTGATATGTTTCCTTTTAATTCACACACATTTTTACTTTCCACAAAAAGATTCTGCTGTTTTCCGTTTATTACATCTGTATCCTGCACTGTAATATTTTTACACGCATCTGTGAAACCAAATCCCACATTTTCTGTAAGAACTGCCGTATATGTATATCCCGGTGTCAGGGAAACTTTATACATTCCATTTTTAACCTTTGCCTGCACTTCTTCCAGTGTTTCCGTATTTATAAATTTTACGCCATATTCTGCAATATCCGTACCTGCTATATCTACAGTTCCTGTTACCTCAACCGGAGGAATCTGTAAAATTCTGTGGTATACCGGTTTTACATTTGTCGCACTTCCAACATAAATCTGATACTGTCCACTGTACTGTGCAATAAATTCATACCGTTTACAGGCTGCATTTCCAATATCTGCTGTATCGTCCTGTGTTCCCTGTGTCCCTTTATAAAGGAAATGAACTTTGTCGGTTTCTTTTGTATAAGACCCCATATATGCCACAATTTTATCTCCGGCACTTACATCATTTAATGTAACACAGCGTCTTGTATTTCCACCTTTTCCATTGCATTTCCATACACCATCAGAACAATATCCGTCCTCGTATGAAAATGTCGTATAATTCACACCGCCTGTGACAAATTTCAACGCATTGACACCGCCCTGTATGCTGTCTCCAGTTTCGTATTTTACTGCAAGTGTACCAAAATTCACTATCTTATCTGTATTAACCGTCCCATCCAGTGTACCATTTTCACCTATAAGACCATTGGCATCCCATGCTGCCTGTGTGATATTGTTATGATATATTTGTGTATCCTCTTCCTGCTTCGCCCCAAAATCCCACACTTCAATCTGTCTTGTAACTTCCGGTCTCTGAAGTTCGGATGGAGTCACAAGAATATACGGAATATATGTATTTGCTGTCAGCGTAACTGTTCCGGCATTTCCCGTATACTCAAAAACAATTCGATCCGAACCGTCGGTCTGGGATTCACTATAACAATTCTGTGTCTTTGAAGACTGAACCGTCTGGTCAAGTGTTCCGGATTCAGTATTAAGTTTAATATCACCACCCCACCGGCAGCCTCCAATCATAATGCTGCAGTCTCCCGGTACCTGAATCGTAAATTCCGTTTTCCCCTGCATTCCATGTGTTGAATCCTTATACCGTCCGGGTGTCCGAACCTCCATCAATCCTATAACACCTGTATTCAAAGCAGGTTCTGACGCACTGCTGTCTAAATTGTAAAGCACACTATCTTTTATCCTGAAATCATAATAATAGCTGGTATTCACTGCCATCTGTGCTGCTGTCATTCCATCAGCCACCATTATAGACTGTGGTATATAATCATCTGCAAGCGGTGTAATCAGAATTTCCGGTATATACGATCCCGGTGAACTCACGGTAACTGTTCCCGCATCTCCCACATAACAAAAGCTTACTCTGTCCTGACCACTTGTATCAGCCCGATTATAACATTTTGCTGTTTTTGCTACTTTAGACACGGCATCCAATGCTCCCGTTGTTGTTTTTAATACAAACTGGTCATTCTGTCCTGTAAACTGACATCCTCCAATTGTAATCATACAATTTCCAGCGACCTTAAACGTCATCTGTGCCTGTCCGTTCATGCCATGCTGTGTACTATGGAATTTTCCCGCCTTCTCCACGGTCATCAATCCAAATGCGCCACATTTCATTTCCGGATTAGCACTTTCTTTTGATGTATCATAGATTTCACTGTCTTTGTTTTGAAAATTAAATGCATATGCAGTTCCTTTTACTGGTTCTGTTACCAGATATCCGTCTGCGTATGTATATTCTTCAGAATCCGCAGCAAAAATGGCATAATCGCCTGTAAATACTGATGTTATCATCATCAGAAGCGTTAATGCCATGCTGATCCATCTTTTGGTTGTTTTTCGCAACTTCATTTGTAAAACCTCCTATTCTTTATTTTAAATTTATACTGCGGATTATAATTGCATTGCATTCATTTTGCAATATATTTTATAAAACTATTTTTCTTTTCTCTGTTTTAAACGTTTTTTTGCTCATTTAATTGTTAATATTTCACAATTCTTTTGTGAAATTTAATATTTTTTTATTACTTTTGTTGCTTCACTTGTACAAAAAAATTATATCCATTTTAATAAAATAAATTTTTCCACCTGTATATCTAATTTTGCAACAAAAATATTAATTCTATATATATGCCCTATCATTTAAATAGGTTTATTTTTAAAATCAAAAACACCCGGAGAAAATCGTTTTACCGACTCTCTCCGGGTGCTTCTATTTTAGATTCTGTCTGTTAAGACGAATCTTTTTTACTTATAAAGTTCTACTAACTTCAGTAAGTGCTGGTAACGTGCATTTGCAGTCTTTTCAGATTCAGCAAAGAGTTTTTCAGCTCTTTCTGGGAATGGCTTAATCAGTCTTGTGTAACGAGCTTCGTTATTTAAGAATTCCTGATATGAACCATCACCTTCCTTAGAAGTTAATGTGAATGGATTCTTTCCTTCAGCCTTTAATGCAGGGTTGAATGAGAACAGATTCCAGTATCCGGCCTTAACAGCCTTCTTCATTTCATCCTGGCAGTGGTTCATACCACCCTTAGCGATACCGTGAAGTTCGCAAGGAG
>ERZ1106951.493-NODE-493-length-39394-cov-11.922087_pt1 | contig 39394 bp, 37 predicted proteins | sample MGYA00403676_ERZ1106951 | MGnify/ENA primary metagenome ERZ1106951 (study PRJEB35170, sample SAMEA104062398) | human gut metagenome | biome: human gut; feature: human-associated habitat; material: faeces | place: Denmark | collected 2012-04-23 ...
TGCAGGAGGCCCTGATCACCCAGCGGGACGGGCGGTTCGTGGTGCCGGTAAAGGCCGAGTGCAAGGGCAGCATGCCCGGCCTGGTACACGACGTCTCCTCCTCCGGGGCCACGCTGTTTGTGGAGCCCATGGGCGTGGTGCAGGCCAACAACGAGCTCAAGGAGCTGGAGGCCCGGGAGAAAAAGGAGATCGACCGCATCCTGCGGCAGCTGTCCGCCGCCTGCGCCGGGTCCATGGAGAATATTCTGTGGGACTATGACATTCTGGTGCACCTGGACGTGATCTTTGCCCGGGCGCAGCTGAGCTATCAGCTGAACGCCAGCCGTCCGGAGGTCCGCCGCCGGGGCGGCGTGGCCCTGCGCCGGGCCCGGCACCCGCTGCTGGACCAGGCCAAGGCAGTGCCCATCACCGTGGAGCTGGGTGAGCAGTTCGACACCCTGGTCATCACCGGCCCCAACACCGGCGGCAAGACCGTTACCCTGAAAACCATCGGCCTTCTGTGTCTGATGGCCCAGTGCGGCCTGCATATCCCTGCCGACAGCGGCAGCGCCGTGCGTGTATTCCACCGGGTGCTGGCGGATGTGGGCGACGAGCAAAGCATTGAGCAGAGCCTGTCCACCTTCTCCGCCCATATGTCCAACATTGTGCAGATCCTGCGGGAGGTGGACGACAAGAGCCTGCTGCTGTTCGATGAGCTGGGCGCCGGTACGGACCCGGTGGAGGGCGCAGCCCTGGCCATTGCCATCATTGAAAGTGCCCGCAGCCAGGGAGCCCTGATTGCCGCCACCACCCACTATGCCGAGCTGAAAACCTTCGCCATGACCACCGCCGGGGTGGAAAATGCCAGCTGCGAGTTCGACGTGCAGACGCTGCGGCCCACCTATCGGCTGCTGATCGGCATTCCCGGCAAATCCAATGCCTTTGCCATCTCCCGGCGGCTGGGGCTGGACGAATCCGTCATCCAGGCCGCCCAGCAGCAGATGGACAGTGATTCCGTCCGGTTTGAGGACGTGCTGACCCAGCTGGAGGAAAAGCGCCAGCGGCTGGAGAAGGCCCAGGCCGAGGCCGACCGCCTGTGGCGCCAGCGGGAGGAGGACGCCCGCAAGGCCCGGACGTTCCGGGAGCAAATGGAAAAAGCCAAGGACAACGCCCGCACCAAGGGCGAGGCCGAGGCCAAGCGCATTGTGCGTCAGGCCCAGGCCCAGGCGGACGAAATTTTCGCCCAGCTGGACCAGCTGCGCCGTCAGCAGCAAAAGCAGCTCAGCTTCCAGGAACTCAACGACGCCAAAGCCGCCGTGCGGCACAGCCTGAACCAGGCCCAGGACGCCCTGCACATCCACGACCAGCCCCAGGAGCCTGTCTATACTCCCAGCCGTCCCATTGAGGTGGGGGACCTGGTGGAGCTGCCCGGCGTAAAGATGGCCGCATCGGTGCTGGCCGTCAACAACGACGGCACCCTGCTTTTGCAGGCCGGAAAGATGAAGATGACCGTCAAGGCCCAGCAGGTGCGCCTGCCGGAGGGCCAGCCCAAGAAAAAGCCCGCCGCGCCGGCCTCCGGCGGCAGCGCCAAGCTGAATCTGCAATCCCGGGCCGCCTCGGAGCTGGACATCCGGGGCTATGAGACTCTGGAGGCCGAGAGCGTGGTGGAGAACTATATCGACAGCGCCGTCATGGCCAAGCTGGGCACCGTGACCATCATCCATGGCAAGGGTACCGGCGCTCTGCGCAAGGCCGTTCACGAGATGCTCAAGCGGAACAAGGCCGTCAAGAGCTTCCGACTGGGCCGGTATGGCGAAGGCGAGGCCGGAGTCACAGTCGTTGAGCTGAAATAACGACTGCGGTTTGTGGATTCCGCCAAAAGGGTCAAACATTTTTCAGACCTTACTTAAAGAATTTGTAGCTTTGGACATTGCTTTCTTTCGCCGATTCGGTATAATATTATAGTGTGAGAGAAGTATGTCCCCGCATTTTTCGAAAATGCTTCATAAAAGGAGTGCAATGGAATGTTTACACAGGAAGTTACCGTGAACAATGAGGTGGGTCTGCACGCCCGTCCTGCCACCTACTTCATCCAGAAGGCCAATGAATTCAAGAGCGGCATCTGGGTGGAAAAGGATGAGCGCCGGGTGAATGCCAAGAGTCTGCTGGGCGTTCTTTCCCTGGGCATCGTGAAGGGCACCACCATCACCCTTATCGCCGACGGTCCCGACGCCAAGGAGGCTGTGGAATCCCTGACGCAGCTGGTCAGCGATCAGCTGGGCGAGTAAACCAAGAAGAACAATGCCGGAGGCGGCTGCCTCCGGCATTGTTGTTTACGTCTCCATATGCCGCCCCAAAAAGGCGGATACGGTTTGGGCCAGCTTGTACTCCCCCTCGCCGGGGATCTGCGCGTCCGACGACAGAAACAGCACCAGGCCCAGCACATCCCCCTCGCAGAGAATAGGCGCCGCCACAGCCACCGTGTAACGGTCGCTGCTGTCGGAGACAGGCAGCGGCCGCCCGGAACCCTGATACTGATAAATGCTGCGCTGTTCCATGACCTGAGCCAGGACGTCGGACAGCGGCTTGCCCAGCAGCTCCCGCTTGCCGGAGCCGGTGATGGCGATGATGGCGTCCCGGTCGGTCACGGCGGCGGTAAAGCCGCTGCTGCGGTTGAGCACATCGCAGAACTGCGCTGCAAAATCCTCCAGCCCGCCGATCAGGGAGTATTTCTTAAAAATGACCTCCCCCTCCCGGGTGGTGTAAATCTCCAGCGGGTCGCCGTTACTGATAACATGGACACGGAAAACCTTGTCCTCGCGGTTCTTAGCGCTTTGGACGAGTTCTGTTTCGTAGGGGTCGATACCCTCATCGACCCGCGGGCGGATGTGGGCATCCGCCCCTAGAGATTGCAATTCGATATTTTCCGTGCCGGAATTAAAATTTGCGGCTTCCTCCGTTTCTGCGGGGAGGGTTCCGCTTTTCAGGATGGAGTCGATGTCCGCTTTCAGCTGGATCTCGATGTGATCCTCGTAGACGTTGATCCGCTGGAGCATCAGCTCTAAGTCGTTGCGCTCCAGCTTGGGCTTGCGGAGGATATCGTCGAACACCTCTATGGCCGTCCGGGCCACGCGGTTCACCTGAATGATGGTGTTGCGCTTGTCCTCCGTCATGGCGATCTGGTGGTTCAGCCCCTCGATGCGGTGCAGGAGGTCGTTTTCCAACTCGTCATAGGTTTCCTCCAGCGTTTCTTCATTTTCCGGGTGCTTCATAATGTCCCGGATGCGCTGGCGCTTGGTGGCTTTTAACTCCTCCTGCAAGTCGGCCAGGACTTCGGCCAGATGCTCCGCGGAGCGCTCCGTCTCCGCAATGTCCTCGTCCTCCCGGGCAAGGTCGGCATTGAGCCGGGAGAGCATCTCGGCGGAGCTGTCCTTTACCTTCCGGACGTAGGCTTTCACCACCTCGTCCAGCTTGTCCACCCGGATGTGATGGCTGGTGCAGGCTTTCAGTCCCCGCTTGTGGTACTCGCCGCAGCGATAGGCGTCCTTGAGGTCGGAGCGGCTCATGGCGAACATGGGACTGCCGCAGTCGCCGCAGAACAGGAAGCCGGAGTAGGTGTTGTCGTTGATCTTCACGCCCCGGTAGCTGGAGGTGGTGCGCTTTTCCCGCAGGGCGCGGGTTGTGGCAAAGGTGCGGTAGTCGATGATGGCCTGATGGTGGTTTTCAAACACCAGATGGTCGCTTTCGTCCCGTTTGATCTCCGCACCGTTGATCTTCCTGCGGGCGTACTTGCCCTGCCGGAGGGTCCCGATGTAGAAGTCGTTGTCCAGGATGCCCTGCACGGTCACGATGGCCCACACGGGCTTCACCTGCCGCTTGCACTCCACGCCCTCTTTTTCCTTCCGCTCCCGCTCCGCCATGCGGGGCGTAGGGATGCCCTGGTCGGTGAGGTAGTTGGCGATCTTCTTGTAGCCCCAGCCGCTGTTGTAGAGGGTGAATATCTTGCGCACGATGTCCGCCTCGGTGGGGACGATCTCAAACTGCTGCGCCTTGTTCACGATGTAGCCGTAGGGTGCGGCGCAGATCCACTTGCCGTCAGTCTGGCGGCGCTTGATGACGGACTTGACCTTCTTGCTGGTGTCGGTGACGGGCATCTCGTTAATGAGGAACTGGAACTGGATCTTCAGCCAGTCATCGTCGTTGGGGAAGTCGATGCCGTCCCCGATGGAGATAATGCGGATGCCCGCGTCCCGCAGGTCTTCCAGCTCTACAAGACCGCGGCTGTTGCGGCGGGAGAAGCGGGAGAAGTCCTTGACGATGAGGATGTCGTACTTGTGTCGCATCAGCTCCCGGCGCATTTTTTGGTAATTTTCCCGCTGCTCGAAGGTGTAACCCGAACGGTCGCGGTCCTCGTAGAAGGTCAGGCTGGAATCGGGGAACCGCTGGCGGACAAAGTCCGCGATGATGGCCTTCTGGTTTTCGATGGACGTGTTGTCCCGGTCCAGCTCCTCGTCCACCGAGATGCGGCAGTAGCCCGCAATATCATAACGTTCGATCATGGTGTTTTCTCCTATGTCTCTGGCTGTTTATCTGTTCTATCAAATTGCAATTCATTTCTAAGTTTCGCTTTCAGATAACATTGTATCACGCATATTCCGAATATGCAACCTAAAAATGATTTGCCAACCTCCATTTATGTACACGGCAGAGCCGGCGCGGCCATCCGCCGGGGCTGCCGATCATTGTTTTTTGCTGACTTCTACCCTTACATCTGCATGCCTGCGCTCATTTCCTGCCGCTGACGCTGGACCTCCATCTCCGTCAAACGCTTCCGGTTATAGCAGAGAAGGTCGCTGGTGGCATCGGCCAGGTCCCGGTCGCCGGACTCAAACACCGCAACGAGATATTTTTGCGCCTTGTACTTCTGGTACAGCGGCTTGAGCCGCTCCTGCAGAAGCTCGTCCCGCTTTTCGCTGTTGCTGAGCCAGACCTCTACGATTTTGCAATGATCCCGAACGTTGATCTCCAAATACATTCCTCCAATCTGTTACCAATAGTTTCCGCCTGTGGTGTGCGCGTTATGCATAGGATTCACCTCCCTTCGGTTTTATGTCATGGTCTGCTGCCAGTTCTGCTCGTCCTCGTGGTCATCCGCCTTGTGACCGAGGGCGATTTTCTTTTCCCGCTCTTTCCGCAGTGCCTTGCTGTCGGTGCGGTGATGCGTGGATGTCACGGATTCAGCAGGCTGAAGCTGTTCCAGACGGTGCCCAAGCCCCACCAGATCAGAAGCAGGACTGCCGCCGCCAGCGCCAGTGAGATAATTGTCGGGACACTCAAGTGCGGCAGGTGCAGCCGCGGCAGTCTGGGCAGAGAAAAGGACTTCTCTTTCGGCTTCCCAGCCTGTTGCACCGCTTCCCGCAGTGTCCGCAGCTCCCGCAGGATCTCCTCGGCCTGCACCGCTGTCGGTGCGCTGCGCAGTTTCTTGAGTAACTCCTCCGTCAAATCGTACTGCACCGCCGTGAGCCGGTACTGCGCGATGAGGATTGCCAGCAGCTCCGACCATTCCTCCCGCGTGGGATGTACTTCCAGCGACGGTATCGGCGGCTCCTGTGTGTTGCGCTGCTTGAGTTCTTGCAGAGACAATCTCTGCTCTGATTCTGAATTCATGTTCCATGACCTCCTTCAAGTATTTCTCGTCATGCAGACGGTCATCGCGGCACCTCATGCCGCCGGGTGTGGTGTAGGTGATGTTCTTGCGGTTGGCTTCCCAGCGCACCTGATAGCCTTCGAATCTCATCAGGGCGATGAATGCGTCGCGGGTGCGGGCGCAGCGCATACACTCGTCGATGGTGTTCATGAGCCGGAACTTCCAACTCTCGCCCTTGGCGGCGGAGCGGTACTCCCGTGCACTCAGCCTCTGCGTTTTCGGTTCCTGCTTCGGCAGGACGGACAGGCCGTGCGCCGTGCACAGCTCATCCGAGATGGAGCGCAGTCTCGCCAGCGTCCCCGGCCCCTGCCGCAGCATTCTGCCGCTGTCGAAGCAGACGCTGTTCACGATGAAGTGCGAATGGATGTGCTCCCGGTCGATGTGGGTGGCGATGAGCACCTCGCTCTCCGGCCATGCCCTCACCGCGAACTCCTTTGCGATCTCGTGCGCCAGCTCGCCGGTGACTGATTCATCTGGGGCGAAGGACTGCACATAGTGATAGAACCAGACGGGACTTCCCTTGCAGTGCGCGGCGCGGGTGGTGCGGAATTCCTGCGCGGCCAGCCGCGGGGTGCAGTTCTGTCCGCTGATAAACTGCTGCCCGTCCTCCTGCATGGTCTTGTCCCTCTGCGACACATACGCGGCGACACCGCCCAGCGCACCGGCGGACTGCTTTTCATATTTGATAAATGTCACCGTCGCCATCAGCGCTGCTCCTGCCCCGCGAGAGTGCACAGGCCGATGTAGTTTTTCTCCAGTGCGGCGTAGACGCTGTCCAGGTTGGCTACGGAGATGCGGTCCTCGTGAGCCAGGATGGCCAGCTGATTGAGACTGCGGCCAATGCCCTTGAGCTCGTGAGTGTGCTCCTTCAGGCCGTCCACCACCACGACCCTGTGGCGCAGCGCGGCGGCGCGGACATAGGCGCTGACGCTCATATGCGCCTGCTCCGCCTTGCTGCGGATGCGTTTGTGGTCCTCCGGCGTGACCCGGAAGGTAATGCGGATATCTTTATTCATGCAATTCCTCCTCTGTGTGAAAATAGGGGTTTGGGCTTAGCCCATTAAAAATGCGCCGACCGACAACGTCGGACAGGTGCTCTGCTTGCCCTCTCTAAAGAGAGGTTTCTTCTACCGTCGGAAACCGGCGGCGAAAACTCGTTCACTCCGCTGTGTCTCCTCTTCCTGCCGAACCCGCTGCGCTGGGTTTTGGCGGGAGCCTTGGTGTGAGAGGTTTTGTTTCGGCCACAAGCGGCCTGACACGGCTTCTTCTCGGCTTGCGGGAGTTTATTCGCCGCATCCGGAAACCGCCCGCAAACCGCCGCATGTCGCCCCGGGAGGGTCGAAAGGGTCGGTTGCCGAGACACCGGCTGCATCGTCACTTTCGGCACGGCGCAGCTCGATGAGCCGCTTGCCGTTGCTGCGGCGTACCACGGCGGAAATACCGATTTTGCTTAGCGCGTCAACGCTTTGCAGGATCAGACGCGACACCTTCTTGGGCGTGATGCCTTCCGTGCCCACAGGGTCGATTTGTTCCGCCAGCTCTGTGGGAGTGCCGATAAATTCGGTGCGGTCACGCATCAGTTCAGAGACGAGAATAACGATGCGCCCGCCCGGCAGCTCCGGCTGTGTCCGGCTGTCGGATACCAGCTCCCACACATTTTCCGCGTTGCGCTCCAGCGTCAGTTCACGGTACTCGATGTCGCGTCCGATACAGGAGAGCTTTGCCCTGCCGCTGCCGCGTCGTTCCTCCACCAGCGTGAAGCTGGAATCCACCGCGCCGCTGATGGCCGTCGTGCCGGAGATGCGGCTGAACACATCCTCGGAGGATTCCTTACGCAGATGGTGCACCAGCAGAATGGCAATGCCATGGGTGTCCGCGATACGTTTCAGTGCGGAGAGGTCGCGGTAGTCGTTGGCATAAGTGTTGTCATAGTTGGCCCCACGGATCATCTGCAGCGTGTCGATAATGACCAGAACCGTGTCGGGATGCTCCGCGAAGAACGCGCAGAGCTGTTCCTCCAGCCCCTTGCCGAGGATGCAGCTTTCGGTGGTGAAGTGGACGCTGGCGGGTGCGTCCTCCGTGATCTCGAACAGGCGGTTCTGGATGCGGAGCGTGGAGTCCTCAAGGCAGAGATAGAGCGTCGTGCCTTGCTTCACGCTCATGCCCCAGATGGGTTCGCCCTTTGCCACCGTGACGGCCAGCCACAGGGCCAGCCATGATTTTCCTACCTTCGGTGAGCCTGCGAGGATGTGCAGGCCCTGGGAGAGCAGCGTGTCCACCACGAAGTTCAGCGGCGTGAGGGGTTGGCTCATCAGTGTTTCACCGTCGATGGTTTGTAATCGGTTGACAGATTTCATTGGAATACCTCCGTGTAAAAAGATAAGGATCAGAAGCCGCGGCTCTGACCCTTTCACTTGATTATTCTGTAGATTTTGATAGAATGAGAGTATCGCAGGACAGGCTTGAAATGGATATAGGACAGAGGTGCGGCTTTTGAAGATAGGAACGAATCAGTACAACACATTTGACACCATGTCTATGGACTGCTGGATGGACCGCGTGTACTACGAGGGGAAGGAATTTCCGGCAGGATATTTTGCGGCAGGGATTTTGAATTTTGCCGGAGCGATCCATGATCCACTGTTGGAGCGCATCGCGGTGCTGACGGAGCTCGTGGACGTTCTGTCTGCATTCGGAAAGGAAAAAGGACTTGAGGCGCTGACACAGCTGAGACCGCTGATGCATGAAACGGTCTCGTGGATATATACCTGCCCGCCGTTTTGTTACTGCGACAAGAAGACCGCATATGACAGCATGGAATATGCTTTGAGCGCAGAAAGGTTTGAACAGGACTACAATGAAGATCCGGAGCACCTTCCGTATTTGGCACTTTCCTTTTGTGAACCGGTTTTGAGGATCCTGGTGGCGATCTATAATTTCTGTTTGCTTATCCGTGTGTTTGAGAAAAAATATCTCCGCACATTAAAGAAGCGCACAGCGAGCACCTTTGCAAAAGCGGCGCACGAGTGCTTCGATGAGGATGACAGCTTTCTGATCCTGCTGGAGCGGATGCCTTTTGGAGAGGTGGAGGAATTCTTCTCCTTTCCCAGAATCATCACGGGATTTACCTATTTTCAGGATGAGAATAATAAGGACGAGTGGAAGACCGCACAGCACGTGGTCTGCAAACGCACCATTGACTTTTATGTGTTTGATCTTCTGAACGGATTGCAGCAAGGCCACGCACCCAGCCAGTGTCTTGGCTGCGGAAAGTACTTCCTGACCACCAACGGCCATATCCCAAAATACTGCGACGGTATCGCACCGCAGGACAACCGCTACACCTGCCGGCAGTACGGTGCGATGAAGCGGCAGAAGGAGCAAAACAAACAGCACCCGATCTATCGCCTGTTCAGCACCCGCACCGACACCATCCGCAAGCATCACCAGAGAGGAAAAATCTCTGATGACCTACGGCGGGAGGCACTTTATCTTGCGGAGAGCTATCGGGACAAGGCGCTGATGGACAACGACTATGCCGAGAGCGGTTACGCACAGGACATGGAGCTGGAGCACATTTACGCCGAGGCGGAAAAGCGTTTGAAGTGAGGAAGGGGGGGGCGTTCCCGTGTCACGAAATATGTACGCCGCTGCCGGGGACTGCCCCGGCAACGAGGAACTGGCTTTGCGGATGCAGCGTGGAGACAGGAACGCCTCAGAGTTGCTGATCTCACAGAACGAAGGATACCTCACCAAGCTGGCGCGGGAGTATACGCCGTGGTGTGAACTGGAGGACTTGAAGCAGGAGGGCGCTCTGGCGCTGCTGGGCGCGGCGAAGCGTTTTGATCCCGCCTACGGAACGAAGCTGCTGACCTATGCGACACCCATAATAGAAGCGGCGATGGCCGATTACGCCGCGCAGAATTCTTTCTCTCTGCCTGTCCCCGCCAGCCGCTATAACCAACTTCGCAAGGTGGCGCATCTCTGCGCCGAGATTCAGGACACATCCGATACCGGGTTGGTCAAGGTGGTGTGCGGAGAACTGAATGTATCTGCCAAGGTAGCGGAATCGCTGATAAAAGAATACCGAACATTGTTCTACGTTCGGCAGTTGGGCGACGATGTGTTCTCCGTCAGCTGCGGCGGTGATCCTGCTGTGGCCTATGACCGCCGTATGCGCAGAACGCTTCTGCTCCAGCAGATGGAGGAGGTGTTGACCCCCAGAGAACTGAATCTGGTGTGCAGCTACCTCGGCATCGGTCAGCCGGACGATGCGGGAATGACCTTTCAGGAACTGGCCATCCGTCTCAACTACAACGGCCCCAGCGGCGCGGAGAAAGCGTACAAGACCGCACTGCGAAAATTGAAAAAGAATTTGTATGCCGGGGCCTACGGTCAATGGCTCTCCGCTCAAAAAGCCATCCGCAAAGCCAGAGCGGAAGCAGAGACCAACTCCGGAAATTACGCAGCGCCCCAAACCACATGGTTGGACGAAAAGAAACTGATGGAACGGTTCATCTGTAAGGTCGCCGCACTGATCCGAGTTCACGAGATATTCAACGATGCATTATGAAAAGTGCATTTCAGTGCGTGGTTTGATTGGAAAAACATATGAAAGAAAAGCATACTGGTTCGTAGACGAATCAGCATGCTTTTTCACTTATGTTAGGCATTGCGTTTTTTATCCATATGTAGTATAATTAAGTAATAAAAATGGCTTAATCCCAACGTTTTTCGGGTGGGATATAGCGTTTTGCTGGATGCTTTGAAATTCCCCTGCTTGGCACGTTGCTGCGGTGGGGTTGATAGGAACGAAATACCATGTATAAGAGATTTGGAAAACGATTGATTGATATATTGCTGTCGCTGACGGGGTTGATCCTCGCCTCATGGCTGTACCTGCTCATCATGATTGCCATTGAGATGGACGATCCCGGCCCGGTGTTCTTTTCTCAGAAGCGGGTGGGCATCCACAAAAAATATTTCCAGCTTTATAAATTTCGCAGCATGAAGATGTCCACGCCCCACGATATGCCGACGCACCTGCTGGAAAACCCAGAGCAGTACATCACGCGCGTCGGGAAGTTCCTGCGCAAAACGTCTCTCGATGAGATTCCTCAGCTCTGGAATATCCTCCGGGGCGACATGAGCGTCATCGGTCCCCGGCCTGCCCTCTGGAATCAGGAGGATTTACTGGCAGAGCGTGACAAATACGGTGCCAACGATGTGAAGCCTGGCCTTTCCGGCTGGGCGCAAATCTGTGGCCGGGACGAGTTGGAGATTGCCGACAAGGCCCGTCTGGACGGTGAGTATGTGCGGCGCATGAGCTTCGCCTTTGACTGCCGCTGCTTTTTCGGGACTGCCATTTCCGCCCTGCGTGGTGACGGTGTGGTCGAGGGCGGCACGGGAGAGCTGCATAAAGTGGAGAGCAAGAAATGAGAATTCTGATCGCAACCAATCATTCCTATATGTTCTACCGCTTCCGCAAGGAGTTGGTGGAGGCGCTGATGCAGGAGCATGAGGTCATTCTCAGCACGCCCTTTGTGGGCCACGAGGACGATTTGCAGGCCATGGGACTTCGCTGCATCGACACAGAGATTGACCGCCGCAGCATCAATCCCTTCAAGGACATGAAACTGCTGAAAACCTACCGCAAGATGCTGGACGAGATCCAGCCGGATCTGGTCATCACCTATTCCATCAAGCCCAACATCTACATGGGCAGCGCCTGCAAGGCCAAGGGTATTCCCTATGTCACCAATGTGCAGGGCCTCGGCACGGCGTTTGAAAAACCGGTGCTGTCGAGCGTGGTGTCCGTGATGTATCGCAGCGCCCTGCGGAAGGCCAGAACGGTGTTCTTTGAGAACGAGGAGAACGCTCAATTCTTTCTGCATAAAAACATCATCTCCGCCCAGCAGATGAAGGTTCTCCCCGGCGCTGGCATCAATCTGGACGAGTATCCCTATGTCCCCATGCAAGATGACGGCGTGTGCAGCTTCCTGTTTGTGGGACGCATTATGAAGGAAAAGGGCGTGGACGAGTTCTTTGCCGCCGCGAAAACTGTCAAGGCGGAGCTTGGCGAAAAGGTCGCATTTGATGTGGTGGGCTTCCATGAGGATGCCTACAAAGAAACCGTCGACCACTTGGTCGCTGACGGTGTCATCAACTTCCACGGCTTCCAGACGGACGTGCATCCGTTCTATGAAGCGGCGGACTGCGTTGTGCTGCCCTCCTACCATGAGGGCATGTCCAATGTTTTGCTGGAGGGTGCCGCCACAGGCCGCGCTCTCATCACCAGCGATATCCCCGGCTGCCGCGAGGCGGTGGAGGACGGTGTCAGCGGCTATCTCTGCCCCGCACAGGATGCGGAAGCATTGACGAATTTCTTCCGTGAATTTGCTGGCAAAACACATGTTGAGCAGGAGCAGATGGGCCGCTGCGGACGCACGCTTATCGAGCGGAAGTTTGACAAGCGCATTGTGGTGGCGCAGACCATAGAGGGACTTATGCTTCCTGTGACAGCGAGGAACTGAGGATGCGGCAACTGATTTTACTTTATTGGGGCTGCGTCTTTCTGATGTACTTGTCCCAAGTCTATTATCCGACGTCTGCGCAGTTAGAGGGGCCTCAGACCGGACGTTGGCACTTCATGCTGCGCAAAGCTGATATCTTCACGATCATTGTGATCGTGTGGTTGACGTGCTTTTCGTTTCTACGAACGGGCTATAACGATACGATGACATATAGACTTCATTTTATGGAGTCTGAATCTGTTGCAGATTACTTTGCAAGAAGCGGACTGCTGGATTGGACTGGCAATCCGCTCTCCGAATTATATCGTGATGTAGTACGTGACGCTACTACCAACTATCATATCTATTTCTTCTTTCCAGCATTTCTTAGCAGCTTTGCAGTTGTGAAGCTTTTTAAGAGATACTCGGTCAACCCGGCTTTTTCCCTTTTGATTTTCTTTTCAATTGGCACGTATGTCATGTACATTGCGGCACTCAAACAGTGCTTTGCGATGTTTTTCCTGCTTTTGGCGCTGCCTTACGCCATTGACAGGAAATACGTGCGTTTCTACCTGCTGGTATTTGTCGCAATGCTGTTTCACACCCATGCATTCATGTTTGCGATTGTGCCGCTATTGTTTGGAAAACCATGGGGAAAGACGAGCATTGGGTTTCTGTTGGCGGCGTTTTTCGCAATGGCGACCTACGATGCTACTTTAGGTGCGTTTATGGAATATGCGCAGTCAATAGGGGCTTTGGTTGCAGAAATCGAGGTATTTGATAATAATCCTATCAATATCCTGCGAGTTATCGTCTATTGGATACCTGCGTTACTTGCACTTGCATTTCGGAAACGGCTCTTTTCTAATTCGACCAGAACAGAAAATCTGTTTGTGAATATGAGTATGGTCAGCGCGTTTATTTTGATGATCGGCTTGATTCAGGCAGCAAACCTGTTTGCGCGTATGGCAGCTTATTTTGAAATCGCCACGGCAATTTCCCTCCCGTGGATGATAAAAAAGTTATTCACCAAGCGCTCGGCACAGTTTATTACGATTTGTGCAGCAGTGCTGTATTTTGGGTATTTCTTATATGAATTTGGAATATCGAAGAATTTTGGCGGGGATTATGCCGCAATCTCATTGTGGCAGTTTGTCACCGACCTATTTGGAGGTTAATGTATGTCCGCTTCTTCTATCCACCAATTAATTGAATCATGCGGGTTTTGCCGGGCATCTGAAGTGGAAGAGCTTCAGACGATGAAAACAGGCATGACCAACCGTTCTTACGCCTTCTTTGTAAAAGGGAACCGATACATTATTCGTATCCCCGGTGAAGGAACCGACCGCCTGATCAACCGTGCGCAGGAGTATGCCGTCTATAGGGCGATTGCTCCGCTTAAAATAAGCGAAACGGTTCATTATTTTGATCCGGTAACAGGAATCAAAATCGCGTCATACCTGACCGATGCCCATGTCTGCGACAGCGGGAACTGGGAGAAAGTCGCAAAGTGCATTGCGGCTCTGCGGGAGTTCCATTCAAACAGGCTGCATGTTGCGCACAGCTTTGATTTGTGGGAGCGCCTTGATTTTTACGAGCGCCTTTGGGACGGAAGCCCTTCCGTTTATCGGGATTACAATAAAACGAAACGGGCGGTTCTCGGTTTGAAGCAGTTTATCGATGAGCAGCCGAAGGATGTCTGCCTCTGTCATATTGACGCAGTGCCAGATAACTTCCTGTTTGTCCATGATACGAACGGTGCTGAACAAATCAAGCTCATCGACTGGGAGTATGCAGGGATGCAGGATCCGCATCTGGACATTGCAATGTTTATTATCTATGCAATGTATGATCGGGAGGAAGCTGAAAAACTGATCGATCTGTACTTCATCGACGGCTGCGACAAGTTGACCCGCATGAAGGTGCACTGCTATATCGCTGTCAGCGGCCTTGTGTGGAGCAACTGGTGCGAGTTCAAGCGTCATTGTGGTGTAGAGTTCGGTGCTTACACACAACGTCAATATGACTACGCAAGAGAATACAGTGAGATATTCTTCCGAGAATATAGAGAGGTATTTGGCAGAGATTATGTCTGAACATATTGTAGAACGTGCAATCATTATGGCTGCGGGCATCGGCCAGCGGCTGCGCCCTGTGACCCTGACGACTCCCAAACCGTTGGTCACAGTAAATGGCGTGTGTATGATCGATACGATCATCGCGGCGCTTCACGAGAATGAAATCCACGAGATTTATGTCGTGGTTGGATACCTAAAAGAGCAATTCTATGAATGGGCGAAGAAGTACAACGGCATTACTCTGATAGAAAATCCATGGTATGCGGAGTGCAATAACATCGCGTCCCTCTATGTCGCGCGTGAATACCTGAACAACGCGATTATTTTGGACGGCGATCAGATCATCCGCAACCCGGCGATCCTTCACCGGGAATTTACCCGCTCCGGGTATAGCTGCGCCTGGACAGACAGAGCTACAAACGAATGGCTGTTGACGGTTGAAGACGGGATCGTGACAAAATGCAGCCGCACAGGCGGCAATCACGGCTGGCAGCTCTTCAGCGTGTCACGCTGGACAGCAGAAGATGGGCAGCGACTCAGAAAGCACTTGGAACTGGAATTTGTGCAAAACGAAAATCGGAGCATTTACTGGGATGATGTTGCAATGTTTTGCCACCCTGATGAGTACCAGTTCGGCGTTTACCCCATTTCAGCGGAAGACCTACGCGAAGTTGACAGCTTCACAGAGCTTTGCGAGGCTGATTCATCATATAGAGGAAGGGTTAATTGAGATATGAAGAAAAACACACTGAAAAAAGAGCTTGACTGGGTATCTATGCTGGTGCCGCTGGCAATCGTGCTGACGGTATGTGCGCTGTTTATGATTTTTCCGGAAGGCTCCAAGCTCGTCCTGAGTGTAGTACGAGGTTTTCTGGGAGATGACTTTGGCCTCTACTATGCGCTGCTCGGCGTTGGCATTGTCGGCTGTACGCTTTACATAGCCTTTTCCAAATTCGGTAAGATCAAACTTGGCGACTGTGAAAAGCCGCAGTATCGATCTTTTCAGTGGGGTACTATGATTTTTACATCCACCATGGCTGCGGACATTCTGTTTTATTCTCTGTGCGAGTGGGCGCTGTATGCCAATGAGCCGCAGGTGGAAATGATGGGCGGCATGCAGAAATGGGCGTCCACTTACCCGCTTTTCCACTGGGGACCTATCGCGTGGGGCTTTTATATCGTGCTTGCGGTTGCATTCGGCTTTATGATCCATATCCGCGGCCGTGATAAGCAGAAGTTCTCTGAAGCCTGCCGCCCGTTGCTGGGAAGCAGGGTGGATGGAGTTTCGGGGCGTGTGATCGACCTGACTGCGATTTTTGCGCTGATTGCGGGCACAGCGACGACGTTTTCTCTCGCAACGCCGCTGCTTTCCAGAGCAATCAGCCGTGTGTTTGGCCTGCAGGACAGCATCGGGTTAACGATAGCAATCCTTTTGATGATCGCGGCAGTCTACACCTTTACGGTCTGGTTCGGCATGAAAGGAATCGCGAAGCTCGCCGCCATTTGCAGCTATTGCTTCTTTGCACTGCTGGCCTATGTCCTGTTCGGCGGCGGAGAGACGCGCTATATTCTGGAAACGGGTTTTTCCGCAATCGGCAATCTTGCCCAGAACTTCATCGGGCTGGCAACATGGATGGATCCGCTGCGGGAAACGAGCTTCCCGCAGAACTGGACGATTTATTACTGGGCCTATTGGATGGTCTGGTGTGTTGCAACACCGTTTTTTATCGGCGTGATCAGCAAGGGTCGTACTATTCGCAATACGATCCTCGGCGGTTACGGCTGGGGCCTTGCGGGCACCTTTACCTCGTTTATCATCCTTGGAAATTATGGCCTTGCACAGCAGCTCAAGCATGGCCTTGACGTTACCGGCTTTATTGCGGCGGGCGGCAACTATTCCGAAGCAATCATGAAAATATTCGATACGCTCCCGCTGACGGAGTTCGGCCTGATTCTGCTGGCGGTCACAATGGTCGCATTCTATTCCACCACATTTGACGCGCTGACGATGGTTGTTTCGAGCTACTCGTATAAGAGATTGAAGCCGGAGCAGGAGCCAGATAAACGCATCCGCACCTTCTGGGCAGTGGTGTTCATCCTTCTGCCCATCGCGCTGATATTCTCGGAGAATTCCATGAACAGCCTGCAATCCGTATCAATCATTGCGGCCTTTCCCATTGGAATTATCATTCTCATTATTGTAGCGAGCTTCTTTAAGGATGCGTCCAGCTATCTGCGAGAGAGAAAGGACATATGAGCATGACGCAAACATCAGATCAACTCCAGCGGCAGATCTGGGCAACAGAGCAAGAAATACTGGATGTGATCCACCAAGTCTGCACGGAGCACGGCCTGCGGTATTCTCTGGCCTACGGCACCTTGATCGGTGCTGTGAGGCATAAGGGATTTATCCCGTGGGACGATGATATCGACCTGATGATGCCCAGAGAAGACTATGAAAAGCTTCTTGTCATCTGGAACCAATCCGCGCCAAAAGGTTATATCCTGCAAAACACAAGGACTGACTCGGATTTTACGCAGAACTTCACGAAAATCAGGAAGGATCATACGACCTTCCTGCAGGACGAGGCGGAACGGACGAAGCATTACCACAAAGGCATATTCGTTGATATTTTTCCCGGTGATCGAGTCGCGCCCAGCAAGTTGGGGAAAACCGTTCAATACATTGCCTGTGCGATAAACCTGCTGTACAGTCGCGGACATACCAGCGGCTCGGGCGGAATGATCGGCAAAGCTGAGAGGGTCTTGCTTAAAGCACCGAAAGAGAAATACGCTGTGCGGCGCGAGCGTGCAGAGAAGAGGATTCGCAGTTGGAACGGAAACGAAGCCCTACTATATGTATTTCCAAACACCATCGGATGTAGCCGCAAATTTTATCCTGCGAACCTGTTCGAAGACATGAAAACGATAGAGTTTAACGGGAAACAATATATGTGCGTTGCAGATGCAGATACCATTCTGCGTATAGAGTATGGTGATTACATGCAGCTTCCTCCGAAGGAAGAGCGTGTCTGGAAGCATCATCCGTTTTTGATTGATTTCGAACACAATTATGAGGAGTTACATAGCGATGAGTCCTAAGGTATCTGTCCTAATGGGCATTTACAACTGCGCAGAAACACTGCCGCAGGCGGTTGCCTCTATTCAGAATCAGACCTATTCAAATTGGGAGCTTATTCTTTGCGATGACGGTTCTTCAGATGATACATATGAAGTTGCACAACGACTTGCTGCCGCAGATAACCGGCTGATTCTTCTGCGCAATGAGCACAATCTTGGCCTCAACCAGACTCTGAATAACTGCTTGGCTGTAGCGACCGGCGACTATGTTGCTCGGATGGACGGTGATGACGATTGTTTACCGGATCGTTTTGAAAAGCAGGTTGCCTTGCTGGAAACACATCCAGAGTTTCAAATCACCAGCAGTCCCATGATCCTGTTCGATAAAACTGGCGAATGGGGACAAACAACACTTCCGGAGTTTCCGACATCCGCAAATGTTGTGGAAGGAACAGCCATCTGCCACGCACCAGTCATGCTTCGTAAAGAGTGCATGGACGCGGTGGGGGGATACACTGTAGATAAGCGAATGCTGCGGGTCGAGGATGTGAATCTCTGGATCAAACTGTATGCGGCAGGCTATCGCTGCTGCAATATTCAGCAGCCGCTCTACCGGATGCGCAACGATCAGAACGCGCTGAATCGCCGGAAGTACATCTATCGCGTGAATTCAACCTATGTTCGGTTGCAAGGATGCAAACTGCTGCACCTTGGCCCGAAAAGCTATTTGAAAGCGTTTATTCCTATGATAAACGGACTGGTTCCTGCACGTTTACGGCAGGCCATCCGAAAAAATCAGCGAAGAGTCTAAGGAAAATATAGGGAGTGCTTACCCTCGCTTGAAATTAGAAATAGCTCAGAAGGGATGTGCATGAGCGTGAAAAAGGCAATCTTAATTTATTCTCACTGCATGGAACTTGGGGGCGTGGAGCGCAGCCTTCTGGGCTTGCTGGATTCCATCGACTATGACCGTTATGACGTTGACCTCTTTCTGATGCGGCACAGCGGAGAACTTATGCCGTACCTGAACCCCAAGGCGAAACTTCTGCCGGAGATTTCGCAGTACGCCTCGCTGGCTGTGCCCATGGCGTCGCTCGTCAAGAGTGGACAGCTGGGCGTGCTGCGCGGGCGGCTGAGTGGTAAGCTTGCCGCGAGACACTTCGACCAGAAGCATCCCAGCGAGAAGCCGTCCGTCACCGCGCTGACCTACAGCCACAAGTATACGCTGCGGTCTATGCCGCCGATCTCCGGCAAGACCTACGATCTTGCCATCAGCTTCCTGACGCCGCATTATTTTGCGCGGGAACGAGTGAGGGCGAAGAAATACGCGGCGTGGATCCACACGGACTACACGGCGCTGACCTTCGACCGCTCGGCGGAGCTTGCCATGTGGGAAGGGTATGATGCCATCTGCGGCGTGTCCGAGCATACGTCCGAGAGCTTTCAGAGCGTCTTCCCGGAGCTGGCGCAGAAGGTCCGAACGGTGGAGAATATCCTGCCTCAGAAGCTGACGTGCAAGCAGGCGGCAATGCCTCAGACCGATATGCTCACGGACGACGGAATATCCCTGCTCTCCGTTGGCCGGTTCTGTGATGCTAAGAACTTCGACAACGTGCCGGATATCTGCCACCGCTTGGTAGAGGACGGACTGAATGTAAAATGGTATCTCATCGGCTATGGCGGTGATGAGCTGCTGATCCGTCAGAAAATTGCTGAGGCCGGGATGCAGGAACGAGTCATCATCCTCGGCAAAAAGGACAACCCCTATCCCTACATGCGAGCTTGTAATCTGTATGTGCAACCGTCCCGCTACGAAGGCAAGGCCGTCACCGTGCGAGAGGCACAGTTGCTGGGCAAGCCGGTCGGTATCACCAACTATGCAACTTCCGGCAGCCAACTTGAGGATGGCGTAGATGGCGCAATTGTTCCTATGGACAATGCGGGCTGTGCCGCCGGTATCGCAGCTCTGCTACGTAACCCTGCGCGGATGCAGCAACTTTCGGAGAACTGTAAAAAGCGAGACTATACGAACAGCGCAGAGGTTGAAAAAATCTATGCGCTGATGGAGGACTGACCCATGATCCCAAAGATCATCCACTACTGCTGGTTTGGTCGTGGTGAAAAGCCAGCGCTGGCAAAAAAGTGCATCGCCAGTTGGCACAAGTTTTGCCCGGATTTTGAGATTCGCGAGTGGACCGAGGACAACTGCGACTATCTTGCTATGCCTTTCATGGCGGAGGCTTACGCTACGAAGAAGTACGCTTTCGTGTCCGATGTCATGCGCCTGATTGTGCTGGAGCAGTACGGCGGTGTGTACTTCGATACCGATGTGGAGGTCGTGAGGGATATTTCGTCTCTCTTGGATGATGAGGGATTTATTGGGTTTGAGAATGGTGAATACGTTGCATCAGGCTTAACAATTGCAGCTGTAGCCCATCATCCCGTCATCCAGGCGATGATCGATGAATACAAAAAGCTTCGCTATGTGCAGCCAGATGGCAGTATTACGCCGGTAGCTTGCCCGCATCTGAACAGTGATGTGATGGAACGATTTGGCCTTGTCCGCAATGGGCAAGAGCAGGTTGTAGCGGGTATCCACGTCTATCCGGAAGATTACTTCAATCCTATGGATAGTACAACGGGGAAACTAACGAAAACAGAGAATACATACTCGATCCACTGGTATTCGATGAGTTGGTTTCCTAAAAGCACGCAGATAAGAGTGAAAATTGGACGCTTGATTCGGCGCGCACTGAAGGCACTAAGTCGATAGAGGAAGTATTTATGCCGAAAGTCAGCATCATTGTCCCGGTTTCCAAAGCCGATCAGGCGGATAAGCTTCTGAGGATAATAATGCCCGCGGACAAATAAGGTTATACGCGGTACATCCGCAGTTTGATGGAGTATAAGATGAAAATCAAAACGATCACTTGCCACAACGTTTATAATTTGGGTGCCAGCCTACAGGCGTATGCTTTGGCGGCGTATCTTCAGAGCGAAGGGCACGAGGTCGAAATTATCGATTATCAGCCGCTTTATCTGCGTCATTATCGCCTTGTGGGGGTGCCTAATCCCCGGTTTGACAGGCCGGTTTGGCGGCAGGCATATCAAATTGCAAAGTTCCCCGGTCGACTTTTTGACCGGATCACCAGCAGGCGAAAAAAGGCTTTTGATCATTTTACTGCGGAATACCTTCCACTTACGTCTGATTTCTATGCTGATTTTGATGCCCTGCGATCTGCACCGCCGGAGGCGGATCTTTACATCGCGGGCAGCGATCAAATATGGAATCCTGTTTTTCCAAATGGGAAGGACCCGGCGTTCTTCCTTAATTTCGTGCCGGAGGGAAAGCGAAGAATCTCCTATGCGGCCAGTTTTGCCGTAGAGGCGTTGGAAAAGCCAGAGGCCGACCGTATGCGTCCCTGGCTGGAACGGCTGGACGCGATCTCCGTCCGGGAGAGCAGTGCGGTCCGGTTGCTGGCTGAAATGGGGCTTGCGGGCATACAGGTGGTTGATCCTGTTTTCCTGCTGCCGCGAAAGGATTGGGTCGCGATGGCAGCTGTTCCCGGCTCGCGGGGATACATACTGGTTTACGACTTTGACGGCAGCCCGCGGGTCAGGGAAATCGCCCGGCATATTTCGCACCGGACCGGGAAAAAGATCGTCTCCCTTTTTCCGTCAGACTGGGCTGACGTGACATGGACGGAGATCGGGCCGCTTGAGTTCCTGGGGGCTGTCCTCAACGCGGACATTGTGCTGTCCAATTCGTTTCACGCGACCGCGTTCTCGCTGATTTTTCAGAAGGATTTTTATGTGGTCAATCGCACGGAACATATAAACACAAGAATGCAGGATCTTGTTGGGGATCTTGGCCTATCCGACCGCCTGATCAGCGCGCCGCCGGAGGAGATCGTCCCGGTCGGCTACACCGCGGCGGTGCCGCGTCTGGAACAGAAAATAGCCACGTCCAGGGCGTATCTGACAGCTCAGACTTCAAATTGATCCGGAGGTGCTGTGATGCAAGGACCAAAAGTATCGGTCATCATTCCCGTATATCAGGTGGAAAACTTTCTGCGCCGCTGTGTGGACAGCGTGCTGGGACAGACGCTCCGGGACATTGAGATCATCCTCGTAGACGATGGCTCACCGGATCAATGCCCCGAGATCTGCGACGCTTATGCCGAAGCACATGACAATGTGCGGGTGATCCACAAGAAAAACGGAGGATTGTCATCCGCACGGAACGCGGGGATGCGGGCGGCCAGCGGGAAATATGTCCTGTTTGTCGATAGTGACGACTGGATCGACCCGGAAACTGCCTCTGAATTATTTGCCACGGCGGAAAAATATCAGGTGGACTTCGTCAGATTCCGGCCCGTATATGCCGGATGGCCGAGCCATCAGGATGGGACTCTGTGTGATTTTGGCACGGAGAAAGGGATGCGCGAAGGACTATATACCCGGCAGGATATCCTGAAGGAGATATATCCCCGCCTGTTCGCGACGCCGCAGCTGACGTTGGGCGTCATCGTAGCCGCCTGGCGTTCCCTTTATAACAGGGCTTTTCTGGAGACCAACGGCCTGTATTTTGACGAAGACGTCCGTTACTCGGAAGACACGATCTTTAGTGCCAGAGTTGTAAGCGCTACATCTTCATTTTACTACTTAGATGGCGGACGGTATTATCATTACTTTTTTAATCCGAGTTCGATCACAAAATCGTTCAAGGCGGATCGCTGGGAATCCTGTAAGCACCTGATCGGATGCGTCGAACGGGATTTTTCAACGCGCGCGGACTATGACTTTACGGATCAGCTTTGGCTTCAGAAGCTGTACTGCGTTGCTTCCGCGCTGAGGCAGCGGTCATTGATCTCCGATAAGGATGAGCGGTGGCGATACTGCGCGAAAGTCTGCGGCGACCCGGTGACCGTGGAGGCCTGCCGGCATCTCTCGCTGCTTCAGGTGCATTGGAAGCTGAGGGTGGAATTTATGCTGATCCGTATGAGAGCGGCCTGGCTGCTCGCGCGAGTCTGATGATATGAAGAAAGTAAGCATTATTGTGCCCGTGTATAACGCCGGAGCAAAGCTGTCCCGCTGCATCGACTCCATAATTGCCCAGACCCATGAGAGATTGCAGATTATTCTTGTCAATGATGGGTCTCAGGACGATTCGCTTGCGATCTGCCGGCAGTATGCTGAACATGATTCCCGGATCCTTGTCCTTTCACACGGTAATCGGGGCGTCTCCTATTCCAGAAACCGGGGGATCGACGCGGCAGACGGAGACTATCTGACCTTCTTTGACGCGGATGATTCTGTTTTGCCCGATATGGTGCAGCGCTATCTGGAGACGGCGGAGCGGGATGGCGTGGATGCCGTGATCGGGGGTATCCGCTTTTGCCCCGCAAACTCGGAGCCGTATGAGATCGTGCCGCCGAGCGCGGGGACAGTGGATCGAAAGAAAATGATCGAGACCGTTTGCGGATCGGAAGACGGTATTTTCGGCTATGCCGCCGGAAAGCTCTACCGGACCTCTCTGATCAAGGGAAACGGCATCCGGTTCCGTGAAGACATGGCCGCGCAGGAGGATCTGGAGTTTTCCCTTTCGGTGTATCGGGCTGGGAATTTATTTTCCCTGTTTTCTTACTGTGGATACCTGTATGACTATACTCCGAGCGGGCGAGCGGTGCCGGTCAGAGACCTGCTGGGCAATCAGCAGAAATTGCTGAAGATTGCGGAAGAGGTAAACGCCAAAGTGTCATGCCGCGCGAAAACAACGGAGCATATCCGCGAAATGACCTACATAGGCCTTTTTCATTGTAAAAGCGCAGTGGAAATTGAAGCCATAGCGGCTATCCCAGGCCTGAAACAGGATGCTGCGAAGTACTATACGGCGTCTGGAGAACAAAAGCTCGTTCTCCGGCTGTTCATTGCCGGGAAAAATGAGAGTATTTACAGATATTTTCGCTTTCGGAATCATTTGAAACGACTGTTGGGGAAGAAGTAACGTATGAAAAGAGTGGCAATCGTCTCGAGAAAAATGATCACAGGCGGCGTTGAACGGGCGCTGATTGCGATGCTGAAGCACATTGACTATACGACCACAGAGGTCGATTTATACCTTGAAGCACTGGGCGGTGAGTTGTTTGAGGAACTCCCGAAAGAAGTGCAATGTATCCAACTGCCGTCGGTTCATGGGGCAGAGGTATTGAGCCATCCACTGTTTGCGGTCCGAAAACTGAGGATCATGCTGAAGCTGCATTCCAAACGCTATTCGTACATTGAACAATGCTGGCTGTCCAGTCAGATGCTGATGCCTATACGGAAAGAATACGACGTTGCTATTGCATATCATGCACCCAATACGATCCCGGTATTCTACGTGATCGATGGCATGAAGGCCAGAAAAAAGATATTGTGGCTTCACAGTGACTTGAAAAACAACGCAGGCGATACAGAGCTTGCGCTGCGTTACCATAGCAGGTATGATCAGGTGTTTGCAGTTTCGCGCAGCGCCCTGGACAGCTTCATTCAATATCACGCGGAGATGCAATCTCGGGTCAGCGTTTTCTGCAATTATATTGACGCGGAGGATATTCGCCGAAAATCATATACAGGGCCTGTTTTTTTCGACGAGTTCAGTGGTGTCCGTATCCTTTCCATCGGAAGGCTCGACGATCAGAAGGGATTTGATCTGGCCGTCACCTCCTGTAAGGCCCTGATCGATCAGGGGTATCCGATTCGCTGGTATGTCTGCGGTGAAGGAGCCAGCAGAGACTTGCTGGAGCATATGATTCGCGAAAACGGGTTGGACGGACAGTTTGTGCTCCTTGGAAATCAACCCAATCCCTATGGATATCTGAGGTGCTGTGATTTGTATGTTCAACCTTCTCGTTTTGAGGGATACTGCATTACTGCTCATGAGGCAAGAGTTCTTGCAAAACCGGTTGTAATAACAGACGTTGCGGGAGCAAGAGATCAGTTTATGGATGGAGTTACCGGTTGGATAGTGCCTATTGACGCAGATGCGATCACACAGCAAGTCGCATATTGTCTGGAGCACCCGCAGGAAGTGCAGGCGGTGCAGGCACGGCTGAAAGATACCAAATTTGAACAGGCGAATCAGATTGATGCTATTTTTGATGAAGTGAGGAGCGATTCCTTTGAATGATACAATGCACATTCCGGAATTCAGTGTGATCGTCCCTGTGTATAAGGTCGAGCAATATCTGGGCCGCTGTATCGCTTCTGTATTGGCGCAGACGTTCGCGGATCTCGAGTTGATTTTGATCGATGACGGGTCGCCGGACGAAAGCGGGGCAATCTGCGATCGGTTTGCTGCGGAAGATGACCGGATCATCGTCATTCATCAGAAAAACAGAGGCGTTTCCGCGGCCAGAAATGCCGGACTGGACATCGCGCGGGGGAAGTACATCGTTTTTGTTGACAGCGACGACGCCGTAGAGGAAAACTATCTGGAGTGTATGCGCGGTTATGACGCGGATATGGTGATCGCCGGCGTTAAGAATTACAGTGTTGACGGATCCCTGCACCATACAATAGTTCTTCCGGAACAAGAGAAAAGCACACTGACTACGGATTTGGTTTGTCAGATAATTAACTGCAACGCATTGAACTACCCAATTTCAAAGCGTTATCTGAAAGCGCTTATTCAGGAGCATGGCCTTCGTTTCAGAGAGAATATGGATTTGTGCGAGGATACATTATTTTTTGCTGGGTATCTTTGCCGCTGTTCTTCTGTGCAATATTCAACTGCCGCACCCTATCATTATTTTAAGTATACGACTACTACGCTGACGAGTTTTACACCGGACTATATATTGAAGCAGACTGCGGCAGACCGTTTGATCGGTCATGTGCTGGATATGAAATTTCCGGGCATTACTGCGACTCGGGCTTGGAAAAAGCGATGCTGGAACATTATATATTATTGCATTTTTTATATTCTTCGGGATTGGAATGCACCTGTGGCAGAGAAGAAAAATGCTTTGCATATCATATTTTCAATGCCAGAGTACAGAGAATACAGCCGGTCGCTGGATGATTATATGCAGGACGATCCAAAAATCTGGCGTCTGCTTCTTCGGTCAGGCAGCGCCGGAACGGTCATGCTTGGCTGGAAGCTGAGCACGATAATTTCAAAACTGAAAGGTCACGCGACATCATATGCGCAAGGAAAACAGCCTTAAAAATTTATTGTATGGATTGGGCAGCTTCGTGATCACGACATTGATCGGGGTCATCATCCCAAGGCTGTTTATTGTGTCCTACGGTTCGGAAGCGAACGGCCTGGTCAGTTCGCTCAAGCAGATTTTTGCTTATTTTGCCCTTCTGGAAGCCGGGGTCGGGGGCGCCACGCTGCAGGCGCTCTATGGCCCAATGGCGCGAAATGATCATGGGCAAATATCATCTATCCTGTCCGCGACGAACCACTTTTACCGGAAAACCGGAGTCTGGTATGCCGTCGGGGTCGCGCTGCTCGCGGTTGTCTATCCGGTCTGCATCAAATCGGACATACCGTATTATGTCATTGTCGGGCTCATCCTTTTTCAGGGCGAGGGCGGAGTATTAAAATACTTTGTGACGTCCAAGCTCCAGCTTTTGATGAAGGTAGACGGGAAAAGCTATATCCTGACGAATTTGGGGACATTTTTTACGATTGTCTGTAATATAGCGCGAATTGCCTTGATGTATTCCGGTTTCGGTATTCTGACTGTGCAGGCGGTGTTCTGTGTCGTTGATGTGCTGCAGGTCATCTTTATTGTGGGGTATACAAAGAGACGGTATGGCTGGCTTGACTTGATCGCACCTCCGGATTATCGCGCGATTTCTCAGCGGAACGCGGTTTTTGTCCATCAGGTTTCAGGCCTGATTTTCAACAATACGGACACGGTCATTCTGACTTTTTTCTGTGGGCTGAAGGTAGTCAGCGTCTATGCCATGTACAGCATGCTGTTCGGCATGGCGGCAAATATCATCGGTTATATTTCCAGCAGCGTCAATTTTGCAATGGGGCAGATCTTCAACTCGGACCGTGAGCGCTACACAAAGATTCAGGAAGCTTACGAGACGTACTATCTTGCGGTAAGCTTCGCGCTGTTTGCCATTGCCATGATTTTTATTCTCCCGTTCCTGCGGCTGTATACCCGCGGTGTATCCGATATAGACTATATTGACAAATGGCTCCCGATCCTTTTTGTTGCATATCAGGTCTTGAATTATGGGCGCAATACGTCGGCAAACATTATTGACTATGCCGGTCATTACAGTCAGACGAAGTGGCGATCTGTGCTGGAATCCGGCATCAATCTGACGGTTTCGCTGGCCGCGGTCCATTTTCTTGGAATTTATGGGGTCCTGATCGGCACGGTTGCCGCGCTTCTATACAGGACGAATGATATTATTTTATACGCGAATCTGAAGATCATGAAGAGAAGCGCCTGGCCTACATATCGAAGATGGCTCCGCAATCTGGCGCTGCTTGTGCTTTGCGGATGGCTGGGCTCTTTCCTTCCGGAGCTGTATAGTGGGTATGTTTCGCTGTTTGCTGCCGCCATTGTTGTGAGTGTTTTTGTTATGGCACTTTTCCTAATCGTGAATACAGCACTTGAGAAAGGCGCGCGAGCTACGGCGTTGGAATATCTGAAACCTATGCTCATGAAGCTTGTTCGCAGGTAAACATAAAGAGCGCAGGTATTGCGCGATTCACTGTTCTAATGGTAGCTGTTGTTAGCTGCGGATGTTATGATCGCCTGATTGTTTGTTGGGGTAGATTTTGATATTTACAGGATTGTTTTTTCTATGCTTCATTACATATATTGTTTGCCGTTCTGTGCCGTTTTGATATCTGCCTTTATTGCGCTTACCGTATGGGGGGATTTATCTGTACGCTGTTCCGGTTCGGTATGGAGGACTGGAAACTGTGTTCTGCTAATAGCTTCTGCTGCTGTTGTGATTTATACTACCCTCTTATCCCGCACCTCTGGCAGCTATGAAGTCATTCTCACCCCATTTGCTGCACTTACCGCCGCCCGTCGTCAGCAACCGGAACTCTACCGTGAGATGCTGATGAACGTATTTCTTTTCTTTCCACTGGGGATGACGCTGTCCAATGCCCTGCCGCGAAAATGGCACCGCTGGGGCAAAATTGCGCTCACGACGCTCGTCGGTTGTATCCTTAGCGCGGGAATTGAATACGCCCAGTACCGCTACGCCCTCGGCATGGCGGAGGTGGATGACGTGATCTGTAACACGCTGGGGACATTCATCAGTTCCACCTCGCTGCTCATCGCCCACGCCATCGAAAAATCCAGAGAAAGGGTTCGGCGCACGAATATGGCCCTGACCACCACAGAAATACAATTTCTTCATATCGCCAAAGCGGCCATCTCCGGCGGAAATCTGCCCGCCGAAAAGGTGGACTGGCCTGCCATCTTCACGCTGGCCAATCAGCAAAAGCTTCTGCCGATCCTCTTTGAGGCCGTCCGCAAGATGCCTGCCGCCGAAGAAAACGCCGCGCTGTTCGCTGCGACCAAGCAGCAGGTCATCGGGCAGGTGCTGAATCAGACGGTGCGCTCGACGGAGTTTGCTGACCTTTATCAAAAACTGCGTTCGGCAGGTCTGCACCCCATCGTAGTCAAAGGTCAGCTTTGCAGCCGCCTGTATCCGCTAAAGGATCACCGCATCAGTGCGGACGACGACCTCTACATCCCGGATGCGGAGTTTATGGCCTGCCATGAGGTGTTGCTGGCCAACGGCCTGACTACCGACACACCTGCTGACGAGTTGCCCACGGCGGACGAGGTGTCCTACACAAAAAACGGCAGCCCGCTTTACATTGAGCTGCATCGGCACTTATTCGATTCCTCCGAGGATGCCCACGACGAGTTGAACCATTTCTTCACCGACCTCAATCCCGTTGAAATCGACGGCTTTCTCGCCATGCCGCCCCATGAGCATCTGCTATACCTGATCCTGCACGCCTACAAGCACTTCGTGCGCAGCGGCATCGGCCTGTGGCAGTTCTGCGACATTGGCCTGTGGGCGCAGGAGTACCACGATGAAATCGACTGGCAGCGTTTGCACGACCAGTGCGCCAGCGTCCACGCGGCGACCTTTGCCGCGGCGGCGTTCCGCATTGCCAGAGAGTATCTTGGCATTGACTTTGACCTACCCGCGCCGTGGGACGCTTCCATCGATATGGAGCCGCTGTTGCACGACACCCTCTGCGGCGGCGTGTACGGCTCCAACGACTACACCCGGCTACACTCCTCCACCGTGACGCTGAACGCCGTCAAGGCCAGCCGCACCGGCGAGAAGAGCAGCGTACTGAGTACGGTGTTCCCCAAGCGTGAATATCTGGAGCGAAACTACCCATACCTCAAAAAGCATCCGTATCTACTGCCGGTGGCGTGGGTGCAGCGAATCGCGCACTATGCCAGTGAAAAGCAGTCCAGCACAGATAACAGCGCTTCCGGCTCCATCAAGCTGGCCAAGGAACGCATTGAGCTGATGAAGCAGTATGGAATCATGCAGTAAGGAGGTCATATGTGAACTGGTGAAGAGATTTTGAAGATTTCTCTATCTGCCCAAAGTGTACTATTATGAGCGAAGAAGAGATTTGCGGAAAACGGAATTGGAGGGTATAAAATGTCAGAATCATTCAATAGGTTCATATGTTCAGAACGGATTGGAAAGTCAACTGTGCACAGACCTACTCAAATCGATGAATTCTACAGTGATAGATCAAGAGTTTTATACTGCTCGTCTTTTAGAAGGCTCCAACAGAAAGCGCAAGTGTTTTCCCTTGAACCAAACTCAAGTGTTCGGACAAGACTAACGCACTCATTAGAAGTGTCTGATATTGGAAGAACGTTGGCAAATTCCATTGCATATGAATTGTGCAGCAGGCATCTCTTATCCCCTGACAATATCCATATAGTTGTATCGATTGTAGAAAACGCCTGCCTTCTTCATGATATTGGCAATCCGCCATTTGGACATTTTGGAGAAGCTGCAATAAAGGACTGGGCTCAAGACTATGTTAAGCGCCATAAGTGTAATCCGGCGGACATTAGCACTCTTAACTCGTTGATGGAGGATTTTCTGCAATTCGATGGCAATCCACAAGGATTTAGGACAGTCACAAGGCTTCACAGTGAACGTGATGATAAAGGTCTAAATCTAACATATTCTACACTTTTGTGTATATTGAAGTATTCACGTGCCGCAGGGGAAGAAGGAGAAAAGCCGTTGCCTATTCCTGTAAAACTCCCCTCAATAGACAGTATTGATGAATTAAATGGTTTCAATTTAGACATCTCTATTCCGTGGTCAAAGGCGGCATCAAAAGAAGCCGTAAATAATTTTATGAGCCATATCGAAGAAGTCTCTGCGGGAACTGCGGGAAGCCTCATAAGTAAAAACGGAGAAATAGGGAGAGTTCTTGCAACTGTAAAAAGAGTATCGAGAAAATATTTATATACATCTATAAAAGCAGAGAGTATAGAACTGACAGGCTTCTCTGTGATTACAGGAATACTAAAGAGATATGAGCGACTATTACAGTTGCCCGCTGAGGAGTTTAGAAAGATTGTTAATCACGAGCAAATAGATGGGCGAGACTATGAACGCAGGCTCTTTAACCGACTGGGGACAAGATATGTTAAGGCGTATCAATATGCTTTGGAAAATGTTGATATGAACAACGAACATTATAGTGTATATGAGTTGTGGTTGAGGATTCACTTAATTATCGACCATATTAGTGGAATGACGGATGAATTTGCCCTTGAGACATACCAAATGTTAGAGGGAATTCAATTGCTTAAAACATAATGAATTAAGTGAAACAGTTTTCTCCCTTGTATGCTAATGTGATTGATATACCCTGTCTCATATCTCTAAACAGCAAAGCGAGGGATGATTCTACCTGAGAATCACCCCTCGCTTTTTCTGTATCCTTCTGTATAGTGCCGACAGTTATTTTAGGGCCTAACTTGTGGGGCAACTTAGGGGGTGCCCCCTAAGTTGCCCCAGCCTTTTCGCTTCGATTGCATCGCGCCTTCTGGTTATTTCCCCCATTCCACCCCTCCCGAATCCCCACGGTCTCGCCCTTATCCTCCGTCACTATGTACAATCCAGTCCCCATCTTTTTGACAGATCCAACATAGCGAAGCAGAATCTTTCCCACCGTGCCAATGTTATCTGTGACGGGTCGCCTTCGCGGATACGCATGGTACGGCGAATCTCCTTGGGGATGACCACCCGCCCCAGGTCATCAATACGTCTGACAATGCCTGTAGCTTTCATATATCAAATTCCTCCAGTCGATGCAAATGTTGCACAGATAGTATCCGCCTGCCAAAGGCCGGCTATGCAGATATTTCCTGTTTCCTGTTTTTGGAAAGCCGCACCGCGAAAAAATGCGCATGCCGCTTGAACTCGAACTAATTCCTTGATTTGGCCCTTGATTACTTCCTCGTTTAGCTGTACAATTTTCTCGGACATAGTTTGCTGTCTCCTTTCAGAATGGTGTGTCGTGACTTCATTCTACCAGAGCCTGCAAGCTATGTCTCCTTTTTTGCTCTTTTCAATTTGCGCAACTTATTGTACCTTATCGTATCAAAGACAGCGTTTTTATAGAACCACCATGAAACACAGGTCGATCAGAAACCGCTGCATCGCGGTGCTGTTGGCGCTCCTGTACTTCAGCTGGCGGATGTGCAGGCTGTTGAGATACTGACAGCGGCCTATAGCAAAACGTCCCCGCGGTCTGATGCCGCGGGGACGTTTTGCCATCCCATTCCACAAAATTCACAAAAGCCTCTTTTCAAGATTGTCCGCTGATGGTATAATGTCTCCGTTATTTTGTACTACAGGGGGAATCACTACCATGAAAAAAACCGTTTTGCGCAAATACGCCCAGCTCATCGCCCAGACCGGCGTCAATGTGCAGCCCGGGCAGGAGGTGTTCATCGCCGCCGACCTGGACCAGCCGGAGTTCGTAAAAATGCTGGTGGAGGAGTGCTACAAGCGCCGGGCCAAGAAGGTGGTGGTGGACTGGAGCTATCAGCCCCTGCAAAAGCTCCACTACCGCTATCGCACCCTGACCACCCTGTCCAAGCTGGACAACTATGAGGAGGCCCGCTGGCAGCACTATGTGGACACCATCCCCTGCCGCATTTACCTGCTGTCGGAGGACCCCGACGGACTGAAGGGCATCAATCAGGAGAAGATGGCCAAGGCCCAGCAGCGGACCTATCCCACCATCCGCAAATACCGGGACCAGATCGAGAACAAGTATCAGTGGTGCATTGCCGCCGTACCCGGCGCGGCCTGGACCAGGAAGCTGTTCCCCGGCCTGCGTACCAGTCAGGCTATGGAGAAGCTGTGGGAGGCCATCCTGGCCACCAGCCGCGTGGATGACGACCCTGTGGCCGCCTGGGACGCCCACAACAAGGACCTGCATGACCGCTGCCAGTATCTCAACAGCCTGCACATCCGCCAGCTGAAGTACAGGAGCGCCAACGGCACGGACCTGACCGTGGGCCTCATTCCGGAGGGGCAGTTCTGCGGCGGCGGCGAGACCAGCCTCCAGGGCATCTTCTTCAACCCCAACATCCCCACCGAGGAGTGCTTCACCTCTCCCATGAAGGGTCAGGCCGAGGGCATCGTTTACTCCACCAAGCCCCTGAGCTACCAGGGCCAGCTCATCGACAACTTCTGGATCCGCTTCCACCAGGGCAAGGCCGTGGAGTGGAACGCCCAGGTCAACAACGAGCTGCTGACCAAGCTCATCACCATGGACCAGGGCAGCTGCTATCTGGGTGAGTGTGCGCTGGTGCCCTTTGATTCCCCCATCAACCAGTCCGGCCTGCTGTTCTACAACACGCTGTTCGACGAGAACGCCTGCTGCCACCTGGCTCTGGGCATGGGCTTTGCCGATACCATCCGCGACTTCCAGAGCAAGACCCTGGATGAGTGCCGCAGCCTGGGCGTCAACGACTCCATGGTCCACGAGGACTTCATGATCGGCTCGGCGGACCTGTCCATCGACGCCGTGTGTGAGGATGGCCGGACCGTGCCCCTGTTCCGGAACGGTACCTGGGCTTTCTAAAAGAAATAAGAGGCCATCATATCAAATGCCCCCGGAGCGCTGCTCCGGGGGCATTTGGGCTTATCTCACTTGTTTTAATAGCTGGGCCCGAAGGGGTCGATGGGACGGAATTCGTCGTCCTCTCCGCCGTCCTGGGGCGGCTGATAGCCGATGCCCTTGACCTTCTTGATCTCCTGGAAATAACCCACGTTGGCCTGCTCCCTGTAGGGAGCGATCCAGATGCTCAGAATGCCCAGAGTCAGCCAGCACAGGATGGACCATCCCAGGAAGGACAGGTCCAGCACAAACAGCGTACCCTTGAAGCCTGCTGTCTGGGCCTTGCTCATGTTGATGGCCTCCAGAATGCCGATCTCCGGATTCTCGCACAGATTATAAATGGCGAACCGGTACCGGTACTGGGCGATGATGCCGGGGATGAGGAACAGAAGGGACCAGAGATAGACAAAGATCCCCATGACGATGTTCAGCAGGATCAGCTTCCCCAGGAAGGCGAACCCGTCCAGCAGACAGCCGTAGGGCATTTCCTTTCCCTGCCGCACGCCCAGATGATAAATGGACCATCCGGCATTGATGATGACCTGAGCCAGCCAGTTCACTGCCGCCACAAAGGCCATCAGCAGCACGGGGAACTCCGGGAAGGCGGGCAGCATGGCCGCCGCCTGCTGGCCATAGAGCTCCGCGACCTGGTCCACGGTTCTGGACGCGCCCACATAGGAGTCCAGCGCCTCCAGCAGGCCGGTGACCGCCAGAACGATCAGCGTCACCAGATACGCATTGACCCGCGCCCCGCGGACCACCTGCTTGGCTTCCTCTTTTATTTGAATGCGATCGGGCATGAAAGCACTTCCTTTCTCACGCCGCCTGCCGGGCGGCTATATCTGTTTTCCCGCGCATAGTATACCACAACGGCCCCGTGAACACAAGACCGGTTCCTTTTCAGGAAATCTCAGGCAGTTTTGGATAAATATTCCGCTCAAATCCTCCGCAAATGCTAAGAATAAGACAAAAAGCCGCAAATTCCACAGAAAACCGGAATACAGGGGGTGGACAAGAGGACAAATCTGGTGTAGAATTTAGAGCAGTATGTGGTGGCATAGGGCCACCCAGTAGTAAGATGAGGTGAAGACAATGGCACAAGCTTTCTTTGGCGGCGTTCATCCCAATGATATGAAGGCCGCGACCAATGAAAAGGCCATCGAACAGCTGGCAGCCCCGGCTGAGGTGGTCATTCCCATGTCTATGCACATCGGTGCACCCTGCAAGCCCATCGTTGCGGTGGGCGACAAGGTGACCATCGGTCAGAAGATCGGTGAACCCGGCGGTTTCGTGTCCGCTCCCATCCATGCCAGCGTATCCGGCACGGTGAAGGCGGTGGAGCCCCGTCCCTTCTCCATGGGCGGGACCATGATGTCCGTGGTCATCGAGAACGACTTCCAGAACACCGTGTGCCCGGACATTCATCCCGTTGCCGATCCCGACAGCCTGACGCCTGAGCAGCTGGTGGAGATCGTCAAAAACGCCGGTATCGTGGGCCAGGGCGGCGCGACCTTCCCCACCCATGTGAAGATCAGCTCCGGCCTCGGCAAGGTGGACTATGTCATCATCAACGCCGCCGAGTGCGAGCCCTACATCACCGGCGACCACCGCACCATGCTGGAGCGGCCCGAGCAGGTCATCAAGGGCGCTACCCTGCTGGCCAAGTGCTTCGGCGTGGAGCATGTGTACATCGGCATCGAGGCCAACAAGCAAAACGCGGCCGACGTGCTTAACAAGACGATTGCCGAGCTGAAGGCTCCCGTGGTGGTAGAGGTCCTGCATACCCGCTATCCCCAGGGCGCTGAAAAGCAGCTGTGCCAGGCCATCTCCGGCCGCCAGGTTCCCTCCGGCAAGCTGCCTGCCGACGCCGGCTGCTGCATTTTCAACCTGAACACCACCTGCTCCATTTACAAGGCCGTTTACACCGGCATGCCCGTTGTCAGCAAGGTGGTCACCGTCTCCGGCTCCGGCGTGATCGAGCCCAAGAACCTGGAGTGCCCCATCGGCACCCCCATCACCAAGCTGTTCGACGCCTGCGGCGGCCTGAAGGAAGAGACCTATAAGCTGATCATGGGCGGCCCCATGATGGGCCTGGCCCAGTACAACCTGGACGTCACCGTGGGCAAGGGCACCGGCGCCATGCTGGCCTTCGCCGGCGACGAGGAGCAGTATGAGGAGCATCCCCAGTGCATCCGCTGCGGCAAGTGCGTGGGCGTATGTCCCATGCGCCTGGAGCCTGTGTTCATGTATAAGTATCTGATGAAGGGCGACGTGGACACCTGGCAGAACACCCTGCACGGCATGGACTGCATCGAGTGCGGCGCCTGCGCCTACACCTGCCCCGCCCGTCTGCCGCTGACCCACGCCTTCCGCATGGGCAAGCAGAAAGTCAACAACGCAAGAATGGCCGCCAAGGCCAAGGCAGAGGCCGAGAAGGCCGCCGCCGAAAAGAAGGAGGCGTAAACCATGACCGATTACAAGAATTTGAAGCTGATCGCGTCCTCCTCCCCCCATATCCGGTCCAGCGAGAGCACCCGGACCATCATGATGGACGTGATCATCGCCATGATCCCCGCCCTGGCTATGAGCGTGTTCGTATTCGGCTTCCGCGCCCTGGCGCTGACGCTGGTGTCCGTGGCCGCCTGCGTGTTCTGGGAGTGGGGCTATCGCAAGCTCCTGAAAAAGCCCCAGTCCATTGGCGACCTGTCCGCCGTGGTCACCGGTATGCTGCTGGCCTTTGTGTGCCCCCCCACGCTGCCCTATTGGATGATCATCATCGGCGCGTTCTTCGCCATTGTGGTGGTCAAGCAGCTGTACGGCGGCATCGGCTGCAACTTCCTCAACCCCGCTCTGGCGGGCCGTGCCGCTCTGCTGGCCAGCTATGCCACGGCCATGACCACCTGGGCCGTGCCCATGAGCAAGCTGTCCGCCTTCGGCTCCAACGCTGATGCCGTCACCTCCTCCACCCCCCTGGCCATGATGAAGAACGGCGACTTCGCCACCCTCACCAGCACCTATTCCGTGGTGGATATGTTCCTGGGCCGCGTCGGCGGCTCCCTGGGCGAGGTTTCCGCGCTGATGCTGCTGCTGGGCGGCGTGTACCTGGTGATCCGCAAGGTCATCTCCTGGCACATCCCCGTGGCCTACATTGCCACCGTGGCCATCCTGACCCTTATCGCCGCTCCTGCCGGCATCTCCGGCGTGGACTACATGCTGTACAACGTGTTCGGCGGCGGCCTGATGCTGGGCGCCATCTTCATGGCTACCGACTACGCCACCTCTCCCGTCACCAAGCCCGGCCAGATCATCTTCGGCATCGGCTGCGGCCTGCTGACCTGCTTCATCCGCCGCTTTGGCTCCTATCCCGAGGGCGTTTGCTATTCCATCCTGATCATGAACTGCACCACCTGGCTGCTGGATAAGTACATCCGTCCCACCATCTACGGTGCTCCCAAGAAAGAAAAGAAGGAGGCGGCTGCAAAATGAAGATCTCCGGTAAGTTTATTCTGAAGGTCGCCGGCACCCTGACCGTTATTTCCCTGATTACGGCCTTCCTGCTGGGCCTGGTCAACGGCGTCACCAAGGACAAGATCGCCGCCATCGATGCAGAAAAGACCCGCGTGGCCATGAGCGCCGTTGTCCCCGAGGGCAGCGAGTTCACCGACGCGCTGGAGCTGACCGACGACGTGGTGGCCGCGGCTAAGGCCCAGGGCGGCACCATCACCGAGCTCTACGGTGTCACCAACGGCGGCGCCGAGGCCGGCTATGTGGCCAAGGTCTCCGCCTCCGGCTCCCAGGGCACCATCACCATGATGGTGGGCATCGATGCCAACAAGGCCATCACCGGCATCTCTGTGGTCAGCCACTCCGAGACCTCCGGCATCGGCACCAAGGTCGTTGAGAACAAGCCCAACGCCGCCGGTACCCCCGTCCTGGATCAGTTTATCGGCATGTCCGGCGCCGGCTCTCTGGTGGTGGGCAGCAACATCACCGCCGTCTCCGGTGCCACCGTTTCCACCAAGGGCATCACCATGGGCGCCAACGCCGCCCTGGCTGCCGTGGAAGCTCTGGGCTAAGAAAGGAGGAGCTGCAATATGAACTTTGGCAAGCAATTCAAAGAGGGCCTGATCACCCAGAACCCCGTGCTGGTGCAGCTGCTGGGTATGTGCTCCACCATGGCCATCACCACGTCGTTCTTCAACGGCCTGGGCATGGGCGTGTCCGTGCTGATCATCCTGACCCTTTCCAACATTTTCATCGCGCTGCTGCGCAAGATCATCCCCAATGAGGTCCGTATCGCCTGCTTCATCGTGGTCATCGCCGGCTTCGTTACCTGCGTGGACCTGCTGCTCAAGGCGTTCGTTCCCGCCCTGTCCAACTCCCTGGGCGTGTTCATCCCCCTGATCGTGGTGAACTGCATCATCCTGGGCCGTGCCGAGGCCTTTGCCTCCAAGAACACGGTGGGCGCTTCCACGGTGGACGGCATCTGCCAGGGCATCGGCTATACCATCGTCCTGATCATCATGTGCGTGTTCCGCGAGCTGCTGGGCTCCGGCAAGTTCGGCGGCGGCCTGTTGGGCGGCGGCGGACTGGGCAGCGCCCCCGGCATCACCATCTTCCCCGAGGAGTTCGGCATCAAGCTGCTGACTCTGCCTGTCGGCGGCTTCCTGACCCTGGGCGCCCTGATCGCCCTGATGCAGTGGGCCCTGGCCAAGAGCGAAAAGAAAAAGGAGGCCAAGTAAGCTATGTCTATTACGACTCTGCTCGCCATTTCTCTTGGCGCTATCCTGACCAATAACTTTATCTTTGCCCAGTTCCTGGGCTGCTGCCCCTTCCTGGGCGTGTCCAAGAAGATCGACACCGCCGTGGGCATGGGCGCGGCCGTGACCTTCGTTATGGGTCTGGCCTCCGCATTCTGCTACCTGGTGAACCTGATCCTCATCCCTCTGCACCTGGAGTTCATGCAGACCGTGGCCTTCATCCTGGTCATCGCCGGTCTGGTGCAGTTCGTGGAAATGTTCCTGAAGAAGAACATCCCCACTCTGTACACCGCCCTGGGCGTGTACCTGCCCCTGATCACCACCAACTGCGCCGTGCTGGGCGTCGCCCTGCTGAACGTGCAGAATGACTACAACTTCATCGGGTCCGTGGTCTACGGCATCACCGGTGGTCTGGGCTTCCTGCTGGCCATCTTCCTGTTTGCCGCCGTCCGCGAGCAGCTGGAGGTTTCCAGCGACAGTCCCAAGTCCTTCGAGGGCTTCCCCATCGCGCTGGTCACCGCCGGCCTGATGGCTCTGGCCTTCATGGGCTTCAGCGGCCTGAAGGTCTGGTAAGGAGGAAGAATTATGGAATTTACTACTGTCATTTGGGCCGTTGTGATCCTTGGCGCTCTTGCCATCGTGTTCGGCCTGATCCTGGCGGTGGCCGCCAAGGTCTTTGAGGTAGAGGTGGATCCCCGCCTGCCCGAGATCCAGGCATGTCTGGCCGGCGCCAACTGCGGCGGCTGCGGCTATCCCGGCTGCGGCGGCTGCGCTGAGGCCATTCTGGCCGGCAAGGCCCCCGTCAACGCCTGTGCTCCCGCCGGCGCCGAGGGCGCTGCCAAGATCGCTGCCATCATGGGCATGGCGGCTCCCTCCGGCGAGAAGATGGTGGCCCACGTTCTGTGCAACGGCGGCGTCAATGCGGTGAAGAACTTCGAGTATCGCGGCGTCAACGACTGCCTGGCCGCCACCAAGGTCCTGGCCGGTGACGCGCTGGCCTGCAAGTACGGCTGCCTGGGCTTCGGCTCCTGTGTGGCCGCCTGTAAGTTCGACGCCATCCATGTGGGCGAAAACGGCGCTGCCGTGGTGGACAAGGAAAAGTGCACCAACTGCGGCGCCTGCCGCGAGGCCTGCCCCCGGAAGCTGATCGTGGAGGTCCCCTATTCCAAGAAGGTGTTCGTCAACTGCTCCAACAAGGACAAGGGCCCCGCCGTTACCAAGGTCTGCGCCAACTCCTGCATCGGCTGCGGTCTGTGCCAGCGCACCTGTAAGTTCGACGCCATCCATGTGGTCAACAACGTGGCCGTCATCGACTATACCAAGTGCAAGGGCTGCACCATGTGCGCCAAGGCCTGCCCCCGCAACGCCATTGAGCCTATCCCCACCCCCGAGGAGAAGGAGAAGTTCAAGGCCGCTCAGAAGGCTGCCGCCGAGAAGAAGGCCGCTGCCGCCAAGGCTGCTGCCGAAAAGGACGCCGCCCAGAAGGCTGAGTAAGCCAAGCGAAAAGCTGATAAAAACGCCGTCCGCCATCGTATGGGTGCTCATAAGACAGCAATTCTAAGAATTACGAAATGAGCATCTGTCAGGCGGGATTGGCAGCGAAATAACGGGTATCTGGTGAGAGCCGGATACCCGTTATTTTTTTGCCGTCACGGAAAGCAATAGATTCATTCACAGCTTTCAGGTATAACTACCTTAAATCAATCCCATCCATTCCAAGATTTTTTCAAAAAAGTTTGGAAGCATTGGAACAGTTCGGTCCTTCTCATCATTGAAGTCCAGACCCACAACGCCGATCTCAAAAAGCGGCTGACAGCATTTGCGGGGCAAAGCACCCGCAATGCTGCCGCCAGACCGACGCAGACCCGGACACGGGCTGCATGGAATTTGAAATCCGCAAGGGGCGGTCCTCCTTTCGGCTGACCGCCCCATACAGCGCAGAACGCCGCAGGGCAGCAAGCGAAGCGGCAAAGCAAAACGACGTTCATAAAAAGGTCGCTGATTTACCATGAAGAAGGCGTTGATGTAAGTCGCTTTATATGCTATGCTTATCAGTGAGAAGTCGTTGGCAAACCGTGAGTTGTGGAGGTGAAAACAAATGA
>ERZ1106951.494-NODE-494-length-39388-cov-4.810134_pt1 | contig 39388 bp, 45 predicted proteins | sample MGYA00403676_ERZ1106951 | MGnify/ENA primary metagenome ERZ1106951 (study PRJEB35170, sample SAMEA104062398) | human gut metagenome | biome: human gut; feature: human-associated habitat; material: faeces | place: Denmark | collected 2012-04-23 ...
CTGTGCGGTGTAGAGCCTCATCTACTGTAAACATCGCCTTTTACAGGCGCACAAACTCATCCGGAACAAGATAGCCGCCCTCTGCGTCTGTACCAACCTGCAAGTCGTTGTGTACATCGATCCAGTTGCGGTTTCTGACGCTGTTCCAGAAAGCCTTCTTATAGGTGTCGCTTGCTGTACCTGTCTTTTCAGTTACATTCGGAGTTGCGGGTTTTCCGAGAACAGGAGTGGAAGTTGCTTTGTTCATTTCTGCCTCAATCTCAGCCTGTCGTTCTAGACGCTGAATTTCCTTGCCAAGGTCAACAATGGTCTGTTCCATCGCATCGTATGTCTTGGAATCTTCCTCACTGAGCACGCCATTTGCGTTTCGCTTGCTGTCAAGAAAATCACGGGCAGTATCCCAAGCCTTCTTTCTCTTTTCTCTGAGTTCCTGAATTGTCATAGCCATAATAAATTCCTCCAATCAATATTTCAAAAGTGCCAGTCTTTTTTCAAGCTGGTCAATGGGTGTGCCAGTAACGGATTCTGCTGATGCAGATACTTTGGATAAGAATGCAAATAGATTCTTCGATTTGGAATAGGTCATTGCAGTAAGTGTATCTTCTTTTTCTTCTTCATCCTGTTCTTCCTCTTTAGGAACAACAGGCATTTTCTTCTCTGCAAAGAGAATCCCGTCCACAAATCCCATTTCATGAGCCTTTTTCGCATTGAGCCAGGTTTCATCGGACATCAGCTTTGCAATCTTGTTTCGGCTGAGATGGGACTTGGTTTCGTAGGCGTTAATAATGCTCTCTTTGACTTCTTCCAGAAGTTCAATTGCTTTTTCCATATCTGCTTTATTGCCTATTGCTGATGTGGAAGGGTCGTGAATCATCATTAGGGCAGTCGGTGCAATCAAGGTTTCATCGCCTGCCATTGCCACAACAGACGCAGCGGAGGCAGCAATGCCATCAATTTTTACGGTAACCTTGCCTTTGTGATTTTTCAGCATAGAATAAATCTGACTCGCTGCAAACACGTCGCCGCCCGGTGAGTTCAGCCAGACTGTCAGATTTCCGCTTACTTTTGAAAGTTCGTCACGGAAAAGGGCAGGTGTCACTTCATCGCCCCACCAGGTATCTTCCGAAATAGGTCCGTTAAACAGAAGTTCCGTTTCTGATGTATCTTCATTTTTTACAAAGTTCCAGAATTTCTTCATTCGGTTTCTTCCTCCTTTTCTTGATTTTGATTTGCAAATGCACCTGCATCAGCAAGCTTTGTAAATGAACCATTTACAAGATAGAGATTTCCGCCTTCTTCAGCAGGAATCATATTCATATCTTCAAGTTCCCGGATGTCGTTAGCTGACATCCAGCCGTTTTGTCTTGCGGTAGCATAGCCTTGCATTCTGGAAGCATAGTCGCCACGCAGTAGTCCATCTACATTGAACTTCACGAAATACTGTCCTTTTTCAAAATCGGAAAGAAGTGCTTTCTGCAAAGACTGCTCCCAGCGAACGATCCAAGGATCAAGGCTGTATTTGACAAAGTCCAATGATAAATGTTCTACATTACTGAATGTTGCATGGTCAAGGTCACCGAGCATATGAAGCGGTACACGATACATTCTTGCGATTTCCTCAATCTGAAACTTTCGGGTTTCGAGAAACTGTGCTTCATTATTCGGAATTGCAATGGGTGTGAACTTCATGCCCTCTTCGAGGACTGCGACCTTGTGGGCGTTTCTTCCGCCATAGGCTCTCTGCCACGCATCACGCACACGTTCCGGATTTTTGATTACCCCGGGGTGTTCCAAAACACCTGACGGACTTGCACCATTTCCGAAGAATGATGCTCCATATTCCTCGCAGGCAATAGAAATGCCGATTGCATTTTTGGCAAGTGCAATCGGCGAATATCCAACCAGACCATCGAAACCTAAACCTGGAATATGCAAAACTTCATCGGCGTAAAGAATGATGTCCCCCTGTTCTTTCAGATTGGGATTTGCCTCATCGTAACGGCTGTAAATGTATATCAGGCGGTTTTTTTCATCACGGTCAACCTTCATTTTGTCAGGCATCAGAGGATACAGTCCCAATACATCACCTCTGCCATTTTGGATAATCTGTGCATAGGCATTGCCGTAAATCAGGAGGTGGGACATTAAGGTTTCTCGGAAAACAAAAGAAGTCATTTCAGGATTTGGCTGGTCGTGGAGCAAAAAGTAAAGCGGGTGCTGTGGCACTCGCTCTTTTCCGTTTTCGGTATATTGGTAAACGTGTAATGGCAGTTGGGCAATTGCTTCTGACAGTACACGCACACAGGCATAAACCGCAATATGCTGTAAGGCTGTTCTGTCGGTGACACGTTTACCGCTGTTGGCTCGTCCAAAGAAATATGTGTAGGACGGCGAATCATAGCTGTTCTGTGGCTTATCTCTGGACTTGAAAAGTCCTGTGAAAATACCCATGAAAATCAACTCCTTTCTTGACTTTGTGTATATGGGTGTGGTATAATGAAATATAACCAGTAGAAATAAAAACATTTAAAATATCTGTAAGAAAGTGGGCGTAAAAAATATGAATGCTAAGGAAGAATACAAAGTACGGCTTGAAATGTCAAAAATGCATGAAGAGTTTATTGAGCGAATGTCGAATTCTTACGATAATAATTATTATGTAGAATCAGTATGGTACTGCTACGCCATTTTTGAGCAAAGAATAAGTAGATTAATATCAAAATACATAGATAAATGTCCATTACCTGATCGCACTGATGATAAGTCTGCTGCTATTTCAACTAGAATTACTTGTCTAGAAAAACTGATTAAAGCTAAATATGGATCATTCGATTCATTTAATAGTAATTTGTTAATTCAGATTAAACAGTGGTGTTGCGATAGAAATGAACTTGTGCATGGATTGATTAGCCTTAAACACTACAAGCAATATGATGAAGAATTCAAAGAACTTGCCAAAAGAGGAGTTCCCTTGGTTTTTGAACTGTATGATGCTTGTACAGATTTTCGTAACAAATGGTATTTATCTGATAATCCTATCAACGAATTTCCAAATAAGAATTGCAAATGCAATAAGAGAAAATGCATCAATCCTTCTTGCATATAAACTAATGATTTACAAAATCAACATCTCCCTTGAATCATAAACCGACTCATCAGACACACATCCACAGCGAATTGCACGGTCAAGAGCCATAATCATGGCAACTGCACCATCAATCTTCTCTGTGGATTTTTCTTTGTCCGGCTTGATATTTCCGGCAGGGTCACGCCTGATGAAAATGTTATCCATCATCCACCGAAGAACAGGGTGTCCGTTGTGGGCAAGGGTCTGTTCCAGAGTCAGTTTCATCAGTTCCTTGGTAGGCGGTGACATATCTTTGTAACCCTGCCCGAACTGCACCATCGTAAAACCAAGCCCCTCCAGATTCTGTGACATCTGCACCGCACCCCAACGGTCGAAAGCAATCTCTTTGATGTGAAATTTCTGCCCCAGTTCATCGATGAAGTTTTCGATAAAACCATAGTGAACCACATTTCCTTCAGTAGTTTTCAGATAGCCTTGTCGTTCCCATATATCATATGGAACGTGGTCACGTCTTACTCTAAGTGGCAGTGTTTCTTCCGGCAACCAGAAGTAAGGCAAAACATAATAATGTTCATCATCTTCAGTAGGTGGAAAGACAAGTACAAAAGCTGTAATATCTGTTGTACTGGAAAGGTCAAGTCCACCATAGCAGATACGCCCAGCAAGCATCTCTTCATCAAAAGCAACCTTGCATTTGTCCCACTTTTCCATTGGCATCCAACGAACAGCCTGTTTTACCCATTGGTTCAAACGCAGTTGCCTAAACGCATTTTCTTCACCAGGAGTTTCCTTTGCAGAATTACACGCAGCCACCACCTTATCCATGCCGATGGTCTTATCCAGACTTGGATTTGCCTTTTTCCAAACCTTCGGGTCAGTCCAATCTTCCGATTCATCTGCACCATAAATAACCGGATAGAAAGTCGGATCATGCTTTCTGCCTTCCAGAATGTCCTTTGCTTTTTGATGTACTTCATAGCAGATTGAATTTGTATCAGTTCCGGCAGTTGTGATAAGAAAATACAAAGGCTGCATTCTGGCATCGCCGGAACCTTTGGTCATAACATCAAACAGCTTTCGGTTCGGCTGCGTATGAAGCTCATCAAACACAACCCCGTGGATGTTGAAACCGTGCTTGGAATAGGCTTCTGCCGAAAGCACCTGATAGAAACTATTGGTCGGGATGTACACAATACGCTTTTGTGCAGTAAGTATCCGGACTCTTTTCATCAAAGCCGGACACATACGAACCATATCTGCGGCAACGTCAAAAACAATCGAGGCTTGCTGTCGGTCTGCGGCACAACCATAGACCTCCGCTCGCTGTTCTCCGTCACCACAAGTTAATAGCAGAGCGACGGCAGCTGCAAGCTCACTCTTGCCATTTTTTTCGGAATTTCAATATATGCTGTATTAAACTGACGATAGCCATTCGGTTTCAGAATCCCGAACAGATCACGGATAACCTGTTCCTGCCAGTCCAGCAGTTCAAATTTCTTTCCAGCCCATGTGCCTTTGGTGTGGCTAAGGCACTCGATAAAGGAAACGGCATAGTCTGCCGCCTTTTTGTTATACTTGGAATCCTCCGCCATAAAGCGTGTCGGTTTAAATCTTGCCATTGCATCACCTCCCTCAACAAAAAAGACCTGCCAAAAAGCAAGTCTGCATCATTTATTTTAACGCCCTCATGGGGCAGTTTTGTAATCGAGATTCCATTCCCATTGTAACCATGTTACCATACAAATTCAAGTTTATCAAGTCATAACGAAAAAATATACTGCACAAACATTGCAGGACTATTTTGTGTACTATATTTCTTCGGTACGAGCCACACAGCCTTGTTTCCAAGGCTGTGGTTTGTGGGTTTGAAAGGGAAATTTATCTTCCCGTCATGCACTCCCATTCAAATTCGCAGGCATTTTCGTATTCCTCATCAAAAAGGGCATCGTCGTCGATGTAGTCCTCCTTGAAGTCGATTCTGTCAATGCCCTCAAAAATCGTTTCATTTTCTTCTGCATCTGCCTTTGCAAGGTCTTCTGCATTTTTCTCAACCCATTCTGTGAACTCTTTATCGTCCATTCTGTCCTCGTTTTCGATTTCAAGGTCGTATTCGTAATCCGCATCGAACCAGGTGATGACCGCCATTGTGATTTCGGTTCTTTCGTTCCAATCCGTTCTGTTTGCCATTGCTCTTGCCTTTGCGATTCCGTATGATACCATTGTGCTTTCCTCCGTATTTCGTGGTTTTTTGGTTGTTTTCCTTTCGGTGATTACATATTACCGCATAGCGTGTATAATTGCAAGCGGCTAAACTGCCAGAATATACAGCCTGAAAACCGCCCCTGTATTGTGTAGATTATGACAGCAAAAAAGCAACCGCCACGTTGCGATTTGTGGCGTTGCTTTTCAAATTGGAATGGTATTCGGAATCGTTTTTTCCTGCCGTTACAGGCGAACGTGCGGGCTGTCAGTCCCCGATTATGATCGGCATCAGACCGTTTGGCTTAGGAATAAAAAGTTCAATGTTCCAAAATCGCTGTCTGTACTTTTCCATAAGTTCAGGAGAAAGATCTGTGAAATCTTCTGCTCCAAGACCTGCGATGAAAAATGTGCCTTTGATGATGTCACCTGTTTCAGGAAGCATTCTGTTCCACTCCGTATCGGATTTCAGCTTTGATTCATCATCGCAAACAAGGGCAATTTCATCTTCAAAGGGATAGATCGCCTGAATGTATCCACCCACTGTTTTCTGCATGGATTCCAGACTGCCGTCGATTTCAGCTTCTCTTGGACATTTTCTCGGTTCAACGATAAGTACTTTCATTTGGGTTTCCTTTCTGAGCCGTCTGCGGGGCAGTTTGTTCTGCCCCTTGGCTCTTTGGTTTTTAGTTCAGTCTGATGCGAATTGCAGGGTATTCCTTTGCATTGCCCCAGATGTCCGGTCTGATTATCGTGCAAAGTCCATCAATGCTGCATCCCTGTGCGTCAAGTTTATGCAGATTTTCAAGAAGTGCTGTGCTTGTTTCTGTAACCGCTATGGTTTCAACTCCCGCTTCTCTCATCGTCTTAACAAAGTCGCTCATGTCTGTTGTCCAAGGGAGCTCATTGCATTCAAATTCGCTGCTGTTGTGGTTGAGGTTGAATTCGTAAGTCCAGTAGGCTTCAAGCGTTCCCCGGCTCAGCTTGGTTGCATCGTTTTCAGAATTTATTCTGAGGTTTTCAAAGTAGTTTTTAATCTGTTCGTTCATGGTGTTTTCCTCCAAATTTCGTGATTTCGGTCGGTTTCACGTTCTGTTGTGTTGTATATTACCGCATCTCAGGCTGATAGTCAACGGTATCTGCGATAATAAATGTAACAAACATCATGCCGAAATTGGAGCCCTGATTGTGTAGAATATGACAGCAGCACAAAGCCGCCATGTCGGCTTGTGTGGCGGTTCATTGCAATAGGGATATAATTTTTGTACGGAGGAATCCCTGAATTGCCACACAGCCAAACGTGGCGGCTTGTGTTTGATTATTCTGCTGTGTTACGATGAATAATGCTGATGATTTTTTCCTGTTCTTCCAGGGAGATTCCCAAGGCTTCAAGAGCCTCATGGATTCCGCAGTCGGGGCAAATCAGCGTTTCATTATCAGTTCTGGAAAATGCAGGAACTTCAGTATAAACACATCCGCATTTCGGGCAGGTTCTTTCAGTCGGGGTTTCATTTTTCATTGTTGGCAACTCCTTTCAGACTTTTTTCATAGGCTTCATCAAGGTACTTGAAATCAAATCCGAAAATGGTGTATCCGAATTTGCAGGTGCTGACATATGCAGAAGTTGGAATTCCAAGCCTGCGTTCCTCGTGCATGATATACACAAAAGCATCCACCGTTTTTCCGGTTTCGGAAAGCCTGATTTTCATGTTTTTCTTGTAGTAAAAATTAGGACAGCCTTCGTAAATATCAAGACTGCGTTCATCGGATTTTGTCACTTCCCAGACTGCAACCGGAACAAGCGAACCTTTCTTCTTTTCAATGGTGAGGTAAGAGCCTGTTTTGCTGCCTTTGTAGAGAAGTTCATAATCCCTGATAACCGCCGTTCCAACGATTTTTGCTGTTGGGCATCTGTACTTCATCTGACGGACATTGAGGTTTGAACCGTAAGCGATGTAATATCTTTTCATTTCAAATCTCCTTTTTGTAAATTCCGCTTTGCGGTAGTCACATATTAACTCTTTCGGAGGAGAAATGCAACCCGCTAAATCTACAAAATATCTGTGCCTTTTCCTGTTTGGTATTTGTTCAGATTATACTTTGCAAAATCAGGGGCTGTGCGGGCTTGTGTGGGCTTTTCTTGAGGTTGGGAAAACTTCCCCACAAAAGCAACGTGGGCTGCTGTGTTGCCACCCGTTGCCTTTGAGGGGCAAGCCCTTTCAGGCTCTGCCGTATCTGAAAGCTGCATCTCCGTCAAGGTTCTTGGTAAGAAAACTTCTCGCTGTGGAGAACTCTTCACCAACCAGCCCCAATCGAATCAGCCATGTTCGCATTGCGAATTTTGGATTTTCTGTTTGCTGTGGCTTTGGGCTTGCTGTTTTCAGTTCCTTTGCCATTTCAGAAAGTGCAAGGCAAAGCTGAATGTAGCATTTCAATTGTCCTGCGTGAAGTCCGTTTTTCTTTTCTGCTGTAGGCTTGTCAAACTGGAAAAGTCGAAATTCGATTGTGCTTTTGGTAAAGGTTGCGTGATAATTCAGCATATGGTATCGGCTGTCGTTGTAGTGTTGATTTCTGCCGTAATTCGCACCGTTTGCTGTGTACCAGATGTCCGCAAACTGTGCCATTGTGGTGGGTCTCTTTTTGTTCAGTTCTTCAATGAATCTTGGGTTTACCGTTCTGCAATATCTGTTCATTCTGCCCTGGTCGATTTTCAGGGCATCTGCAATCAGCCGTTCGTGGCTTGCCATGATGTTTGCAAGGTTTCTCAGGCTCTGCGGTGTGTGTCCGTTCGCTCCAATGTGAACATGAACCCCAGCCCCTATTCCTGCGTGGCTTACTGCTCCAGTCTTGCGAAGCTTTCTGACCAGTTCCTGCAAGGTTTCAATGTCGCTGTAGTGAAGAATCGGTGTGACCAGTTCACACTTTTCGGCATCACATCCTGCAATGCTGACGTCTTTCTGGAATTTCCATTCTCTGCCCTGTGCATCCCAAGATGACCAGGTGCTGTATCCGTTTCGGCTTGCTGTGAATTCGTATCTGCCCGTTCCGAAAAAGTCTGCGGCAAGTTTTGCAGCTCGTTCTCTGGTGATGTGGTTCATTTCGATTTCCACGCCAATGGTCTGGTTTTTCAGGTTTTCGATCTGTTTTTCTGTTTTAGCATTCATGATGTTTTCCTCCGTAATTTCGGGCTTTCCGCCCTTTCGTTGTATCACATATTACCGCATTACGGAGTATATAGCAACCCGCTAAATCAACAGAAAAACAGACTGTATATCCGCCAAAAGATTGTGTAATATACAGTCTTGATTAACTTGAATTTCTATGGTAACATATAGTACGATGGAATAGGTTCTGTCTTAATTTTCAGCTGCCACAACCTTGAAAGAATCTACTTCGGGAATGATTGCAAGAGAAGAGCCGTTCTGCCATTTCATGTGTATGGAACCCAGATCATCAATGTGAGTAACCTCACCGATTGTTCCGGAAAGAATGGGATATTTTTCATCACGCATAGAAATCAGCTGTATCTTCGTTCCAACAGGATACTGTTTTCGGAGTTGTGCCAGATAGCTTTTATTCGGAAACTTCATTTGAATTACCCACCTTTCTGAATGCTGAACTGCCTGAAAGATTTCTGAGCAGTACTTTTCTCACCGCCTTATATTCTGTACCAATCATACCCAATCGAAGAAGATAACAACGCATTGTGTATTTTGGATTGTCAGTAGTTTCAGGCTTGTTGTTGATACGTTTTTGATTTTTTGCAAATTCGCAGAGCATGGAAATGAAAGTACAGTAGGCATTTGAATCACCATCATTTTCAACGGTGAACCAAGGAAAGCAAATCCTATCTTCTTCAGCGACGATTTCAAGGTTGTCAGTTTTGAATGCTGCCTTGAAAAGATCACCCTTGTTTTCTACAATTTTTCTGAGTCTGTCAAGCGTTGATTCATCAATCAGTTCCAAAGGCATCTCTACTGTCAGACCGTTTTCTTCTTCATCAAGCGGAACATCATACCCTCTGCTTGCAAGTTCACTAATCAGCATCTCAACTTCTTTTCCGTCAGCTGAATCGCTGATTTCAAGATTGCCTTCTTTGGTGACAGTGTAAAAGTCACCGATTTTGTATGCACAGGTCGGCATGAACTGATATTCAGCAGGGATTCCAATGATCTCGCTGACAGCATTCACCAGTTCCTTTCGTTTTTCTCCTGTAAGCTGAAATTCAATTATCATATGTTTGACCTCCTTTTTGGTAGTACACATGATAACTCTGAATGGCACAGATAGCAAGTGTGGGATATGTAGAATTATTTTCCCTCGTTTTGTGCATAATAGGCGATTCCTGACAGAACGAACAAAGCATTGCTTGAAGCGATGCCATTTCCCCACATTTTATAAGTGGCACTATCGGAGTACGGATTTTTCAGCCATTTTTCAATCTGCTTGCGGGATTTCGGTTTGCAGGTCTTACCAACAGCTTTGTTGTATGTTTCAAAAACATTCTGCCACCATATAATCTGTTCTTTGGTCGGATTTTCCGTACCAAGTCCATCACACCACCAAGTCGGCATACCTTGCAGTAACGCACATTCCTGCGGTGTCAGTCGTCTTACGATGTATTCAATTTCAGGGGTGCTGTCATTGACAACAGGCGGATCTTTGTAATCTGATGCTACAAGTGTGTTTGCTTTTTCCTTTTCGGCAACGGTATGATGAGAATTTTTGCTTGTGGAGTATTTCGGATGAGCAATTCCGCCTGCACCTGATGCAACAAGTGTCGGGGATTTTTCTTCTTCCACCTGAAAACTGAATCGTGCGTTGTATCCCTGATTCATGGCAGGTCTGCCGATGCCATACGATACAGCATGATTTTCCGTACAATTCAGCGTATACATGGTTTCCGATTCCTTGTATCCGTCACCATGATGTGATGGGCGAGAGCCATTGCCCTCTAAAACTACAATTCCGCCTTGATTTTTGCAAGGAGACTGATTGCTTGTATCAATGGTTCTGGAAGTTTCAGCTTCATAAAATCCACTGTTAGGATTATTGGACAACATGGAATTGCTGTATTTTCCGCAGATGCCATAAGTTTTATGAAAATTTTCCACTACAAAAGGCTGATTATTTCCGCCTGTTCCATAAGTTGCAGAAACTGTCTGAGCAACATTAAGAGGTCCTGTGTATCTGGTATCTTGAGAATGATTCTCGAACATCAGACCTGAGCCTGTTTTTTCAAAGCAAGTTCCAAAACTTCGGGAAGTTTCTTGCCACGCTCTGAAGCTCTCCGCAGAATACCCAGACACGCCTTCTGACTCAAATAATATTTTTGAGGCACATCCGCCATCAAAATCTGCGACAAGGTAGATTCTCGCTCTTCGTTGGGGAAGATACCAGTATTGAGCATCGAACGTCCTGTAGGCGACAGAGAAATTTTTACCCACGATTTCTCCTGCCTTTGTCCATTTTTCAGGTTTAGGGACAGATAAATCTGCGTCTTTAATCTTGCAGAATTCTTCGAGAACACATCGAAAGTCTTCTCCGCCATTTGAGGAGAATGCTCCCGTGACATTTTCCCACACTGCGAATCTCGGATATTTTCCATTGGTTGCACCTCTCATTTCTTTGATAATTCTGATCGCTTGAAAGAAAAGTCCTGAACGCTCTGCATTCAAGCCCTGACGTTTTCCTGCAACTGAAAGATCGGTGCAGGGTGAGCCAAAGGTGACAATATCCACAGGCTCAATTTCTGCACCGTTGATGTTGTTGATGTCACCAAGGTGCTTTACAAAAGGCAGTCGCTTTTCGGTTACAGCGATAGGGAAAGGCTCAATTTCTGATTTCCAGACAGGCACAATACCTGCAAGCATAGCCATCATTGGAAATGTTCCTGAACCATCGAAAAGACTGCCAAGGGTGAGTGGATAATTACGCATCAGGCACACTCACATCCTTATACTCGATTCTTTCACCATCACGAATCAAATACACATCATCAGATTTTCCGTCATGGAGTTTTATGTATCTTTCCACCGCAACATCAACAAATTTTGGTTCAAACTCTATGCCGTAACAAATTCTGTCAAGCTGGTCGCAGGCAACAAGCGTAGACGCTGAACCTAAAAAGCAATCAAGCACTAAAGCATTGGTCTGCGTTGATAAACCGATAAGATAGGCGATAAGCGGAACAGGTTTGCTTGATGGATGTCCGCAGCCGTCCTCCTTGCTGTTTTTGATACGGTCAAATTCAAATACCGTCACTTGTTTCTGATCCCCGTACCAATTATGTTTCCCATCCTTTTTCCAGCCAAAAATGATAGGCTCGTGGATATATTTCCAGTCTGTTCTTGTAAGAACAAGGCGATCTTTCTTCCACACAAGACCTGCACCAACTTTGAAGCCTGCATCTTCAAAAGCATCATGAAAAATTCTCGCTTTTGAAGTGGCATAGAATTCATAGAAACTTGCATCTCTCTGCATATATTCGTGCAGATTTTTGAATACTTTCATGAGGAATTCGTATGCTTCCTTATCGTTGAGATTGTCATTCCTGATTTTTCCTGATGTGCTGTTCAGGTTGACAAAATATGGTGCATCTGTACAGACAAGATTTACTCTTGTATCTTCAAGCAAGGCATTGAACGTTTCAGGCAAAGTAGAATCACCGCAGATAACTGTGTGTTTTCCAAGATGCCAGATGTCACCTGTTTTGGATTTGCAGGGCTTTTCAAGTTCTGCGTCTACATCGAAATCGTCCTGTTTTGCCTCGTCGCTGTCAATTGCAAATAAATCTGCGATTTCTTTTTCATCAAAGCCTGTAAGTCCAAGGTCAAATCCAAGATTCTGTAACTCTTCCATCTCAACGGCAAGAAGCTCATCGTCCCAGCCAGCGTCCAATGCCATACGATTGTCGCTGAGTATGTAGGCTTTCTTCTGAGCCTCTGTGAAATGGTCGACATATACACAAGGAACTTCTGTAATTCCTTCTTCTTTTGCTGCCATAATGCGTCCGTGACCTGCGAGGACATTGTAATCCTTATCGATGATAACAGGATTGACAAATCCAAACTCATGCAAAGAGGAGCGAAGTTTCAGAATCTGTTCCTTATTGTGCGTTCTGGCGTTATTGGCATAGGGTACTAACTTGTTGATGTCAACAAGCTGAAATTCTGTAGTTATGGTCATCTGTAATTCCTCCTCTGCTGAATTCTGAGCATACCTTTTCGGGCGGCATCAATGTTGCCTTTGACAGCCTGTCCTTTTATCGTTCGGTATTGCTGTTTGGTAAGATAGGGTTTGTTATTTTTCAGTTCTCTCCAAAAACTATTATCTGCTTTCATAAAAACTCACTTTCTGCTTCTCAGCAATTTTTCCATCATATCTTCCTGCGGATTGCCCTGAAATTCTACAGAGCAGTTTTCACGGACTATCTGAAAAATCTGATTCCAGATTTGGTTTGCCTGTTTCATGTAGTTCTGTGACATTGCAACATACGGAGAAGCAATTGCCGCACCAGTTGTAGGATGCTTGGAAATATATCCATACTTGGTGACGATCTGCTCGCAGTGTATCCAACGGGAAATGCTCATGGCATACTGTTCCACAAGCTGACGGCTGACGATTTTCTCGCAAGAACGTTCTTTCAGCCATTGATAAGTTTCTGTATACACATCATCTGCAAGGAGTTTTGTGCCGTCACGCTGTAATTCTTTCATGAAATCTCTGACAGGCGGTGTTTCAGCGGATTCTATATCCGCAGGCTGCATCATAACTTCAGCCGATTTTCCCTCAGCAATTTTCTCCGTGAGTGCCTTTCTTGGTCTGCCTGCACCCGGTCTTGCACCGCCTCGGTTTGTACCGTCTTTCGCCATGATGTCACCGCCTTTCATAAATCAAAGAAATTCAAACAAAAATGTTAAATCGGGCATGAAAAATGCCGACTGCAAAAGTCGGCAAAGTTAGATGTTATCAGTGTTTTTTCGTATTTATACCTCTGAGGGGGTCAATAGGGTGTTTGAATACCCGTTTTTGTGCGTGAGAGGGGCCACCGGTCTTTAGAATGTTCACATTTAGAGGTTTTTAATCCCCAGGGGGTCTTTTCTCCTAAAAGTATAGCGATTGTAGGAAAAAAATAGATTTAATAGGAGTAAACAGGATTCTTATCCTCTTTCCACGTTTTTTTATCGTGACACGGCTTGCACAATGCCTGCCAGTTCGATTCACTCCACATAAGCGTTTCATCACCACGATGTGGTTGTATGTGATCCACCACCGTTGCGGGAACGTACAGTCCTTCAGCCATGCAGCGTACACACATGGGGTGCTTGCGGAGGTAAGCTTTGCTCAGCCTTTGCCACTTGCTGCCGTAGCCACGCCTGGCGGCAGACGGTCGGTCAGGCTGTTTGTGCTTTTCGCAGTATCTTTGTCCTGCATCAATAAGCTGTGGACAGCCAAGATAACCACAAGGGTGTTTACTCTTCTTCGGCATTTTCTACCTCCATCAGGGTATAAAAATAGCCACAGCAGATTTCTCTGCCATGGCATCTATATATTATTTTCTATGATATAGTTTATCACATTTTAGTGTGTCACGCAAGGGTTTTCAGACAAGTTGGCACAAATGACACACTTTTTTATTTTTCTCAAGGTTTGCTATCGCTTTATCACGAATACGATACACGGTACGGCGGGAACAATAAAGCTGTGCCATGATTTCATTTGCTTTGATATGGCTGAAATACATTCCCTCAATTACAACACGTTCCTCATTTGGAAGTGCCTTTACAGCATCTTTAATCGCTGCTTTCATATCCACAAAACGGTCAATCTCTGCATTGCGCTCTGTCTGAAGGTCAACAATTTCTGCCATTACGATTCCGATCTTGTCCTTATCAGGAGAAGATGACCTTGGTGCATCACCACCAATATGTGCCGCTGTATCTGTCAATCTTGTACGAAGCATCTCTTCCTGACGGATTTTTGATTCAATGGATAAATCCAAAGCACGGATACTTTCAAGATACTCTCTTACATTCATGCCACTTCCTCCTTATCATCTGCATAAGTACTTTCCCGTCACAATCCAAAAGGATATCAAACCAGCCGGAACAGAAGAACTTTTCCAGACTGACTCTTCCGTATTTGTCCTGATTCATCAATGCGGCTCGATAATCCAGAACCGCACGTTCTACGATTGCTGCCGCTAATTCTTTGTAGCTGTCATTCATTGCTCCTCCAATTCCGCCCTGACTGCTGACATCAGGGCTGTTTGCGTTTCGTCCTTTGATTTTAATGCTTTCAGAATTTTTTCATCTACTGTGCCTTTGGTGACGATATGCTGTATCACTACCGTTTCGGACTGTTGTCCCTGTCGCCAAAGTCTTGCATTGGTCTGTTGATAAAGTTCCAAACTCCAGGTCAGTCCAAACCACACTAAGAAGTTTCCTCCTGCCTGTAAGTTCAAACCGTGTCCGGCAGATGCAGGGTGAATTAATGCCACCTGCAGCTTTCCGCTGTTCCAGTTTTTGATGCTTTGTGCCGACTTGATTTCCTGATAGACAATTCCAAGTTTCCCAAGCCTTTCTGTAATTCTTGTTCTGTCATGCTTGAACCAGTAAGCCACCAGAACAGGTTTACCATTTGCAGATTCGATCATATCCTCCAGTGCATCAAGCTTTCTGCTGTGTATTGGAATGATGTTGTTCTCATCATCGTAAATTGCACCGTTTGACATCTGACACAGCTTATTGCTTAAAGCCGCTGCATTTGCTGCTGTGATTTCAGTATCCTGAACCTCCAGAATCAATTCATCTTTCAGTTCCTTGTATTTTTCTTTTTCGGCATCCGACATCTTCACGATGGATTCCGTAGAAACCAGTTCCGGCATTTTGAGGTGGTCAACCGTCTTCATGGAAACGGTAATATCAGAAATCTTATCGTATATTCTTTCTTCCGCATCTGGAAGAGGCTTGTAGGAATACACAACATAGCCGTTCTGCTTATCTGGTTTGAAGTATTCGTTTCTGTACTGTCCAATGAATCTTCCCAATCTTTCGCCCATATCCAGCAATTTGAACTCCGCAAATAAATCCATGAGTCCATTGCTTGCAGGAGTTCCTGTCAAGCCTACGATTCTTTTTACCTTTGGTCTGATTTTCATCAATGCCTTGAATCGTTTGCTTTGATGATTTTTGAAACTGGAAAGCTCATCAATGACAAGCATATCGTAATCAAACTTTGTATTGCTGACAAGCCAGTCCACATTTTCACGATTGATGATGTAGATGTCAGCATTTGCCTTTAAAGCTGCAATGCGTTCTTCTGCTGCTCCGACTGCAACACTGTATCTCAGGTGCTTCAGATGATCCCATTTTTGCACTTCTGCCGACCATGTATCTCTTGCTACTCTCAGCGGTGCGATAATCAGAACTTTTCTGACTTCAAACAGGTCATATATCAGATTGTTGATAGCTGTAAGGGTTGTTATGGTTTTGTCAACCTAAGCCCATGTCAAGGAAAAGAGCTGCTGTCTTATGTTCTTCAATGAACTTGACTGCATATTCCTGATAATCATGAAGCTTCATTGCTCATCACCTCTTTTATAATTTTGTCAATGTCCTCTAAGGCATCAAGGACGTAAACCTGAAAGCCTAACCGCCTCAGAAGTTTATGCCTTGAAAGCTGTAGAGGTCTGGGTTTCTCTCCGGGTGCTTTCACTTCCACAAAAGCGATTCTGCCGCCGGGCATCAATACGATGCGATCTGGAACGCCTGCCGTTCCGGGAGACGTGAATTTCCAGCACACACCGCCATTCTGTTTAACAGCTTTTGTGAGTTTTTCTTCAATTATTTTTTCTCTCATAAATTCTCCCTATTTTTCGGAATTGTGCCGGTCGGTGACGGTCATTTACAAACCTTATATATAGAGATAATTTTTACTTTTTTTCTCGCCTGCGTAAAGTCTGTATATGAGTGTCACCGACTGGCACTTTCCCTATATTACGTTGTTTTTCAGCTCTTTGAGTGACGGTCAATCCAGAAAATCAGGCATCATAAGTTGAAGTCCAATGATGTATTTACCAGTATTTAGCCTCTTACGTTTATATCCGGCCTGTTCCAATGCAGCATAAAAGTCCGATGTACTGCGTGCGTATTCTCCGTTTTCACTGCAATACTCTCTGTATCTGTTGTAGAGGTCTCCGGACTTCTCCTGGTATGACTTATCCACCTCACAACACTCATTGATGAAGTTGCCAAGCCAGTCATTGCCCTCACGATATGCACCAATAGCATCCAGTACACACGGGGGTCTGGTAACCTGATAGTTTGCTGCAATGACCTTTCTTGCACCTTCGATCAGCCAGGAAAGCACCGCACCGCCTGCCTGATCGACCAAGTGCTGCGTATAGTTCTTAATGTCCTTAGAACCCTGAATTTTTGCATGAAACGGAATGACGATCAATCTTCTCCACGTTCCGTCATCTGATGCACCGACCTTTGGAAGATGGTTGGTATACAGCACAAGTGTATGACTGGGTTCAAAGTTGAATGGTGCTTTGAATTTCTTTTCGGCAAAGATCGGGTCTGTGGAACAAAGCTGTTTTACCACACTGGTATTCAGCCGCATTCCTTCCTGCAATTCTGCCGCAATGATCATTCTTTTTCCTTTCAGTTCTGCCATTTCAGGCTTGACATTACGCTTGCAATTGACGGTCAGTGCATCCGCTGAAATGTTACCGCTGTAACTGCCTAAAACCTTGTAAATGACATTCCAGAACGTTGATTTTCCGTTTCGTCCGTCACCATATGCAATGATCATCGCTTCCATATACACCTTGCCCACAATGCAAAGCCCGCAGATCATCTGCACATAGTCAATAAGGCTTTGGTCACCGCAGAAGAACAGCTGTAAGGCATCGTTCCAGAGATCTTCACCCTCATCGCTTGGTACTATTGATGTAACTTTGGTTAAGAGATCGGCAGGGTCAGTCGGTTTCCAGCCGTTCAAGCCTTCCGGCAGATAATACGTTCCACCGGGTGTATTCAGGAGCATCGGGTCGCTATCGAGGGCTTCGGGAGTATGAAGAACAAGCGGTTTTGCGGCATTCAGAGCATTTATCATATTGCGGATATGACGGTATTTCATCACAAATGCCTTAAATGCGACATAATACTGATATTCCTTATAGGCATCTGCCTGTTTTCCCACAAGACCATCTCGGAACTTTTTCCCGCCGTTGGTCGCAAGATCTCTTGGAACACCAAGGCTCTCCAGTTTCAAAAGAGATGCTTCCACCAGCTTTTCTGCCTCTGTCAGCTGAATATCGGTATGTTCGATCATGGCAAGGGTGACTGCGTGTTCTGATTCCTCCCAGTAGGTTCCGTTGTATCGTAAATAATCTGTTGCAATGGTAAATGCAACCTCATCAGAAAAGCTGTCAACAAAGGTTCTTGCCTCTCCGACATCGGAAAAATCATCGGGGATAAGGGAATGTTTGCCGTATTCATCAGGAGCAATATATCCGTCCTGAGATGCAACCTTCTTTCCAAATTTGCAGGCACTGTGCCAGATGGTCTGTAATTCTTCATCAGAGAGCGGCGGATCGCATTCTGCTGCCTTTTCCAGAAACTTCTGATAACTTTCCTCATTCACACCAAAACGCTTGACCAGCTTTCCTGCAAAACGTGAGAGGGTGCTGTTTCGCTGTCCCTGTGGAATGTTGTGGTTCGACTGCATCAGTGTGAGCCAGTCCTCAATGGAAAGGCTACCTTCGTGCCAGAATACATCGCTTGGGCAGCCAAACAGAAAACGTGAGGCATCCAAAGCGTTTCCGTCAAAGAACGGCAGTTCCTTATGGATCTTCTGCTTTATTGCCTTGTGGGAGAGTGCATCATTGCAAGGTGTTGTGGGGAAAAATACATGAAAACGTGGTCTTGCGGATTTGTTTCCTTTTGACAGCATATGATGACGGCTATATGTAACCGCAAATGCAACGTCTGTCAGACTATCCGCTAAAAACTGCGGTGTGATCCATTCATCCGGATCATCGCTGTGATCATTGTCGCAGTCCATCGGAACAACATCTGATACAATAAAATTTGCATCACTTCTTGTGTCATTCTTGTATTTTGCACATACATGGTCAGCAGTGATAGATTTCTTCAGATCTCCCTCACAGGTAATGACTCTCTGATTCGGATACAGGGTATTTTTTTCGTTTTCGGTGCAATTGGCTGTGTAAATGGTAAATTTCATTTCTTTTCCTCCAGTTCTTCGGTAAAATATCGGATCTTCATATGTTTCCTTTCCGCACGTTCAATTTCAGCTTTCATGCCTGCGGAAATCGTATCTCCGAACACCCACAGTTCCACGCACTTGCTCATCAGTACAAGATTCATGAAGATTGCAGTTTCACGTTCTTCAGAAACTGTATCGTCCATAAACTGGGTAAAATAGATGTGTGGGGTGATCGGAAGATAATGCTTGTCTACGGCAAAACGGCTGTATTTCCGTGCATTTTCAATATTGGTGTTGATGCAGCCGTGAGAATACGGCGAACAGATATATACGATCGGTCGGAAGGCAGCAGCCTTCGCCGCCACTCTTTCCTCACGTTCGATTCTGCTAAATGCCTCATATTCCGTTGGACTGTAGTATCTTTCACTGTTGTATACACTTGCCATTGTTTTCCTCCTAATCTTTCTTGTAAAATTCGCATTCGTAACCGTCAGCACGGAGTATCAGACCTTCTGCCCATTTCGGTGTTTTTGCCATCTGCTGACAGATCACTTCAAGGGAAACATCTTTCGGTGCTTCGATAATCATTTCATCGTGTACATGAGCAACAATAAAGCAGTGGGAGAGTGTCAGCATGGAATACATCAGCAGATCTCTTGCAATTCCTTGTGTGCAGTTCTCAACAAACTTTGGACCGTAGCTTTCAAGCCTATCCCATTTCTTCTGAGCATTAATGCCCATGTAGGTAACGGATTCGCCGCCGAACTGGTTTTCTCCGATACGGGGCTTTGCGTAGGCAAGGCGTCTGCCGCTTGGCAATTGGATAAATAAAAATCCTGCCTCATAGTACATTTTCAGTCCGTGGGTTTCTGTAGTTGTTTTCTCTTTTATTGCCTTTTTGACGGCTCTGTCTACCGCCCACCAAAGTTCTATAATATGCGGAGAAGCCTTACGCCAGTCGGTTACGATTTGCTTTAGTTCCACATCAGATAAGCCGAGGGCATCTGCTCCCATAGCCTTCATAGCACCAACTGAGCCACCGTATCCACATGCCAGTTCCGCCACTTTTCCTTTCTGCCTTAAATGCCCATTTTCGCCGTGTTTGACAACAGGCACACCGAACATTTTTGAAGCAGAAGCACAGTAAATGTCCTCACCGTTTGCAAACGCCTTCATTCGCCATTTTTCACCTGCAAGCCAAGCGATGACACGTGCTTCAATGGCAGAGAAATCGGCAACGATAAACTTCATACCCTGTCTTGGAATAAAAGCGGTACGAATCAGCTGAGAGAGCGTGTCTGGCACATCATCATACAGCATCTGAACATCTTCAAAAGAACCACACTTTACAAGCTCTCGTGCTTCTGATAAATCTGGAATATGATTCTGCGGAAGATTCTGAATTTGAATAATCTTTGAACAAAATCTGCCTGTGCGTGATGCACCATAAAAACTGAACATCCCACGAACTCTCTTATCTTCGCATTTTGCGATTTTCATTGCCTGATACTTTTTCACCGATGATTTGGAAAGCTGTAAACGCATTTCAAGCACGGATTTCACAGGCTCTTTTGCCGTTTTGATGAGTTCCTGCACCTGTACTTTGCCGAGAGAATCCGACTTATAGCCTTGCTTTTCAAGCCAGTCCAGCAACTGATATACAGAGTTTGGATTTTCTACGCCTGTCAGCCTTTGCATTTCAGCAGTCAGTTCTTCTTTTGCCTCTGCATCAAGGTTAATTGCCTTATCTGCAAGCTGCATATCGACCAGAATCCCACGGTCGTTGATTTCCTGATCCAGATAGAATTCCTGCCAGATAAAATCGGGGACAGGAAAGCGTGACAGTTTTCTGTCAATTTCCAGTTCAGCCTCTACATCACGTTTGTTGTATGCTTTAAAGATCTCCCATTTCTCAGGATAATCTTTCGGATTATGAAATTGCGGTACACCGTCAATTGTGTCATATGGCATACAAAAGAATTTGATGAGAGCCTTGCCCTCCGTCATTTTTTGCTGTTCAATGCCCAGAACCTCTCCCACCTCTGCAAGTGATGACGGCAGTCCAAGTGTTCTTGCATGAATCATAGAACAATGCCAGCTTTCGGTATTTAAGAAATCTCCGACAGTATCTTCGTCAATACTGTAACTCTGAAAATATTGAGGGTGATTTTCACGAAGATATTTTGATAAACACACTCGTTCAAAGTTGCAATTAAATGCTCTTTTAACTACATTTTCGTCTGCAAGAGCAGCGAGAACATTTTCCGGAATTTCTTCACCGTTTGCCGTATCCACTACCTGAACAGGCTGTCCGTCTATGGAGTATGCAAACAGCAGAATATCAAAATATGGGGTGTCTGTATAAGCATAAACGCCGCATTTTGATATATCCTTATCAGATTTTGTTTCAATATCGATTGTTATCATAAAATGTTCCTTTCTTTTTCAGATTTCGCTTGACACCATATGCGGTGTCGTGGTATAATATACTTAGTAAGGAGGAATCCTAATGTCTAAGTTCGATAAATTACTGGAACGCATCACATCATTGTCAAAAGATATGCGTTTCGATGAACTGCGAAAAGTCCTTGAAAGTTATGGTTATACGATGCATTCACCCAAGGGCGGCAGCAGTCATTACACATTCAGAAAGCCTGGCAAAATGCCCATTACAATTCCAAAACACGAGCCAATTAAAAAAGTATACGTCCAGATGGTCAAAGAAGTGATTGAGAACGGAGAGGAGTGACCGCTATGAAAACGATTGATGAATATATGAAATTGCCGTATCGAATGGAAATTATTCCTGATACAGAAGAGGGTGGATATGTTGTATCTTTTCCTGAACTGCCCGGCTGTCTTACTTGTGCCGATACCTTGGAACAGGCTGCTGTAAATGGGGAAGCGGCAAAAAGAGAATGGCTTATCGCTGCTATGGAAGAGGGGATTGAAATTCCTGAACCTGTCAGCCTTGACGACTATTCAGGACAGTTTAAACTTCGCATTCCGAAATCTCTTCATCATGCTTTAGCAGCTCATGCGAAAGAAGAGGGCATCAGTATGAATCAGTATTGTGTTTATTTGCTGACAAAAAATGATACCCTCTCACACGCCTGAGTTTTTATCCCGTCAGAAATGGCGGGATTTTTTGTTAGATAAAGAACAATCTAAAAGTTTCTTTGCCCTTCGGTGTAATGAAAGTCTGTGTATCCGTAAAACCTGTTTTGGTATTTGTAAATTCTTTCAGTTCAAAAAGTCCATCTTCCACATAAGGCATATACGGTTTTAGTTTGCTTTTACGGTCACGATAGACATACTTGTGGTCAAGTAGAAACTGAATAAATTCTTTCTGCCCGATATGGAGTTCTTTTGCGGTATTACGGAAATTGGTAAGTAATCTTCTATCGACCAGTTCATCAAAATATTCCGCCTTTGGCTGCATAATCTGATTGTTAACAGTAAGCTGAGAAACAGAAAGCTGCAAGGCCTTAACACGTTCATTTGCAATAGACAATGCTCTCTGCATCACCATTTCAGGGCTGTTCCAGGCTTCTTCGATAGAGATGAAGTATTGACGGAATTTTCTGCCTATGTCGGTACGCTGAATCATACAGAGTTCTTTTGCCATTGGAATTGTAAGCATATGGTCAGTTGAAGGTCTGCCACCACTACTTTTACTCAAAAATGAGTAAAAGTCTTTATCTTCAGTAAATCCATATTCACACATACGAGCAAACCAGTCATTGTATCTTGTTGTAATATCAAGTGCCTTATGAAGTTCACGTCCTGAAACAACAGGCTTTTCAGGGTTATCATAGTTTACCTTAATCAGTTCATTCATTTTAAATCATCCTTTCAATATCCCACCCAAGCAAAAAGCCTAACTGCCCACCCAGCTATTTTAGTTTTTAGTCAAGAAAATCATCATCATCTGCGAAATCTTCTTCCGCACTGCTGTGCCCTCCGAGCGGATCACCGTCACGGAGCTTCTGGACATTCTGCAAACCGCAGGCAATGCCTCGTGAAGTCTTGGTATTGAATGCGTAAAACGTGATGCTTGCTCTGCCGTAAATGCCGCTGTATACTTCGCTGTGTGTCAGAATCGGCTGACGGTCAGCGTCAACAATACCCGGTGCAATGATAGAATTTGCATTGATGAAATAGCTGTTTGCATAAGCTTCATCGTCCGGTCTGTCAATGTCGCCATCTCTCAAAGGCGTTTTGATGGAATTGAGAGACGGAACAGACTTGCCGTTGCTGAGTTTGCTTTTGCCCTCATCATAAGCTGCCTGAATAGCCGCTTTTACCTTTTCAATTGTCTTGGTGTCAGACTTCGGAATGATGAGAGAAACGCTGTATTTCGGCTTGCTCTTTTCGTCCATTGCCTTAGCTTCCCAGAGATTTGCATAACTGAATCTGCATTCTCCTGTTACTACCTTTGTCGGGTTTACAAATTTCTTTGCCATAGTTTAATCCTCCTGAAAATCATTTTCTGCCGAACTCCATTCCTTTCGCTTATCCGATTCAGGAACAAGAGTCGGTTTTCCCTGCGGTTTACATACATATTTGCTGAGAAGTTCGTCAAACTTCTTCTTGCCTCCCAGCATCTTGGTCATTTCCGTAATACCGAGAATTTTTGGTTCACTGTACGGGTCTTTTCCTGCCGCTTTTACAGCAGAAACCACCGCTTTTTCATCGGTATATTTACGGTTTGACCTGCCCTCAACGACCTTATAGCCATCCCACTTTCTGCCTTTTAAGGCTTCGGAAAGAGCATATTCTTTGACATCTGCTGCCCACGCTGTAAGTGCATCAGCACGTTCAAGGATCATTTCAATTTCAGAATCCTCCAGCATATCCGGCGGTGCAAAGTCATATTTTGCAATTGCCAGATTGTATTCTGCACGTTTTCGGCAAGTATTTTTTACCTTGCAAAATCTGCAATGTTCTCCTGCACAGAATTCTCCCTCGCCTTTGGCGGCAAGTTCCGCTTTCGGTTTGAGTTCATTTTCCGCCCAGTTCATTAAATCCGATACAGGCATTGAAAACTCACTGATATTTTCGATTCTTGGCTGAAATATCACCATCTTCACTTCGTTGATGTCATATAGAATACTAAACATCTCCAAAGCACCAAGTGCATACAGCATCATCTGCGGGTTATATTCTGCCTCAACTGCAACGCCTTTTCCATATTTGAAATCAACGACTGTCAAAGTATCATCAGCAACAATGATACAGTCGCCTGTGCCGAATCCATCGGGAACATATCGGCTGAAATCAAGCCTTTGTTCTACCATAACAACAGGTGATGAATACTGTGACATCTGTTCTGCTATGTACTGAGCATAGCTGTCGGTGCAGTCCTCCATTTCCTGATCATAATAGTCAAGATTTTCTGTGGGGTTGTCCGTCCTGATGCCAAGCAGCTGATTTACTTTGAATTCTGCGAGTTCGTGAGCACAAGTGCCTTCACGGGCATATTCTGTTGTTACGTCAGGGATTTCAGCATTCAGTTTTGCAGACGGCGTACAATTCAGCCAGCGGAAACTTGCTGAGGCAGATAAAATAGCGTGGGCTATTTGGTTATGCCTTGCTGCCAAGTGCCTCAGCCTCCTTCATCAGTGCAGGAAGTTCCGCATCATCGACCGCTGACAGCCTTTCCGCCCCATGCTTCTGAAGCAACGCCTTAACTTCGTCTAAAAATCCAAGACGGGTGAGTTCAGCAAGTTTCGCCCTAACTTCCAGACGGTCGACAGGCTTTTTTTCCTTCACAGGTTCGGACTGCTTTGGTGGGTCAGATTCTGTGCAGATCTGCTCAAATGTGTTGATGTACTCTGATGTCATTTTTTCTGTCAGCTTTTGCATTGCGGCGGTCATCGCCGACATTGCATTGATAAGTTGCATGATTGGTTCCATTTGATTTTCACTTCCTCTCATAGTTAGCCGGAAAAGTCAACCCCCTCATGAACTTCTTGAATTTCGATGCTTTGAACTGTCTTTCCAGGTGTCAAAACAAGAATTTCACAAAAGTCACCGAGCAGCCAACGAAGGAGTCTCATTGGGATTTTGATGCTATCACCAGTCAGCAACTGTGTTTTTTTGCTGCCATTGCTAATGGCTATCTTAACTTTGTGCTTCATGTATCTATCCCTCCTTTCACTTAAAGCCGAAAAAGTCAACCCCTTTTTTTATGTATTTGCTTTGGTTTCTCAACACCGAAGTATTTGCACGCTTTTGTGATAATTTTGTTCCAACGGTTATACATTGCCTGTTTTGTGATTTTCTTGCCTGTTGCAGCCTCTTCTTCACGGCGGATGTCCTCAAGAAACTTTCCTTCACCAAGGTGAGCATATACCAGATTTTGTTGGGCAGGGGTGAGTGTTTCAATGAAGGCAAGAATCGGCTTTATATCAGGAAATTCAGAGGAACCTGTAGATATATTTCCTGGAATCTTATCGAGAGGATCACCTTGATCAGTATTTTTCTTAGCGATAAAGTGATAATCAGCATTCTCAGCATCGTAGCGTTCTGCTAATGCTGTTTTATGATCATTTTCTTCCAGTACAATGATACATTCCGTATTCTCAGAGGTCAGTGGCACGATATCAATGATTTCACGTTCCCATTGACCATTTGTTCGACGAACCATATGAGTGTACACATAGTTTCCATTGGCATCCAGATAAGCGTCCTTGTCTGTATTGATTTTGCTTTTTCTTTCAAATTGTATATTTGTCATGGAATTGTCCTTTCTGCCGGACGCAGCAAGGACATAGAAAAAACAGGCACTGACGAGATGCCAGCTCCTGTATTACCGAAAAATGGGTACAGCAAAGCAAGGCTACCTCGATACCGGACAACCATAAATGGTTGTGTCCTGTATGAAATATCCCTATGCCCTGAGCTGTACACACTCTGGCTTAAAAAATATTTATTTAACCGTCATTTGACGAATATAAACTTCTCTTTTAGCAAAATAAATTAACTAATATTGATTCTTTTATATGCCTTTGTATAAATTGCTGATTTTCTAAAAAAGGTTGTCGAAAGTGAATTGTGGTGCTGGCAAAATTAGAATGTTTATGTTATAATATTTTAGTAAGGTTTACTGCGAATTGTGTGGAATGCTGCTTTGTTTTACACACTCTCATCAATCCATATTTATTATGTCATATTTTTACTTTTTTTGTCGGAGCTTTTCGGAGAATTTCGGAATAAATCGGAAATTTTCCAAAATCTTTGTGCTAATATATGAAAGGTCAAGTATATATGAATCTGTTAGACTTAATAAGGCTTTTAGATACGAACTATTCAAATATTGATAGCGGATATTATTTTTTTATGCTCCTAATTGATAATTGTATCTCAGAAAATGCTCCTAACCCTTTTAATGAAATTGAAAGAGATACTGTGGAACGTGGGATTCGTGGGCAACACAGTATTAGTAAGGCTAAGCTGAAAAATGTTATCAAGTCAAAGCTACCAAGTAGATTAGTGAATTTTATAAATACTGGTTACACAGAGGAAAAACAGCTTTTTATGGAACGTGAAATACGTAAATATATTCCTGATTTCAACTCTAAGGAGGCTGATTTTGCTTATCCATGTTCAGACTTGTTATTTCAGTTAATTGAAGAATATATTTGTCCTCATGATAAAACAGAAGATTCAGTTCCTGCTACAGATAAAATTGCGGGAATTGATACAGAAACACCTATAACACAGTCTGCAGTACAGCAGTTTATTCAAAATCAGTTTAATATTTCTCAGACCGGTAATGGTATCAATATTGGTCACGCGGATAAAATTGAAATTCGAGATGGCAAGGTGGTGACCTTAAAGTGAGTGGTAAATTGTTGCCAGCAGAATCTGAAGAATCGAATGTACCTACGGGACAACGAATATATAACATGGAACAGTCCGGGGCGGGAACAAATATTGGGGTGGCACAAAGTATCAGTTTTATTTCCAGTGGTGAAGCTGGGATTCAAACCGGAACTATCGAAAACATGAATGTTAGTATCCAAAATATCTCTGTTGTTCCGCCGTTGATTACACCGCAGCTAAAAGCACAGCCAAAGAGGGTAGCAGCAGACAGGTCACACTACAATCTGTTTGTTACTTCTGGTGTTGACTGGTTAAAACCTGATGAAGCTGTTTTCAAAGTGGAACATGATCGGGTACTATCCGAATATATGGAGAATAGTATTAAGGCAGAGTTTTCAACGCTTTCCGATGAGGCTACAGCTCGTATTAGATTATTTCCGAGCATTTTTGCAAATGAGAACAATGCGTTCGGGCATACAGACGAGAATCAGATTCTGGCTTTTGGTTTTGTAAAACAGTTAAAGGTTCGTCGGAATGGTGTAATGATATATCCGGACATACGTTGCTATCTTCCACAGCAACGATTGAATGAAGCCTTGTTCGAACTTGATATTAGTGGTACAGACTCATTTAACGAATTTAATCGTATGCATTGGAGTATTAAGAAAATAGATTTGATAGATGAACTGCAAGAGTTAGGCTTCAACCTGTAAATGAGGTGTTAAAATGGATAGAAATATTGAGAGCAATGTCCTTGAAAGATGGGTGAATCTTGAAGAGGTGGCAAATTATCTGAGCGTCAGTAAAGACACAATTCGAGCATGGATAAAGAAAGATAAGATACCATTCTATCGTGCCGTAAAGATGTATAAATTTAAAATATCTGAAGTAGATGAATATGTAAGAAATGGTAAAATTACGGAATAAAGGAGATATGAATTGTGGAAGGAAAAATGCCAGCGGCAATCACATCAATTAGGTTAAACACAAGAACATACCATAATGTACGGATTGAACCGACTTTGATTAATTTCTTTTACGGGAAAAATGGTGTCGGAAAGTCTACCATAGCTGATGCCATTCGTTCAGAAGTGGGCATTGAACCATCTCTTTCTGCTTACGAAGTTTTTGTTTATGATAGAGCTTTTATTGAGAGTAACGTTCGCACAGAAGGAATGTCAGGTGTTTTCAGCATAAATGAAGATAATATTAAAATTCAAGATGAAGTAAAAGAGAAAGAAACGAATCTTGAAAAGCTTCAATCACAGCAATCAGATCTTAAAGCTCAGCAGAATGAACTTAAAGATAAACTGAAAAAACTGATGGAGAAACTGGAAAATACCTGTTGGGGCGAACTCACAAATTTTCGTACAAATCTTTTTCCAAAAGCTATGAAAAAGAAACGTAATAATAAAATTGGATTTATTGGTGAACTATTAAAGGTTGCGAATTTTGCAAAGCATGAGATGAATGAAATGTATTCGATATATGCAGCAGCATTCAGTACCGATTCAACCATCTACAATAAAATGCCTATGGTATCTGTTATTCAAATAGAGCAAATCGCAGGATATGAATTGCTTGCAAAAGCAATAACCAGCCGAGCGGATACACCGTTTGCAGATTTTGTACGCACACTTGGTTCAATTGACTGGGTAAAATTTGGCCACGAGCATTTCAAGGGTAATTCTGGTAATTGTTGTCCGTACTGTTCAAGAACATTACCAGATGATTTTGAACAGCAACTTGCTATGTGCTTCGATGATGCATATGAGCGAGAACGAAAATCTATAGCGTTATTTAAATCTGAGTATGAACGCTTAATGCAGGCAGCACTTAGTATTCTCAGTCAAAATCTTCAACACCCGTTTCCACGAAATAATTTCACATCATACAAAGATAAATTAGAAGCTCTCAAGGCAAAGCATGAATTAAATATGAGTTATCTTTCTGAAAAAGAGAACTCTCCAACAATAAAGGTTCAACTTGCACCTGTCGCAGAACTGTTGAATGAATTAAATCTGATTATTCAGCAAATGAATGTGGCTATAGAAAAAAATAATGTAATAATCACTAAACGTAAAGAGAAGCAGGTTGAGTGTATTGATATGATATGGGAGCATATGGCTTTTCTGACTAAGGCATACATTAACGAATATAAGATTAACGTTGCTGATATAAATAAGAAACTTACAAAGCTGAAGGAAGATGTCGATGCAATCGAACAAAGCATTCAAAATTTGAGAACGAATATAGCCAACCTCTCCCTTCAAATTGTCAATGTTGATGCAACTATGAATAGTATCAATGATATGCTTATAAATGCAGGTTTCCAGGGATTTAGAGTGAAAAAGAAACGTAGCGAACCTAATAAGTATCAAATTGTGCGTGATGATGGCAGTTTGGCACAGGGACTCAGTGAGGGTGAGAAAAACTTCATTGCATTTCTGTATTTCTATCATAAGATACTTGGAAGAGATAAGCCTGATGATAAATTCAAAGACCGAATTGTTGTCATTGATGATCCGGTATCAAGTATGGATAGTTCGACATTGTTTATTGTTGGTTCAATAGTTCGTGAATTGATTTCTATCTGTCACAACAACGGAACGGCAGATAATGTTGATAAGCTGCGATATATCAAGCAGATATTTATTCTTACACATAATTCCTTTTTTCATAACGAAGTGTCGTATAATCGCTTAGGAAGAGAAGATTATCATTGTGTTAATTTCTATCTGATTAAAAAGAAGAACAATGCATCAGAGATCATACGCTGTACGAAAAAAGATGCCTTTGGAAAAACTCCAGCAATAGAACAGAATTATACACCTGTATATAATTCATACAGAACGCTTTGGCGGGAGTATAAAGAAGCTGTATCGCCGATTGTTCTGAAACAAGTAATCCGACAGATACTTGAATATTATTTTATTCAGATATGCGGCTACAAAGGAGAGCAGCTTTCAGATTTGATAAAAGAAAATAGAAGTCTTTTTATAAGAAAAAATGCCGATGGTACAGAAAATCGAGATCTATTGCTGGCAGTTGATTCTTTGCTGCATTATGTTGGTGCAAATATCCATGGCTTGTCTGATGATTACGACTATATTGATGATGCCACTGATATGGAAAACATAAGAAAAACATTTCGTCAAATATTTATCGCAATGAATCAGCCACAGCATTTTGATATGATGATGCAATCCGTATAGCACATCTTCACCCCGTGAAATTTCACCAAAAACTATTGATTTTTGACTTGTTTTGTGATATAATAGATTGGAATAAACTTACTGAAAGGGAAAATGATGGCACAAGAAGAAAAACAGCAAGTGAAATCAAAGCAGCGAGTTGTTGACAGAGGCGAGGTTTTCACGGCAGAGCGGGAAGTGAATGCCATGCTTGACCTTGTGAAACAGGAAACGGAACGCATCGACTCACGCTTTTTAGAGCCTGCGTGTGGGGACGGAAATTTTCTTGCAGAGATATTGCGGAGAAAATTGGATGTGGTTGAAAGAAACTACAAACGCAGTCAGGCGGACTATGAAAAGTATGCTGTGCTTGCACTTATGAGTATGTATGGTGTCGACATTATGCAGGACAACGTTGAAGAATGTAGAGAGCGTTTGTTTGCAATCTGGGATGAACGCTATAACAAACTTTATAAGTCGACAAGAAAAAAAGTGCAGGCGGTTGCAAAATATATTTTGAGCAAGAATATCATCTGTGGCAATGCACTTTCTATGATGGAAGTGGACGGGAATGGCAAGGATATAGAAGGTCACTATGTGATATTCAGCGAATGGTCGTTTGTTATGGGAAACAGCGTGAAAAGAAGAGATTTTCGGTTAGATCAGCTTTTGGACGGTTCGAATGGCGTTAACCGAAATTTCGGGACGGATTTTGAATATGATAAAGAAACAAATACTTTTATCCCGCTGCCGATCAAGGAATATCCGATAACAGACTACTTAAATCTTCCGAATGTGGAAGACTACGTTCCTGAAGAAGAGGAAGAACCGGAACAACTATCATTTTTTTAAGGAGGAGTTATGGCAGACTTATTTACCAATCTATACACACCTGACGTATTGACGTGCATTGCAAACCTGTCAAACGATGAAGTAATCACACCGCCTGAAGTCGCAAATAAAATGCTGGATCTGCTGCCGCAGGAACTCTTTAGAAGCAAGGAAACAAAGTTTTTAGACCCTGCCTGTAAATCAGGGGTATTTCTCAGAGAAATCGCAAAGAGACTAATCAAGGGTCTGGAAGATCAAATCCCTGACCTTAATGAAAGACTTGACCACATTTTCAAGAATCAGATTTATGGCATCGCCATAACGGAGCTGACAAGCCTTCTTTCCAGAAGAAGTCTTTATTGCTCCAAATTTGCAAGCAGTAAATATAGTGTTGTAAAGTTTGAAAAAGCGGATGGCAACGTGCGTTTTAAGAAAATTCCGCATAGTTTTGAAAATGGCAAATGCGTTTATTGTGGTGCAAGCGAGAAAGAATACGGAAAAGAAAAACGTGGCGAGGAATTAGAAAGCCATGCTTATGAATTAATCCATACACAAAGACCGGAGAAAATTTGGAACATGAAATTTGATGTTATTATCGGGAACCCACCTTATCAGTTGAGTGTAGGAAATACAAGTGGTAATAGCTCTAAAGCAAAAGCAATTTACCATAATTTTATTTCACAAGCCATTAAACTTATGCCAAGGTATCTTGTCATGATCACGCCAAGTAGATGGATGACTAAAACCACAGAAGGTATACCTGATGCATGGGTTGACTCAATGATTAATGATACAAGATTAAAAATAATCCATGATTATCTTGATTCATCAAAAATATTTCCTGGAGTTGATATAAAAGGAGGAGTAAATTACTTCTTATGGGTTAGAGATTATTCAGGAAAATGTAATTATTTTTTACATAATGATGCAAATGATGTTGTTGAACCACATGTTGATTACTTAAACCCTATAAATGCAGGCATTATTATTAGAGATGTAAAGTCATTGGATATAATTAAAAAAATATCATCTGTAGATGGAGAATATATAGCAGATGAATCATTAAATTTTTCTTCACTTGTAAGTCCTAAAGACTTTTTTACGAATAAACAAGTTCTTACTTCAAGTTGGACGGGATATAGTGATAAAAAAACAGATGAGTGCTGTATCAAATATTACCTAAATAAAAATATCCATAAAAAGGAATTTGGCTGGGTGCCTGAAAATGTTATCCCAAAAAATCATAAATCAATAGCGTGCAATAAAGTTTATATCCCAGCCGCTGCTGGTACAGGTAATGATAGTCAAGTATTAGGACATGCTTTCCTTGGTGATAAGAATAGTGTTTGTTCTCAAACATATTTGGTCATAGGCTATAATAAAGATTATAGTGAACAAGAATGTAAAAATATAATTACATATATAAATACTCGCTTTTTTAGATACTTAGTAAGCATCAAAAAGAAAACGCAGAATGGACCACGTGGTGTGTATCAATTTGTCCCACTCCAAGACTTTAGCAAACCATGGACAGACGAAGAACTCTATGTAAAATACAATCTAACTCAAGAAGAAATAGATTTTATTGAAAGCATGATAAAGCCGATGGATTTAGGCGGTGATACCTGATATGGCAACATCTTGTTTGCTTTTAAGAGTTGGAGAAACAAAAAAGTTAAAAGAATTCTATGAAAATGGCAAAATGGCATTCAGTTGTCCTTGGAATTGGATTAATTACTGCATCAATGAAGGAAACAGTACCATTGGTGATATTAATGAATGTCCTTATCAAGTATGTTTTGACGGGTATGCTGTTTTAAATACAAATAAATTCTTACTTACTGATTTTAATGATCAATCAAAGATGATACATAGAATGAGTACTGTTTTGACACCAGCTTACTGCTTTTTTTCTGTTGACCCTGAATGGGTTAATAATGAGTATGAATTTGATATTTGCAAATATTGTCATGAAATGAATATATTAAATTTGAAAGGACAATCGTTTTTATTTATATTAGATATTGATGCATTTAAAGAAGATTTATTTTCATCTCTACAAGCTCTAAAAACAATAAAAGGCAGAAAATTTGAGTATGATGATAAAAAAGAACACATTAAACTGGTTGAATATAAAGATGATATTTATGGGCCAAATGAAAATGAAATTTTTATAAAAAACAGAAAATATGAATATCAACATGAAGCAAGAATTGTGTTACCAGAATATACGTTTGAAAAAGAACTTGGATATATTTCATTTGAATTAACGTTGAAAAATGCTAAAAATTATTCCAGAGTTGTTACAGCAAAAATAATGAGTAGATTGAAGTTCTCTAGAAAAGATGGAAAAATTATGATGCAAACAATGGGACAACCTATTATAATAGAAGGTGATACCTGATGGCAGAAACACTTGAAACCTATATCAGCGAGCGACCAAGTTCAAAACCGATGATCTATGCCTATACCGATACGCAGTATCCGGGTTGCCTGAAAGTCGGCTATACAGCCGTTGGCGTAGACAAACGAGTTGCACAGCAATATCCGACCAAACGTCCTGACGGAAAAGTGCCGTATAAAATCGTTTTGCGGGAATCTGCAATGTATGATGACGGCGGAAGTTTCACCGACCACGACGTGCATAAGATACTTAAAAGAAAGGGTGTCAAATGCGTGGGCGGGGAATGGTTCCGATGCAGTGTAAATGACGTAAAATCGGCAATCATCGCTGTGAGAACACGCAGCCTGAATATCGAAAACAGAACAGAAACATTTTCTATGCGACCGGAACAGCAGGAGGCAGTCGACAAGACGATCCATTACTTTCAGTCCTGCGAAGATGAGAGAAAGCTGACGATCCCGAAATTTTTGTGGAACTGTAAAATGCGTTTCGGCAAGACATTTACAGCTTATCAGCTCGCAAAGAAAATGAACCTGAAAAAGATTCTTATTTTAACATTCAAGCCGGCAGTAAAAGCCTCGTGGTATGATGACCTGATGTCACACGTGGATTTTGAGGGCTGGCAGTTCATTTCAAATTACGATGAAAGTGGACTGAGTTCCAATCAGCTTTTCAAACGTGCCGATAAAAATAAGCCGATCGTTTGTTTTGGTTCTTTCCAGGATTTTCTGGGTACCAATGAAAACGGCGGAATCAAGGCGAAAAATGAATGGGTACATACAACCAACTGGGATTTGGTGATTTTCGACGAATATCATTTTGGTGCCTGGCGTGAAAATGCGAAGAATCTATTTGATGAAATGGACGATGAAGCCGAACTTTCAGCGCCGGTCGATTCTACAGAAGAGGTACTCGATGAAACATGGCTTCCGATCACAACCAGCTATTATCTTTATTTGTCTGGAACACCGTTCAGAGCGATCAACAGTGGTGAATTTATCGAAGACCAGATTTATAACTGGACTTATTCAGACGAACAGAAGGCAAAAGAAGAATGGGTAGGAGAGAATAATCCTTATCTTTCTCTTCCAAAGATGATCATGCTCACCTACAAAATGCCGGATTCCATTACACAGATTGCCAAGCAGGGCGAATATGATGAGTTTGACTTGAATGTGTTCTTTTCTGCGGCAGGAAAGGACGAAAACGCACAATTTAAATATAAAGATTATGTTCAGAAATGGCTTGATCTGATACGTGGTTCCTATATGGAAACAAGTGTCGATGAACTCAAACTCGGTGCACAGAAACCGCCGATGCCGTTTAGTGATACAAGACTTTTGAATGTGTTGCAGCATACATTCTGGTATTTGCCGAATGTTGCAAGCTGTTATGCAATGCAGAATCTTTTGAATGAACGTCAGAATATTTTCTATCATGATTATACGATCAATGTTTGTGCAGGTACACAGGCAGGAACAGGTGCAGCAGCATTAGAACCTGTACAGCGTTCCATGGCAAATCCGCTTGAAAGCAAAACAATCACACTTTCTTGCGGTAAACTCACGACAGGTGTTACCGTAAAGCCTTGGACAGGCGTGTTTATGCTGCGTAATCTGAAATCACCAGAAAGTTATTTTCAGACAGCTTTCAGAGTGCAGTCCCCTTGGACAATCAAGGACGATAGCGGCAAAACAGAGATCATCAAGAAAGAATGTTTTGTTTTTGATTTTGCGTTAAACCGTGCATTGAAACAGATTTCAGATTATTCTTGTAAACTCAATTATGAAGAGAATAATCCGGAAAAGAAAGTGGGCGAGTTTATCCATTTTCTACCGGTTCTTGCCTATGATGGCAGTGCAATGCAGGCAGTTGATGCAGCATCCATTCTTGATATGGCAATGGCAGGAACATCAGCAACACTTCTTGCAAAACGCTGGGAGTCAGCTCTTCTTGTAAATGTTGATAATGAAACTTTGCTCAGACTTTTGAATAACAAAGAAGCAATGGAAGCTTTAATGCGTATTGAAGGATTCCGTTCACTCAACAGCGATATTGAAACGATCATCAATAAATCTGAGAATATCAAAAAAGCAAAGAAAGACGAGAAAGCAAAAACACCGAAGGAGAAAAAGCAGATCTCAGAAGAAGAAAAAGAGATGAAGTCAAAGCGTAAGCAGATTCAAGAAAAACTTATGAAATTTGCAACCCGTATTCCTGTGTTTATGTATTTGTCAGAATATCGTGAAATGTCGCTGAAAGATGTTATTACACAGCTTGAACCGGCATTGTTCAGACGTGTTACGGGTTTAAGTGTAAAGGACTTTGAACTGCTTGTAAGTTTGAACGTATTCAATGAATCGCTGATGAATGATGCGGTATATAAATTCAAACGTTATGAAGATTCAAGCCTTGAATATACAGGTGTGGATATGCATAAAGATGAAGAGCGTGTTGGATTGTATTCAACAAGCATCACAAAGGAAGAATACCTGGCAATGGCAGGGGAAGCAGAGCAGACCATGGCAGCACCAGCAATAGAAAGATATGTTGCACCTGCAACACCTAAATCTGTATCTGCAAAACCAATCGGAAAGTCCACATCATCTAAACCAGCTGAAACAAAAACCATTATATCAACTCGAACAGTTATGCCTGCATCAAAGAGCGATTCTTCTATATCAAAATCTATGTTTTTAGCAGGTAGTTCATTTACTCAGCCTAAGCCGAAAAAACCAAAAATTGAAGTTGATTTCAGTAAGATAAAAGTCGGTGTAAAGGTAAAGCATAAAGCTTTCGGCGAAGGTAATATTACAAGTATAAAAGGCAATACGATTAAAGTTATGTTTACAAGTGGTACAGAAAAGCAGTTTCTTATGGAAATGAGCTTTACTAACGGATTTTTGACTTTGGTTTAAGAAATTTATTCTTGAACAAATTATAAGAGAAACTCCTGTTCAAAACGTAGAAATTGAACAGGGGTTTCTTCATTCCCCTTGCATTTTTTCCAAATACGTGGTATAATAATATCAAATCACGATTTACTAAATCACGATTAGAAAAGTGGAGTGAGAACAATGTTTATTGGCAGAGAAGCAGAACTACAATTTTTAGAAGATAAGTATCATCAAAAAGGCGGGCAGTTAATCGTTTTATATGGTCGCCGACGTGTCGGAAAAACCGAAACACTTCGCCAGTTTTGCAAAGGAAAACCGCATATCTTTTTTTCATGCAGAGAATGCACAGATAAAATGCAGCTGAAAAATTTTTCAGAGAAGTTGCTGAGAGAAAATATACAGGCTCGTTCTTACATTACAGAATTTTCAGACTGGGAAAAAGCGTTTCATGCTATCACAGAACTGCAATATGGCGATGCGAAAAAACTGGTAGTGATCGATGAATTTCCGTATATGTGTAAGGGCAATCAAAGCATTCCATCTATTTTACAGAATTTATGGGATGAGATTCTGAAAGATGAGAACGTCATGTTGATTCTTTGCGGAAGTGCGATGAGTTTTATCGAAAAGGAAATTCTTGCAGAAAAAAATCCGCTTTACGGCAGAGCAACCGGAATCTATAAAATGAAAGAAATGGGATTCTATGAGGCAATTCAGTTCTTTCCGAATTATTCGGATCGGGACAAAGTGCTTGCGTATGCCATTCTTGGCGGTATTCCGCACTATCTGAAACAATTTGACAGCGATCTTACTATTGCAGAGAATATCAAAAAGAATATTCTCACCAAAGGTTGTACACTGTATAGCGAAGTGGAATTTCTCCTGCGGCAGGAATTAAGAGAAACACCATTGTATAATTCCATCATTGAGGCAGTTGCTCTTGGAAACACGAAACTCAATGAGATCAGTATGAAATCGTTGGTGGACGATACCTCCAAAACAAGTGTCTATCTGAAGAATCTGATTGAACTGGAAATCATTGAACGGGAATTTTCTGTTTCAGATGGCATCAAAGAAAAGGCAAACACCAACCGTGGATTATATCATTTGACAGACAATTTCTTCCGGTTTTGGTATGCGTTTGTTTTTACCAATTATTCAGAACTGGAAGGTGGAGATGTAGATGGTATTTATGAGTATGCCATTGCTCCTCAGCTGCATGAATTCGCTGCATCTGTTTTTGAAGACATTTGTCAGGAATATGTGCGTGAAATGCAAAAAGCCAACGCTTTACCATTTCGCTATTCACAAATGGGGCGTTGGTGGGGAAAGACGACCGTCAGAAGAAAAGAGGAGAAAAGAGAAATACAAGAAACAGAGATCGATATTCTGGCGGTTTCCAAACACGCCAAGCAGTATCTGGTAGGGGAGTGCAAGTTTAAGAATAAGCCGTTCCGCTATTCTGAGTATCTGGATACCGTTGCAAAGCTATCTGACAAAAAGGAAAAAGCGGAATTTTATTATTATCTGTTCTCCGAATCCGGATTTGATGACAAGATTTCAGAAGAGGCAGCCAGTGCTGAAAATATAACGCTTTGCGACTTGTCTGATATTGTTGAGAAACGAGTAGTTAATAAATGAATATTTCAGCATAATTTCATCTTATTCCCCCGTACTGATTAGAGGGTTGATAATATTCCCCCTTACTCAACTTCACAAGATTTTGCTATATGACATCAAATCGAGAATGTCGTGGCACGTTGAGTGCGTGGTATTGATGTCAAGGAAGCAAGGATAATAGATGAAAAAGTGCTGATTTTTCGGCACTTTTTTCTTTTTGGAGAATATTTGAAAGGTAGCTGAGATGTCTTTTTTCTGTATGCGGGAACAAGTCAGGATAAGATCAGAAATACACGAAATTGAAATTGACACAACGCATACAAGCCAAGAATGTATCAGGGAACAAATCCAGAACCATAAAAAATGCCATGCTGGGAAAGCACATCTTCTCAGCATGGCATTTTGTTTCTATGAAATGTAGATTTCTTCGTAAAATCCGCCCATTTATTTGCAGAAATTTCAGACAAAACAGCATCGAATCTGCTATCATTATAGCAGATTTTCAGAAAAAGTAAAGTATATATTTCTGAAAATTCATGAATAAATCATCAGAATCGGAGAAAAAGCAGGCGTTTTCTTGCTTTGAACAGTCCGAAAACTTGTCAGGAGGGATTTCCAATGCCAAGAAGAGGCAGCAACATTTACAAGAGAAAAGACGGTCGGTTTGAGGGACGTGTCCCGATTGGTCATAAGGAAGATGGATCGCTGAAATACAAATTTGTGTATGCCAGAACGCTTTCCGAGGTAAAGGAAAAGATGGCACAATTTCAAACTGTTTTGCAGAGCCAGCCAGTTTCTGCTTTGAAATTGACCGTGGCAGAGGCATCTCGTCAATGGCTTTCCGCAGCAAAATTGCGTGTGAAACCGTCCAGTTATGCACACTATGAAAACATCATTCGCAATCATATTCTTCCGGATCTCGGAACAAAATATCTCACGGATATGACAACACATCAGCTGAATGATTTTGTCTATGAGAAACTGCAAAGCGGTCGATTATGCGGAACTGGCGGACTTTCCGCTCGGTTTGTACAGGACATTATGCGGGTTTACCATAGCATAGAACAGTATGCAGTGCAGGAATATCACATTCATGGAACACATTTCACTATGCCAAAAGCAGAGAAAAAGCAGCTGGATGTTTTGTCTTCTGAGGAGCGAAAGAAGTTGGAGCAATATCTTCTTCAGACAGGATTGACCATTGATTTGGCGATTCTGCTGTGCTTGTTCACCGGTTTGCGTGTAGGTGAATTATGCGGCTTGCAGTGGAGCGATATTGACTTTGAAAACGGAACACTATCCGTGAAGCGAACGGTGCAGAGAGTCTATCGAAACGGCAGTTCCGAGGTACTGATTGGCTCTCCCAAAAGCAGAACTTCTGTGCGGACAATTCCGGTTCCGTCCTTCTTATTGACATTGCTGGGAAAGAAAAAGCGGCAGGATTTTTTGTACTTGATTACTGGGAAAAGCAAACCGGCAGAACCGAGAACCATGCAGTATCGGTTTCAGAAAATCCTGAAACTCTGTGGTATCCGGAAGGTTCCATTTCATCTGCTTCGACACACTTATGCTACAGATTGTATTGCCCATGGGTTTGATGCAAAGACGCTGAGTGAATTGCTGGGACACGCTGATGCCAGTATTACTTTGAATCGATATGTGCATTCTTCTATGCAGATGAAGCAGGAATATGTAAAGCGACTGCAATTGACGGGATAATGTTTCGCCGTCAAAAAATCGTATGGAAAATGAAAAAAGTATCGGAAACAGCGTGGATTTTTAGGCTTGAATGGTCAATGGGCGGATTTTACGAAACAAAAATGCTTCCTTTCTTTTAGTATCTCCAATGGTAAACCATCTATTCTTCTTGATTTTTGGGATTTTTTATGGTATGATGAAAATAGAGAGAAAAAGATAAGAAAGGGGCACATTACGTGATTCGTATAGCAGTAGTGGATGATGAGAAAGCGATTTGTGATGAGTTACTGTTTTTTCTACAGGAATATGAAATGAAATTCAAAGCAATTTTTGATATTTCAATTTATTACAATGGAGAAAATCTTCTGGCTGATTTAGAAGATGACAT
>ERZ1106951.521-NODE-521-length-38310-cov-6.782355_pt1 | contig 38310 bp, 36 predicted proteins | sample MGYA00403676_ERZ1106951 | MGnify/ENA primary metagenome ERZ1106951 (study PRJEB35170, sample SAMEA104062398) | human gut metagenome | biome: human gut; feature: human-associated habitat; material: faeces | place: Denmark | collected 2012-04-23 ...
TGCTTTCCAAAATCATGAGGGCTGCCCGCGATGCTTAAGGATGCTGAATGCTTTACTCATATATACTTACGAACCGGCCGAACGGATATGCGGCTTGGTATTGATGGCCTGCTGGCAGTTATCGGAGGGCAGATGGAACTTGATCCCACAGAACCCGGCAGCATCTTTTTGTTTTGCGGTCATAAAAAAGACCGTATCAAAGCCCTGATTTTTGAGGGAGATGGATGGCTATTGTGTTATAAACGCCTTACCGGAGACTGCTCCTGCCAGTGGCCACGGGATGAAAGCGAGGCCGGGAAGCTGACAAAACAGCAGTTTCGATGGCTCATGGAAGGTCTTTCCATAGAGCAGAAAAAAGTAATAAAAGATACAAAACCGGACATCTATTAACGGTTTGTATATAGGTACCTTGACAGTTAAATAAGTTATCAAAAATCTAGGGAAATGCCGATTTTATGCAGACTTTCAGCACTGTTTGTGATATAATTAAGGTATGGAAAACAAGAAAATTTCAATCGATGAACTGAATAAGCTTTCAAGAGAAACCATCTCGATGCTGTATCTCCAGACCTTCGAAATGCTGCAGAATCTTCAGGCACAGAATGCCAGCCTGATTGCCCAGGTTGAGGATTTAAAACAGCAGATGGCAGTCCTGATCAATCAGAGATTTGGCAGATACTCAGAGAAACTTTCCCAGCTGCCCGGTCAGTTGTCCTTCAGCCTGGATAATCCTGCTGTCTTTAATGAGATTGAGGCCGTTACGGATAATGGATTTGCAAAGGAGCCCTCTGCGGAGGAAGTGGTTCCGGAACACATCCGCAGAAGACGTCCCAAAGGCAAGCGTGCTGTTGATTTATCCGGTATCGAGGTTGAGGTAGTAAATCATTATCTCCCTGAAGATATCTTAAACAGTGAAATGCCAGGGGGATGGCACCGGATGGAAGATGAAACTTACACAGAGCTGGAGCGTATCCCGCCTTCCTACAAGGTGGTGGAACATCATGTGGGAGTCTATGCCAGCAATGGAAATGGAAGTAAAATCATGAGAGGCAGGGCTCCGGGCCGGCTCCTGAACCATAGCATTCTCACGCCTTCCCTTGCCGCATCCATTTTTACGGCAAAGTATATCAATGCTGTACCTCTTAACCGGATATCGGAAGGGTATGGTTATGATGGACTTAACATATCCCGTCAGGTCATGGCCGGATGGATGATACGGTTAAGCGATTACTACCTTGACAGCGTTCATCGGATGATGAAGGATGAATTAAAGAAAGCTCCTCTTATTCATTGCGATGAATCGCCCTTTACCATGTCCGGAGAAAAGATGTAAATGATCCGCAGAGCAGGGATTACATGTGGGTCTATCATTCCCCCGGAATTCAGGATTCCAAAAAGATATATCTGTATGAATATGACAATGATTCCAGATCTGCGGCAGTCATAGACAGATATCTTGAGGGATACAAAGGAATCCTTGTCTCAGACGGATATGCCTCCTGCCACACCCTGGATAGAAAGCATGACGACCTGAAAGTTGCCGGCTGCTGGGTTCACCGCAAACGCAGATATGCAGAAATCGTAAAAACAGCAAAAAAGGGCGCTGCATTATCTCCTGCACAGCAGATTGCCAGGGAGGCTGCGGAAAGAATCGCCGTTATTTTCCATACGGACAATCTCAGCAGGGGCAAATCGTCACAGGAGATTATTGATAACAGACAGCAGTCAGTAAAACCACTGGTTGATGCTTTTTTTGCGTGGGTAAAAGATATCCTGGATAATAAGATCATATCCTCAACTGACCTGAAAAAGGCACTGACTTATTCTGTGAACCAGGAAAAATATCTTCGTGTCTTTCTGGAATCAGCGATTATCCCACTGGATAATAATGACGCTGAGCGCAGTATCAAAAGATTCTGCGTGGGAAAACACAGCTGGCACATCATAGATTCCAGGAAAGGAGCAAAGGCAAGTGCAATCCTGTATTCTATTGCAGAAACAGCGAAAGCCAATGGGCTGAATCCTTTTGAGTATTTTAAGTTCCTGATGGAACAACTGAAAGAGTATCCCCGAAATGATGTTCCAGAGGAAGAACTCAAAAAACTTATGCCATGGTCGGAAACGCTTCCTGATTGCTGCAAACAATTGAAGAAACCGAGTTAAAAATGCCATCTGATTTCAGGTGGCATTCATTTTTAGTTAGTGCGGGTTATTTACCTGATACTACTTTTTGTTTTTCTGTTCTTTCCGTACACCCACAGAGAATTAGGGAATTCTTCTGCAAACGCTATAGCCTCATCAAATGTCTTTATATACTCTTCCACTAGGAATTGCTTCTGCCAATCATCTGGAATATCCATTAAGCATACAGAATTATCTGCAACTCCTTCTTTTAACAGTTCCTTGGCTCTGATAATAATATATGGTTTTAAGTGTATATCAGGTATAACTAAAAGTTTCATACATACCTCCAACAAAACTTATCAAACTCCGGTTACTTCCAACGGGATCTCTCTATAGTTCTCGTCCAATGCATTTCTTACATAATACTCATCCGGAGTAGTATCTATAGCATCAAACAAAGCCATGCCCTCATTGTCTAGCTTCACTATTTCATTCATTGCGATACTTTCGATCAATCTATCTGCTCTTTCCTTACTAAAGTATCCACCCTCATTATCCATAACATGATACATATAGCAGCCAGAACAAACATTAACAAAAAATTTTGTTTCATCTTCTTTGTCGCTATACCCTTCTGTCCATGCAGCTGTTACTTCTAATGCAATTCTTGCACCGAAATTCACTCTGACAGATCTCCAACTTTTATCTTTATAATAACCGACAATTTTCATTATCTGACTCCTTCATCGTTATAAATCAAAGGCTTACTTCCTTTCATTTGAGAAATAGCGTTCACCTATAGTTTAATAATCTTTTTCGTTAAACATGGCGTAAATCTCTGCATATTTAAGCTCACTAAGATCCAAAAATCTGTTTACAGATGCACAGTATGCTGAAAATGAAAAATATTTATTTACATCTAACGCAACATTCTTCCAATTATTTAAAACATAAAGAACATTACCATTCTCATCGCACAAATTCACATAAATACGAACCTTCTTATATTTTTTAAGATCGTTATCAACAACTGTAATACTACCATTTATATGAATATCTGAATCCTCGTTAATATTTCCATATGCTTGTTCTATTCGTATGATATCTGAATAACCATCTCTACATCTCACTTCAATCTTATCCATAGTTTTTCCCTCCCAAATGCAAATCAGATGTAAAAAATTAGCCAATAAATCCACCACCTATGCACTAACCAGTTTTTCACAGTTAGTTAAACCTACATTCATTTAGAATCTATTGCAATCATCGACATTTCCTCATAAGCATCTTTGTCAAAGCAAACGGATACTAATAACAAAACATCATTTTTTAACATATATGAAATTGCTGAAAAAGCCTCATTCGCATCATATAAGGAAATATCTCCAGCTATTATTACCAACATAGCCTTGCAACTATAACACGACTCATTCTTATACCAATCAGATTTCTTAAATTGATATGCAATATCTCCACCTTTTTCTTTTCCATAAGACTTTCCAAACCATACTCTATTTTTAGTTCCTGTAAGACACATTCTCAAGTCACTCAAGTCAATTCCTACCAGCGAATCTGGCTGCAGTGCTCTATTAATCATAGTTGTAATAAGCGCAACATATTTCTGAATTCTATCCGTAGCTTCAAAATAAAAAGCTTTCGTTATAGTTTCAAATTTAAAGAGGTATCTACAAGAAATATCTCCAATACAAATTCCTATAGCCATCGCTCCACACTTGGTAATAATCCTATCGATTGTATCAAGATTATCTATATTCATTTCATCTGCATCAATTACTACATATAGCAAATCCGCTTTTAGCGTATCAATCATCATTTCGTCAATTCTTCTAGATGCATTACTATGTAAAACTGGTTCTACTACAACGCAACTGGTTCTAGCAATTTCTTCAATAGTTCCTTCTGCAAACTTATCACCAAAAGCAATTGCAGCAATTCGAGGACTGCTCCTCTTAAGCAAATTTTCATACACTTCAATCATTGGTAACTTCCCCTTCCTATAAATAAATCTATCTATAAACACTCATGCCTAAAACCTTTCCGCAACCTGAATACATAAATCCCCCTCTGTATCTATCACCTTCTTTAACAAACAGTAATGATTTGATATATTTTCTTCATCAACCATTTCAACCGCAAAAAAATAATTTTTGATTTGCCTTAATAATAAAAATGCCTTTCCATCTTCTATTGTGATTATATAGCCCTCGTCTATAGTTATCTCTTCGCCCATTCCTTAAAACCTCATTGCAACATGTTTTCCTGTAACTTAAAATCTATATCTGATACAAGCAGTTCTTCTGTAATAAACTTCCAGATATTACACTCTTTCTGTTCTCTCTGGTTATTCATTAAGCATCCTCCCTTACAGATTGGAAAGTATTTACACTTTGTACACGTCTCAACTTCAAAAGCGTCTACTGTCAAGTGTGCCTTATCATTAAATTCTCCCCTTACATTTCCAATGCTGTATTCTCTCTGTCCCACTTTAGAAATGCACTTATATACATAACCATCAGGATCTATTACATATGAATTCGGTGCATCCATTGTACAGGAATTCACTTTATATTCCGGCATCATCTTTTCAACAGCATGATAAAATCCGTTGTTGATTAAATGCTCCTTAAATCTAAAAAATTCATCAGCAAACTCTCTCATCGAAAACAGATTTTTTGCTTCATTTCCGCACATATGATCACCTCCAAATGCCTTCATCATTCCAAGGTTAACATCTACATCCGTTAATCCAATTTCTGTGAGGTAGCAAACAAGTTCATATGCACTCTGAATATTATCCTTATCAACGTTTATTCTAAGATGAACCTCTGCATTGGTTTTATGATTAATAGCTATCATGTTCTTGATAATGCGTTCAAACGACTCATCTCCGCTAATCATTGGTCTCCGCAATTCGTGAACCTGCTTCGTTCCATCAACAGTAATCTGTACAGACGAAATAGATAGATTATCTAATTCCATAATGCTCTCATCGGTAAAAGAATAACCATTGCTAATCATAGAAGCATTGTACTTAACCCCATAGTTGCTACAAATTTTCTGGAATTCATATGTAAGAGTTTTAATTGACTCATAATCAAGCAATGGCTCGCCACCATACAATACTGATATTCTTTCCTGATTTTGCGTAATTATGAACCATCTCTATGACTGCTGTTTTAGTAGCTTCATTCATATACACGCAAGGATGTTTTTCATAGCAATAAACACATCTAAATTGGCAATCTAATGTTAATGCAATGATAAGATGTAATTCCTCCGAAAATTCATCTCTATGGTTATACTCATCTCTTAATATTGCCTTTTCATCGGTTTCTGTCGTTACAATAAACCCGCATTCAATAAGGTCGCACAAATCTTCCTCGGATAATACTCTATTTTCAAACTCTGAAACAGCCTGTGTAACTGTGTTATAAACAAGGCCTCTTTTCTCATCCAAATAAATATTATATTCAGATAACTTATATTTTGTTTCTAGTTCTTCTGATAAACTCAAAAAGCAATTTATGTGATTCATATTGGCCATACCTCCTCGTATAATACAATAAGAAGAAATTGGTGTCGTTTCTAATGTGATCTTAAGTTAAAACTAATACTGCATTGCACTTGCAGGTGAACAATTCATACAAACGATTCTTCTCTTGTTTGATCTTCTAATAATCTTCATAACCAAATCCCCCTTTCCTTTTTGATCACCAATTTCTACTATTGTGTTTGGATTTCTCATCCTATTTTTATATACGTACTAGTTAGCCGAATCTCCACTTTCTACATTCAAATATCATAAAAGCCATTCATCTATATTTAGAATGCTTACTTCTGTATATTTCACCTCGCGCTCAGCAAGTTGCGGTCTTTCACCTGGACTTTCTATCGTGTGAAAAAAATTTTGTTCGCTAAATCCTAGACTTGTCTTCATAAATTCGACAAACTCCTCTCCCCAGAAGAATCTCATAGCATTCCAATATGTCTTTTTAGCCACTTCTTCCGATAATCCTTTTATTTCAGCAATCTTTCTAACCACAGTAGGGATAGCTCGTGATGAAGTATTTACTCTCCCTATATCACCCTCAACTTTCACAAATGGTGCATCTGACTCGATAAGAATCATATCTAATGGCATTTCTTTGACAGCTTCCTGCAAGTCAAAATTTTCACTTCTCGTTACCATTCCACCTATTCCAAAAAATCTAATACCAACATCAATGAGCTGCATCATTACATCCTTGTCATATGTAAAACAATGAATCTCTGCACGAACAGGCAATGGATTCTTTTTGAAGAAATCAATAGCCTCTTGGGATGCTTCTCTTATATGAAGTACTAAAGGCTTGTTGTATTTCTTTGCCATCTCCATAAACATTTTCAAGAAATCATACTGTCTTTCAATTTGCTTTTCCTGTAATTTTTTCTTGGATAAATCTATTCCAGATTTCACAGCTACTACCCGTTTATCAAGTAATAATTCACAAAACTTTTCTTTTTCATATTTTCCCCACATAGGGTTATTAATTGCACATTTAGGATGTAACCCTTTTGCAAAAAGAACATCGGGATACAAATTCACTGGAAAAAGATCCATCGACTGATAATTGCTTTCATATGTAATCGGCGCAATTACCATTTTGTCAATTCCAACCGCTCGCATATTTCTTACATATCCAGCTCTATCCTCAATTAGAGGATGATCAGGATGTGCATGTGTTTCAAAGTACTTCACCTTCTCACCTCCTGTTCATAAAGTTTTCACTTATCTGTTTTTGTTTGAGCTAATCATTTCCCTCAATCCCTATTCCATATACAGCCTGAACATACTCATCAAAACTATTATCACCGGTCAATTCACTTATACGAGAATAATAGTCCCCAACAGCACTCCTTCCGTAGGATCTGGCATCTTTTTCACATTTCTGTCCATAATAAGTTATAAAATTATCTTTACCACTCACGTAGTTCGAGAATTCTTCAGCATAAATAGATGCGTCATAGAAAAAATATGAGGCTTGATCTTCTGGAGAAAGATTATTGTATATCTCAACATATCTGTGCTCTGCCGCATGATACATTTCGTGACCCACAGTATCTAATATGTCATAGATAGAATCTCTCATTAAATGTTTAGCACTAATATATACCGCTGACTCACGTGCTGAGTAATACCCCAAAACTCCTTCATCTAACATTTTCGAATAAATATGAACCTCTTTATTTAATCCAAGGTAATTTCCCTCTATATTAACAACACACTGAAGAATATCTAATCTTTCCTGCGCACTTGAAACTTTGTCCCAGTTCTCTGGTTTTAAAAGGAGTACTGTATCTATATTATTTGCAATAGTATATTCATCTCCATAGGTTGAAGTGGTACATTCCTGAGAACTAATCAAAGCTCCCCCTATGTAGGATTTTCCCAATATACATCCTATAATCACAGCACTTGTAATTGCTCCTACAGTTCTAGCAACAATTACACTTCTGCGTTTTCTTATCATCCTGATTCTTCGACGATTAGTTAAATTCACCTTTGTAAATACAGCTACAGCAATACCACTTACAAGGATGATTCCGGCAACAATCAACAGCGGTTTGTATAAATTTGATAAATATGGATTATAGGTAATAAATGTATAAATACCAAAAGGAATAAGCAATGAAGTAATAATCGAAAAAGTATTGCGACTCCACTGAACAGATAAAACAGTATTGATTATAAAACCAATAACCATACTTCCAATCAATACCAGATTAGACTGAAACACCGTCAATTCCTCAATATTAGTAAAAAGTAAATTATGATACCAAATGTAGCCAACAACTCCCCAAAACAAATAATCCCACAAGTATTCTTGTCCACTTAATGTATTCTTCTTCATGATGATTCCTCCGTTTCTGTATTTCATATATATCTATACGGAAGACGCATCAAAATCTCCATAAATTAAGCGGCTCCCAAAAGTTGAGAACCGCTTTTACATTACCACCCTCTGGAAAAAATCATTATATCTTGGGAAATCAGATGATTAACTACGCTCGATACGCTCGCCTCATTGGTAAGTACATTGAACGACAATTGAACATGATTCTTTTCTATAGTATACGAACACTCTAAATACGAAACATTCGATATATAGATATAATCAATCCTCTTTTTAATTGAATTAACAGCCTCTTGTTGGATATCAGCAAAATCCAAGTCAAAATCATACTCAATGGTATGGTGTATCAGCATCTCCTCATCAGCATTATTTGCCTGCTTATTTTTTGAAAATGTGAACCTTAACATAACATCATCACAATAATATCTATCTAGATCAAAACCATCACAGAATCCGCTCTTGTGCCGGCTAATAGCATATTTAATCTGCTTTCCGCTAATATCGTCACCACAGTCCTTAAGCTTTCTATTAATGGATAAATAGGGTTCCAGTTCTAAAGGATTATTCTTTTCTTCACTAATAAAAATCATAGGCATAAGTCATTTCCTCCTTTTCGTCTCATTGCTCATTCTTAAAAATTTCAGGAAAAACATCCATAAATGTCAGTTGTATACACGGCGCGCATTTTCCTTCAAATTCAATGGGCATCACATAGTGTTTTTTTCGATAAGCCTCTAGGTATTCCTCTAGTTCTGTTTCGAACTCGCTCTCATCCAGTTCTTCTATCGAGTCCCAAATAAGTTCTTCTGGGTCATATTTTATCCAATACTTACGGCAATACCCTTCAATGAACTCATATACAGCACGTTCCGGCAAACAATTCCCGCAACCGTAAATCTGTTGCAATTTTCCATTACATATTTCTGCGGTCACAAAGGCATGCTCAGGTTTATCTTTATTACGTATAAATATAATTGTAGTCTCTCCATTAGCATGCTTTTCTGCATATCCACTACGTAACAAACAGTTACCTTGTTCATTCGCCTCTTCGCATATTTCTAACAAATTCCTTGGCATACGAAGAATATATTGCTCTGATTCATACTGATAGTGCTTATTGCCTGATCTCTGCCGGATCTTCGCATCCAATTCTTGCCCTGACACAAGATACTTATTAGTTATTTCCATAGAAGAAACTTCATCATAAATATCTTCAATAGATGGTAGCTTCCGCTTAAATGGCATATGCTTCTTTAACTCCATATATCTTTTGTACATATAAAATTCTTCCCAGCATCTCACTTCACCCAATCTACGATACAATGTCCTATTAAACCCGGCTCCGCCAAATTGACCATTTTCATACAATAGCTTGAAGTAACTACATTGAAACAAATTAGGCAGGTCAGCTTCTACAAATCCAGAATATGTTTTATAAACAGCAAGACAGTGTTTCAATTGCTCCTCTGAAAAAAGCCCCTTAACCATTTCTGGTGTATTCACTATTCTTAAAAACTTATTGGTCACCCCATATCCAACTATTGACACAGGGGTTGATCCAATCAGATTGAATTCTGGAATGCGTTCAAGGTGATACGATATGAAATCCAGTCCAGCCTTACATAATATTTCTCTCACCCCTTTATGCCCGGAGAAGTATATTGCTTGTAACACAACTGATGGATAGTCACATCTCCTGAATCGATTATCTTCTGCATGCGAGAAATGTTTTCTTATAAGATCAAATTCTTTCTTATCGCACACCCCCTCTGATTCAAGCCTTTTTGTATATTCCATAAACAAATTTTCATCTTCTTCTGCAAGAATAAATCCATTCTGTATGATAATTCTTCGACATATATCTGGATATAACATGCAATCCCATATATACATATCTATATACCATTGATTTTCCGAATCTATTCTATAAAAAACATGCAGATGGAATTTAGAGGACTCATTAAAATAATCTGATTCCATTCCCATAAAAGTAATAGCATCAATAGGACAATATCGACTTAGATTATCAGATTCAACAATTGGTGTATGATTCCATATTCTTTCCAATGATAAAATATCCACTAATATTGCCCCCTTTCATATGGATTCTTATATATTTACGTTGATAAGCAAAAAACCTCCACATTATCTGTGAAGGTTCTAAAAAAATGCAGCTTTATTTATCCTTATTGTAAATACATTAGTACCGTAATTGGGAAGTATACTTATTTCGTGTCTTCCGAATCCGTCAATACTGTCTGACACAGTGCTAAATATATATTCAAACAATTCATTATCCGTACATGCGATATGTGGCAACTGTACGCTTATTACATCACTCTTTCTTGTTCTTACAATAGTCATTAAATCACTTTGACACTTTGCAAATCTATTCACCTTCGCATAAAACCCATAATTGTGATTACAACTATGTACTCGAAAAATCGAGCATCTATCAGATAGCACCGTATCGGACACATTGAAATAATCATATCTGAAATCACCCGCACTCTTTGATAGATTCATATCAAAGGTAACATCAATATTATACCAAGCACCCTCTATACAGATTTGATTCCACGCATGAGCTGTATCTTCACCTTTCACACTTCCAATTACAATACCCGATTGAATTCCTATCTTATCGCAAAGATATTTAAAGGCTTTAGATATCCCTTCACATACCCCGATTCCATACAAAAAAACGCCTGGCATTTCGTGGCTATATGGTGCTTCCAAGTCTTTATACTCAGAGATTTCCACTATATAATCATGTATTATTCTTTCTGCCTCAATAGTTCTTTTTCCTGCACACTTTTCCACAATTTTCTCTATAGAATCATCAACCGCATCCCTTAAATACTGTATCTCATCTTTCGAGAATCTGTATTGCGGAACGATTCGATAACCAGAAATAAAACTTCTTGACTGAATCTGGATATATTTAACATAAAATATCTCTGGATGATCATCGGTTAATCGTTCAAATATCTCCCCAATCTTTTTATATTCACAATTTGGAATACAAAAGCTGGTTGCCCTGTTAACGAAGGCTTCATACATATCTCTATAAACAGCACGCTCTGAAGAGGACATCATTTCATAGTAATATTCATAGCAGCTTATGCCCATTATGCTAACACTCCCTTCGTTACCTCAGATGTATTGTTATTTAAGGCAAAAAACTCTCTATCGCCTAAAGTACTGATATCTTCAGGTTTTACTACCATTTCACGTTTTGTCGCTGTTTGTAGTGAGTTAGTAGCTCCAAAGTGAAGACCAAAATTGCCAAAATCGGTTCCGCCGCCTTGAGTATTGGTCACTTCAACAAAATCATAATCTCCAAGTTCTTTCGAAAGCGCCTCTGATGTACCTAAACTATTAGCAAACATAATCGTTTTATGCGTTAATGCAATCCACGAAGTAAGGTTCTTACCTCCATTTACCAATGCATTAATATCTGGTGTAGACAACGTCCACCAAAACATTGCATGCGTCTTTCCCAAAAAATCAAGCATCATAGGGCTATCAGCCAGTGTCATTGCATCGATAACCACCCGGACAGCTTTGCCATCCTTAACACACTTTTCCAATTCCGCACGTATAAAGCTTAATTGTGTTTTTTTAGAACATGTTCCGACATCAATTGAGAGAATTCCGTTATTTCTAATGCACTCTGATATTGATGCCGAGCGAGCTAATTGTCCTTTACCTGCTATAATTTCACTCTGACTGATAAGCTCTGAAAAGAATTTGTCAATTTTAGAACGTTCACTAGATCCAGTCGTAACATCATTTCTTAATGATGCTGCATCTGTTGAATTTATCAAGCCTTTAGCCTCTAATCCCGATATAACAACCTGTGCCTGAGAATATGGGAATGTGGATAGCATTCTAGTGTACGGATTAATCCCCTTTTTTCGAGCCATATATGAAATTGACCTTAAATACAACAATCCATCTGTTTCAATCATATCTCCTTCTTTGGATGCATCAATGATGAGATTTGAAATCTCTTGATCATTAAGTCTCATTAATGGCTCATAGAAAGGTTCTGATCTACTAACAGTTCTACAATAGCATTTACCCTGAAAAGCTTTTTTCACATCATATTCAAGATGATAATTCCCTTCATGGATAATAATAATCGGTACCCCGTTTGCCACAGACTGCTTACAATTCTGAAGAATAAGACTATTTCTTGCTTCCTGTGTTCCTCCGGTAATGCAAACATTGGCAGTCGGTTCCTGTTCCGGTAGAATGCTGTCAGGATAGATATGTCCCAGATTAACAATTCTCTTATTTGCATCATTCATTTTATTGATTTTTTGAATTGTCTTCTTTCTATTATGATTACTAATCAAAGAAGCCGTTGTAGTTACCAAAAAATTAGTTCCTCTGTTCATGTCATCACCTATACCTTTCAAATTTGAATTTAATTGGTTTTTCAAATGGTAATCCAACAATAGCCTCACCCTGACAAAGATTAACCATTTCCCAGTCTTCTACCGCATAACCATCGCGAATACTTTCTTGCAGATTATTGGATGCACCTGTATGTTGAATAGCAATATAATTTGTACCATGTATCCCACTTATATATTCTCTTGTAGCCTGATTGTTTGTATGAAAACAAATTGTAGTCTGAAACCCAGAAGCGATGTTTTTGCCACCAATATCTCCATATACTTCGTAAAGCTGCTCCATGCTCTGGATACCGGCTATTATATTCACACCAATCGATCTGCCAAAATTCAATGCAGCCTCTAAGTGTAGCAAATGCGGAAGCAGTTTTAGTTCATCGCAAACCATGTACACTTTTCCACGATTCTTATTGCATAAACTCTGTTTTATAAACATATCAAAAAGAACTGTATACATTGGAATATATGCGCTTCCACTTGCGAGATCATATTCAACAAATAATGTTTTAGCACCTCTCCCTTTTACAAATTTTCTCACAGAGAATCTGCCATCCAGACCAAAAGATTTCCGAAACAACTGGCCTGTTGTTTCCTCAAGTTCTGCCAAAACGCCTAATGCCTGTTCTGAACTTCCATCACCAATATATTTCAACACACCACTCAATTCAGGAAACTTGCCCAAAAATTCGCTAAGCATTTTAGCATTTACTTTGGAAAGATATTTTCTTAATGCCTCGTTATTCATATAGTTGACGCGGTGTTCTTTATTATCTATTCCTAAGAATGTAATACCCTTTAAAATTGCAGCAAATATGTCTTTAGCTGCTTTAGGAAAAAAAGGCGACTGACTATTCTCAATGCTATCTGAAAAAATCAAATTTGCAATTTCATCTGCATTGATTTCAATTGCCTCTTTCTCCCAACCATCAGCCACAATTTCCATGAATATATTCCATGCCAAATTATCAGATTTATCTTCTAATGAATTAGAAATCACTACATCTCTTTCATCTCTTAGTTTCAGAAAATCCCTTTTTGTATCAAAGATAATCATTACATCTTCTGCTGTAAGCCGGTCCTTAATCTGCCGAGTCATCTCAAAAATCACATTTGTTTTTCCTGATCCTGTTCCTCCAGTTGCAAGAATGTGTGTCGATAAATCTTCAGTGGACAGACATAATTCTGTACATTTATTGTTCGTGCGTCCAAGAAGTCTGACGTGCGGATTTTTCCTTATAGGAACGATATTTTTTTCTAACGAATTTCCTAATAGAGTTTCTTTTGCTACCAGCATATTAATCACCTACATTCTTTGCCCTGCATGTTCTCCATTCCCAATACTTTGATAATCGGCCGCCAGGTTCTGATTAGATTCCATCTGATTAGAAAACACCTTTGCTACTTCATTTATATCTACGATTTCATCATGTGAAATCTCCATCTTTTCCTTTTCATCTAATAACGCAGCATATCTCGTCTCCGCAAATTTCCTTGCATCTCGTTCGACCGGCTGATTATAGTATGCTTTAGGATTTCTTTTATAAGATATATAATTTCCTTCTTCTAAATTATGCCGCCATTCCTCTGCAATTTCTGAATCAGGAAATTTCACCTTGCCCTCGACTACCTGGTGTTGAAGAGCATGTCTTCCCTCATGTAGGCATGTTTGAGTTAATCTACTTGGTTCTTTTCCATAGAGTGAATATTCGTCAAACTGAGAAACATTAATATCTATTTCTCTTGTTTCAGGATCATATGCACCTAATACCACACCTTCTTCACCTGTATAGAGAAACTTGCCATTAACTTTACAACTATCGCGATTGCTTTCCATTGCCATACAATTTTCAAGACTCTGGAAATAATCTATCTTCTCATCATCAGAAAGGCTACGCCATACCTCAGGATTCAATGTATTCAGGATTTCTTTATATGTCATAAAAATCCCTCCTATCTCATCCACTGAAGAGCGTTTTCAGCCTCTATAGGAGAATGTCGATACCAATCAATAAATACAAGTGCAGCAGGATATTCAAAGGAATGACTCTTCATCAATCCACTTGTAGTATATTTTCCCTCTATAATTTCCTGATACTCTCCGGTATTAACTAACTGTCGTACTGCACCCCTTAAGTCTTCATCCGAGAAACTGCAGATATCCTTTGCAGTCTCTCTAGCTTCAACTTCTGTATACTTAAACATTTCAATCAATAAACTTTTTATTTTCTCTTCCATAATCCACCTCTCTTTAGCCAGAACATAAACCAGCAATAATCGCTATCAATATCGCTATAGCAAAGATAGCCGCTAAAATATACATAACAATGATTACGATTAACGCAACCACTGCCAAAGCTATTCCAAAACCAATAGCAAATCCGAAACCAGTTAACTGTGAAAGAATGTAATCATACCACTTATAATCATAAGGATAACTATTTGCTCCTGACCACTTCATTCCGTAAAGCACAACTCCAACAATGGCAGAAATCACACTTCCTACTGCACCAATCCACATTACCCATTCCTCTCCAACTAATGAAAGATAAATAGGTGCATACGCGTACATGCCCAAAAGTATATGCATAATGATAGCAATAGTAACAGTAATGCCCCAAAACCACTCTGAGTTAATTGGCTTTGTGTTAATCGAATGTGTATTTAGAGCATTTCTAAACACGTTATTCGATGAGGAATTACCAATTGGTTTAGTTGACGTAGCAACACTACCATTTGCGTTGTTATTTCTACGGTTTACGTTCATCTGCGGTGTAACTGTTCCGCCCATAGTCTTAATAAGGTTCTTCTTACCTCTATCAGATGCCAGACAATACGGGCATGCTTTCAGTTGGTTCCAATAATAGTGTTTTGATTCAACATGGCATCTTGTTGTTTCATTCTTGTATTTTACCAATGCTTGCTTCCACTCAGTTGCAGACGGTCTTGCAGAAGGATTAGTATGACCATCCACAAAAGCTCTTTCGAACATCTTTCTCAAATAGATAGGAAGGCATGTAATGTCAGGCGCCCAATCAGGGGTAGTAAAGTTAGCTACCGTAGTAAAGAACGGCGTTTCTCCTTTTTCCACTCTTTTATCAATAGATGGTGCTGGTGTAGATCCAACATTCTTGGTATGTTTTTTGCAAGTGAATGGATGACATCCATTCATAAGCATTCGAAAGCAATGAATTGCCAACGAAAAATTATCAGTTTCCTTAGTAAAGGTAACTCCACCCTTAGCAAAATACTCTGAATAGGTTGTACCCTTACATCTTTTCATCAATTCTGGTGCAACATAACCAGGTGCGCACACTACACACGGATAAACAGACTTTCCCGAACTAAAATGATAAGAATCACTATCCACAAATTTGACATTACAATTATTATCAATCTTGATGTTATTAGGATTAAAATCCCCAAATATCTGACCACACGAGTGAAGTTTCTCCACAACGGTACATAAACTAATCAACGTTCTAATCTTCTCATCAGTAGTCATTCCTGCATTTGTCTTCTGACTTAACGAATAGATATCATCGAGTTCGAATTTCGCAGTAATTCTTGACATGCCAAAACCAATGAATTCCTTCGCCTTGTTAAACAATGGGGCAAGAGGCCATGCAATATCATCTAAAATATGAGTATTTCTGAATCCCAATGTTTCACTCAGACTAGACATTTCACGAATTTTACTCTCACGCTCTTTTGCATCAGCTTTCGATAAATATATTTTGGCAACAACATTATTATAACCAATAATATTGTATACCGCCCCTTCTCCACCGGATTTTATCGCAGGTTCCTGAAGGGTAATCATTTTTCCTGAAAGAGTGTATGCATCCATTTTTCCTCTCCTCCTATCCGAAAATAATACTTATATAATGAGCAATCCATACATAAAAGCTCATTTTTACTGCTTTACCGATAAAGCTAGCCAACAAAAATTTGAATGGATTCATTCGAATACTTCCAGCTATAATTCCTGCAACATCAAATACAGGAAATGGAACAAAAGCAAATATAATAACCCACAAAAAAGAATGCTTTCTAAACTTCGTCAAACTTGATATCTTCTTAAATCGCCTGACAAGAGAAGTTCCTTCCACACCTATCATATAACCGATAAGTTCTCCCAAAGATGCGCCTATAGCTCCTACTATAATCACGTTGATTGGATTCAAGATATATGAATATTCCAATACAACCAATAGGCTTGAAGAAGGAAGAAGTACCGTAGAATTCATAACAAAACAGGTCAGTAATAATCCCAATAGCGTCAATGGCATCCACTGCTTCAAGATGTCCTTAAGTTTCCAGGCAAGTAAGCTAACAAGTATAAATAAAACAAGGGCTATTACATCACCCAAGACCGAGCCCTTTTTCTTTATACTTTTATGTCTATGTGTATTGTCTTGGGTGATATTTTTTTTATTTCTTCAACCTTCGGTTTGGATTGTAGAACAAACAATTCATCTACCTTATCTACCAATGTATGAATTGCTTTCCCCGCAGCAGAAAAATCAACCGGAATATATAACTCTGTTCTATCTTTAGCTTTATCAACTCCTACTGTATCCTCACCACTGTTTTCAGCAGAATTCTGAGTAGTTTCTTTAATTCTCTTGTCTCTCTCATTTGCTAATTCTTCCCAATCTGGAATAGCATAGTAGGACTTTTTTCTTCTTAATGGTTTAGCTTCCGAGTTGATAATAACAACGATAGTCTTATCATCATCCAAACGCTTTTGAGAGAAATTTCTCATGTATCTATTAGCTTCTCTCTCAAGATTTCTCACCTCTGAATCGTCAAGCCCGAAGTGATTTAAAAACATCTCAACAAAACCAATGTTAATCTGTTGTTGCTCATTTTTAAGAATAGGTGGACACGCCTGCTCCCACACTCCATCTGTCATAAGCATCACTGAGACAACATTTCCCTTTACCTTTCCAAACTCCCAATACTCTGGTCCAAAGCAAAGGGGATATACATTGTTATCTTCATCTCTCTGCTGTTCTGTAATCTTGTAATACCCACCATCATTACTACCAACAATAAGTCCACTATCACCAGACTGACCATAATAGAGCGTCTTGCCATCGTAAATAACCGTACATAATGTGCAGTCGTATTGATCCACATCATTTCCTTCACTAATAGCTGTTTTCTCAACCAAAGCATATGCTTTTGTGTATGCTCTTTTCAGAAGGGAAATCACCTCATGTTCGGTCATCTCTGGCTTGTAATTCTGTTTACAAAATGTAACGACAAAACTAGATGCAATCTTTGCCCCTTTGTCAGAATGTGTTTCACTTCCTAATCCATCTGCTACTGCTGCAACAATTACCCCATCAGGTGTTTCTCTTATGCAATATGCATCCTGGCAAGGAATACCATTTTTAATATGATATGGACCAGGAATATTTACTTTATATTTTGAAAACTTCATCGCCTATAACACCTCCAAAGGTGGGAGAGGTTGCTTATCCTCTCCCAAAATAAATTAAGAAAGCCAATCATCTGGATTGATCTCTGCCAGCTTCACATTACAGTTCTCTTTTTTGAACGGATTTTCTTCATCCTTGATATGTACCTTTGCACCTGGAGCGCTAGTAGATGCAGCTTTAATACTAACAGTCATAAAGTCAAAAAAATCTGTAAAGTCGAATCCATTCTCATCCACGAGTTCGAAAATAGGTCTCTCACCCATAATCTTTGCTGCCGATTCTTTATCATAACCAGGTACACCCAAAAACCACGGAAGCATCTTTCCAACCCTTGTTCTTTCTCTATATTCAGCTGAAATTTGGTCGATATTGCCGCCATACCCATCACTAAGAATGATGACATATGGTTTCTTAATTTCTGGCACTCCAATCTCTCCCAATAAATTCGTGTCTTCTCTAATTTTGTCTTTTGCAAATGACAATGCTCCAGATAAATTAGTTCCACCTTCCGCTCTTAATTCGACGGGCTTCATCTCTGTAATAGGACACCAATTCTGCACAACTTCTACCTCGTCATTAAAAGCTAATACGCAAACACGTACGCCAGCTGCAGCCTTAGGATCTTTACAAATATCCTCTTTGGCACGATTAATAGATTTTTCTACGTTTCTGATAGCCAAACCAGACATTGATGCGGACTTGTCAAGCAAAAACAACACATCCATCTGTGCCTCGCAAGGATTTTCAGGTGGTAAAATTCTGTCATCATCAAAGTTAAAATTCATTCCCATTTTTGTATCCTCCTTCGTTTTAGCCTAATAGGCCAATCTTTTACTAATCATCTTTTTAATTTCTGTGGCACTTAATTTTTACAAGTGCCACAATGTTTTCTTTCATGAGGCAATATGCGTCTACTCCTAGTGATCCGGATGAACCTCATGACCATATCCTTCTCTTTCATTCCACCACTCATGGTGATGGTATCCAGGCTGATCTGCTACCGGTGAGATGATATCCAAACGAGTCATATGACCGTCATCTCCGTATTCAGCCTTACCACGGTGTTCGTACCCCTCCTCACCATATACTGCATATCTGTCCATACCATCGCGCTGCTTGTAATAATCCTTGCTCATGACTAAGCCCTCCTTTTGTTTTCTACTTATATGACGTATGTCCGATGATAATCTCCATTGTTATTCGCTAGAATCTAATAAATCTTTTGTGGCACTTCTGACCATATGCAAAAGTGCCATATCCTATAACTCCTAACTAAGATCAGGGAATACAGATTTAATAACCTGCGAAACATGAGTCACAGGAACGACTTCGCAATCAAATTCCTTAAGTTTTTCCTTATCAAGATGCTCATAATTCTGCATAGGAATGAATACCTTGCTACAACCAGAATCATACGCTGCCTGGATTTTCTCCATGGTTCCTCCGATAGCAAATACGCCACCAGTAAGACTGATTTCACCTGTATACGCAATGTCGTATGGCTTCTCATTCATGATTGGCTTATTAATAGCCGCTGATAAGATGCTCATAAGAAGTGCTACCCCTGCACTAGGACCATCCTTTGGAACACTACCTTCTCCAAAATGAACGTGAATGTGCTTTCCCTTAAGGAGATCTGGATACATTTTTTTAATGCAAGTCACAGCAATTTTTACAGAATCTGTTGCTGTTTCTTTAGGTAAACCTGTCATTTCAAGAGATTCATCTCCATCAATAAGAACAGTCTCAATTGCAAAGCTACTTCCCATATTTCCATTACTTACTGCGAGTGCTTTGGAAATACCCGGAATGGTTCCATCCTCAGGAAAATTTCCTCTTGGAATAGGTATCTCACCAAGATACTTGCAAACATCATCCTTATGAATTCTCACATTTACAGCATCAGCATTTCCCACCTGGTCTACTAATTTTGATGAGCAAATTCTCTGCATTGCCTTTTCTGCATCACGGACGCCAAAGGATGTCGCATATGTCTTAAGAAGAAAATCTTCCGCCTCATCATCAATGGCAATTGACACCCCACTTGCAGCGTAGCATTTCTCTAACTTTGGAATAATATAGTCACTTACAATCTGACTCTTCTCACTTCTTGAATAGCCATCTACATCAATTACAATAAAACGATCTCGCACAACCGGAGCTACCTTCGACCAATCATTTGCAGTTGCAACAAAGATAGACTGTCTAAGATCTACGGGAACATCCACAAAATTATCTGTAAATTCTCTATCCAATAAATCAAGAAGAACATCAGCAAACTCAGGCTTAAGCTTATCGATTTCATCTAACTGGACTACAGTTCTAAGAGAACCAGCTTCCTTGTAACCCTTCATGATTCTGCCAGGTTCGCTTCCAATATATGTACTTGAAAAACCACGAAGTTCCTTAATATCTGCAATACCATTAAGAGAAATTTTCACGTAACGATAGTCCATTGCCTTCGCAATATTCTCAACAATGGAAGTTTTACCTATACCATATCCTCCACATAACGCCAGGTTGCTGTTAAGACTATTCCCCTGCAAATATGCTGTAAAATAGATATTAGTTACTTCCTTAATTACTTTATTCATACCAAAAAGATTCTTATGAAGTTCACTCTCTAAATATTTTGGATCAAACTTATCCAGAAATGTCTTAGCTTCTGTTCTGCAAGTCAAAAGATAATCCAATTTCTGACGTTTCTTTTCTGTGTCAAAACGATCCGTGTCCGAATTTGAAGATTTCTTGGTTGCACGAATACACTTCTTAATCTCTTTGGCAACTGGAACAGAATAATGCTCCCTATTTCTTCCAAAGTAAAGCGCCGGAGTTTCTTCTATCAATTCAGCTAATACACTGTCCACATACTCTGGTGTAATTTCGTTCTTCACATCAGCATTGCCCTCTCCAATGATACGGCTTACGATTCTCTCAATATTGTGCTTAAGATCTCTTGCACCATCGTCTTCACAATAACGCGTAATAATACAGTGAATAGCTTCATCTGTGAAATCTACATTTGTTGCCTCAATATTGTAATTTCTTAAAACATCAGGAATAAGAAATCGCTTTGCAATTTCACACTTGTCATCACATGAGTAATCATCCAAATAAATCACAGCATTAAAGCGATTCATAATTGCTTCCGGGATATTCTCGACACTATTAGCAGTTGCAATAAAAATGGTGTTGTCTGTTTTCACAGTGCACTGAAGGAACTTATCATAATGATCCCCTAAGAAAACTCTCAAGAATACATTCATAGGGTCTCCTTCTTTAGATGATCTGTTCATCTTGTCGAACTCGTCCAAACACAGCACCATCTGAGATGTGCCATGCGCTGCAAATGCCTTTACAATAGCACCTGCATCTGCACTGTCATATCCAGGATCAAGCCCTTCAATTTCAAGTGGACAAGAAAGACCATTCATTGGAATACACTCAAACGGAAGATTCATAGCTTCGGCAATTGCCATCATAAGTGAGGTCTTGCCTACACCAGGTTCTCCAACAAACAGAACATTACAACCTTTTTTTTCCGCTCTTTCAATTGAGCAAAACAGGTCTTTAATCTGTTTTTTCGCTTTATCCATCTTATAGAACTTCTCATTTAATTTCTTTTCAAAAGGTTCGGCTTTGACCGGAACCCTCTTCTCGCAACTAGATGCAATTCTGAAAAGATACTGAAGTCTCTGATCGACTTTATGTTTTGAGGTTTCCTTGTCCTTAAACATACCCTCAATGGCTCTCTGTGTATCGGGAGTATAGGTTTCCTTTGTGAGTGCATATTTGAGTACCATCTCCTGTCGAGTCTGAAAAGCAATATCTTCATCAGATTCAAATCTGTTATAGTGATTTGTACCAAGCTGACTGAGAATTGCTTCCTGTTTTGCTGATTCCAATTTGTAAAAGGTTTTGATAGCATTAGCTCTTCCAAAAAGGCTCTTTACCATCATAAAATTCTGTTTTTCCTCGTCACGAATAATTACAACTGGTACATAAACAGGATGATCCTTGGCTCTGATCGCAATTACATACAACATTTCACCTCGAGGAATCTTTGCTCCCACAATACTTCTACTATAAACAGTCTCCTTGATAGGAATAAGGCTAACCTTTTCCTTATCTAACGTAATCGAGATTGATTTTGTCTCACTATCAATTCCACAATACTTTCCACTAAATTCGACAAGGTTGTTTTTTACATCCTTACTAGCCTTGGCTTCATAAATATTGCCAGAACCACCTCTCATCATGCCCATCGCCTGTGAAGAGATATCAAATTTTGAAGACACCATTGCCTTTGCGGCTTCAATAGCCTGTTCTCTGCTTTTTGTCATATCAACCCCTCCTATTCTTCTGTTCCTGTTGCATTTAATTCATCATCTACAAATGGGAGAAAGGTATCTTCTCCAATCGTCTTGGAATTCGTTTCCTCATCGTCCTTCTCTTCTGCTTCTTTCTCCTTCATTCTCATAAACTCCTCGAAAGAAGGAATTCCATGAGGTCTAGGAATATCTCTATCTAAAAAGTCGAATGAAAATTCATCATCGTCTTCTTCATCGTCATCAGCGTTTGATAATGATTTACGGTCATGAATAAGTCTCTTAAGGAATTCCTCTCTCTCGTCTTTACCCTTATGCAAATCTTCACAGCCATAAATAACAGTATCTTCCTCTTCATCTTCTCCATTAATCACTGCAAGAGACTGTTCAAGAAGAGTCATGTATAAATTCTTAACGTCCTTTGACACCTTACCTACTGCAAGATGACTTAATCTTGTATAGGCCTCCTGGGCAGGATGTACTAATGACATCAAATAAATCCAGAAATACTCCTTATTGAACTCCTCGGCCTTTCCGAGAAGATATGAATATTCCATTGTTGCTTCACCATCATCAAGCTCAAGATTCATAAGAGAAAATGCCTTATTCTCATTGAACTGAGCCATATATAAGCTAACAAGGGCCAATGTATTACACTGAACTCTGAACGGAAATGAAAGTCTGAAAATAACCTTCTCATTCTGGAGAATAATCATCATTCTAAATACCTTGTTATCAGCGCCAAATCCAACCTCGACCATCTTCGCTCTTTCCGGATCATATGAATACTTAAGACCATGCTCATCTAATGCGGCCTTAATACATTCAATGATTTTCTCTTCTTCGGCTCCGAGGTACTTCTCTTTCTCTTCAAGCTCCTTAATCTTTGCATCGATTCTTGCAATAAGAGAATCAACATCAAATCCTTCTTCGGGCTTCATCATCTCGTCCACTGTAGCAATAAGATTGCCTTCTACATACTTGTCCTGCTTCATATCTAATTCCTCCTCTTCCACTGCTACAATAGCGCTCATTTCCATTGTTTCCTGTAATGCTTCATTATTCTTCATAGGTAATATCCTCTTTTTTTATCTTGCTAAAATGATTCCAGAAGATGTTCTTCCGTATTCAGTGCCAATCTCTGGCTGATACTGTAATGACGATGATGAATCAAATCTCTCCACAATTATTTTGTTCTCAGGAACAAGTATCTTTTTCTTTGCAATTACTAAAAGAGAGTCATCAAGTTTCTGGATGCCCACAGTGCTTAAAATGTTCATATTAATGTTTTCCATGTCTATTTCCTCCATTTATCATTTGGTTGAATTTAGAAGTACCTGCCTTCTAATGAGCAATATAAGGCAAGGATTTCTGGGGATAAATTAAGGAAAACTATTATTCTTTGGGGATTTTTCAAATAAAAAAAGTCGCAGCAACACATATGTGTTACTGCGAATATGGGAGAATACTTTATTCAATTCTAAAGCAGTGTTTCTAAACTAGTCATTTTCAGATATGTGAAGCATTTCAGAAAATACACTATCTTCAATAACGTAACTATTACCTATATAAGTATTACTAAGAGCACTTAGTACTTTACCATCTAGATTTTGTAGACTTAGATTACCAATTTTATATAACCAATACAGTACTATCATTCCTTCAACATCATCTATATCAAGAAGTACATGCGTCCACCAAGCTAGTACTCCTTGCCACTCTATAGGAAATAACTCCTTATCCTTTATTTGATTGATAAGGAAATCCAGACCATCTCGAATACTATCTTTATTTAATTCGACATCATAATTGGTCATAGTTAATGCATAGTTTACCAAAGAAAACGGTTCATTCTGCTGAACTCCTTCTCTTAGTAATTCTTTTGGATTCACCTCAGAAGAATCATTTTCTTCAATCTTAATTATATTTTTAATATCACCTCTTCTATATAAATATGCCAAATTGTTCTTTGTAGAAATTGATTCAAAGTGATAACCACTATCTACAAAACCTATACCATCTAAAGATATATTTTTCCTATTAAATCTCGCAATATATAAGGATTCTGCAAAGTCAAATTCTAAAACTTCTAAACCTTCCTTTAATGCTACACTCTTAATTTCTTCTGCGATTGGATTAACTAAATTAGAAAAAAGTGATTCATTCCTTAAAAGTGGAGGTAAAACCGGTTCAAGTTTCATACGCTCTTTTATATCAATATCATTTATTTGTTTATAACGTGCCTTTCCAATATCGCCTTCATCTTTTCCTTCATAACATGATTGAATTTCCTTCCATATTGACGATTTATAGTTTCTTATGTCCTTATCAAAAATAGTACAAATGGAATATGTATAAATGATATCATCTAATTGCTTCTCCGTTATTTCCTTTTTCAAGCGCTCTCTATATTTATCTTTAATCTCAGAACTTATATCAATGTCATACTCTTTTATTTCACCACGTACTGTTCCTAAAGAAAGCAGAGTTTCCGCATACCCCTCTCCTTCATTCAATTTTTGAAGCAACAACCTATATAATTCATCATCTACAATTTTCTCAAAAGAAACAAAGCCTGCTAAAACACAATCCTTTATACTTCTTGCAATATCATCTACATGAAAAGCTTCCCTAATATAATGTTTCGTTTTTAGAATAACATCCTCTGAAATAGCAAAATTATTTATTCCTGTACAAAAAACATTTTTAATATTTGCATATTTACACCACGCTACTACAAGCAATATTTCATATCCCAATATCACTTCTTCTTCGACATCACTAAGTATTATTTTCTCTGCTTCATATAACAGATAAGGTTTGGATATATCCATGATGCTAGAAACTCTATTAGGTATAGCTTCCATCTCCTCTAACAATGTAGATGCTTTTATTACCGCCATAGCATATCCATACTCACTACTATTATTTGACACACTCTCAGAAAACTTTGCAGAAATATATTCAAAGAAATCCTTTGAGACATCATTTTCAAGCATCATAAGAATATGAATATTTTTTATTTGTTTATCCGTAATATGCTTTTCAAACAACAAATCATATATCTGATGTCTGACTTCGACATTAATAGGGACTGAATTCAAAATGAAATCAAACAATAGATTTGTATATACATAATTATCGTCTTCTTTTTCCTTTGCTATTTTCACCAAATCATTAACAACACCTTGCCTCAATCTTCCGTCATTCATAAGAACTGCATACACAATTACTTCTCTCCACCTCTTCATTAAATATTTATCTCGAAATATATCGAGAGGTAGCATGTCATTATATTCTGCATCTGCATTCTGCGTAACAATGGCATATGCAGTCAGATATTCCTGAATTGTTCTATGTGCAGCAAATCCATATGAGTCTCCGAATCCTTTACCAAATATTGCTGTATGTTCTAGTTCAGCTATAAGTTTTAGGATTTCATTATCACTCATATCATCGGAAAAGATTCCCGACAAATCTTCAATACACGCCCTAATGATATCTTTTAATTCATCAATACTACACAAAAATTTATTGTTTTTTGTCAAATAAGCAGCAATATATGCAAGAAGAGTCCTCATCTTGTTGTGTGAAATATTATTTGCATTTTTTTTGGTTGCCCATCCAACATACAATTCTAGTAAATCATCATATAATTCAGATTTATTTTCAGGCAACCTACCATCATATCTTGACAACGTCAACAACTGCGATAATGTTAACGGTACTTGTGCCATTATATAAATTTGTCTATTCACCTTTGACATTTTTATAATATTATCTGCAACTGAAGCATATGACCTTCTTCTCTCATCATTATCTCTATAGATAACATCATAGTATTTTCGACAATACTCAATAATCTCGTTTGAATCAAACTTCTTTATGTCCCATACATCATTATTGTCTTCCCCACCAAACATATCTGGTATTGTATATTGATTTCTTATGGTAAAGATAATGGATACATTATCCCTGTTACTTATAAATTGTCTTATTGCATCTAATAATAGTTTTTGTAGTTCTAAATCAAATATTTCATCCCATCCGTCTACTACTAAATACAGTTTTTGATTTTCATCTGCAATCAAATTGACAAATTCATCACAACTACATTCCTTAGAAAACTTTTCGCCCAATACATTTTTAGCAAAGCAGTATAAAATATTCTCAAAAGGAGCATCCTCTAAAAGCAACTCCTTAATCCCAGCAATATTTCTGAACATCATAAGAATTGGCATTATTTTTTCATCATATACCAATGATGTTCTAGACAATGTATCTTCAAAGAAGCCTTTGTCTTTATCAATTACTGATAGAATTATTTTTTTGCAAAAAGTCGTTTTCCCTGATCCAGGATCAGCTCTTATTATCAAAATAGACTTGCGAAGATCTTCCTCTTCATTTCCACTACTAGTATTTTCTACTATTTTAACCCACGAATCTTCTTCATCGGTTTCCTTATTGCTGTCACTTGCCTCTTCAGTATTAGTTCCTTGCTCTTGTTCTCTTTCTTTTCGTTCCTCTTCCTCTAATTCCGCAATTTTGGCATCAATCTTAGCAATAAGTGCATCAATATCCAGATCGTTATTTTGCGGATTTGATGGAACGAAACGTTCTTGCATACCACCATAATTAACATTAAATTTAAAAGGATCATCATCCGGTTTCACTAAATGTACTGGCATATACAAATCTTGCATTGTGATAATTTTGTATAACAAATCACTTGCCTGAATCTGTGGAAAATAGTCTAATTTAACTGTTTCACAAAACTTATGCATGTGACTGTTGTAATTATCTATATTGAACATAAAAACCTCCCTTACGACTTTTATATAGAAATGCTAAATAATCTATCTATTAAAGCTGTTACTTTCATCAATTCATTTTTATTCTTATAGAGGATATTATCTCCATATAAATTTTCATTATATTCGACGAAAAATGTTTTTATATTTAAAAGATCCTCCTCTTCAACAGCTGTAAAGCCTCTTAATAACATATAGTATATTAACGCTATTCCATATGATTTTCTTTCCGTTATTTGAATTATCAAATTAACTATTTGACAAAATCTTTTTGAACAAATATTGTCGTCTATTCTAAAGTTATCCCAAAATCTACTTATTTCATAAACATTATGAGTTATTGCAGAATCTCTGTTCTCAATATTAAAATAAAATTCTGCCGGAATATCGCCCTCAAACATACCGGATAAATTATTAATAAATTCCGCAGCTAGATAACACATTACTAGCTCATCCTGAAATTCGAATTTTATATGACCATTCTCATTTATCAGTGTAATTATTCCAGATTGACAAGAAATTGTATTAGTAAATGTATCTATTTGTTCATCGCTTATATTTATCGAATGGCCCGAACCATTTATAAGACCATTTTCCCTTGCTTGCTTAATAATATTACTAATGTGTATTTTTTCTAACGCTACCTTCTCGCCTTCCTCACAGAAAGAAATATAAAACGCCAAATATGATAATACTGCTTTGATTTCGTGTTCATTCATCGCAAGTACTTTTTTATCCATTCTTCTGGTAACGATAGCATCTGTAATTTTATCTAGGAAGTTTTTCACCGCAAAATCAGATTTTGTATCAAGCATTGCAGTCAACATAAACGGATTCTGCGCAAGCTTATATGCATATCTATTGCTATCGATATAACTTTTCAATTCTTCACTTCGTTCTAAAAAAGCACATTTTTCAAGATATGCGTGAATTGTCTCCGTATCAAATCCAGCCAATCTCAGATATTGCATTTCATTAATATGGATACTACGTCCAGAAAATCTACTTGTTATGATAAATTTGTTTTTTTCACACATTTGTCCAACCAAATTATATATACACTGATTAAAATTACTAACTTTTCCTTCTTCAATTTCATCAAGTGAATCAATTAAAAACAAAAATTCATCTGATATCGTATTAAAAGCCGTTCTCAGTTCGCTATAATTTTCACTGAGTGAAAATAAATCTTCTCCTGAAAAAATTTTATTATCGTTGTCTCCATATTCGTTAAACTTTGCTGCTTCTATATATACCGGAATTCTATTTTTTTTCACCGCACCAAAATAAAATTCCTCTATTGCAGAAAACTTATTATCTTCATATGCTTTGATTTCGTCTTCACGCATCAAGTCCATGTGATTATTATATATATATCCTGCTATGCAAACCACGATTATACTTCTCAGCATACAGCTTTTGCCCATTCCTGAATTTGCCCGAACATACTGTACTCTAGCATTTCTACCAAATGGTTTATCGAGGTTCTTTTCTCCTACCTCTTCTCTAATATCTGGTAACACCATTACATTTATTAGAGGAACTTTTGAACCATCACCGTCTCTTGTGATAGATTCCATGTGAAATTTTTTCCATAATCTCACATAATATTCATCTAAATTATCTTTGTTCACTCCAATATTTTGATAATTTTTTAACCTTTCCAGATCCTCCTTCATTTTTTTCAGTTTTTCCAATGTTGCCCTTTTTACGCCATTTCTATCCCCTGTTTGTTCTTTTTTGTTATATTGTAGTCCTATTAAACATTCAACAATCGAAGAATTTATCACTTCACCAAAAGCTAATTTATCACTTATATTCCAATCATTATCCTTATTCAATCCATTAATATATGAAATAAACGCTTTTCTATATAGTTCGTATTTGTAATCAAAAATTTCCCGGTGGTTATTTAATACATCTCTTTTTTCTTCTTCAAATAGATCTAGATCTTTTCGAGACGGAGCTATTCTTTGCAAATCTTCACATATTATTCCCATAATAATGCTGTTGGTAATGACATCCTCTAAGTATCTAATTTCTAGCTTCATATCATCTATGAGCATTATTCTAAAAATCTCTTCTACGCAATTTGATGCAGAAGCACCATTTCTATTAGCAACTACACCCTGCGTTAATATTTTGTTTGCATCATCATCACTACCTTTGATTTTGCCTTCTACAACGTTTGCGTAAAATAATCTTCCAAGCCTGATTTTTCCTGACTTTTCGTCGTTAGGCTCCACCACTTCAAATGAATTAGTCTCTCCTCTTACTATCACTATTCTACCAAACTTATCCATCAAAAACTGATATACGTTATCTAAAACCATTTTTGTCTCCTTTGTATTTATAAATCATATCGTATGGATTGCAGTAATCTAAAATCCCCAAGAAGTTCATCAATTCACTAATTTTTCCCCAAAAATCCCTACTGTAAATTTTTATTTATCAAAGAAATACACAGGAGGGATTACCATGAAAAACACGTCTTATAATAAAAGCACATCACAGATTGCTCTTGAAAACATTCTCCATTTTGTAAATCATTGCGGCTTGAATATTAGCCAGTTAAAATCAAACACCAAATACACTGCTCTGTGTCACGACTTATATGTTGCCATTACAGGTGTCATCGATGTTCTTGTTCACGAAGATAGCATTCACAATTTAATTGTTAGTATTGCTCAATCCTATGGTGCCCAGTATTATGAGGATCTTCACGAATACGACACACTCTTTGAGGTGATGAGTGAAACCCTCATAGGGCTTATCAGCGTTATCACCAAAGCTTCTGGTGAAGTAAACAACATCGGCAGAGTTCGAATTGATACCTATCAGGACAAGGAACCCGAACAGTTTGTTTGCACCCTTCGCAACTATATCAAAAATAATATTTGCAGAGACCTTCGTCGTAAACTTAAGAATAGAACCAAGCACATCGAAACAGATACCGCCCTTTTCAACGACGATGAAAACGAAAAAGTATACAAGGCTGATTCTATACTTTACAATAAGCACGGCTTAGAAAACTCTGTCAACCTGGCAGATGACATATGTAAGCGTGATTCATATGAACCGGATATGAAATTCTCTTTATTTAATGCTGTAATATCTAGATTTGGTACTCGCAAACCAGTTGCGGCTTATATCTACTTACTAATTATGGACTGCAATTACGATACAATGACAGTTGTTCGCAATTTAAAGAATACTACCGATTTCAATCAATTATTTCACACGCTTCTTCACAAAATTGAACTCGACTATGATGTTGATCTTAGTCCATACAACAATATTTGCTTCAATGCCAACAAATACCTTAGTTCATTTAGAAACATTGACGAAGAAAGCGCAAGAGCTCGTATAGACAGATTAAAATCAACTACCTGTAAAGACGTTATGGAATTAAAAGCCTTTAAGGTTGTAAAATCCAAACATGTTGAAATCATTGGAAATAATCTTTTTATTTAGTTTTCCTTTGCCCTGTTATCTATTTTAGATAATGGGGCTTTACTTCAAATCGACACCATATTCCATTATGTCATCTATTTTGCAATTCAGTACAAGACATATCTTTATCAAGATTTGCACACGTACATCTTCATTTTTTCCAAGTTTAGCCATTGCATTCGTGCTTATCTTTGCCATATGAACAAGTTCTGTTCTACTTAATCCTCTTTCACGCAAAATATCCCATAATTTATCGTAACTAATACTCATCATTATTCCTCTTAAAATCGACACAATATTACCTTTTTATAATATCACAATCGCTTGAATATTGCAATTCGCAAGCATCACAAATATAAAAAAGTAGGATGTCCACCATCTCAAAAAAACACCCTACTACACCCACACTTATTTATCGTATTTCACAGTTAATTCATTCCATTTCTCCTGAAAATACTCCACACTTTTATTTCCGAGAATGTCTTCCTCTGTAAGAACTTCTTTAAGCTTAGCCCAGCGAAATCTTGTCTGCTCTCTCTGGTAGCGAACCACCGTACCACCAACAAACTTAACCCCCTTAAGCTCTACATCTCTGTCCGTATACGAATGACGGTCAGGTCTCTTAATCACTACATCTCCAACCTTAATATTCTTCGCATATCTTGCGTCCGCTTCAACAATATTAATAAATACTAAATCCACACTAAACTGCGAAACTGTCATTGAAGAATACTTTTCAGAACAACCAATTTCAATCAGCGCAAAGAACTTCTCAATGTCACTCATCTTATCCAAAAATAAATCAAACAACTTCTGAACATTGATATCCATCACATCATTTCTTAAATCCGGACCTTCATGATTTTTATCTTCAAAAGCCTCGCCTTCCATACCATCCTCTTCAAGCATCTGCTCAACCGAGACTCTTCCATCAAGATAATCAAGAATAGCCTTAATATCTCTTACAGAGTATTCAGGGCGTTCTTCTTGTATCATTTCAGGCGTAACGGTATAAATATCAAGGTGATATTTTGCTGCCAGTTTCTTCCTAACACCTAGAATCAGATTAAATTTCTTTTCCACATCCCTTGTAACTCCATGAATCCCGGCATAAGTAAGTACCAGAGCCTCTGAAGATAAATGCTTAAGAAAAGTTGAAAACTGATACTGCTTTTCTCCATCAACGAGATGCTTCGAATCATTAAAGCTAAGCAAATTATCTGAAATTACAATCTTAAAATTACTAATAAAATCTTCCTCATCCTGTCCAAAATCATGCTTTCTGGTGCAATGCTTTCCTGTTGTACGTTCCATTTCCTCCACTGCAAGCATCAATGCTTGCTGGTAAAGTTCAAGTTTCTCATCCTCAGATAATTCAACGCTATAATCAATACCATCTGCTGCAGGTACGTTATCCCTTATAGCTCTAAGGATTGCTGTTACTCTTGTCATGTAATCTGACAAAGACTCTAAGTTACTGTTAAATGTTAATGTTGTACGCATATTCTTTTCCTCCTGCGACTAAAAAATTTGTCTTGGGAGGAAGCGCAAACATCCTCTGGGTATTAAAATGGCTAAAAGAAAAGGCCTCCCTCCCGGTTGTTACCAGGAAGAAAGCCTTCGATTTTCGTATTCAGATAAAAAAATAAGACGTGAAAAACGCCCAGTCCTCGCTGGTAAATGTTTTTCACGCCTCTCTTGGGTCATGCCCGTGTATCGTGATGAGCACTAATTCAGTTGTATAGTGTTCTTGTAGCTGCTTAGATGTAAAACCTATCCCCAACAGCATGTTCCAACAGTTTCTTTTCTGTGTACTTCTTAAGCATTAATACACGCTTACAGCATGTACACTTGATAGTTACACTCGGTAATACCGGTGCATCATCGTTTCCTGTAAGAATATATGACATGTGCAGACTCTTCTTACAGTTCTTGCAATAAAATGTGATCTCTTGCAACAGAATTCACCTCCAATAAAGATAAATAGTAACGTTCATCTCATCGAGAAAAAAGGGAATTGTCATTCTCGTGCAAATGTAGCCATAGCCGTTGATCTAGCGGCTAATGAAGCGGGTTTTCCGTAAGACACCGAGCCCGTGTCCTCCACTGCAGAATACTCTAGCTGATCCCAAACATTCAATTTTATCGAACATTTGTTCTTTTTGTATAATACTCTGCATTGGAGATTTTTTCAAGTATTATTTTGCACTGCAAAACCTCAAAATCTCTCAAAGTTAGATTTTATGCGTATTTCAGCATAAAAAAAATTTTTATATTCCAATGTCTTTAGATGACATCGAATTGCAACAAAAAAACCGGTGCACATAAACAAAAAGGAAATCTATTCCTCAAATGTTTATATGCCCCGGCTAAGTGGTAGCTCGCTATGCGGCCCCTGGTGCTCAAGTAGCATCTATATGTTCTTTCGTCTGCCATAATAAACCTCCATATTTTCATTTTTTGCACGACAAAAGGCAGCCCGCTATGGACTGCCTTCTGCACGATTATATCTTCTAAGTTTTCTCTAAATCCTCATTGAGAGGATTTCCTATTTTGTATATCAAGAACAAATAATTATTTATACTATATTTTCAAAAATATCATTTAAATACTTTCATTTGCTTCCTTTAAGCTTTCAATGAAACTATCAAATTGTCTATGTAATCTCCAATACTGTTTTAATCCATCTACAGTTTCCTCTTTTTCTAATATACTATCTATTTCATTTATTTCTTTTGATATGACTGATAGTTTCCACCATACCTCTGTTAATCGATTAGAAAAATTAAAAATTTTGTACATATAATTTCCCACTTGGGTTTTAGGCACAATTCTACCAGTTTCATCTCTCATCATATGTTCATCAAATTCGTCTGTTGCCGGATCAACAAATCCTACCTTATCATCATGTATCTTATCAACATTATCAAATGGCCAATTGTTCCACTTATTTCTGTTGCAAACACGACATGAATAAACTAGATTATTATAATCAGTCAACAAATCCAATCTTCCAACCTTTTTTGCAATATCTTCTGGAATTAGATGATCCTTCTGATATGGACATTTAATTATATTAAAATCTTTCCCACAATATCCACACATATTTCCAAAATCTTCTTTGAGTATCTTTGTATATTTCTGTATATCATTTTCTTCACGATAATTCGTTCTTCTTCTTATTACTTTATCACCATGTACTCTATACACTGTTTTACTCCTTTCGTAAACACTGTTTAAACTCTTTTAATGTCGCTAACATATCCTCTAAAGTATCCTGAGTACTGTTTCTGACTAAAATATCAGGCATTTTATCTACATAATCATATGATGACAAAACTTTATACAGATATATAAACCTATCCTCTTCACTTGCTGAAATTTGCTTTTCTTTTTTCTTTTCAACCAACTTCTCATATTCCAACTTTGTTACTTCTAATCTTTTTCGAAAACACTCGACACTATTCTTTATTTTATTAACAAAAATGCGAAACTCTTGTGAATCATCCTCTTCCGCAAATATAGCCTTATCTTGTACAAAAACTTTTTGCACAATCTTTTCGTTTATACCCTGTTCTGTAAAGTTAGTTAGCAAAAAACATGTAAAATCTGGTAAAATCTCATTAATATCTTTAATAATTTGCGTACCATATACTTTAGATTCTAACTTCATTAAATCATAATCTACCAGTAAACATTCTAAAGAATCAGAAATAATGGCATCTGTTAACATAGTAATATTTGTCACATCATCAATATTCTTTAACGCAACTATTTCTATGTCATATTTCTTCAAACTACGCATTGCACTTTTTAAGATATCATATTCATCATCCAAATAACCAATTCTCATCAATTAATTCTCCCTTCCTTCAAAAAATAAATCCATAAAAAAACCAGTCTCTTTTTCAATGTTTTTCCTTAAGTCTATATGCCCTTTATAATTCTGAATAATACTGTCTACAATCCAAAGTCCCATTCCTGTTCCTACTACTTCACCATTTGCATTTCTTCTATCAGTAACACCATACTTAAGAATTTTTTGTGGTTCCTTTTTAAAAGCATCACACAATCCTGGACCATTATCACTATATTTTATATAAAACTTGTCATCCTTTCTCCCTATCTCTATTTTTATCGTAGGTTTTTCGACTTTATGATTCTTAAATATTGTACTACTATTTGTTACTAAATTACTTACAATTGTCTCAAAGTCAAAAGGGAAACAACGTATTTCAATTTCCTCGTTCTCGACATATACATAATCTATTTTATTATTTTGAACACTTTTCCATTTACTAATGCTTCTTTGTATTATATTTCCTATATTTTCCTTCTTTCTTTTTCTTTTGTCCATTTCTACAGCATCTATTGTCACCTTAAACCAAGAATTAAATTTATCTTTCAAAACTCTTAGCTTTTTTAACTCTTCTTTTGCAGATATAATATCATTATCCTCTTCAAGACATGCATAAGCCTCTTTTACACCAACATTTAATTGCGTTGTTAATGCCTTTATTTCATGAATATAAGTATTTACAACTATTCCTGTTGTAGCCAAGGTTCTCAAAAGCCCCATTTCTTCTTGTAAATCTTGGATACGCTCTTCTTGATAACTTATCGCTTTATGAAAATTTTCATAACTCTGCTTTTTTTCACTATCAGCCTCATTATCTTTATTATTCCGTTCTTTTTCACCCTCTTCTTTTTTATATTTATTTAATTCCTCTTTTGCAATCTTTAACGCCTGTTCACCTTTTGCTGTACTTTTATATAGTTGGTCTAATTTTCTTATTACATACTGTCTATCTTCCTCCAATTTTTCAATGAAATTCACAACTAATTCTCTAAATAATTTAAACTCTTTTGTTTCTACAATTCCTTCTCTACTCGATTTATCTGGCAAATTATCATTCAATCTAGATATTCTTATTTGTCCACATATTTGATTTGCTTGCACTCGCCAACTACCCGATTTATGTGACACTGCTGCTGGCGATTCAGCCTTCCTTGTTGATAAATCCAACCAATCGTACCCTGTAGTTCCATATATTCCATATGGACGAACTAAAAAATCATCCCTATATATTTTTATTCCACTCAATTCTTTAAAATTTGTACGTTTTGTAACAAAATTTTTATAATAATATTTTTCTTGGTTATCCGATTGTAATACCAACTTATAAAAATAAATATCTCCCGAAAAAGGTCCAATATTTATTTTTTCCTCTACCCCAGGAAGGAAATCATAAATACTACCTTCTTTTATTATTAACTTGTCATTAAAATATTCCCTATCTTCATCCGAAAAATCCGCTTTTTTCATGATTTTTTCAAACTGTGTTCCAAAAAAGAATTCATTTCTATGAATCTGAATAGTACACTCACCAAAGTCATCGACTTCAAAATGTAATTTGTAATCATATTCATTTAGTAAATCCGGTAAAATTCTGGCATCTTTTGTCTTTGTATCTTGTAAAAAAAAGAATAATTCAAAAACATTATTTTCCATAGGCGGAAGCAACTTCTGTAAGCTACTTTTTACTCTTTCGATTACCGCTTCATTCCACTGATCTCTAAGATTTTCTAATACAAAACAAGTACCAGTTCCTGTAAAATCACTTTTTAGCATATCACATAAAAATTCATTGTCTAAGTCACTCAAAAACTCTGGGATATTCTCCGAAATATCATTTAACTCAGCATATGTGTCTGTTATCATTTCTGATGAATCAAAGTTCTCCCAATTAACCAACCATTCAAATCTTTCATCTTTACTCACAGTTAGCATTGTACATTTCTCAGATATACGGTCTAATGCAAATCTTCCAATACCTTTTTCACCTGTATTTACTCGCCCTGACTTTGTGAATACACTTTCTTTTTTAGTCGAATTCCCGATTGTCATCCAATTATTTATAATGACATCTTTATTCATTCCAATTCCATTATCAATTATGAATAATCTGTCTGTTGATCTCTCATAATAAACTACGCATTTTTTTGCATCTGCATCATATGTATTTTTTATCAACTCAATTAATGCGCCCTCTAAATTAGATACATTTTCACGTCCAATAAGCCTTGCAGTTTTTGCACTAACATTAAATGGTATTCTAGCCATACTATTCCTCCTCAAATCTGTAATCTTCAACATCCTTTGATGTTATTCTTAAAGAGCTTCCACTAATATGTATTCCTACATCCAACACATACTGCCTAAAATCTCTACTCTCTAAAATACGTGTTGCATCCTCCAATGTATATTCATTATTGCCTTCACATCTAACAATATACATTCCCGCATACGGAATATACTCTCGAGTAAGTCTATACACAGCTACATTCTCAGTAATAACTGTTGAGATAAGTAATTTATCACTATCTAATCCAGCAAGTGCCTGTGACCTCCCATATTCATACCATTTTGCACTAGTATCGCTTTGGCGTTTGTCCAAATCATCTCGAAACTCATTCAAATACGCTGCTGCTTCCGGATAATTTGTTTCGAATTCTCCTTCTCCAAATCTTACTAAATGTCCATCATCATATATATACGGAAAAATGATTTTTTCATTTTTCTGATATCGTAAAGATCTAGGAGTTGCTGTATCTCTCACCATATCTCTTTCTATATTATGCCCTTTACAAAAAAATCCTTGCTCTGTTTCTTGATAATCTTCTTCTTTGATTACATAAGCTTCGTTCAACAATGTTGCCACCACATGAGACACCTTGAAATAGTCTCCAAATCGATGCATTCCATTTGCTAAATTCTCTGTGAAAAACCATTTATCTGTCAGTTGGTTTACCAGAATATTTAATTCTTTTTCTAAAGTCATATCCCTATAGTGTAATACACCTTGTTGTCTTTGCTTATCTAATACCATAATTGACGACTTGACCAATGCATTATCAAATACTTTTTCCTGTGTATAGTCCTTGATAACCGTTATGTATGGTTTTATAAAATTTCTTAAGTTCAATCCAAATACAGTTTTAAATATACTACTAGGTATCAAGTAAGCCATTTTCCCATCTTGTGCTAATGCCTTAATGCTTTTCTCAATAAAAGCATAGCAATAGTCAAATTTTCCTTTTACACAAGTATTAAAGTTCTTCTTAACATAATTTTGCTCGTCTTTTGCCAACTCACTATAAGTTATGTACGGCGGATTACCTACGATAAATTGAAACTGTGATACATCATTCCACCGCAAATAATCATCATTAAAGATCTTCCATTTTACCCTATTAATATTATTCTTTTCTAATATTTTGTTTAAATTCTCTATACACTTTTTAAACTGTTCCGGATCAATTTCAACCCCATAAATATCTCTTGCTAACCCATTCTTGATTCGTGTTCTTGACAACCCATTTGCTACGCAATCATCTATATACCTTTGAACAACTGCAACCAAAATATTTCCATCACCACATGAATTTTCTAATATTTTTCTCCCATACAAATGTTCTGTATACCCAACACTGTCAAGTAATTCTCTTACGTAATTTTCAGGCGTAAATACCTGGCACTTCTTGTTCATAACTTACCTCTTTGTATCCTGTTTATTTATTACGGCATTCATTTTATCTTCTCTTTTTCACTTTTCATCTAGAGACATTTTTTCAAGTAGTTCATACCCTTTGTTTGTAATAAAATAACGCCCTTTTGCGTGTACCATCTCAACGTACCCTTCTTCTACCAATTCCCTAATAATTTGATTCACTTTCAATTTACCACAAGGCACTAGTGTACTGTATCATTGAAATTTAGTATATCTGCCACTTTAATTAAAAAGTGA
>ERZ1106951.542-NODE-542-length-37380-cov-10.102264_pt1 | contig 37380 bp, 14 predicted proteins | sample MGYA00403676_ERZ1106951 | MGnify/ENA primary metagenome ERZ1106951 (study PRJEB35170, sample SAMEA104062398) | human gut metagenome | biome: human gut; feature: human-associated habitat; material: faeces | place: Denmark | collected 2012-04-23 ...
CCGCCGCACCACACGTACAGGAAGCCCCTCGGAGCACACGCCCCAAGGGGCTTTCGCATACCCGAAACACTCACGACCCAAACCCACACACCCCCACAAAAACACCCGGGGCTTCTCGCACTCATGAGACCCACGTCCGGGACCATTCCCGGCCGGCCCCGCCGTCGGGGCCGAAGAGAGACGGCGCGGCGCGTTCCCATTTCCGCAGGAAATCCGGAAAACAGCACGTCCGTGACCGTGGAATCCCGACGCCCGGGCCTCCTCCCCCCGGTCTGCTGTGCGGACGGCTCCCCCCCCCTGAGGGGAGCCAGAAACTGGCTTGGTTATGGGGTCGCTCTACACTGGCTTCTGCTATGCATTACTTCACCCCTAAACGTTGCGCTACGTCGAATAAAATCATGTATCACGATAAGGCGCAGGTTCAGCGTGCCGCTGATCAAAGCCTAATCGAGCGCGGAGTTGAGCTATGGGTGTACCGTTGCGAATTTTGCGGATGCTGGCATCTCACGCATCGCGATCCGCAATCCAGTTACCGGCATGTACCGCTGAACCAGCAACTCAAGCCACACAGTCGTAAAAAGGGCTACAAGCCACGTAGACGTTAGCGTCAGAAGCTCCACAGACCTCGCCAACGCCGTGTCTGAGACAGGTTACGGTCCAAACACGTCAGGTCGTAGGCTGCTAAGCGTTCAGGGCGCTCGGACACACTTCGTCCAACACTTACATCACCTTGGTGTTTTCAAGGTTGCGGATAACCCAATCGTTGAAGCGAATTACCGGCTTGCGCAACATAAGTCCCAACAGCAATGAGGGGACAAGGAACAGTGCCAGTTTGCCCATGGAAACCCAGTATTCCATGCCGAATGAGCCTGCCATGGCCGAATGCATCGCATCCACCGCATAGGGGAACAGTAGCCATTTAGAAACGACCTGGAAGAACGTCGGCAGTGTTTCAATGGGGAATGTGCCGCCGGAACCGGCTACCTGCATAACCAGCAGTACTACGGCAATGGCTTTGCCGATATCACCGAACGACAGGGTCAGCGTATACACAATATTCGAGAACACCAGTGCAGACAACCACCCGACCATCAAGAACTGAATCGGATGCTCACACTGCACGCCGAGATAGAACATATCGCCCAGGCACACCAGCGTACCTTGCAGCAAAGCAAGGAAACCGAAAATCATGTATCGGCCGAAATATTCGTGGTGCAAGCGTAAACCGAACTGCCGCGCATTGCCGGGAGCCTCGGCACGCGGCTTCTTCAGCACATCCAACGCGGCGGCCGGTCCGGCAATCCGCCCGGCAATCATGGCCTCGCGAAGACCCACTTCCGAACCGAGCGGCAGATCATTGCCCAACCCTAAGATACGAGCCTTCTCATGGTCGGAAATCGATACTTTCAACATGGCGACCAGAATGATCGCACCGACCCAAATAGACAAAATCGTGTAGAACGGAGCCATCGCGGAACCATAGTTGGCAACGGGATAGAGCGCGATGCGGTCGACCGCTACGGGTGCCGCCAGCATGGAAGCAATGGCATCGGGCTTCGCAGAGGAAATCACAGACAGGTCGATGGTGCCGCCATTGGTGATAGAGGCGAGTTGGGAAGACAAGTTGTCGAGTTTCTTCGCCGAACGGGTCAAAGCGCTAGCTGCGTCAGTCAAGGCCGACTGGATGTCCGTCAGGCTGTCTGAAACGCCGCCAGAAAGACCTGACACGCTGCTTACGGTCGATGCAAGCCCGTCGATTACGGAACTTGCCTGCGTGGTCACTTCGTCCATGGACGAGGTCAGATTGTTCAGTTGCGGTTTCAGCGTGCTCTTGTACGTGTCTGAAGCCTGAGTAATCGATTGTTTGGCGGCAGCGATTTGTGATTTCAGATCTCGACGCGCTGTATCGGCATCGGCAGTACCGTTTGCTATGTGCGTGGCCGCATCGCCCAACGCGGTGGCGGCTTGCTGCATGCTCTGCTGCGCCTTTGTGGCTTGGTCTGCAGCCGCGTTCAGTTGAGCGGCAACGGTATCTCCGCCCACGGGCAGTGAAGCCGCTTGTTTGGCGAGATCTCGTAAAGCGGCGGCATACTTTCCAAAGCTGTCGGCCTGAGCCTCCACTTTGGATTGCATATCGGTTAGCTTGTTTGATATCTGTGAGGATTGTGAGCCCACATCGGCAAAAGCGGCATCGATTTGCTTGGCAATGGTGTCGTAGGATGAACCGGCCTGCTGCAATGCCGTACCGACGCCATCGGTGGCTCCGGACAATGCCTTGTCGAGGCTGGAGACGCCGTTGCGGGTCTGTTTCAACGCCTTTTGGGTTGTGGCCGCAGCTGAGCCTGTTGATCCCAGCAGCTTATCGGTGGAATCAATGATGCTGTTGGCGGCCCCGAGCAGATTGGCATAGGAATCCATCTGCGACGCAGTGCCGGTCAAACGAGACGACATGGTGGCAATATGACTGGAGGCGTTGTTGACGTACTGCTCCATTTGCGGGCTTTGCGCGTAATCGGCCACGTTGGAAACCAAATCCAGCGCCACGCTCGCCAAGGTCTTCACAAATGTCTGGTCGATGGTCGTGGCCACGGTGGTAGCACCCTGGTCGGTGATATGCGGAGCGATCGGATTGATTTTCTCATTGAGATAGTATTCGAGCTTGGCGTGCTTGATCTTCGGTGAAAACAGCGTCATCATATCGGAGCTGAAGCTCTTTGGAATAATCAGCGCGGCATAGTATTCGCCTGAGTTCACGCCATCGATGGCCTTAGCACGATCCACAAACTGCCAGTCAAGGTCATGATTGGCCCTGAGCGTACTGGTCACGGTTTCGCCGACGTTGATGGTGATCGGCATCAGACCGGACTTATAGCCCTTATCCACGTTTGCCACGGCGACCTTCAAGGCCTTGGTGTTGCCGTACGGGTCCCAGCTGGCGGCGATGTTGTACCAGGCGTACAGTGCCGGCACAATCACCAATCCCATAGCCACGATTACGGCGATCACATTGCGGGTGGCTTGGCGCACGTCACGTACGAATATTTTCCAGATAAGCTTCATCGTGCGCCTCCTTGCCCAGACTGCCCAGACTGCCCAGACTGCCCAGACTGACCGGACTGTGCGGTGTGCGCAGTCGGCTCGGCGGCCTGATCGCCGAACAGTGTGAGTCGTTCAGTGGTTTCGCCGATATCCGGATTGCTGCCCATCGCCGCTTCGTGACGTCCGTGGCCGTGGAAACGCCGCCACGCATATCCGTTGAGCATCACATTGCGGAACTCGTCGGCACTCATGGCACTGACGCCAAGCTGCATGGCGTAGGTTTCGCGTGCGTATTCAACCACAATGAGATAGGCGTCGATAAGAATAATCGACAGAATCCAGGAGGTCAGCATGGCGATTTTCTCTTGGGTGACGAACAGCAGCACCAGGAATACGAACGGGAGTACGGTCAGCAATGCCAGACCGGCAACGATCATCTTTGGATACCGTGCGAAGAACCGGTGCGCGCGATGGGCGATGATATCGCGCAGTTCCTTGCTGTCGGACACCGTGCGGAATACGGAGTTCAAGCTCACCTGTTCGTTCACCATGCTGTTGTGCTCGGTGATCATCAGGTCGGTATCTCCCAAACGACGGTCGAACAGCGCGTTCAGGTTCATCGCATACCGGCGTATGACAAGTCCCACGAAGAGTGCCGCCGGCAGATACCAGAACAGGTGCAGCATGTCGAGCCAGTAATGGTTCGCGTACAGGCCGGCGATCGGGCCGCGCATCGCGTTGATGCCGTAGGTAAAGGGCAGCCACGGGTGCAGTTCGCGGAAGAAGTTCGGCATCATTTCAATCGGATACAGGCCGGAGGCGCCGGGTATCTGCACAATGACCAGAATTACGGCGATGGCTTTGCCGATATGGCGGAACGCCACGGCCAGTGCGTAAATAATGTTGATGTATACGAACGAACAGAAGATCCCGGCCAAGATGAACAGCAGCGGATGCTCGCATTGGATGCCAAGCACCAGATCGCCGATGGTGGCGATGACGGCTTGCAGGAATCCGATGGTGACCAGCAGCAGCCAGCGGCCAAGATATGCTTGCGTAGCGGTGATACGGCGAATGCCCTCGCGGTCGACCTCAAGCTTGTAGATGGCGATTAGCACGAAACCGCCTACCCACAGTGCCAGATTCGTGTAGAACGGGGTGACTGCGGACCCGTAATTGTCGGTGGCATACACGACTTTCGTGGTCAGGGTGACGGGATTGCCCATGAAGTCGCCGAATCCCTTGTCATCCAGATGCAGCGTATCCCGGATTTTCTGGTAAGCGGCGGAACTATCGAGCGTGGCGATATCGGTGCGTACGGTGGCGACATCGCTGGCCACCTGGCGCAGCGAATCCTGCGTGCTGCTGATGGTGGTTTTTGTTTGGTTCAGGGTATCGACAAGCTGGTCGAACAGCCCGTCGGCCTGATCCAAGGTGCCGGACAACGAAGTCAACGTGCCATCCAGCGTGCCGTTCAGGGCGGCGAAACTGTTCAATGATGAGGTGAGCGACGGCATCACGGTGCCGGTCAGCGAGCCGCGCGCGGTATTCAGCGCCGCGATGCCGCCGGTGGTGGTGTTGGTCATGGCTCCGGAAAGGTTCGTGGTGGCGTCTTTGCCGGAGTTGATGAACTGTGTGGTGTCGGTATGGAAGGTGTTGAGCTGTGTCTGCTGTTTGCTGATCAATGAGTCGAGCGCATCGATTTGTTTCCAGATGTTCTGGCCGACCGGGTCGGTGGTGTCTTTGCCGATGCCGGCTTTGGTCAGCGCGTCTTTCAGATCGCTGATTGACGTTTGGGTGGCGTTCAGTGGGGCCGAAAGTGTGTTGGTGATGGTGTCGACGGAGTTCTGCGCGCTGTTGAAGGAACCGGTGATGCTGCCGGCGGCGTTGTTGACGTGGACGGCCAGTCCGGAGAGTTGTGCTGAACTGCTGTCGAGCGCGCCGACCAGTGTGGTGGAGAAGGCTTGTGACCCGGCCTGTGTTTCCGCCAACAGTGTGCCGGACTGGCGGGAGGCATTCTGCGCGGCCGCGACGGTCTGCTTGAGTGAGGCGGTGGTCTGTTTGGCGTCGGCGAGAATCGTGTCTGATTGGGCCAGCGTGTCCTGTAAGTCGGTGAGTGAATCCTGAACGGTGTTCAGCGTGGACATCACCGTATTGAGATCATCGATCGTATCGTGCTGGACTTTGCCGGTGGCTTGGTCGAGATCGCCTCCCGCTTCGGAAACGGCCGAGGCAACGGTGGTGGCTACCGTGGTGACGAAGGCGGAGTTGATCTGCTCGTCGATGGTGGTGGCACCGGTGTCGGTGATTTTCGGCGCGATCGCGTTCTTCTTCTCGTTGACGTAATACTTGATTTTTGGCTGTTTGGAGGTCCCGGTCACCGATTCGACCAGGCTGGTGCTGAAATCCTTGGGCAGCACGATGGCTGCATAGTATCCGCCGGTCTCCACGCCGTGGACGGCCTGTTCCTCATTGTCTACGAAGCGCCAGCCGAGTTCGTCGTTCTGCTTGAGTTTCTTGACGACCTGCCGGCCCGCATCGAGATGGCCGACCAGATCGTTGGTGGTGCCTTGGTCTTCATTGGCTACGGCCACTTGCAGATTGCCGGTGGCTGAATAGGGATCCCAGTTGGCGAGAATGTTGAACCATGCGTACAGCGAGGGCAGCATTGCTACGCCGAGCGTCACCACAACGGCAACGGGATTGCGTAAGATACGTCTGCAATCGCGTAGAAAGACTTGCCAAACCGTCCGCATCCAGTCCCTCTTTTCCGGTTCGTAGTCATTGCGGCCACATGCAGTCTATTCCCACCACTGGTGCGAATACTGCTGGTTTGGCGGGTTTTCTTGCAAAACTGGCCGTTGGTTGTCCGCATAATGGGACTGATATGTGAACGTTTGTTGATGGTGCGGCACCGGCGGGATGGTTGTGCAATTTTGCCGGTATCCGGTGATGAAATGTTGAGGTGTTGGAACTGAGTCGTCGCAGTGCTGAGACCGAGACGACTCAGTGACGAGCCTATCCGAGGCTATCTCGTTGGTTCTGGTCTCACTGATCCAGACGGAAGCCCTGAGCGGCGGCCTTGTCGAGCAGTGTCTGATGGCTGACATCCTGCCGACTGATCGTGGCGACCTGATCGCTGAAAGCGTCCACCGGACGGTCGGCTTGGCGCAGATCGTAGTACCGGTGAACTTCCTCGTCGAAGGCGGGCAGCTGGTCGAGTACGCCATCGGCGTCAGCCGGGTAGGTGTTCTCGAAGAACTGCATCGTGCGCGGCATGCGCGGCTTGACGGTCGGGTTCTGATCGGGCTTGCCGATGGCCAGACCCAGCACCGGATACGTGTATTCCGGCAGATTCAGCACGTCGATAAGGCCGGGGATGTTGTTGAGCAGAGAGCCGAGAATCACGCAGCCCAGTCCCAGCGAATAGGCGGCGGTCTCCATGGCGTGCAGGGCCAGCACTGCGTCGTTCTGAGCTTGGGTGAAGCGATAGCTGTACTTGAGATGGAATTCGTCGGAAGCGGGATCGATACCCTTGCGTTCGGCGATGCGTGCGTTGCGGTGCTCGTCGATGACGAACACGTACAGCAACGGCGCGGTGGCGATATACGGCTGATGGCCGAATTCGGCGAGCTTGGCTTTGATGGCCGGATCGGTGATGCGGATGGCGGACCAGTCGTTAAGGAACTGGCTGGACGCGGCATGTTGGGCGACGGTTTCGAGCGTGGCGCGGGTATCGTCGTCGATGGCCTCGTCCTTGAACTTACGGATGGAGCGGCGGCCCAGAAGAGCCTCGATTGTTGCGTTGGTAACCATGGCTTTATTGTCGCACGGCAGACGCCGGACGCCACGGTGGATTACCTCACAGTGAAATGCCGATATTGTGTGGCGGAACTGTGCTGGACTGATGGTTCCTGTCGATTGACTGATGGTTCCTTGACGAAATTCCAGCGATGAGTCATCAGTCAGCCAACAGAAACCATCATCCAACCGGGGGATTAGCGGCTGGGCTTGCGATGGCGGTGGTCGACGAACGCCTTGGAGCCCCGATCCGACAGCTGCGAAACCACTGCGCCGAGTGCGGCCGAAACGGCGGCGAATGCCAGACTCATTGCCAGACTTTGCGGCGCGTCTGCCGCCAGTCCCTTGCGCAGATTGCGTTTGCTTGTGCCCTTGTCCCATATCATCTGGAATGCTTTGCCGGCAACCAAGCCTGCCAGCGCTGGGACTGCCGACTTGATGAGCTTGTCGCCCAGAGAATCAGGGTCGTTGAGCCGGTCCTCGCGCAGCCTGTTGACCTTCTCGTCGATGCGGTGCAGGCTGTCGACCGCACGGTCGGCGCTGGAGGGGAAGTCGGTGTTCGTTTCGTCGCTCATGACTCTCAGTCTAATAGCATCTCAATCATCTCAGCGCAAAAGATGGGCGTTAATGGTGGAGTCATGAACGAGCGCAGACTAGAGTGGAGGCATGAGCGAACAGAACGTGAACGGCACCGTTGCCGTCGAGAACTCTCGTGGCGGCAACGGATTTTTGGTGTTGCTGCGCCACGGCCAGACCGTGTGGAGCGAATCCGGGCAGCATACCGGGCGCACGGACATCCCGTTGACCGCGGTCGGCGAGCAGCAGGCAGCGGATGCCGGAAGGCGCCTGCGCGAAGCTTTCCCCGAAGGATTCAGCCAGGGCTGTGTGTTTTCCAGTCCGCTGAAGCGGGCGTGCCAAACCGCTGAACTGGCCGGTTTTGCGGACCACGGTGTGTTGGACGGCATCGCTGAATGGGATTACGGCCGAGCCGAGGGGCGTACGCGCCAGCAGGTGAGTGAGGCCAGCGGTTTTGAATGGGATGTGTGGCGTGACGGGCCGCGCTCGCTGACGCCCACGCTGGAGGGCGATTGGGTCGAGACCTTGCCTTCGGGCGAGCAGGTGCCGGTCCATGCCGGGCCTGGCGAGACGCTGGAAGAAGCAGCGGTACGCGCCAAGAGCGCCATCGATGAGATTACGCCGCTGCTGAAAGACGGCCATAATGTGCTGTTGGTGGCTCATGCGCACATCCTGCGCATCCTCACCTCGCAATGGCTGGGCGTGGACCCGCATTTCGCACGGTTGCTGCGTTTGGATACGGCGCACTACTCGGTGCTCAGCGTCTATAAGGGAGATAACGTCATCGAACGGTGGAACGCCTAGCCCCGGTTGCGCTGCGATTGCGCTGGCCTGCCCGCTACTGCGGGCGGGCCTTTATTGTTTGTGGCGGGAATTGCGGTATGTCGATAAATGATTTGCAAACGATAGCGTCGGCGTGTTGTTTTTTTTTTGATGGGTATAAGTGGCAATCGATTGCCATGAAAGATATGTTAGCGCTCTCATGATTGCGAACGCTTGCATTGCGATAATGAGGCAAAAATGACTGAATTAATGGGATATTTGTTGACAATGGCCTGAAAATGATGATTTATGACGCGCTGATATTGCTATCGTTTGCAAAAAGAAGCAAACCGTTGCACAATAGTGCATGTCGATAGTCGTAAAGGTGCGTGCTAGCGTACCTGTCCTGACCGGGGACGGCCGGGTCGACGATGAAAGAGAAAGGTTCGATGATGAATCGTACAGTCAAGTCAGCAGTCGCGATGGCGGCTGTCGCTGCGATGTCCCTCGGCGCTTTGGCGGCCTGCGGAAGCTCGACCTCCGGCGATGACGCCAAGGGCAAGGTCTACTACCTGAATTTCAAGCCGGAAGCGGCTGATCAGTGGACCGCTCTGGCCAAGGAATACACCAAGGAAAAGGGCGTTGAGGTCAAGGTGCAGACCGCGGCCTCCGGTACCTACGAGCAGACCCTGAAGTCCGAAATCGCCAAAACCGAAGCCCCGACCTTGTTCCAGGTCAACGGCCCGGTCGGCTACCAGAACTGGAAGAAGTACACCGCCGATATGTCCAATACGGATGTGTACAAGGAGCTCGCCAACCAGGATGTGGCCCTGAAGGATGGCGACAAGGTGGTCGGCGTGCCGTACGTGATGGAAACCTACGGCCTGATCTACAACAAGGACATCCTCAACAAGTACTTCGCGCTGGATGGCGCCAAGGCCACGTCCATGGACGAAATCGACAACTTCGACACCCTGAAGGCCGTGGCCGACGACATGCAGGCCCGCAAGGACGAGCTCGGCATCAAGGGCGCGTTCACCTCCGCCGGCTTCGACTCCAGCTCCGACTGGCGCTTCAAGACCCACCTGGCCAATCTGCCGCTTTACTACGAGTTCAAGGATGACAACGTCACCGAGCAGCCGGCCAAGATCAAGGGCACCTACCTGCCGAACTACAAGAAGATCTTCGACCTGTACATCGCCGACTCCACCACCGACCCCACCCAGCTGAGCGCCAAGACCGGAGATGATGCGAACTCCGAGTTCGCGCTCGGCGAGGCCGCCTTCTACCAGAACGGTACCTGGGCCTGGACCGACCTGCAGAAGGCCGGCATGACCGCCGATCAGGTAGGCATGATGCCGATCTACACCGGTGTCAAGGGTGAAGAGAAGCAGGGCTTGGCCACTGGTTCCGAGAACTACTGGTGCATCAACGACAAGGCCTCCGACGCCGACAAGAAGGCCACCGAGGACTTCCTGTCTTGGGTGATCACCTCCGACACCGGCAAGAAGGCCATCTCTCAGGACATGGGCTTCACCACCCCGTTCAAGACCTTCGATGATGTCAAGTTTGACAACCCGCTGACTGAAGCCGCTGTTGAGGATCAGAAGTCCGGCAAGACCCAGGTTTCTTGGAACTTCACCATGATGCCGTCCGAAGAGTGGAAGAACAAGGTCGGCCAGGCACTGCTCGAGTACGCGCAGGGCACCGGCAAGTGGGATGCCGTCAAGACCGCCTTCGTGGACGGTTGGGCTTCCGAATACGAGGCTTCGCACTGAGTCTCATAGAGTCCCATAGCCGATAAGCAACAATCCGCGGCGCCCCTGCCATTTCCTTCTCCGGGGGCGCCGCTTTGTATTGCTGAGTCTCGCACAAAATCGTCCGCCGCAGAAAAGTGTGAGGCACGCACCCGCTCAATCGCACGCTGTGGGGCCATGAATCGGCGATTTTTCGCCATTCTCCACAATGTGCGATTGAGCGTTATTGTGCGGTTGCCTCACACTTTTTCTATGGTGGGCTTTGTTGTGTGAGCCTACTTAACGCGGGAGGTGGAGGAGCGGACCTTCAGCTGGGCCGGGAACACGATGTAGGGTTGCTCAATCGGCTTTTCGTCAATGAGATCGAGCGTCATGCGGGCTGCCACGCGGGCCATTTCCACCGGATCCTGGCGGATGGTGGTCAGGCCGATATCGCCGGTGTAGAAACTATCGTCGTAGCCGATCAACGAGACGTCGCCGGGCACGGAGAATCCATTGCGCTCCAGCTGGAACATAAGCGGCAAAGCAATGCCATCCTCTTGGCATGCGATGGCGGTGGGCATCTCGTCTTGGCTTATGAGTTGGTTGACCACGTCGCTGATTTCATAACGTCCATCGTCATCGACCTTGCAGACGATAACCTGCGGCTCGATGCCTTCCCTGCGGCAGCAGGCGGTGAATGAGTCGAATCGGCTTTGCACGGAGAAGCTCAGCGACACCTCGCGATTGGTGCTGATGTAGGTGATGCGGCGATGTCCGAGATTGATAAGATGGCGGGCGGCCAGCGTGGAGCCCTGCACATCGTCGATATTGACGGCGGCGGTAAAGCCGCGGGCTTCGGGTTCGACTGAATTGATGCCGACGATCGGCACGCCGACCGAAGCCAGTTGCGCGATTTCGTTGTTGTCGATATCGAAAGACGCCACAATCACGGCATCGGCGTTACGGCGTACCGGCAACATCTCGAAGAATTCCTTGCGCTCCTCGATGCTGGAAATCTGGAATACCGAAATATCGTAGCCCTGCGTGTGCAGCACCTCGTTGAGCCCCTCGATGACCGAGGCGGTGAACCACAGGCGGATATGGCCGCTCATCAGTACTGCGATGCGCAGGGAGCGGCCGGATTTCAGGGCCGCAGCCGAGCGGGAGAGTGAGAAATTGAGTTTGTCGGCGATGGCGAGCACGCGCTCGCGGGTCTTGGCCGACACCAGATCCGGCCTGGTGAAGGAACGTGAGACGGTGGAGATGGAGACGCCGGCCTCGCGGGCGACATCCTGAATGCTCGTAGCCATTGCAGCCCCCTTGCGTTGAATGGAAAATCGCAATACACATGCACAACTGACTCCAGTGTACATGCTGATTGATTGATCTGCGGCGATGACAACGATTGTATTACAAACGTTTGCAAAGTGTCTATGTCGGCGTTAGATTGGCTTTATATAGCCATTATCTTAGGTGAAAGAAGATTGCTGGAGCCGGAGTGTGCTCGAACTTGAAACGCCTAAAATGACAACGTTTGACATATAATGATTCGACGTTTACTATGAACATAGGCTTGAACGAGAACAGGCCGTGCATGCGGTTCTCGATCGGCAAGCTCGCATTGAGTTGAACTCCGCAGCCGGCGCACGATGCAGTGTCACAACGCAGCGGACTCAAGGAGGAGGAAAAGTCATGATCAGCATGGCTGGCAAGGCGATACGCAGATGGTGGGCGCTGTTCGCGCTCCCCACATTCGCCGCATTCATCATCGGGTTCCTGGTGCCCTTCATCATGGGCGTCTACTTAAGCTTCTGCGAATTCACCACCGTTACCGACGGTGAATGGGTGGGGCTTAAGAACTATGGCAAAGCGTTGAAAGACAAGGAATTCCTGCACGCGCTCGGCTTCTCCACCGCGTTCACCATCGTGACCACCATCGTGATCAACGTGATCGCCTTCGCCATCGCCTACATGCTGACCAAGGCGATCAAGGGCTCCACGCTGTTCCGCTCGGTATTCTTCATGCCGAACCTTATCGGCGGCATCATCCTGGGCTACATCTGGCTGCTGCTCCTGAACGGCGTACTAGCCCACTGGGGCCGCGCCCTGACCTATAAGGCGTCCTACGGGTTCTGGGGCTTGGTCATCCTGGTGTGCTGGCAGCAGATCGGCTACATGATGATCATCTACATCGCCGGCCTGCAGGCCCTGCCCACCGATGTGCTGGAGGCCGCGGCCGTGGACGGCGCCAACGGACGGCAGACCATGTTCCGCATCATCATCCCGCTGATGATGCCGTCCATCACCGTGTGCTCCTTCCTGACCGTGACCAACGGTTTCAAGCTCTACGATCAGAACCTCGCATTGACCAACGGTGCGCCGAGCAACATGTCTGAAGGTCTGGCGCTGAACATCACCCGCACCTTCTACGGCCGTATGGGCTGGGAAGGCGTCGGCCAGGCGAAGGCCGTGCTGTTCTTCATCCTGGTCGCGGTCATCGCCCTGATTCAGAACAAGCTCACCACGAGCAAGGAGGTGGCAGCCTGATGAACGAGAACAAGCCTGTGAAGCATGGCGCATTATGGACCGTGCTGTTTGCCGTTGTCTCCCTGTTCTGGATTTTCCCGATCGTCCTGGTGCTGATCAACTCCTTCAAGCAGAAGGCGTACATCTCCAAGAACGCGTTCTCCCTGCCTGCCGGCAAAGCGTTCGTGGGACTTGAGAACTATGTGCGCGGCATCGAGACCACGCAGTTCTTCGCCTCCTTCGGCTGGACGTTGCTTATCACCGTCGGCTCGGTGGTGCTGATTCTGGTGTGCACCTCGATGTGCGCATGGTGGATCGTGCGCGTGAACAACTGGGCCGCGAAGCTGCTCTACACCCTGTTCCTGTTCAATATGATCGTGCCGTTCCAGATGGTGATGTTCACCCTCTCCAAGATCGCCGACATGCTGAAGCTCAATACCCCGTGGGGCCTGTGCATCGTGTACCTCGGTTTCGGTGCCGGTCTGGCCGTGTTCATCTTCACTGGCGTGATCAAGGGCATCCCGCAGGAGCTTGAGGAGTCCGCCATGATCGACGGCGCGTCAGTGCCGCGCATCTTCTTCCAGATCGTGGTGCCGATTATGAAGCCGTCGATCGTCTCGGTGGCCATCCTCGAAGCCATGTGGATCTGGAACGACTACCTGCTGCCGTACCTGACGCTCGACCTCGGCAAATACAAGACCATCTCGGTCGCCGTGCAATACCTCAAGGGCGGCTACGGTTCCGTGGATATGGGCGCCATGATGGCCTGCCTGGTGCTGGCCATCATCCCCATCATCGTCTTCTACTTGGTATGCCAGAAGTATATAGTCTCTGGTGTCATGGCGGGAGCCGTCAAGGGCTGACGACTCGCGTCGTCAGCCCATGGCTGGAAGCCCAGTGGGCTTCCAGCAGGCTCCAGGCTGAGCCGCGACAGCGGCGAAGCTAATGATGAGCCTCGTCGTAGGCGAGTCCGTAATTGCAGGGCCGAAGGCGGAGCGGTCAAGGGTTGAGCCCGACAATTTGGCTCCCCTCCCTGAGGGGAGCCAAAAGCTGTACGAGGAGTAGTTGATGAACTGGCTGGCACCGGACTCGAAATTCATGCGCGCGTGGAGCAATCTTGTTGACGGCGTGTGGATCAACATTCTGATGCTGGTCACCTCTATTCCGCTCATCACCATCGGTGCGGCCCTGACCGCCGGTCATGATGCTTGTCGCCGCTCCATCGAGGGCGAGGGCAAAGGCGTAACCGCCAACTACTTCAAGTCATTCAAAGCCAACTTCATCAAAGCCACACTGCTGTGGCTGCCGTTCTTGGTGGCGCTGATTGCACTGGTCTGGTCATGGATCGTCCTGCAGATCACGCCGCTGCTCATCATCAAATTCGCGCTGACCATCCTCTGGCTTATCGGTTTCGAATGGGTGTTCGCGCTTCAGGCACGCTTCGAGAACACCGTGGCCGGCACCTTGAAGAACGCCTTCATCTTCGGCATCTCCCACATCGCGATGACCGTGGCCCTAGTCCTCGTGGATGCCGTGTTCGTGGCGCTGCTGGTGGCCAGCTGGTTCTACATGCCCGGTGGACTGTTCCTCCTGGTGATCCTTGGTTACGGCACCATGCTGATGCTCCATATCCCCGTTACCGAGCGTGTTTTCAATCCATATCTCATTGACTAGGCGGGTTCTCTCGCGAATATGCGGCGATCTTCGAGGTCTGAGCGCTCTCTGTCCACGCAAGCGCGGTAAAGATAACAAATTGATAACAGTTTGGGGCGGCTGGCGGAGCGGGGTGCCGATTGAGGGGGTATTAGTGATTGGCTTGGAAGGGGGCTTTTGACATACGGGGGTGTTCGGACTGGGCGGTTGCCCCCGTAAGTGCTTATATACATAAGGAATCTGGCACACTGAGTCTCAGTGCCGTAATGGTATCATCGCAAATAATGTTTGCGTTCACGTAGAGGCGAACGAGACACCCGACAAGTGGGTCGAGGCAAAGGACAAGGAGAGATGCGGTGAAGCATTGGAAGAAGATGGCAGCATCGTTGATTGCAATATCAACGATGGTGGCAGTAGTTCCGACGACGTATGCCATGGAATCGGAAGATTCCCAACCACAGACAACCGATACCGCGACAGTGCAGACTACTAAGGCTGCTGAACCGACGCTGCTCGCCAGCTGGGACTTCACGGGCAAAAACGGCACCACGAACAGCGCGATTGCCGATTCGACCGGCAAGTACAACCTGACGCTGAAGGACGGCGCCAAGATCGAACAGTACGGTGACCGCAGCAACAACGAGGCGCTCTCACTGCGCGGCGATGGCCAGTACGCCCAGATCGATGACCAGCTGTTCAAGGATGCGGGCGACTCCTTCACTCTGGAGTTCGCGTCCAAGACTCGTCACGACGACAGCGGCAAGTTCTTCTCGTTCATCGTCGGCAAGGACGGCTCGAACGACGCCAACACCACCGATCAGGCCAACGCCAACAAGTACCTGATGTTCTACAACAGCAAGACCGCCATCAAGGGCGTTATCTCCAACAACAACTGGGGTAACGAACAGGGATCCAAGGTCACCGTTTCCGGCAACGACAACAGCTGGGCCGATTACAAGATTGTCGTGGACGGCACCAACCTTGCCGTGTTCCGCAACAATGCCCTGATCATTTTCAAGGCCAACACCGGCATCAAGATGAGCGATCTCGGCGCGACCACCGCCTACATCGGCAAGTCGTTCTACTCCGTCGATGAGTACTGGAATGGTGCAATGGATGACATCAAGGTCTACAGGGGCGCTGACCTGACCATGCCGACCGCCGTTGCGATTTCCGGCACCGGTGTGGTGAACAACAAGCTCACCCTGATTGAGAAGGACTCCACCAAGCTCACCGCCACCGTCACCCCGGACGACGCTGTGAGCAAGAACGTCACCTGGTCCTCCTCCGATGAGTCCGTGGCCAAGGTCGCCGCAGACGGTACTGTAACCGGCGTCAAGGCTGGTACTGCCACCATCACCGCCACCACTGAGCTGGGTGGTGTGAAGGCCGAACTGCCCGTCACCGTTGAGCCGATGAACGCCCAGAACGCCGCCGCAGCCGACCTCGATGCCGCGATTGCTGCGCTGAAAGTTCCGGCGGCCGAGAATCTGCCGCTAGTCGCCAAGGGCACCAAGAACGGCTCGGCGATTACGTGGAAGTCCTCGGACGAGAAGCTCATTACGTCCACTAACGAGAAGTACGAAAACAGGACCACTGGTGCCGATGACCCGTATCGTGGTGCTGGCATCATCAATCGTCCGGCCTACGGCGACGGTGATTCCAAGCCGGTTACGCTGACCGCCACCGCTTCCTACAACGGCGGTGAGAAGGTCACCAAGACCATCGAGGTCACTGTCAAGGAGAAGACCCGCATCGCGCCTGACACCGGCTATGCGGCCGTCACTTTTGAGAGCGACAGCAACGGTGGAGAAAAGGCCTGGGTGGCTTCCACTGAGAAGAACGATTTCTTCACGTTTAAGACTCGCAACAATGGCCAGGCGGTACTTACCAATGATGCAGACACGGGTGGCTTGCGTGACATGTTCGTGCTGCGTTCCCACGAAGGCGACAAGTACTACCTGATTGCCACTGATCTCAAGGTCTCGTCAATGGGCTGGAGCCAGAACCAGGTTAACGGTTCTCGGAAAGTTGAGGTCTACGAGTCCACCGATATGATGAACTGGACCCGTACCAACGGCGACGGCAACGGCGGCATCACCATCAACACGCCGAACGCCGGTATGACCTGGGCGCCGGAAGCTTACTGGGATGATGACCTGAACGCTTACGTGGTGTTCTTCTCTTCCCGCATGTTCACTGATGACACCCGTACCACTCCGGTCAAGAACGACAAAACCGGCAATAGCTCCTATGCTCAGGTGCGTTACGCCATCACCCGCGACTTCGTGAACTTCACCGAGCCGCAGATGTGGCAGGACACCGGCTACTCGCGCATTGATTCCACCGTGCGTAAGATCGGTGGCTACTACTACCGATTCACCAAGAATGAGCAGGGCGGTGCCGCTGGCGATTACATCACCACTGGTAAGAGCATCTTCCTTGAGCGTTCCAAGGTGCTGACTGCACCGACCACCGAGGCATCTCCGGGCCAGGACCCGAACACCGGTTGGCAGCTGCTCGAGCAGGCGTTGCTGCCGTTCGAAGGACCAGAGACCATCAAGCTCAACAAGGATGACGAACTCAACACGAAGGACGACGACGGCTACATTCTGCTGTCCGACAACTTCGCCTACCGTGCATTTATGACCACGGGTGCCGAGCTTTCCAAGACCACGTGGGACAACCCGATGACCAAGCGTTACCCGGACTTCAACAACGAAAAGAAGCCGGTCAAAGCCGAGCCGGGCGCTCAGGGCTACATCACTCAGGGTGCTAACGGCGGTCTGCCGGACAAGGTGCGTCACGGTGCGTTCGTGAACGTGCCTGAGTCTGTGCTCAAGGTGACGAAGTCCTGGACCGCTGCCAACCCGACGCACATCGAGGCTGTTGACTCCACCACCAAGGCCGTGTACAACGCCGGCACCCGCGAGCTCACCGCCACGGTGACCGCCGCCGATAAGGGCACGCTCGCCGGTTCGGTGAAGTTCTCTGCTGGCGACTGGTCCAAGACCGTGAAGCTCGACGCCGAAGGCAAGGCCACTGTGACCCTCCCGGCCAGCGTCTCTGGCACTGTTGCGGTTGCTTACGACGGCTACACCGATGGTTTGGTCAATCCATCCGATACTACGGTTGACGGCATTGAACAGGGCAAGGTCGATTTGGCTGAGCTCAACAAGCAGATCGCCGCCGCCGAAGCGCTCAAGGAATCCGACTACACGGCCGATTCCTGGGCCAAGCTTGCCGCCGCGCTGAAGACTGCCAAGGCCGCGCTCGCCGCTGAGAATCAGGGCGAGGTCGATACCGCCGCAGCCGACCTTAAGACCGCAATCGAAGCCCTGCAGAAGGCTCCGACCAATCCGGGCGAAGGTGACGGAGATAAGGGCGACGGCAATAAGCCGACTACCCCGACCACCGGCGACAAGACCAACGTCAACAAGCCCGGCAGCGCGCTGAGCAATACCGGTACGGCCGTGCTCGGCCTGGGTGGTGCCGTGGTAGCACTCGCCATCGCCGGCATCTCCCTAACCCTCTGGCGCAAGCGTCGCGCCTGAGCTGCTACGGCAACCAAGCCCCCCTCTGACGAGGGGGGCTGTCAGCCGAAGGCTGACTGGGGGAGAGACCGCGGCGAAGCCACCGAAAGAACGGCATGGCCTTCGGCCGATTCTGTATCCCGCGGCTGCCGCCGCAGGTCTCTCCCCCGACTGCCTAACGGCGGCCACCTCGAACGCAATTAAGGACCAGCTTTCAGCTGGCTTCATATTTGCTCACTGTCGTTCGCCTTCGCCTAAAAACGACTCTGGCGTTTTCTTCACGGCTCAGCTCATCAGAGGGCGGCCACAAAACTTCGCTCCATAACTGAAGGCGCAACCACAATCAACCCTATCAATGAGGAGAAACATGGGAAAGCTGATACGAAAGGCAACCGGACTCACGGTCGGCATGGCAACACTGCTCGCTGGTCTGTTGCTGCCGATGACGGCCAGTGCCGAGAGCGCATCGCCAATCGATGCCAGTCCGATCATCCACTATTCATTCGATAACGCACTGACGTCCAAGACCATCGCTAACGAGGGCAGCGCGGCCAACAGCGATGCCACCCTATCCGGCGACGCCACGGTGGCCAATGGCCAGATCAGCCTGACCGGCTCGCAAACCATTAGCGTGCCGACCACGGCCATCGCCGGTAAGAGGGACGTTACCGTCTCCATCTGGCTCAAGAACAATTACGGCAACGGCAATACCGCCGCCGCGTACATCGGCGCGGCCAAGACCGGCAATTATCCGGCCAACGGCTACTGGCTGCTCAACCCGGCCAACCCGAGTGGCTACGCGAAATCCGTAATGACCAATGCCACTGCGGCCGACCCGAATAACAGCCCGTGGGGCACCGAAGTCGGCCCTGGATCGACGAACGCCGCCACCACCGGCACCAAGGCCACCAGCGATTTGGCTCTGTACACCACCGTCATCAGCGGCACCAACAGCACCATGAGCTTCTACCTCAACGGCAAGCAGGTTGGAGACGTCACCTACACCATTCCGGCCGGTGGCCTGACCAATTACGGCGACCTCGTCGCCTACATTGGCAAGTCCTCCTACGCTGACCCGAACTCCAAGCTCGACGTGGACGATTACGCCGTATACGACACTGCCATCAGCGCCGCAGACGTGACCAAGCTGTATGACGCTCAGGTGCTCGACAAGGCCGAGGCCGCTGTCAAGGCCGCTGTGCCCGCATCCGCTACCGAGGACTTCGCGCTGCCGACCAGCGCCGCTGGCGTGAGCATCGCGTGGAAGTCGGACAACGCAGCCATCGCCGTTGACAACGCTACCGGCAAGGCCACAGTCACTCGTCCGGCCGCAACCGCAGCTGATGCCGAGGTGATCCTCACCGCCACGTTTGGCAACAACGCCAAAACCGCCGACTACACGGTCCTCGTGCCGAAGCAGCTCTCCGATGCCGAGCAAGCCAAGGCCGACCTTGACGTCGTCACCATCGAGGACTCCGACGACATCCGTAGCAACTTCTCCGTGCCCACCAAGGGCAACAATGGTTCGACCATCTCGTGGGAAGTGACCGGTGGCAAGGATATCGCCACACTAGGCGAAGGCGTGAACGACAAATCTCGAACGGTCACTGTTAAGCGCCCTGCCGCCGGTAGCGATGCCGTCACTGTGACGCTCAAAGCCATTGCCAAGTACGGTACCGCCACCGAAACGAAGACCTTCACCGTCACCATTCAGCCGATGCCTGCCGCCGAAGAGAAGGACGAGGCCTACGTGTGGGCGTTCTTCACCGGCGAGGGCGTGGGCGGCGAGAAAATCAGCCTCGCGGCTTCCAAGGGCAACGATGCGCTCGACTGGAACACGCTGAACAATGGCACTCCGCTGTTCACTTCCGAGTTTGGCGAGAAGGGTTTGCGCGATCCGTTCATCATGAAGTCCAAGGATGGTGACAAGTTCTACATGCTTGCTACCGATCTGAAGATTGACGGTCGTGCTCCCCTCAACGGGCTGAATGGCTTTGCTGGTGCACAGGCTAACGGTTCCAAGTACATTGAGATTTGGAAGTCCGACGATCTGGTCAACTGGTCCAAGCAAAGCCACGTCAAGGTGAGCTCTGATTACGCAGGCAACACTTGGGCGCCTGAGGCCTACTACGACGAGGAAATCGGCAAGTACGTGGTCTATTGGGCCTCGAACCTGTACGACAACACCGACGAGAACAGCCGCAAGCAGCTGACCTACAACCGCATGGTGTACGTCACCACCGATGACTTCGTCAACTTCTCCGACCCGACAGTGTGGATTGACGTTGATCGCCGAGGTGGTGCAGGCAGTGGATCCATCGATGTGACCGTGCAAAAGGTAGGGGATACCTACTACCGCATCTACAAAGATGAAAACACGATGTCTTTGCGTCAGGAGAAGTCCACAGATTTGACTGCCGCAATTGGTGGTGCCGGCGTGAAGAACTACGCCGATGCGCTTAAGGGTAGTGCATGGAGCGAAGTTGCCACGAACATCGGTAAAGGCCAGGCTAACGGTTACGGTAAAACCTTCACTTCCGGCGAAGGTCCATCGCTATTCAAGGCCAACGATGGCGACGTGAACGGCTACCAGTACTACCTGTTCGCCGACCAGCCGAGCTATCATCAAGGTCCAAACCACTATGTGCCGATGGCGACTGAGGATATCGCCAGCGGTCAGTGGACCGTTATCGGCAATAAGATGCCTGAGGTGAACTTCCCGACCAATTCCGATGGCGGCAAGCCGCGCCACGGCACTGTGCTGCCCGTGACCCGCGCCCAGTATCAGAAGGTGCTGGAGGCGTACGCTCCGGCTGTGGCTGTGAAGTCCGTTGACGCGCTGTCTGCCGAGACGACGGTTGGTGTGGCGCCGACGCTGCCGGAAACCGCGCATCTGACTCATGCGGACGGTTCCGTTTCTGACGTTGCAGTTGAGTGGGATGCCATTGACGCAGCTTCCTATGCCAAGACCGGCACTTTCACCGTCAAGGGCGTCGCCCAGGACGATTCCCGTATGCCGGTCGAGGCGACCGTCACCGTGACTGGCACTGACATCTCCGGGGCGGTCGTCACGGCCGAACCCAACGAGTTCACCGCAGACGGTGCTGCCAAGGAACCGGCCGTGACCGTTACGCTCGATGGCGCGACGCTCAAGGAAGGCGCCGACTACACGGTGGCCTACACGAACAACATCGAACCCGGCACCGCCACAGTGACCGTAACCGGCGCTGGCAAGTACTCCGGTACTGCTTCGGCAACGTTCACCATCAAGGCCGGCGAGCCCGGCTCCACGCTGGACAAGTCCAAGTTGCAGGCGCTTGTCGATAAGGTGAAGGGCTATAACAAGGCTGATTACCAGTCTGGTTGGGATGCTTTCGCCGCCGTGCTCGCCGACGCGAAGCAGGTGTTGCAGAGCTCCACCGACCAGCAGGAAGTGGACAAGGCGCTGTCGCGGCTCCAGTCCGCCGCCGACAAGCTGGTCAAGAAGTCCGGCGATTCCGGCAAGACCGATGGCAAGGATGACGGCACGCAAAAGCCCGCCGCCAAGCCGGGCAGCGCTCTGTCCAACACCGGCGCCTCGGTGTTCGGTGTGGGTATCACCGCGGTCATACTGCTCGCCGCCGCCGGCGCCGCCTACGCCTTCCGCAAGCGCCGCGCCTGAACTGTTTGCAGCGTAGACCAAGCCCCTTCTGGATGAGTCGAGCTGTGAAGCAAGCAGCCTACTGGATTGTTTGCTTCATGGCGCGGCCCCATCAGAGGGGCGTATCGCACGTTCGTCCGACGACGCTGTCGGACGCATAGGCTCTATAGCCCCATAGCTCCAATAGCCATTACCGAACTTCACCACTCAACATCTAGATCTGCTGCGCGACAAGCAGTATCACCGCGCGCAAGGAGGAAACCAATGACAACCAAACCATCGATAGGCAAACGCCTGCTCGGCGCGATGCTGGCAGTGCCGATGGCGCTCGCCGGCATGGGAATCGGCGCGACCACGGCGGTCGCGGCCGATACCGTTCCGACCAATAATCTCATCGCCGCCTACGACTTCACCACGAAGCCAAGTGACGGCAAGACCGTGGCCAACAGTGCGCCGAACGCTACGCTTGGCGCGGCCGAAGTACAGAACTCCGCCGACTCGCTTTGGGCCGATGATGCCCTCACCCTTTCCGGCGGTGCCAAGACCGGCACCGGCGACTGGGTCAAGCTGCCCTCGAATCTGCTGTCCGGCAAGGACGCCGCCACGGTGCAGTTGGAGGTCAAAGCGGATTCCAGCATGCTCAATGCTTTCCATTTCCTGTGGAACATCGGTAACGACAGCTCCGATACGGAGTATTTCTTCGCCACGCTCAACTGCGGCAGTTCGCGTAACCCGCTCGTCGGCCTGAAATCGGGCGGTACGGAGACGCTCGTGCAGTCCAGCTCCTGCGTGGCCAAGGCCGACCAATGGTTGTCGGTGACCGCCACCATTGATGGCACCGCCGCGAAACTGTACATCGACGGCACGCAGGTGGCATCCGGCACCGTGCCGGCCAAACTGTCCAGCGTCAAGGACCAGTCGCTCAACACCATCGGCCGTTCGCCGTGGCCCGACAACCTGTTCAAGGGCGCGGTCTCGAACTTCCGCGTATACGATGCCGCGCTCACCGCCGATCAGGTCGCCGCGATCAGCACTGCCGATGCCTCAATTCATGCCGGTGAACTCACCGGTTCCGTGCTGAACGGCATCATCATCCCCACGACGGTCGACGATCCGTTCATTTCGCTGCCCACTGCGAACGGCGTGACGTGGGCGTCCTCCGATAGCAGCGTCATCGCGACTGACGGCACGGTCAACCAGCCCGCCAAGGGCGAGGCAGCCAAGACTGTCACGCTGACCGCCGCCGTCACGGTCCGTGGCCAGACCGCTACGAAGGAATTCACGGTCACGGTCAACCCGACCACGAAAACTGCCGCTGAACAGCTCAAGGAAGTCGCGGCCGGCTACGTGATTCCGTCCGTCGTGCGTTCCGGAGACGCCCTCCCGGCGGCTGTGAATGGCACTACCGCCACGGTTACGTCCACTAAGGACGTAGCCGTCGAGGATGGCAAGATCACCATCGATGGCGACGAGGCCACGACCGGTACCATCACCGTCGAGTTCTCCAAGAACGGTCTCGCCGGCATCGAGCCCATTACCAAGGCCTTCACCGTAAAGGTGCTGCCCGCCGCGAAGTCCGCGACCATCGCCGCCTACGATCGCAACGCCACCGGCGAGAATGAGGCCAACAACGGCGACGTCGCCTACAGCATGCACCTCGCGCTGCAGAACGCCGACGGCTCGTACACCCCGTACAACGAGAATTACGGCATTTTCTTCGCACGCTCGCCGAAGGCGCAGAAGCTCAACGAGAACCTCGACGGCAATGACTATCGCAGTCTCAAGGATCCGAGCCTGTTCCGCATGGCCGACGGCACCTATGGCGTGATTTCCGTGCGTACCAACCGCGGCACCGCCACCGGTGACTCCACCGCGAAGTCCAGCGTGCTCATCGCCACCTCCGAAGACCTGCTCACCTATAGCGAACAGGAGAACTCCGGTTCCATCGTCGACCTTGGCGAGACCAACGGCGTCAACGCTCCGTACGCCGTGTACGACACCGCCAGCAAGCAGTATGTTGTCGGCTGGGCCGATGACAACGGCGTGGCCAAGTACACCACGTTCGATTCGCTCAAGGGCTCCACATCCAAGCACGGCAGCGTACTGTACGGTTCCGTCGCCAAGTCCGGCGTACTCGCCGCCGACGGTGTACAGGGCATCGCGAACTTCCGCTCCGGTGCCACCATCGCGGTGGACGAGGCCACGGTGAAGGCGCTCAACACCCGTTACGGCCGCTCTGAGAACACCGGCACGAGCAATCTCACTGACATCACCGTCAAGAAGGGCGCCTCAATCGATGAGGTGACCGCGCAACTGCCGAAGAACGTGGACCTCACTTACTCCGACGGTTCTACCGGCTCCCTGCCGATTTCCTCATGGAACACTGAGGGCATAGATCTGACGAAGGTGGGTGATTACACTGTCACCGGCACCGTCAAGCAGACCGAATACCAGATTCCGTTCGCTGAGGACCGCGCCGATCCATCGGTGTATAAGTGGCAGTGGACGCATGAGGCCGACGGCAAGGAAGTCACCGAAACCAAGTTCCTGATGATCGCTTCCAATGACATCCAAGGTGACGTCACTTGGCAGCATGGTTCGCCCCACATGCCGTTCCGCATGGCCGACACGATTTCCGGTCTCGCCGACGAGCCGGGCAACCCGAATGCCCTGATTCAGTCGAACGGCTACAACAACAAGGAGGTGTCGCTGCTCAAGGCTGGCGACAAGGACTCCGAGGGTAATGCCATCATGCACAGCTTCTGGGCTCCAGAAATTCATGAGATTGATGGTAGGCTCACGATTCTGTTCATGGCCGGATACGGCAACACATGGTCCAACGGCAAGTCGGTGTACATGCAGCTCAAGCAGGATGCCGACGGTCACGACCTCGACCCGGCCGACCCCGATAACTGGACTGTGCCGACACCGATCTACCGCAATGACGCCTCGCTGCTCAACGGTAACAAGCAGCTCGCAGCCACAGCGTCCGGCGGAGTGGGCATGTCGCTCGACATGACCTATTTCCAGGATGCCGACGGCAGGTCCTACTACGCCTGGCAGCAGCTCGGCGCCACCTACATCGCCACGATGGATCCGAAGGACCCGGCCCATGTGACCAGCTCCCCGGTGCGCATCGTCACCCCGGAGTATGCGTGGAACGCCGCCATAGCCGAAGGTCCGAACGTGACCCTGCGTGATGGCAAGCTGTACCTCATGTTCTCCGGTTCCGGCGTGGGTAAGACATACACCACTGGGCTGGCCGTAGCGGATGCCTCCGGTACTGACCTGACCGACCCGGCCAGTTGGACGGTGCTCAACTACCCGATTCAGAAGTCCGGTCCGTTCAACGGTGAGATGCAGCTCGGCACCGGTCACGGCATGTGGAGCGAGGACGAGGACGGCAACCAGATCTACGTGTTCCACGCCTATGCCACGAAGAATCTCGGATCCGTGAATGCTGCCGGCCGCGACATGTTCGTGCGCCGTGTGCACTGGGCTGCCGACGGTATGCCGGTGTTCGACATGAGCTCTTCCGAGGAGCTGGCGAACAAGATCGTTTCCGTTACGGTGCATGTGGTTGACGATGCGGTTGCGGTCGATAAGTCTGGTTTGTCCAAGGCGCTTGCGTCCGCCAAGCAGCTGCACGGGTCCGACTACACCGCCGCCTCGTGGAAGGCGTTTGCCACGATGCTGGCCTCCGCTGAGAAGGTCTATGCCGACGATACTGCTACGCAGAAGGACGTCGATGACACGACCGTCGCGTTGGTTAAGGCGCAGGCTGCGTTAGTGAAGATTGATGGTTCCGATTCGGGCGATGGCTCGGGCGATTCGACTAAGCCGGGCGACGGCTCGAGCATTGACGCTGGTGCTACTGGTGATAAGACGGGCAACAAGCTCGGTCTGTCTAAGACCGGTGCCGCCGTACTCGGCCTCAGCGGCGTGGCCGTGGCGCTCGCTGCCGCCGGCATCGCCCTGACCCTCCAGCGCAAGCGCCAGGCCTGAGCGGCGTAAGCCTCCAATCGCGAAATCGGCCCGTGTGGAGGTGTATTTCCGAGTTGTAGGGCAATGGCTGAAGTATTGGCCGTTGCGGCCGATGAGAGCCCGTTGGTATTCCGCCATTTTCGGGTGGTTGATCGGCTCTGGGAGTGGCGAGTACCCGGGCGCGTGCCCTACAACTCGGAAATACGCTCGGTACGGAGCCGTTTCTGGTTCACGGGATTTCGGCTGAAAATCCCGTGAACCAGAAACTTACAGAAATGCACATGGCCGGCCATCGAGTTCGGCTTGATTCCAATCTTTTGCGTGTGCGATTGCACATGTCTTCAGTTCACGGGATTTACCAGCGTGATCCCGTGAACTGGATAACGCGGACATGCAGGCCACGCGGCTCAACAAGCCAATATTGCACACAGATGATGTGCGATTTTGTTTGTTGTGGGGTGCTGAGAAGGGGTAAATGTTCATTCGGGGAGATGAAACCGGTTTTAAGAGGGGTGCCGGGTATTTCAGGTATGGCAAGGAATCAGCATGTGCGTTACCGCTTTCGCGTCGTCGCTCAAAGCGTGCTCAAATTTAGGTGAACGCTCACATTAGAATTGTGAGTGCTTACAGAAACCTGTGCGATTGCACATCGGTGCTCCTGTTCACGAACGGTGTCGTTCGTAGGGATTTCCGGTGGCCGTCGTTCGGGCGGAAGTGGGTCGCGCTGGCGAACGAAGAGGCTCCGGCGAAGCGGAAGCAGGAGCGAGAAGCGGTCGATAAAGGAGCGACCGGGTGTCACTCGATAACAATTCGATAACAAATATTGCGATGGCGCAACGATGATCCATCACAGTATTGCAAAGAAGCAAGGACCCAAGGAAGGAAACTCAGTGAGGAGAGTTACACGATTGGCGGCCTGCCTGACGGCGGTGTCGACGTTGGGCGCGGGGTTGATCATGCCGATCACCGCCGTGGCCGACGACGCGACGCCTGCGGTGCAGACGACCACGACCAGTGCGAACGTCAGGGCGGCGGCCAATACAGCGACGGCTGACCCGATTGCCAGCTTCGATTTCAATAGCGACCCGGACGATGGTGCATTCGCCAGTGCTCAGGGTGACGCTAAGGCCACCGTGCAAGGCACGGTGGATCTCGTCAACGGAAAAGATGACGACAACGGCAAGGCCGCCCAGCTCGGCAGCGGTTTCTGGCTGAACGTGACCAAGTCCGATGGCAGTGCACTGCTCAACGGTCTTGATGATGTGACGATCAGCTACGACAGCAAGGCGGCTGCGACCGGTGGCCAGTGGACTGTGTTTGCCGCGCCGACCGCCGGTGCGGTGAACGGCAGCGCCCCCACCTACGTCGGTGTGCTCGACCGCACCGACAAGACCCGCGTGGAACGCTATCTCAACGGCCGCGCATCCGACATCGCCACCATCGACAAGAACACCGGTACGAAGGATGCTTGGAAGCATGTCGATCTCGTCATCTCCGGCAAGACCGCGAAGCTCTATGTCGATAAGAAGTTCGTGGCGAGCAACGTGAACGGCGAGGATCTCAAGAGCATTCTTGGCGGCTCAGGTGGCGTGCTGCAAATCGGCAAAGGCAACTGGGGCAACGGTGAATACTTCACCGGTTTGCTCGACAATCTCACGATTTATGGCTCCGCGCTTTCCGCGGCCGATCTCGGCATCGCATCGCCTACTGCAATCGAGATCTCCGGTTCCAATGTGAAGGACGGCAAGCTGAGTCTCAAGGAAGGCAACTCCGCATCCCTGTCCGCAACCGTCACCCCTGAAGGCGCTGAGCCTACGGTGACATGGGAATCCAATAATCCGGCTGTGGCTACTGTGGATACCAACGGCAAGGTCACCGGCGTGAAGGCCGGCACCGCCACCATTACAGCGGCTTCCGAAGCTGACGCCGCCAAGACCGCCGAGCTCAAGGTCACCGTCACCGAGGTCAAGGCCGATGACGCCTACGGCTACGTGATGGTCCACTTCATCGAAAACAACAAGGGCTACGCCGAGAAGATCTACCTCGACATCTCGCGCGGCGATGACGCCACCCAGTGGGATACGCTCAACGGCGGCGAGCCGATTCTGGTGAGTAACGAATCCACCACCGGCGTGCGCGATCCGTTCATCGCCTACAACCCCGAGTCGAAGACCTACTACGTGCTGGCCACCGATTTGCGTGTGTTCGGCGGCGATAATGCCGGTTGGGGCACGTGGGCTACAGGTTACAGCACCAAGTTGCATGTGTGGTCGTCCAAAGATCTCATTCACTTCAACGACATGACGGAACTGGAGACCGCCACCGCCGACAAGTACACTGCCAATCCGAACAAGAGCCAGACGCTCACCGATTCCGTGACCGGCAAGACCATCTCCGAGATCGGCATGGCATGGGCTCCTGAGGCTACGTGGGTGCCGAACTTCTATGATCTCAACGACGACGGTCAGCTCAACGGTTCCGATAAGGACGACCCGAAGAACCAGCAGGGCGGCGCATTCGTTGTGTATTGGTCTGTCTCCGCCAAATACGATGGCGAGAACAGTCAGCCCGGCAAGAAGGTGACTCACGTGTTGTGGGCGGCCACCAAGGACTTCACCAACGAGACTTACATGTTTGGCGGCGTCTTCGTGCCTAACAGCAAGTACAACCGTGGCAACACCATCGACACCACGATGCTGCAGAACGGTTCCCGCACATACCGCACCACCGGCTCCGGCGTGATCTTCATGGAATACACCGATCGTGCCGATTGGTGGCGTGCCAACGATCAGGGCCAGTACGCGACCGACCCGGCCAAGGGCTGGGTGTTGCGCCAGACCAACATCGGACACACGCTCGGCAGCGCGCAGGAAGGTGCCAACGGTTTCAAGGTCAACGGTGAGAACAAGTGGTACATGTTCGTTGACAACTATGGATCTGTCGCTTCCGGTGCCCGCTACGGCTACAACCTACTCGAAGCCGACAACCTCGATTCCGAGAATCCGTGGAGCGTCCTGAAGGCCGACGACTACTTCCTCACCGCCAACACCAAGCACGGTGGCATTGTTTCGCTCACCAAGGCCCAGTACGACGCGATTCGCGCGGCTGATGCCAAGGCTTCCGACAACGCCGACCTGAAGGCCGAGGATGTGACGGTGGATAAGGGTTCTGCCGATATGGACATCACTGCCAAGCTGCCGAAGACGCAGCAGGTCACTCTTGCCAACGGTTACGGCACTGCCAAGCGCGACGTGATGTGGGACGTTTCCAACGTCGACACCTCCAAGCCCGGCGAGTACACCGTCACCGGCACGGTCGACACCATCGGCGCGAACAAGAACCACTGGAAGTGGACGAACGCCGCCGGCGAGTCGAAGACCGACGAGGACGACCTCATCAACTCCGGTGCGAACGCGAACAACAACTGGAAACAGACCGGTGGCTTTGTCGACAACGAAACCGCCAACAAGAACCGCACGCTATACAGCTCCACCGCCATCACTGTGACCGCCAAGGTGACCGTGACCGGCGAAACCGAGCCGACCGACCCGGATCTGCTTGCCGACTTCACGTTCGATGATGGCGATAAGACCTTTGACGGCGGCAACGCGACGGGCACCACGCAGGGCACCGCCACGCTCGCCGACGGCAAGGACGGCAAGGCCGCGAAGCTCAGCAAGAACTTCTGGCTCAACGTCACCGCCAAGAACGGCGACGCTCTGCTCAAGGGCAAGAACGACGTGACCATCAGCTACGACGTCAAGCCCGATGCCTCCAACAACACTGGCTGGACCTTCTTCGCCGCCTCCAACGCCACCAAGCAGGAGTACGGCAAGGAACACTACGTCGGCGTGCTCGACAAGACCACCGGTATTACCGTCGAACGCTACAACAACAACGACGGCAAGCGCGATTCCTCCGGCAACGTCTCATACACCAAGACGAACGCCGACTGGAAGCACGTCGATATCGTGATTTCCGGCGCAACCGCCAAGCTGTACATCGACTCCAAGCTGGTAGCCGTGAACAACAACGGCCAGAAGCTCGCCGACATCCTCGGTGCTGATGGCGGCGTGCTGCAGATCGGCAAGGCCAACTGGAGCAACGGCGAGTACTTCTCCGGTCTGCTCGACAACTTCAAGATCTGGGGCAAGGCCCTGAGCGACGACGAGCTTGGCGTGGAAAGCGCGAAGACCGACTACGCCGCCGCGCTCGCCATCCCGGCGCAAATCACCGGCGACCTGCCGAGCACTGTGCTGGGCAAGACGGTTACTTGGTCCGCGACCGGCGACGGTGCGAAGCTCGTAGCCGCAGACGGCAAGGTCACGCAGCCGAAGTCCGGCGAGAAGGCCGTGAAGGTCAAGCTCACCGCCACCATCGACGGCGTGGATAAGGCCATCACCGCCGAATCCGAAATCCTCAACAACGGCGGCGAAATCGCTTCCTACGTCAAGGATGTCGATCGCTCCGACCAGAACGGTGCCAAGTACGACCCGCTCGCCTACAACGACGATCGTCGCGCCGACTCGCTGTACGTGGCCGCCAAGGCCGCCGATGGCAGCAAATGGGAGACCCTGAACCGTTCGCAGTCGATTCTGTCGGTCAAGTGGGACGGCTCGCAGTCTGCCAAGCCGAATGCGCAGATGGGCTCGCCCGCTTTCTTCCGTGCGAAGGACGGTACCCTTGGTGTGGTTTCCTCGCAGAACAACGCCACCGGTGCGATTTACGTGTGGGATGGCAAGGGCGACGGTGCCACGTTCACCAACGAGCGCGCCATCACCGTGACCGACAGCTCCATGGTCACCAACCCGCGCATCGTCTATGATGCCGCCTCCAAGGGCTACAAGGTCTTCTGGACCGATGGCCTGAGCGGCGAAGGCCGTATGGCCACGCTCTCCGACCTGACTGCCAAGGCAACGGTCGGCGAGACGCTCAAGGCCGACGCGGTTGCGATGGGTGTGGGCGACGTGACCGAAGGTCTGCCCGCATGGGCCGGCGAAGGCCAGACCCGCGCATTCGCTGTGAGCTCCTCTGAATTCGATGCGTTCTACAAGAACTATGTCGATCTGCAGAACACCGGCGTTAAAGCTCTGGGCGGCGCAACCGTGGAGAACGGTGCTTCCGCCGAGGACGTCACCGCAGCGGTTTCCGGAACGCAGGCCACAATGACCTACAACGACGGCTCCACGAAGACCTTCAACGTCGACTGGAACGCCGATGATCTGGCCGCCGTGGACACCTCAAAGGCCGGCACGTATGAGGTCAAGGGCACTGTTCAGCAGACCACCGAGGCCATGTACAACGACGCTCGCGCCGATCCGGACATCTTCTACAACGAAGACGATGGCTACTACTACCTCACCGGTTCCACCTATGAGGTAAAGTCCACTGATTCGACCAACAACCAGAAGGACAGCTACCGTTCCATCGGCCTCAAGCGCGCCAAGACCATCAACGGTCTGAAGGATGCTGAGGAACACATCATCATCAAGCCGGAGAACGGCACTCCGGGCCACGAAGACCAGTACCCCAACTCGTTCTACGGTTGGAGCGCGTTCATTTGGGCCCAGGAGTTCCACAAGATTAACGGCAAGTGGTGGATTGTGGCCGGCTTCCACAAGGGTGCCTCGTCCACGAACGGTGGCTGGTGCAACAACACCATCCTCATCCCGTACACCGGCGACGAGCAGTCCATCAAGGATGGCGGATTCCTCGAGGCCGAAAACTGGGGCGAGCCGACCGTGCTGGAAGGCGCCGCATTCGACGTGACGTACTTCGAGCGCGAGGAGAACGGCAAGGCCCAAGGCTACTGGCTCTTCCCGAAGAGTGCAGGCCTGTACCTTGCCAAGGCAAAGATGGGCGATGGCGTCACTCCGCTGGTGGATGGCAGCCTTGAGCACATCTATCAGGCCAGCCAGCAGTTCGAGTACGGCAAGTATGCGCCTACCCCCGGAGACAACTCTGAAGGTTCTGATCAGGCAATCGTAGAGGCACCGTTCATGTTCGAGCATGGCGACTACGTCTACATTGCCTATGCGGGTGCCACGGTGGATAAGTATTACAACACCAACGTGATGCGTGCCGCCAAGAATGCCGACCTGCAGGATCTGTCGAGCTGGACCACGGCCGACTTCCCGTCGTTCGACACCAACGACACCTACACCGGTACCTACGGTGCGGATGAGGCCTCGTACGAGCGCAAGCAGGCCGGCCCCGGCCACATCTCGCTTGCACATGATGAGGCTGGCAACATCGTCATGGCCTACCACGCACGCCCCTACCCGGAAATTCACTCCGGTTCCGCGGCGGGTGGCCTGTTCGATCAGGACCGCAATACGTGGGGCAAGGCCGTGAACGTGCGCGCCAACGGCATGCTCGACATGTCGCTGACCAAGGATCAGGAGGTCGCTCCGGCCAACCGCACGGTGACCATTACGGTGACCGTAGGCGAGCCCGATACGCCGGTTGAGCCGTCCATCACCGGCATCCGCGTCAAGAGCGAGCCGACAAAGACCAAGTACACGGTGGGCGAGCAGTTCTCCGCCGATGGTCTTGTGATCGAGGCGACGATGTCCGACGGCACGGTGAAGACGCTCGATGCCGCCGACTACACGGTCGGCGACGTGGACATGTCCGCTGTGGGCACCAAGACCGTCACCGTCGCGCTCAAGGCCAACGATCAGCTCACCACGTCGTTCGTGGTGACCGTGAGTGCCAAGACCGAGCCCGGTAAGCCCGGTTCGGGCGACGGTTCCGGCGATGGTGCAGGCGGCGATAACGGTAACGCTGGTACGGGGGCGGACTCCGGTCTGCCGTCCTCTGGTGCCGCCGTGCTCGGCCTTGGTGGTGCCGTGGTTGTGCTCGCCGTTGCCGGCATCTCTCTCACTATCTGGCGCAAGCGTCGCGCCTGAGCGGATCCAAATGCTCCCTCTCAGTCGGCTTCTGGCGGACGGAGAGGGAGCACCTAGTATCACCATAACTTCAATCTTCAATCCATAACTGAACACAAAACCAAAACCCACAATCAGAGGAGACACATGGGTAAGTGGAAGAAAGCGGTGGCAGCTCTTGCAGCTGTCCCGATGCTGATGGCGTTGGCGCCAGCAGCAAATGCGGTTGAATCGGATCCCACCGATTCATCGGCCGCGCAGCGGGCGCTGGCAGCAGCCCTGAAATCAAATGCCAAGGCAGCGGCAGACAGCGATCTGCTCGCCAGTCTTGATTTCGACAACGTCGCTGCAGGCGCTACTGGCACTATTGTCGATGACACCACCGGCACCAAGGCGACCATCAACGGTGCTGCCGCAGTGGCTACCAGCAAGGACGGCACTGCTGCAGTTCGGCTCGGTTCTGGATTCTGGCTGAATGTGACTAAGTCGGACGATTCTGCCGTGCTCAAGGGCCTGGATGCGGTCACGATTTCGTACGATTCCAAGTCCGCCAGCACCAATCAGGGCTGGTCGGTATTTGCGGCACCGAATACGAATGCGCAGACCTATCAGCAAGAGCATTACCTCGGCGTGATGGATCGCACCACTTCGGTGAACGTTGAGCGTTACAACAACGCTGGTAAGCGCGACACCACCGGCAATGTGAGCAAGGATGGTCTCGCCAGCCAGTGGCGTCACGTCGATTTGGTCATCGACGAGGCCGCTTCCACGCTGTACATTGACGGTGAGCAGGCCGCAACCGTAGCCCCAGCTGATGGCGCGAGCTTCGCTCAGCTCACCGATATTCTCGGCGCAGACGGCGGCGTGCTGCAGATCGGCAAGGCCAACTGGGTGAATGGCGAATACTATACCGGCGCACTTGACAACCTCAAGATTTACGGCTCTGCGCATACTGCTGACCAAATCAAGGAAGCCTACGATTCCACGAAGTCCGATGCCGCCAAGGCCGACGCTAATGCGCTGACCATTAACAACGGCAGCACTGATGTGTATTCCAACATCACACTTCCGGCCAAGGGCTCGGTTAACGGTTCCGCGATTACGTGGAAATCCAGCAACGCAAAGGTCATTACCGATGCGGCAGATGGTGACATCGCAGCTGGTGTCGTTGCTCGTCAGAAAACCGACACCAAGGTGACGCTCACTGCCACCATTACCGATGCTGACGGCAACACGGAAACCAAGGAATTCGAGCTGACCGTCAAGGCCGCCGTCGAACAGCCGAAGACCACGGACTATCTGTTTGCGCACTTCACCGGCACCGAAGGTAGCGCTACCGACGAGCAGATGTACTTCGCCACCAGCAAGGATGGCCTGAGCTGGCATGACACCCGCGAGTCCGGCGATCCGGTACTCAGCTGGAACAACAGCCAGACCGGCAACTCTCGTGGTAAGGACAACGGCGTGCGCGACCCGTATCTGGTCCGCTCTCCGGAAGGCGACACCGTCTACCTCATCGCTACCGAGCTGAGCATCCATAACCGGGGCGGTTGGGGCGCGGCCACCGCTACCACCAATGGCAGCACCAACCTAATCGTGTGGGAGTCGCATGACTTCGTCAACTGGAGCGAACCGCGCGCCGTTGACGTTGCCTCTCAGATTCCGGGAGCCGGCATGGCTTGGGCTCCGGAAGCCTACTGGGATGATGTGAACAAGCAGTACATGGTGTACTGGGCCACTGCTTCCGACGCGGACAACAAGTCCGGCGATCGCACCAATATGTACTACTCCACCACGCGTGATTTCGTGAACTTCACGACGCCTGTCAAGTGGATCGACCGAGTCAAGTCCGTTATCGATACCACGATGATTAAGGCCGATGACGGCTATTACTATCGTGTGTCCGGTGACACGTACCTCGGTGTTGAGCGTAGCAAGGATCCGTATGCCACAACGCTCACCACTGGTGACACAATTGCGAATGGTTACTACAACACTGACAGTGATCCGAACCAGTGGACGCTTGTCGGTACATTCGGTGACCTGACTGGTACCGGTCTGACCGGTGCGCAGCTGGAAGGCCCGGAGCTGTTCTTCTACAATGAAGATGACGTGCAGACCAGTGATGCGGGCAAGAAGATGCTCTACGGTCTGATGTGGGACCAGTACTCAGCCGGTAAGGGTTACACCCCATACCGTTCTGCCGATTTAGGCAGCACTGATAAGGCTGATTGGGGCTTTGCCTCTGATGTGAACTTCGGTTCGCTCAAGAAGCGTCACGGCACCATCCTGCCTGTCACTGAAACCGAGTACAACGCAATCCTGAAGGCATTCGATAAGAACAAGGACACCGAGCCAGTCACACCCGATGAAGACGGCTCCGGTCCGATTGCCGAGTATGACTTCGAAGACAGCAAGGGTACCGACACCACTGAGAACAGCAACGACTTGACCTTCAACGGCAACGCCAAGGTCTCCGAGGATGCCGAAAAGGGCAAGGTGCTTAAGCTCGACGGCTCTGACGGCACCTACGCCGAGTTCCCGAAGGGCCTGTTCGATGGCCGTAACAAGCTGACTGTGCAGATGGATGTCAAGTCGGAGATCAATAAAAACCAGTTCACGTTCGCTTTCGGCCAGAACTCCACCAAGTACTACTTCCTGAAGTACAACAACTCCGGCGAGCTCGCCAGCCGCATCACCACCAACTCGTATGGTGCGGAGGACGCGGCTAACGCTACGTTGTCTGGCAACGGCGCATGGCATCGTGTCACGGTCACGTTGGACGACAACGTGATGACCGTGTACTCTGACGGTGCGCAGGTGGCTCAGAACAAGGCGACCAAGAACAAGGTCACCGATTTGGGTAACGATCTGCTGGCCTACTTGGGCAAGTCCTTCTACAACGACCCATACTTCAAGGGTTCGTTCGACAATGTGAACGTGTGGAACCGCGCGCTCACTGCTCAGGAGGTCGAGAAGACCAGCCCGATTGCTCTGCAGGGTATTTCTGTGGGCACTGTGCCGTCTGACCCGAACTCGCTGCGTGGCACTGACGACCACTCTCAGGTGCGTTCCACCCTCGACTGGTCCGCGAAGACCGTCACCACCGTGCTCAACCGCCGTGGCGACGCGGCCAAGGTGCCCGTCAAGGTGACCGTCAACCGTGGCGACGACTCCATCAAGCTCACCCTTGATGGTCAGGCGTTCACCAATGGTGGTACGGCCGACCTGACTAAGGACCGTACTTTGGTTGTCGATTTGGGTGACGGTAATACGGAAACCTGGACGCTGAAGAAGGTCACCGTGGGCAACAACCCGGTACTGCCCGGCCAGTACGCCGACCCGGACATCGACTACTTCGACGGCAAGTTCTGGATCTACCCGACCACCGACGGCTTCTCCGGCTGGAGCGGCAACTACTTCCATGCGTTCAGCTCCACCGACTTGGTGAACTGGACCGACGAGGGCGTGATCCTCGATGTCAATAAGGACCACCAGCCGACCACCGATGGCGATGAGAACACCGCCATCTCCCCGTGGTCCGTGGGCTCCGCGTGGGCGCCGACCATCGAGAAGAAGAACGGCAAGTACTACTTCTACTACTGCGCGAAGTTGCCGAACGGTACATCCGCCATCGGCGTCGCCGTGGCCGACAACCCGGCCGGCCCGTACAAGGCCGCCGACCAACCGCTGGTCACTCGCACGATGGAAGGCGTCACCGTTGGACAGGCCATCGACCCGTCCATCTTCACCGACCCGAACACCGGCAAGTCGTACATCCTGTACGGCAACGGTTCGCCCGCCATCGCCGAACTCAACGACGACATGGTGAGCATCAAGGCCGGTACGGTGAAGAAGCTCAACGGTCTGAACGGCTTCCGCGAGTCCGTGGTCGTCGCCTACCGCGACGGCAAGTACCACTGGACCTGGTCGTGCGACGACGCCAACTCCCCGAACTACCATGTGAGGTACGGCGTCTCCGATTCCATCGACGGCACCATCACCTACAAGGGTGTGCTGCTGCAGAAGGATTCCTCCAAGAACCTGCAAGGTACCGCGCACCAGTCCGACGTGCATGTGACCGACGCGGACGGCAACGACCGTTGGCTCATGGCCTACCATCGCCACTACACGCCGCTCGGCGTGTTCACCTCCGGCCTCGGCTACCACCGTGAAACCGCCATCGACGAGATCACCTTCGACGCGGACGGCCTGATGCAGACCATTCACCCGACCGACGAAGGCGTGTCCATTGAGATGGCCGATACGACGGCGCTTGATGGCGCGATTGAAGCGGCCGACAAGCTCGGCACCGATGGCTCTGCTTACACCGAGGCCAGCTGGAAGGCATTCGAGGATGCGCTCGCCGCAGCCAAGACGGCCAAGCAGACCTTCCTTGACTCCGGCCTGTCTCAGGCTGATGTCGATGCCGCCGCCAAGGCCCTGACCGACGCGCAGAATGCGTTGGAGGAGAGCCAGCCCGAGCCGGAGCACCCGGCCGCAGGCACGATCCTCTCCATCGCCGTGACCGCGCAGCCCGCCAAGGCCGAGTACAAGGTTGGTGAAGCGCTCGACGTTGCCGGTCTGGTCGTCACCGCGACCGTGGCCGATGGCAACGGCGGCTCCACCACCCGTGAGCTCGCCGCCGATGAGTACGAGCTGCTCGGCTTCGACTCCTCGAAGGCCTCCGACAAGGTGACCGTGACCGTGCAGTCTGTGGCCGATTCGACCAAGACCGCCACGTTCACCGTGAAGGTCGTTGCCGACGAGACGCCGACTCCGGATCCCGATCTGGCCACTGAGGAAGAGCTCAAGCAGCTCGAAGATGCCATTGCCAAGGCCGAAGCCGAGAATCTGAACCAGGACGATTACACCGCCGATTCGTGGAAGGCTTACGCCGATGCGCTGGCCCAAGCGAAGAAGGTGCTCGCCAAGGAGAACGCCACCTCCACCGAGGTCCAGGATGCGATTCGTCACCTGACCGAGGCCCGCAAGGCCCTCGTGAAGGTCTCCGCTGATGGCAAGAAGCCGGGTGCCGTCATCTCCGACACTGGTGCCGCCGTCTTCGGCGTGGCTGGTACCGTGGTGGTCCTCGCCGCCGCCGGTATCGCCCTGACCATCTGGCGCAAGCGCCGTATCTGACCCCTCATTTGCAAAAAACTCTCACTGACGTTGAGTCAGTGAGGCAGATTCTAGTGGTGGTTGCAACACCTGAGGTTTGAGCGGCCTTCCATGGT
>ERZ1106951.550-NODE-550-length-37130-cov-3.851841_pt1 | contig 37130 bp, 35 predicted proteins | sample MGYA00403676_ERZ1106951 | MGnify/ENA primary metagenome ERZ1106951 (study PRJEB35170, sample SAMEA104062398) | human gut metagenome | biome: human gut; feature: human-associated habitat; material: faeces | place: Denmark | collected 2012-04-23 ...
AAGATCTAGAATTCTATAAATAATAATATCGCAACATATAGTAATGCGATGATGGGCTTTCAATATAATTTTTTCTAAAAGAAAATAATCTTTTTTATTATTAATCTGCTTTTTACAAACATTCATATAAAATGATTCAGAATAAAATTCACACAAAGGATCGCCCGATGAAGGTACACGGCCAAAATAATGAAATCACCTTTCTTGATGAAAACGGTAAAAAAATAAAAAAGATTAAAGGACTTGAGTTGACCATAATCGGCAATTGCAACAAAGTCATCATCAATACCCCGACGGATTTCACCGACTTTAGCGTCTGGATTGAAGGAAACTGCGGAACTTTCATTTTTGAAGGCTCCAAAAATTATATCAAAAACTCCATGGTAAAAATACTGGACGGAGGTTACGTCAAAATCGGACAGGATACTTCCATGATAAACAAAGCTTTCCTCTGTTCAAAAGGCGGCAAAATAATCCTCGGCAAAGATTGCATGCTGGCTTCCGACGTTACAATCCGTGACAACGATGCGCATGACATCATAAACAAATCCGGAGAAATTACCAACCATCCTCAACAAGTAATAATCGGAGACCACGTCTGGATCGGAATGCGCGCAATAATTCTTAAAAACTCTGAAATCGGCTCTGACTGTATAATCGGCGCCGGAAGTGTCGTCGTCAAAAAATTTCCGGAAAATAACCTGATGATCGCGGGAAACCCAGCCAAAGTCGTAAAAAAAGACATCAACTGGATAAGATAAACATCAATAAAAAAATCCTCTGTTTTACAGAGGATTTTTTTATTGATGAAACCGGATATACAAATTACCGCTTTCTGACCTTACATATCCCAAAAGCCAACAGTTGAACCGATGAAACACTCTGAAGGAACCGGATGTTTTGTATTAAAATAGTCATCATCTTCCGTAAACTTTTGAACACAAATTTTAATCATTGCAGCATAGGCTGACAACATTTCCGAAGTTTCGATTACTTTCACGATAGTTTCCAATGACGCCCAGCTAAAATCCAAATCAGCCTCGTCCCATTTAAACTTTGCCCCATAAATACAAGGGTTGGAACAATTATAACCGCCTAACTTCACAGGATGCGGTTCACATAAAAAAGATAACTCTGTTCTGCGAAAGTTTCTCAAAGCTTCTTTATACTTCCAGTCATTAAATATCTGAAAAAGATTATCCTGACTATTAGCGACATAACTTGAAGAACAAATTTTAAACAAGAACCAAACATTCTCTCGTTTTCTTCCAAATGCACCTTTAAACCATCCAGACGTGTGCTTCTTTTTTTCCCATAAGGTATAAAAAAACAACAATTCTTCACAAATATAGCGCTTGACCACATTTCCCGCCTCTACTTTTGCAAGGCATCTATCAATCATATTTGTTTCCATAATAAAAATTTAAAATTGTTAAACATAATCATATAATTTTGCCACGATTATAAATACCCCAAAACAAATGTAAAGCTTTTTATATAAACGAGTTCGGAAACTTCTCCCCAAACACGTTTTTTAATCGAACTCAGTTAAACAACTGATTTATAAAAGAAAAACGGCAGTTTCAATACCTGCCGTTTGAAATGGTGATGCTTAACTCACAATTCACGAGCCATTTAAATTAAAAATCACAAAGAGAAATTCAATCTAACTCTTTCAAGGCCTCATCTAAAACGATAAAACCCTTGTCTATAAACTTATTAGTGGGTTCAATATGTTTCCAAAATAACAATTTTCCTTTTAAACTTGGAATAAATAGCGGATTTAATTGTTTAGTATTTTCCATATGCTTCAACAAGCCAAATTTTTGTATCATATTAATTTCTTGCCGCCAAGCTCGCTTTGTTTGCCTTGGTAACATAGGGCTTCCTGAAGAAATAGATATACCAGTGATAATTTTTTTACTTTTAGGCCCATAAAAATGTGTTTTCTTATAATTTAACTCCATATTATGCTCAGCCAAAAGCCTTGCTATTTCTTTTTCTAAATTTTTATCAATTTGTTTCGTTGAGGAAATTGTAATATCATCTGCATATCGTGTATAAACTAACTCTTTTTCTTTGCATAAGTTCATAATTTTTTCATCAATTTTATGTAAAATCATATTGCTTATCATTGGGCTTGTTGGCGCTCCTTGAGGAAGGCAATAATTTTTACAACACAATTTAGCTAATATCCTACTAACCTCACACGAATATCCTAATTCAAGGAAAAGTTGTTGCACCTTCTTTAAACTTATTGAAGGAAAGAAATCCTTTATATCGGTCTTAAAAATGAAATCTCTTTTTAGATGTGGACGTACATTATCTAAGATACTTTTATCAGAAACGAACCCAACACAACAATCCAAAGGAGCGAAGTTTGGTTTTAAGATATAATTTAAAATAGAGCGCTGAATTGCCATAAGCCTTAAAGATGGAGCAGATAATTTCCTATACCCCCCACTTCTTTTTGGTATTTTGTATGTACAATAAAATATATCTGGATTTTTGGTTAATAAATAAAAATCACTAACTTTCATTCCAAATAATTCTGCAATTGACCTAAAGCTATCACTATTAAACATCACGCAAACATTTAGGTGATAACAACTACATAATACTTGATTTTCTTGTAACCTATAAGATTACTTTTTTTCATTTAAATAAAAGCGTTAGATTTTATTTAAATGTGGAAGCGTCAGCTGGAACATGCATTGATATAAAGAATTTATATCAATGCGTGAACCTTTAACATCAGCTTAAACTATCGAAGCGAAACCACTTCATTTCTAGTCATTATCACCTAAAACCTTTCAATTCTTTTTCTAGAGTATTCGTTATATTTTTATAATAATCAATTTTATTTTTCCAGTTTTCCTCAATTCCACAAAAAAAATCTCTATATTTTTTCAAAATTGTAATCTTCTTAGCTTCTTCAATATATACTTTTTGCCCATCTTGTGCAACCAATCCCAAAGATGATAAATATTTTACTGCTTTATAAATTTGGGCAACTGATAATCCTTTATATTGGTGAAACCAAAACAACTCTATACCATTTTTTTGAGAAAATAACTCTTTTAATATAACTCTTTCTTCACTATCTATCATTTTCTTCTCCGAAAAAACTTTTCAAAATTATTATCATTCTCCCCCCAAAATATAGGAAATACATTATTAGGAATATTACGATTTTTATATGAAAATAAAGCTTCAGCTTCACCGACTCCAAGATAATGTATTCTTTTTTTCAGTCTATAACTATTTGTTAAATCTTGCAGTGTTCCTTTTCGATCGTCTGCATCGCTATAATAATCAGAAACAGCTTTTTCCAAACGTTTGGAAACGAAGAAACCAATATCCGGAAAATTGTCCTCTAGGTATCTTATACCAGCATTCATACCTACAGGGCAAACGCAATATATTTTTTTACATACAGAATGTTCTTTTGCATATTTTAATTTTCTTGAAAGTTTATGTCCTGAACCAATAAAATCATCAACAATTATTAGATATTTATCTTCTCCGCATAAACTGGTGTCATTACAATACATTAAATGATTCAAAAGTTTTTTAGACGAAATAACATCAGGTAAATTCTGCTTTAATGAATCTAAAATCCACAAAGAACCATCCAATTCTTCCTTATATGCAATTGGAAGAAACACTATATTTTCAGGTGGTAATTGCCATACATTCAAAATTTGATTAAAAATATCCCTCTCTAATGGCCGCCTAGTATCTTCAGTAATCAATTGAAACCGTTTCAAAAGATCTATAATTAGAATTTTTTTCTTATCATCATCGCATATTGACCATAAATCTTCTAATGCTTTTTGTTTCTCTAATATCCATGGATGTTCGCTTAAAAGATTATACAGATGATAAAAATATTTCTTAGATAATGCTTGTTTCCATTTTTGCATCTATTATCCCATTATATTAAGTTAAACCTGACCACTATGATAAATACACTAAAATTAAAAACAAAACATTTATATATTTATTAAACTACTTTTTACCTTCACACACTCACTCAATCTTATACATCTGCACTTTCTCAGCCATAGTTTCATATTCTTTGATGTCGGATTTATCAAAATCAAACCAAGTATTAGCATTTTTGAGGTTAACCAGCTTATCAAAAGGCTTTTGCAATTTGTAAATCAGTTTCTGCCCGTCCTGATAACATTCCGCAAGCATAAGACTAAGTAATTTATTTTCTTGAGTAGGATTCGCCTCTTTCATAATATCAGAAACATTTGCCGCAATATCCAAGACTTCATTAACAGTAATTTGGATATCTTTGCTTATATCCGCGTATTTTTCAGCCGTTCTTTGTAATTGTTCCCGTTTATTTGCAATATTGGCTTTTTCTTCCTGCCATTCCTCACGGGTAATATCGCAGTCGCCACCATACTTTCCTTGGGTAATAATGCGTACCAAATCTTCCAGAGTTCGAAAGTAGAAACAAAAAGAGAGATTTTACACATCTTACTTTCGAACTTGAAATTACAAGACCGTAAAATCTCTTATACCCTTAGAAAACCTTACGATTACATCAGGTCTTTAAACAAAAAAATACCCTCAAAAACTGAGGGTATCGCAATTGGTGATCCCAACGGGATTCGAACCCGTGTTGCAGCCTTGAGAGGGCCGCGTCCTAGGCCTCTAGACGATGGGACCGTTAAGACAAAAATGTAATAGGCTATATTTGAAAAAAAAGCAAGTCCTTTTTTAGACCTGCTTATCTTTGAGGACAATTTCCTCCCAGGTTTTCAGACCTATCTTGCTCCAGTCAACCGGAATTTTATCTACCACTTGCATATCGGCGTAATAGCTCTCTTTGATATTTTCCAAAATCGTTTCAACCATCACAACCCGACGAGCCTTACGCAGTTGATCACGCACTTCAGGATGGATATAATCCAGAATAATCCGTTCTTCGGGACGGCGCATAAAAATAGCATGGTCATAGCCGTCATAGATTACCCGCGGCTCATCCGGATGCTCCTTTTTAGCCTGAAGGAAAATATACAAATCTCCTTCATCACCCTCTGCAATCACAAACTTATTTTCAGTCGTATAGCCGGACATCTGACTAATAATCCCTGCCGCGGGCAATCATCGAAAAATTAACGGGCTTTTCTTCCGGAGCTTTAAACAAAGCCGCAACAGCTTTCAGCGTTTGATTCAAATCGCCCTCGGCTTCACGGCTTCCGGCCGGCAAACCGCCGCAGGTATAGTAATGACCGTGGGTCAATTCAACAGGTGCATTTTCATAACTCATATCGGCTCTCCTGAGATTATTACTTTTACTTAATTCTATCATTTTAGACAAAATTAGTCAATATAAACCGTTTAAATCTGCGGTTATTTAAGCACATATTTATTAAAAAGCAATTAAATAATCCAATCTGTGCAGACAAAAATAAAGCCCTCCGTTTCCGTCAGGCTTTATTATCCGTTATTTCCCGAAAGATTTAATATTTAACCAAATGTTCCAAAAAAGCGCTTACAAAATCCGGACGGCGATTCTGATAATCCAGATAATAAGCATGCTCCCAAACATCACAGGTTATAATCGGTTTCAACCCGTGTGCCAACGGTGTATCTGCATTCGACGTTTTCATAACCGTCAGTTTGCCGTCTTTACCCTCTGCCAGCCAGGCCCACCCCGAACCGAATTGAGAAGTTGCGGCATTTTTAAACTCTTCCTTGAATTTTTCATAACTGCCGAAATCGCGGTCAATCTTAGCCCTCAATTCGCCTTGAGGTGCCTGACCGCCGTCTTTCATCATACAGTTCCAAAAAAACGTATGATTCCAAGCCTGAGCCGCATTGTTAAAAATAGCGCTGAATTCAGCCCGCCCGGCCGAAGTTTTAATCACTTCTTCCAAAGACATATTCTCAAATTCCGTATCTTTAACCAGCTTATTCAGATTATCGACATAAGCTTTATGGTGTTTCCCGTAATGAAACTCCATTGTCTTTTCTGAAATATAGGGTTCCAATGCATTTTTGGCATACGGCAGTTCCGGTAATTCAAAAGTCATATTCATTCTCCTTACTGATAATTCTCTATCTATATAAGCATTTATCAGCCTAATAACAAGACAAAAAACACTCCCCGGCCAAAATAAAAATATTTGCCCTTCTTAGCCAAAAATAAAATCCCGCCCCATTAAATATTGACACAATAATATAATTATGACATACTGTAAGAGGTATGGTTTCAGTTATAGAGAGGTGTATGATGAAAGCTGTTCTTGGTTTGGGCTGCGCCGTATGTTTAACCGCGGCTCCCGTTAACGCCGGTTCCGTCGAATACGACTTTTCCGGAAAGTTCCTCTTATCAGACACCAGCCTCATAGATACGAATCAAAGCCAAAGTCTTGAAGCCGTATCAACGGCAGACGGAGATTTCCGTCTGCCCTCCTACAAGCTCGCCGCCGTTCATTTTATCGTCGGGAACCAAGGCCTTACTTTCAACGATTTCGGAAAACAGAATTTTGACGACCCTTCCAACGATTATTGCCAACGGCTGGGGTTTGCCGTCTCATCCTGTGCTTCCGGCCTGTTTAACCGCGCCTGTCCTTATAACGACAAGATTTATGATAAATGCTGCGATGCCGCTTACATTTACACTCCGGCAAGCTGTTCTTCACCGCGTACCCTCAGTGTTGACGTCTGCGGCGGCAAACATCGCTGTTACTGTGACACTGCGCAGTATCCTTTTGCCTCCTGTGACGCACCCAGAATTAAAGGTGAGGCCTGCTCCGACGACAACGGCACCAGATATGCTGCTTGCGTCTGCCCCGAGGACAACAACGGCCCGTGGGGATGCAAAGAATATTATCCGGCTCCCTGCGCCTCCGTCTGCAAAACACCCTATCCCGATAACTGCCACAAGAGAGAAGACGTTGCGCTGCCGCAAAACAGCTATTGCTCCGAGCATTATGATGACTGTGCCTCAAAATGCCGGAGCTGGGTTTGTAAATCCGGCTATATCAATATTTCAGACTGCGCCTGGATGAAATGCTGGATCAAACTCTGATTTTGTTATCTAACCGTTATTATGGAGAATATCTATGAAACCGATCATCTTTTTTGCCGCCGCTCTTTGGACCTCTCTCGCTCCCCTCTATGCCAAAGCCCAATGTGCCGTTCAGCCTTCATGCTCAAGCCTCGGGTATAACCTGTCTTCAACGTCGGGCTGTTTGGGAACGGCCGTTAAATGCCCGTTTGAAAATAAATACAACTGCATAACCCAGTCCAATCTTTCCGAATATTCCAAAAACAGCAGTAACTGGTGGTACAAAGACAAAGGTACCGGCTTAATCTTTCAAGGCGGGAAAGTGAACGTTACGACAAATAGTGATATGACGGTGTATTTCAATAAATCTTTCTCTTCTGTCCCGGCAACTGTGATTCTTACACCTTATGAACAGCCGACTAACCATTCTAATGATACGAACTATGTTGCTATGGCTGTCGGAATATCAACTTCTTCCTTTAAAATTCGCTATGTGGATTCTAATGATACAGGTCGTCGTCAAGGTTATGTCAGCTGGTTTGCCGTCGGTTATTGATTGTCATTAAACAACAAACCCCCGGATTGTGCCGGGGGTTTGCTTTTATCTGCAGACGGAACCGTTATTCAACGGCCAGAGCCTTGACTTCTTCGCCGTAGGCGTCTTTAACCGTCGTCTTAATCCGCATAAGCTGAATCCACTTGCGGAAAGCGCCGGCCAAAACGACAATCATCAGGAACATGACGATGCAGCCTAAGATAGCCAACAGATTCTGGTCTTTCGGCAGATATTGTTCAAATACCTGCAAATATCCGGCCCAGAAAGTTACAACCACCATGAAAATACCCGGAATGGCAACGGCCAGCGTGTATTTGCCGCGATTCAGGCGGAGCAGCATGGTGGTGCAGACAATCAAAGCACAGGCGGCCAGCAGCTGATTGCTTAAGCCGAACAGCGGCCAGATGGTGCTGATGTTTCCGGTGTAAACCAGATATCCCCACAGGAAAGTGAAAACGGCACTGGTAATGACAATGCCCGGCATCCATTCCTTATCGTTGAATTTCGGCATAGCCTTGCCCAGCATTTCCTGCAGGAAAAAGCGGCCGACGCGGGTTCCGGCGTCAACGGCGGTCAGAATAAACACGGCTTCAAACATCACTGCAAAGTTATACCAATAGGCAACCAAATGGTCCATATACGGCAGATTGCGGAAGATGTGAGCCATGCCGACAGCCAGAGAAACGGCACCGCCGGTGCGTCCGTGCAGGTCAAGGCCGATATGCTCTTCATAATAGGGCAGATCGGTTACTGCAAAATTCGGGTGCGCAGCCAGCAAAGCCTGATAAGCGTCATGGGAGGCGTTAATCGCAAAATAGTCGCCCGGCATCATGGTGCAGGCGGCAATCAAAGCCATAATCGCCACAAAGCCTTCGGTCAGCATTGCACCGTAACCGACAAACAGAATTTCTCTTTCGTTGCCGATCATTTTCGGTGTCGTTCCGGTGCCGATAATTGCATGGAAACCGGAGATTGCGCCGCAGGCAATGGTAATGAAAATAAACGGCAGAACCGGACCGTTGATAACCGGGCCGCCGCCTTGGTCAAACGGGGTAAACATATGCATCATGATGTCCGGCTGAACGAAAATAATACCCAAAGCCAGCATCAGAATTGTACCGATTTTAAGGTAGGTGGACAGATAATCCCGCGGAACCAGAAGCAGCCAGACCGGCAGAACCGAAGCAATAAAGCCGTACAGAGGAATGGCGATTGAAACGGTGTCTTTGTCCCAGTTGAACATCCAGCCCAAAACATCTTCCTGCATCAGGCCATGCCCCGAGATAATACCGATAACCAGCAGGGTGATGCCGATGATGCTGGCCAGCATAACGCCGTTTTCTTTATAGCGCATAATCAGACCCATCAGAATGGCAATCGGCATGGTAATCGCAACAATGAACAGCGACCACGGCGCATTATGCATGGCGCTGACGCAGGCCAGAGACAAACCGGCCAGTGTCAGAATAAGAATAAACAAAACCGCAAACCCGGCGATTGTTCCGGTAAACGGGTCAATTTCCCTTTCGGCAATGGTTGCCAGACTCTCGCCTTTGTGGCGGACGGAGGCGAAAATAACCACCATATCGTGAACGGCGCCGCCTAAAACGCAGCCGATGAGAATCCACAAGGCTCCGGGCATAAAACCGAACTGAGCGGCCAAAACCGGTCCGACCAGCGGTCCGGCGGCTGCAATTGCGGCAAAGTGATGTCCGAATAAAACGTTTTTGTTGGTTTTGACATAGTCATGCCCGTCGGCATATTTTACCGCCGGTGTGGTGCGGTTGGCATCCAGGCGTAAGACTTTATTTGCAATAAATACTCCGTAAAAGCGATAAGCAATCGCAAAAATACACAAGCTTGCAAAAACCACGGTCAGGGCATTCATCCCTTCAAAATGACTCCAGAAGCCGGTAGTCGCAGGCGCCGCAGGAGTCCCCGCTGCTGCCATTGCCGAATTAATCGCTAAGACAGAGAATAGCATACTGAAAAACAATTTCTTCATAGTATCATCCTCTCCTGATTAATAACGAAATTATTATATCCGAAAAGGTTTTATAAGTCATTAATCAAAAACGTCGGGCCCATAATTTTTATTGGGGAAAATCATCTTTTCTGAAGCCAGACTTTAGGTGAGGCAACATTGAAACAGGGAGGTTACCATTCAATGATGCCGTCAAAGCGGTGTGTCTGCCGCCAGCGCAGCAAATCTTCCGGGGTTTGCACGCCGTCCTGAATAACCGCTTTGTAATATTCAATGCCGCTTATTTTAAGTTCGTCCGGCGTTTCAAATTTCAAGCGCAGGATTGTTTTGCGCTGTTCTTCGGTCATGGCGGCGATTATTTTTTCGGCCGTTTTTTCAAAATAGCCGTCATAGAAAGAGCCTTTTTTTATTTGAATCAGGTCAATCTGCCAGGTTTGCGCTTCATCGTCTTCATAATAAAGATGCCACTCAAAACAGCATTCGTCGGTTTCCGCCAAATTGGCAAAAGTGCATTTCTTTATGCCTTTGTGACGGCAAAGCTCGGCTATAATCGCAAAGCTCCGGCCAATGTCCAAACTGTCGGTGTAAATATGAAAATCAATGTCGCGGTGCTTGGCCAAAACACCGATTCTGAAAGAACCGACCGGATTGATCGTTGCTCCGGCTTTCTCCCAAATCTCAATAAGGTTCAGTGAGGAAATGACCATCCGGGCTTTTTCCGTCTGCTTTTGCGAAAGTTGAATATATTTGTCGTCCATCATAAACCTCAATCAGTTGTTTTGTTCCGAACAGAAAATAAAACCGGCGGCCGATCAAGTTTTTTGCAGCCGAGTAAATGTGAAATTTTAGAAAAATTGTGAAAATTTTGTCGACATTCTGTTTCGTTTATGTTATTGTGTGTTCAATAAAATTTAGTATTAAGATATTTTTTTGTTTCACCTAAACTTTATTTAATTATGAAAAAAATCTTTTGGGTCGGATGCGTTCTGGCTGGTGTGGCACTTTTTGCAAGCTGCCGTGGAGAGAGTGGAAAGACTGTTGAGGGAACCCCGATCGGTCAAGGTTTAATCATTAAAAAAACAGAAGCCGGAAAGCTTCAGCTGTGTGACAGTCTCGGGTCTTCTCTGGCAATTGAAGACTATGATGAAATTGACGGAAACGCCTTCTTTATCATAGCCCGAACCGGAGACAACATCGCGCTTTACCGCAACAACGGCCAGTCTTTGACGCGTTGTGATTCTTTTGCCATCCACCGCTACTATCCGGTAACGGCTGATGAGAGAGAACGGCGCTATCTGGAGACAATCGTTGACGGTGCTCACCGCGCATTTGATTTGGACAGCCTGACAATTCGCTCGGCTACCGAAGGAGTCAAAGACGGAATTTGGCCCATGGCCTGCGGATACAGCATTACCAAACAGAATAAGCTGTATCAGCTGGATGAAACCGGCAAAGACGAACCGATTATGTCGGGATGTCAGGAAATGCATATTATCAACCATAAGGGGAAGATAATTCTGCTGGTCAAAACGGATGATTTTTCCGGTTATTGCTCGGTTGACGGGCAGGGAATCAAACGGCTGAGCCGTGCAGGGTTTGTCTCTGCCAAAAAAGCCGGAACGGTTCTGTGGTCGGCGGAAGACGGAAAAATTTCCGCTATTGTCAAAGAAAAAATTTAAATATGTGAAAAACAGGCCTTGCACTCTGAAGTGCAAAGCCTGTTTTTTGTGGATGAAAATAACCCCGGTATTTTCCGGGGTTTGTAATATTATCTGCCGCCGCGGCTCCGGGAGGAAGGCCTTTTTTGAGCGGTCGTTTTCGGACGAGGTGTCGGCCGGGCCCGCTTAACATAAGTCTTTTGAGTCAGTTCTCGGTCAATTGCGACTTTCAGAGAATCTGTCGGACAATGATAGCGCGATTCTTCGCTGAAACGTTCCATAATTGTTTCCGGGTCTCCGCGGCAGCCGTACAAACTGCCAAGCGTGGCATTTTTCAAATTAACGATATTCTCGTCGATATTGGTTTGCTCATCAACCGTAATCTGCACTTCCCCGTGCAGAAAAGTCAGTTCATTCTTGCGCCGTTCCTGCAGCACTTTGTTGACGGAACCTTTTACATGGCAGTAATTCATAAACGCCTTGTCAAATTCTTTGCTGATGCTGTCGCCGCGTGTCGTAAAATATTCGGATGCCGTCAGGGCAAACTGTTTGGGGTTGCCTTTCCTGTCGTGCAAAATACCGGTGCCGCAATTGTAGAACAAACTTCCCATAATGGCGATTTCGGCTTGTGTCATCTGGTCCAGCGGCAGGTATTTGACCATATCTTCCGACATCTTGTTGTCAATGTGGGCGCTTACATATTCCAAAGCCTGCTCTTCCGTACGGATACAATCGCCCGGTCTCACCGGCTTGCCGTCAGGTCGAATGGTATTGCCGAGGTTAATTGTCCAGATTTTGGCGGCCTTGTCATAATAGGCCCGGCTTTTCATTCCTTCAAAATGGGCAATAACATAAAGCATAAGCTTCTCGGAAGCTTTTAAATTGGCATGCTTCTTTTCCAAAATGATGCTGTCTTGAAACGCTTTGCGCTCTTGTTCAATCCTCGCCTGAACACTATCCGGAATTTCCGCAATGCTTTCCGGTTGAATGCTGTCCGGATTTTCCTGAACGGAATGAAATTCGGTAAAGGTTTTTGCCGCTTTGTCGGCAGCCGGTTTGGCAATCAGCTCGGAACGTTTGACGCTGTCCGGTTTCTCCGGCTCTCCGCTGTTTTGCGCTGCGGATGTTCCGAACCATGAAGACATAACACTTAACGCAATCGCTGCTTTTGTTTTCAAACTCATCGCCAATCTCCAACCTTACCTGCTTGAATATATATAATAAAAATAACAAATTTTCATCAAAGACGCAATATTTTTAGAGTCTTTTTGTCAATTTTTTTATAGATTTGAAATATTCCCTCTGTATCATAATGCTGTTTCGATGACAGACTGTGCAATGCAGACATATCAGTTTCTTTGTTGAAATATTTGCTGTTCGGCCTGGCTGTATTGGCACTTCTGTCCGCCATAATTTCTTTAATCGTCGCTTATACTAAAGCTAAAAAACAAAGAAAAGGTCAATCTGAAACGAATTTATTTTCCTGATAACGTCTCCTATTTGTTTTCTAAGATTCTGTTCTTCTTAGAATTTTTATAAATTCTGCCGTAGTCCATTTAATATTCAAGGAAAACAATATGATGTTAATGATCCTGAGCAAAACATAGAACTCGGTGTAAGGGTTCTTAAATCAATATATGATGCTGTTCCTGATAAAGATATTGCCAAAATCGCTACTTTATGGAATGGTACAGGATTAAAAGAAGTAAATGATTATGGTGCTCGGGCAAAAGAATATTATAAAAATAAATCTTGGAATAACCCATTGGAAATGCCAAAAATTAAATCAAAAAAAGGAAAATAATGAAAATTTTATTTTATGTCATTCTGGAACTAATATTTATTATCGCCGCTTGGTTTTGGGGAGATTTATTTTTTATCTCAATGCTCAAACCTGGAGAAACATGCCTAACAGCAAATTATGGAATAAATATTGGTGACTATCTGGAATTAGGCTGGAATAACTATTTTCAATGGTTTTCAAATATAGAACAAATGCCATGCCGTATAACTTTTGCGGCATGGTGCTTATATTTTTTAAGTTGTTTTCCTGCATATGCTTTGTTAAAGGTGTATGGAATGTTTAAGCTTTCAATAACACTTAAATATAAATTTGTTATTTCAGAATATATATTTTACATTGCTTTATTTATGATATGGTTATTTTTGCAGCCAGGTCTAGTGTTAACAAGTTATAGTTTCATAAATGCTTTAATCGGGGTATTGCTACTATTTGTTCCTTTTATTCTGTGTTCTGTATTTATAATATCTGGGTGTAACATGCATATAATGAAATTAAAAAGCAAATAAAAAGAGAAAACAATGAAAATAGCAAAATACATTATACTAGAGCTACTGATTATTGTTTTGTCTCTATTATGGGGAACAATGATGACGAATGACCATCAAAGTGGCGAAATCTGTATTACTCCTGCTTGGGGGGCTCAAATTCAAAACTATTTGGAATTTGGTTGGAATAACTATTTTCATTGGTTTAGAAAAGATGAACAAGCCCCATGTCGTTATGAAACATTTACAATCATCTGTTTTTATATTTTAGCCGTTCCTCTCTACACAGGGCTGAAAATTTATGGAAAAAATTATTTATACAAAGCCTTATCTTGGCAAGTGATAATTCCTGAATGGTTATTATATATATTTGTTTATTTGTATTTTTTGTTTAAACAAAAAAATATTATCTTAACACTTGGCAGTCTAGGAAATGCCATTCTTGGAGCAATACTCTTTTTTTTACCATTAATTATTTATGGTAGCTTAATTATCGTTGCCTTTAAGAAAAGAGAAAGTATCAGATGAAGAAATTCAATTTTTAGCTAGTATGATTTTGAGTCATCTGCTGTGTCACCTTGTTGTATCATTTAGCAGATCACTAGTAAAAAATCAAAAAAATAGCTCGTTATTTCAACGAGCTATTCATATGCTTGGCTGGACTTATCGTGTAATATACGGATTATTTTTATTTAATTATAAGGCTCTGACAAAGCCTAATATAGCAGCCTTTTCTGTTTCTAAAGCTTTATTTGTTATATCAATAGCAGGTTGAAAAATACTCAAGTTTCCTTCAAAGTGGTTAAACTCATTAATAAGAGTCTTTTTTGAAGTTAATCTTATTCTCTTACGTATTTGCTCTATATCATCGTCATTAGGGAATGCAGCGGAAATAATCTGTCCTAATTGTTCATGAGTTTCTGTGTTAATCTTAAATTTTTCGACAAGTTTCTTTTCAAGAATTAATCTGAGAAATAGATAAACAAAAGAATGATATAATGTTTTATCAAGCAAAGGATATTCTTCATGATTGACAATATGTTTTCCGTCAACTGTTTTTTCTAAAATATCATCAACAGATACTTCATATGATTCGGGAATGGCTTTAGAAGAAATGTTAAATAAGTCTCGATATATATGAGCAATATCGATTTTTTGACTTTTATATCCGTGCATAACTTGTGTTAATTTTTCAAATAAATCTTGCCGATTAATGATGTTGGCGTACCCTCTCATAAAAGGTATCATTGAAATGAGAAATAATTCTTTGTTTACAATTTGTGACAAAACATCTCCTCTGAATGTATCTAATAATTTTTGTAAGCTAATTAACATTCCTTGTTCTTTTGTCTTTAATTGTATGAAACCATTAGTTTCATCTTCCGTATTGTTAAGAATGTATAGATTAAAGCTATTCCTGTATTGACTATCAAGTAATCGAATAAAATCAATATTATGTGTTAATACAATACGCTTTTTAGATTGGAGCATTCTCACAATAGCATAAACCACTTTATTTTTATAGATAGAATCAAAACTTGAAATAGGGTCATCAATCACAACAATAGGTAATGATGAATTTTTAGCTTTTAAAAATTCAAAAGTTAGGGATAAAAAATTCTGTTCCCCATTGCTTAAAGGCAATTCTTCTCTTGAACGATCTAAAAAATCTTGTCCTCCTAGATGTATTTTTAGTTGTTTGTTGTCGTCTCTTTCTACAATTAACTCCTTATTCATACTGTTACCGATTATTTCTTGAATATATAGATAATCCTCATCGGTAATATCTGGTTTTTCAGAAATAATTTTTTGATATTCGTTATAATTATCTTTAATTGAACTCTTATTGTAAAGATTATATAAGTCATTTTCCAACAATAGATTAAATATGTTTTGATAAATAGATAGCTCTTTATTGAAATCTAAAATTTTATCTTTATTTGCTGTAGCTAAATAATCGATTAATATACCTTTAATATTAAATGGATCCTCAGAAGGTACTAATGGAATTAATTTGTTTACCATTTCCTGAATATGAGGTTCAAGAGAAGCTATTGTTTTTTGACAATTTTGAGTCTTATTCTGTAATAATTCTTCTCGATTGTTTATATTATGATCACACACAATACAAATGTCTTTATGAAATCTATTTAATACATCAATTGCAACGGTATCTTCTTCAATTGTAACAATACTCGGAGTTGCTGTGATTTCTCCTTTAATTAACGCTAAAATTTGAGGAATTATAGCATTTTTATCTGTATAATCTTTTATACAAAATGCCATTTTTTGCTCATTATATTCAGGAATGTCTGTTTCTTTTAATTCGTCTAAGATAGAAATTAATTTTTCATCACTATGAGCTGCGCCTTTTGATCGTGTGTTGGCACAATCTTTTACTAGTTCTGAAACTTTATTATTTTTTATTAATTTTATCAACGGATTGTTAATTGTTGATATAGAAAACTTGTTTTTTAGAAGTGAAATTATATCTCCCACTAATTTTTTTCGTTCACTTGCTATTATTTCTTGTAATTCAAACTCATGCCGTATATTGTCTCCTAGCAAAAATTCTTTAGTTTCTCCAGATATTATATTTCGGTTGTTTTGATCGTTAATGATATGAAAAATATCTTTTCCAGAGGTATGAGTAATATCATCTAATGAAAACTCAACCTTTGTTTTATCTCCGTCTCCTAAAACTTTTATTAAACTGGTTTTTCCTGTTCCATTAGGTCCATATATAACAGCAATTTTATTGTTATTTCCAAAATCAATAGTATTGTTACTTACTAATGGATTGAAATCACGTGTAAATATGTTTTTGTTTTCAATTTTTTTGAATACCAGTTTCATTAATATATACCTTTGTACTTATTGAAATTACCTATACTTATAGGTAGGTATATATTTTGAAAAAGTCAATGTTAGTTCTAGGTTATTTTAATTTTATAAAACGAGATAATGTGAAAATATTAACAAATTTCCTCAATCGTCTCAATAGCAATATTGGATCATTCTTTAAGACTATGATTATTTATTAACTTATCAAAAGGTTTTCTTAAAGTGTATTCAAGTCTTTTACCATTAAGTTGACAATCTTTGAGTAACATTTTTAATAATTCATTTTGGCGAGAGGGAGAGGCATGTTGGAAGATGTATGAGATGTTTCCGGCTATTGTGAATATGTTGACAATTTTATTTTTTGTGTCGTTATCAATAGTCTTATATTTTTCTTGAGTATTTTCTAAACCTTTTATTTCCTTATCTATACTGGCTTTTTTCATATCGTATATATCTTGCGTTAATTTACCTTCAAGATAAAAATCAAGCAATTTATCTTCTTTAATCTTTAATTCGTTGATTTTCTTTGTGACATTTATTTTTATGGTTGTGTTTAACTTAGATGTATCGGTTAAACTACGAAGAATTTGTTCTTTGAGTGGTTCCTGCATATTTAATGGCAAGGATAATTTATTAAATACTTCATTTGCAAGCTGTTCAAAAATAACATACTCCATTACAGCAGCTTGGTGACAACATTTTTTATAATTGGCACAACGTAGATGTCTGTATTTTGAGCCATTTTTCTTTATTGCTGTTGCCGGAGTAATTAAGCCGCCACATTCTTTACATTTAATCAGTCCCCTGAAAGCATAGGTATATTTTACTTGGTTTTCTGAATTATTTCGATTGTGATTACCATTTTGAGCAAAGATTTCTTGAACTTTATCAAACAAACTTCTTGAAACAATAGGCGGATAAACATGTGGCATAAATTCACCTTTAATACACATCTCTCCATAGTAGAAAGGATTTGTTAGAATATCATATATGGTATTTTTACTAACAAAATTACCTCTGCGGCTTTTCATCTTAGTATATAATCCTAAAGTCATGGAAAGTTTCCAAATTGAATCAATAGTATGATTACCTGTTGCATATTCTTCAAATAGTTTGGTTATAATAGGAGCTCGTGTTTCATCTAAAATTACAGTTGAACGATAATTTTCATCTTTTGCATTTAAGTATCCCAAAGGAGCGTAACCTTGACATTTACCAAGCGACCAATTCTTTGCCTGACTGGCTTTTACTTTATCAATCATATTGTTGACTTGAGCGTTTGCCATTAAAACATGCATATTCCAAAAGTTTATTTCAAGAGAATTGGAATCTTTATGAATAATGAGTTGTTCTCGTAAAAAATGGACTTCAATTTTACCTTCTTTACGTAATTTATTTAATTCATAGGTGTCATCATAATTGCGTTGAAGCCTGTCTACATAATTGACAACAATCGCAACTTTACCAGGACAGCTTTTAGCAAAGTCAAGCATTTCATGATATTGTTTGCGTTCACCTTTGGTTGAACTTTCATCAATGCTAAAATCTTTGATAATTTTTAATCCTTTATCTTGGCAGTATTTAGTAATTGTTTCCATTTGTACATCAAGAGATACACCTTTATCTTTCTGTTTTTTTGATGATACTCGAGCGAATAGAATAGCTTGATTGCATTTTTCGTCTTGGATTTTCTTTTTTCTTCTAATCATTATCAATATTCCTCTTCATCATCAGAATAATCATCGTCAAAATCTTCATTTTCAGCATAAAAGTCATCTGGGCTCATAGTTTCTATAAAGTTGCCAGTCTTATGATCATAGATTTTTACAACCGTCCAGGAAGGCTCCGATATGTCAAAATCAACACTAATATCTTCGGAACCTTCAAAAACAGCTGCACAATGCGAATAAATATCTGAGTATTCTTTTGCAAAATACTTTTCAATTTTTGGTGTTAACCGACAAACGCAAACCATACCGGAATCAGCACCAAATTCTTTATGGATAATATAACTTCCATATATTTTGTTACTCCAATCGCCAAAACCGGTATCACAAGCAAAAGCCGGAAAACCGCTTAAATCAGTCAAAGCCTTAGAAACAGCTTCATTAAATGCTTTCGGACTGTCATCTAAAAATTTGCAACATTCGTCCCATTTGTCATCTGAAAGAATATAACAAGGATCGGTTACGACATATTTTATAAGTGTATTCATTTCTGTTACTCCTTTGTTTTTACACTATATTTATTATGTCGCGTTAATTTGGGAATGTACGCAAAAAAATGCACACGTTTGTAACTTTTTTACTAACAATTTACTGATTTTTCAAAAGACTAATTGAAGATGTGGTGTCAAACATTCTAAACAAACATTTGACACCGGTATTTAGAGATTATTTTTTTATTCTACGAGAATCCATAACTTCTTGTACTCTGTCAAATAAAGATTTTTCAATAAATGTTTGGTATTTGTGAGGCATAAGTTGATTATTTATGCGTATTTTTCCGTAATAAAATGGATTTTTTAGTATATTATTTACACAACGTTCAGAGACGGCGTTGCCTTGTTGATTAACTAAACCTAAAGAACGAGCTAATTCGAAAACCTGCTTTATTGTATATTGTTCCGTGGCATAAGCTCTAAACAATTTCATAATGATTGATGCTTGTTTAGAATCAACGATAATATCAATTTTATTATTTTCATCTCGAATACTCTTATAACCAATAGGAGCCAATTCCATATGTTGTTCTTTAGATTTATTATGTTTCAGATTTCTACGAATATCGTCCTGTAATTTCTTAATATATATTTTATCTATTGCTTGAGTCATTTTATATACTCCTTTTTGTTAAAATTATTAAACGATTTTGTATTGTCGTGTTTGAAAACAAATGTAAAACAGATTTTAAAAATATTTTTTATCTATTTTTCAAAATGTTAACCTGATTTACAAAATAAATGAGGTCATGAAGAAAAGTTCTTGTCATCAACGACAAGTTCTTTTTGGTTTTTGTTATCCTCTTCCAAAACAGACTTTACCACGGTTGTAAAAAAATCAATCAGATTGTTTGTCATTTCGTTTAATTCAATATCCGTAACATCGGGATAAAGAATTGATAACTCTTTAGCGAGTAAATCTTTACAATTTGTCATGTTATTTAGAATGTTGACTTGAAAGATTTCTACTAAATTTTTTGAGATGAATTTTCCAAATAGTATATTTAAATATAAAAAAGTGCCTTAAGCTTGATGACCTAAGACACTACAAGTTTAACAATAACGAGTTTTAATTGTTTGTATCTTCAGCTTTAGATTCATTATTACAACGAAAATAAATTATTTCTTTTTCTGTCATTTTCATTCTCCATACTTTTTTTTATAACAAATATTTTATGTCAAGGTTGAGAAAAAATGTAAAACAGATAATAAAAAATTTTGGGTTGAATAAATGACATTGATGTCACTTAATGAACCTCTGCAAATTTTAGCAGAGGTTACTGGTTCGGAGCACCTATCTATGGCCTGCCGGCTACCGCGCCCATACTCTTCGGCTGGGATACACCTACCTACCAGCCCGTACCGGTTAGGCTTAAAAATGACTAGTCAAAATTGAAAGAGGCCTTTACGTGCGAGCCTTAAAATGGTCCTAGCCTTTTTCAGTAGACAATTTTAACTTCTTTTCTCATTTACCGAAAAGTTGGAAACCTATCGTCAACATATAACATCAGGTTAAAATGGTCTTTTATGATTTAATGACATCGATGTCACTTAATGGATATTGATTAACCTTTAACATCCGAGTTTTAAAGGTTGGATTTTTCTTTATATATACGTCGAAAAATCTCAAAAGTACGCAAAAAATATACCATTTAGAAATTTTTTCATCAAGGCCAACCGAAAACGCAATTCTATAACATTGTATCATTAAACCTGTTTGACAACGATCCATCATAATCTTGTCATCTGTTTTTAGCAGTCAGGGATACGAGGAAGCAATAAGCGCGGCCTTTGTTATTATTATACTTAAAATAAATAAAATTAAAAACAATAAATACCAATAAAATTAAATACTTAAGAATAAATAACATTAAATACAGATACTAAGAAAGAAGGTATAAAATGAAGAATAACACCTTACTTCAATCCTTAAGAAAGCAGATGTCAAACCAGATACACTATGACTATCGTCCCCATGTATCACCAATGACAACAGAAGGTATGAAGTCCATGTCGCCAAGTAAGCAGATGACGCGAAACCAGATAAACACCAATACAATTAAACCAAAGAGAAAAGCAACAGGTACCGCGTCATTGGGTCCGGCGACAAGGTTGAATATGTCTGTTGGTGATTGTATTTCTTCCTTATATGTTACTTCTTCTTATATTGATAGACTACTTACTTCTTCTTTCTTTATTCGTCCTATATATAATAAGTATCCTTTTCCTTCTTATATGGATAATGGAAATATTTTTACTTTTGGTAGTGCGGGCAAAGCTGATGTAAATTTTATAAACTATATGAACGGAATCGTATATGCAGGCTCATCTATCCGTAAATGTTCTAATCCTGCAAATCCTAGTCAAAACACTCACATAAAGAATCAAAAATCAGCCCGTGGTAAACAGATTGATACTAAAGTAATTAAACCTATACCGAATGAAACAACTGAGTCCGACGGTCAAAAAACAGACTCCTTTGTAAAATCATTGTTTGGTTGTAAAAATTCATTAAGTGCCGATGATACTAAAAAAATATTAAATGAATGGATAGGTAGAGAGTATCAGCCAACGCATTTTTTGACATTACAGTTACCGGAAAATAAGAAGTCTGCTGATTTAATGACATCTATACGACATCTAAAAAACATTATGAAGGCATTTGAGAAAAGTTTGATGAATAATTGGAACAGACATCATCTTCGGTTTATTACTTTTGCCGAAAATGGTATCTCTGATGACTGGCATTTCCATATTTTGTTTAATCAAGGCAAGTTTACAGAACAAAAATTACAAAATGCGGTTCTTGCTGCAACTATACGTGAAAGATTACCTTTTTATTGCCTGAAACTTGATAAAATCGATGAAAATATGCTGACTGTTGATTCATATTGTACGAAAGAGATTAAAATTTATTGGAATGGTAAATTTGACAGCGACCGGATTATCTTTTCAGAATGTCTGTTTGGTTTATAAAAGTTTTTGTCATCAATTTTCCGTTAGTTAAACATATTTTATAGTTGCTTTATTCATAATTTAATCATAAAATAATCATAACTTAACGGAGATTTGTCATGACTTGGACACCTAAATATACAATTACCAAAGAGATTTTAAGCTATCTGACTAAAATTGAAAGTATTAAGAATTCTTTTGAGGACAAGCCATTATCTCCTGTTTTATTATCTTCATTACACCAGTCTGCCAAAATATCCTCAACACATTATTCGACAAAGATTGAAGGTAATCATTTATCGCTAAAACAGGTTGAAAATGCTTTATATACCGTCAATAAATCAGCTCAAAGCTATCAAGGACATGATGAAAAAGAAGTCAATGCTTATTATGATGCACTTAACTATATGGAAAAGCATCTGGAAGAAAATGCTCCGTTTTCAGAAAGTTTTATTCAAAAAATACATACTCTTGTTGAAGGCAGCAAAAAAACTATTCCATATCGGGACGCACAAAATGCGATTTATGACAGTTCGGACGGCTCTCTTGTTTATCTGCCACCGGAAACCAAAGATGTACCGATTATGATGCAAGAATTGGTTTTATGGATAAAAGAAAATATTGATATTCTGCCGACGCCGGTTGTTGCAGGGCTCTTCCATTATCAATTTGTAACCATACATCCATATTTTGACGGCAACGGCAGAACGGCGAGATTATTAACCAGCTATATTATGCGAAAGTATGGTTATGGTCTAAAAGGAATTTACTCTTTGGAAGAATATTATGCTAAGAATTTGAATGATTATTACCAAGCCTTAGCCACACACCCGCACCATAATTACTACTATGGCAGAAACGAAGCTGATTTAACTTCATGGCTGGAATATTTTATAAAAGGTGTGTTATCCGCTTTTGAAAATATTGAAATTAAAGCAACCGAAGAACAAAACAAAGGATTAACTTCTGATAAATCACCAATCTTGCGAAAACTTGATATTAAACAACGCAAAATTTTGGAACTGTTTACAGAATATCAGGAAATCACTTCAATTCAGGCAGGACAATATTTAGGCATCTCCGCTCAATCCGCACGCTTGCTATTGAATAAATGGGTTGATGAAAGATTTTTAAGACTAGCCAATACGGCTAAGAAAAACCGCACTTATGCTTTGACTGCAGAATTTGAAAGCCTGCTGGCAGATTAAAATTACCTAATAATGTGAATTGTTGTCTAATGATTTAATGACATTAATGTCACTTAATCAAAATAATTGAAAAATCGGTTTTACAAATCCCAAGAATCACGACATTACAATGTTATCAGATTCCTTTTGATGGTTATAACTCATTGTAAATAGGTATTATTATGTTTATGACTCAATAAACAACCCGTGGACTCAGAGATTGCTTTTCCATAATAAAACCTATATCAAAAGCAAAATTGTTATCCACGGGTCAAAAAATGAGTCTTTTGTCTTTAATATTCGCTTGCCAGCATAACGGTCATAACACGATTTGTTACATCAGGATTGGCAGGATCCTCTGATAAGCATTGATAGTTTTTGTCATAGTAATCTATTTTCCAGAATATCTTTTCACCTTTATAATCAAAACTACCAAAATCGTGCTCATTATACGGGTCGTTATCCGGTGTAAAATTATTAAAATGTCTGACTTTGGATAAAATTCTTGCAATATCATCTTGTGATTTAGCATTTATACCAGCAGTTAACATTACTCTTCCACCAGTAAGATGTTTGCGAAGATTGTCATTTAAGGTTTTAATATCTGTCATGACACACCTCTTAGGCAGACATTTCAGAAGCAAGAAACATTTTGAATTTTCTCAAGGCCTGTCTGACTGATGTATGACTTCTTTTACCATAGCTTGATTTTTCACCAGTCGTTTCATATTGCGGCAAGATAGAAGAAATATTTTCAACCAGATGAGCAAGTGTAAATTCTTCTTTTCTACAAAGCCTTTCAATTCTGCCCATATAATCTGCTGCGGTGGTCGGTTTATAATTGTTTTGCAGCAGCCAATTTTCAAAATTCTTTAACATAACACAACCTCCTTATCATCAAATTAGTTCATAAAAACCGGCTCAGTACAAACCGCAATCATTGTCTGTTTCAATCTTTGGCACTCAGACAAGCAGTCACTAAAAAACTGATAAGGTGTTGGGATTATTGTGTCATTGAGTTTTACATACCACATAACTTTTTCCTTTCATAAATAGTTGTTTTGCTCATTAACTATTTATATTATGCGGTGTATTTTCTAATTCGGGAGCCCCTAAAACGCAACTTGCCAACGACATTTTGCTACGATTTGGACGGGATTACTAATTTATGGACGGAAAACGCTTATTTTTGATTAAATGACTTCAATTTCACTTAATGGAAATACCTCAAAATGAATAGATAAGAGTTTTTCTTGTCAAAAAATCGTTGAAAAACTTGCTTTTAGAAAATGAACTTTATACAATAAGTAAAATTAAAAAAAGACAAATTAACAGTATTAAGGAATAATAATGCCTATTTTGAACTGGTTAGGGCGTGATGAGGCTCTTAAAACGGCAAATAAAACACCATATCGGCTACTAGAAGAAGTGCCGGAGCTTGGTTATGGTGATAAAACCAAAGAAAATATGATTGTTCAAGGTGATAATCTTGAAGCATTAAAGGCGTTGTTACCGTTTTATGCTGGGCAAGTAAAATGTATCTATATAGATCCGCCGTATAATACTGGAAATGCGTTTGAGAATTATGATGATAACTTGGAACATTCTGTATGGTTATCTTTGATGCAGCCAAGATTAGAATTATTAAAAGAATTTTTAAGTGAAGATGGCTGTATTTTTGTTCAAATAAATGACGACGAATATCCATATCTGAAAGTCATGTGTGATGAAGTTTTGGGTAGAAATAATTATGAAACAACATTTTATGTAAAAGTTCGGCATGAGAACAGAATTTTAAGAGAAGACATAAGATATCAATTAGTTGTTGAACAGGTGCTATTGTACAGAAAGAGCAGTGCCTTCATTCCACCTCGTAGAGAAAAAACAAAAAATGCTGATAAAGATTATGTGTGGAATGTTGAAATAACAGGGCAACCGGATTCAATTGAAAAAATCAGTGGTTATGATGTAGAAATATATAAACCTAATAATTACAAAATACAAAAATCAGAAGATGGGGTCCTAAAACAGTATCAAATTCGTGGTTCATTGATTACTCAAAGAGGGTCTGCTTCGGAATATTATGAACAAAATTTAAGAGCAAGAAGAGAATATGATGGATTAGGCTGTCTCTATAAAGTTATGGGTATGGGAGTCAATGGGGACGGATTAGGATATAGGTATATTATGCAACCAACAAAAACCAATAGTAAAAATGGTTTTTATTTTCAAGGTAAGCCCCAGAAATCAACAACGAGTAAAGGTTTGCCGTATCCAAATTTTTATGATTGGGTAGATGTTTTTAATAATGCTGGATATGAAGGTGGAAATGAGTTTAGGGGTGGAAAAAAGCCTGAAGACTGGATAAGATTTTTATTATCATTAGTAACCAATCCAAATGACCTTGTACTAGATAGTTTTCTTGGTTCTGGAACAACGGCGGCGGTAGCCCATAAAATAGGACGGCGGTATATTGGTATAGAAATGGGAAATCACGCTATCACACATTGTGTTCCAAGGTTGAAAGCGGTTGTTGATGGTGAACAAGGCGGTATTTCAAAGGCTGTTAATTGGCAAGGCGGTGGTGGTTTTCGCTTTTATAAACTGGGAAATGAAGTTTTTGATGCCGAAGGTAATATCAACGAAAATATTAGTTTTGAAAACTTATCAGCCCATATATGGTTTACCGAAACGAAAACACCATTTAATAAACCGACTGCAAAGTCAACCTACCTTGGCTCATATAATAATGTATCTTATGCTTTGCTTTATAACGGTATTTTAAGAGATAAACGTGTCGATGGCGGTAATGTCTTAACAAACAAGACCTTAAACGTGATTTTGGAAGATATGCAACACCAGCCATACGAAAAACTGGTGATTTATGGTGAAAGTTCTCGTATTTCCCAAACCCGTCTAAAAAGCCTCAATATAGAATTCAAACAAACCCCTTATGACATCAAAGCGAGGTAAGTAATGGCGGAAAAAATTTTGAAATTTTTATCTCAGTATATTGTTGCATTAATTAGTGTTGTAGTAACAGGTATATTGTTTTGGCAGCTTTCTCCAGAAGATACTATATCAGCTGAAGTTTTTGTTTATATTGTAGTTCCTTTATGTTTATATGTGATAGTTACTTTTCCTCAGCAGATAAAATATTGGAGTAAGCAGGACTTAGATAGAGAATTGCCAAAATTAAAGGCTATAAAAGATGGCATATGTTTATTTGGTGCATCTGATTTATTTTCTACAGGGTGCTTTGTTTCTATTTTTTATTTAGATGATTATGAAAAAATGATAGGTTATGGTAAAGTTGAAACCATAAAATCGGATAATGGCATGTTACAGATAATTGTTTCAGAATTTAATGATGGCTATGATTTCGAATTTATGTCAAAAAATAGAAAAAATATTATACTGAAGCCAACTTGTCCTTATGAAAAGATAATGGCATTAGTGGAACATTTTAATAAAGGAGAATAAAATGAGTGAAGAGGAAAGAATATCAATCAAAGTTGTTAAACTCCTTGATGAATATAAAATTGTCATAAACAAAGGTGCAAGTGATGGAATTAAATTAGGACAAGTTTTTCTTGTGTACAAGGAAGATGAAGAACTCTTTGACCCAGATACAAATGAATCGCTTGGTAGATTGGAGATTGTAAAGGGAAAAGGGAAAGTGGTACATTTGCAGACAAAAATGGCAACAGTTGAATCTATAAGCAAAAAAATCATTATAACCAATAGAAGTATTTTATTTGGTGGAAATAGTACAACAGAAGAAGGTGTCCCTTTTGATAATGTTCAAATTGGTGATTTAGTAAAGCCTATATAATTTTAGGAAATAGATATGATAGATTTAATTACTCCAATCAACACGCTTAAAGAAAGTTTAGAGAAAGTTCAACTAAATGAACAAAATACGGCGACTTATGAAAAATTGAAAATTTTAATCCCAATTTTAGAGAGTTATGTTAATGGAATGGGGGCTATGATTTGTAACCAAACATATCTAAATAACATTTCTTCATATCTTTCAAGTATTCAAAATTATGTAAATAGTGATATTGCATCACCTACATCAGCGTATTATTCTAATATTCCAGGGCAAATTGATAATATTGTTGCACAATTGCCCAAAATTCCAACAGTAGATAAAACTACTGTAAAACAATCGTTAAATCAGATAATAGGTGTTTATAAAAAGCAAAATGAAAATATTATTGAAAAAATAAAACAAGAAAAAGATGGTTTGGAAAAAGAAGTATCAACTTTAAAGCAAAAAGTAGCAAGTTTAGAAACGCAAATTAATAATAAGGAACAAGAATTAACGACATTAGCCGAAAACTTTAAACAACAATTTACTTCATCCCAAAATTTAAGAGATCAAACAGCTCGTACGAAACTTGACAATACTTTGCAATTATGGGATGAGGCCGGTCGAAAATATTCAGAACAAATTAAAAATAATGAAGAAGAAATACAAAAGAAATTTGATGAAAAATATGAAGATTTAAAACAACAAACGATTTCAATTATTAAATATATGGAGGAACGCCAAGAAGAAATAAAGAAAATCTATGGATTAGTTGGAGAAATGGTTTCTTGTGGTGAATATAAAAAATATGCTATTGATGAACATAAAACAGCAAATATAATGTTTTGGACATCTTTTGGATTGTTTTGTGTAGCAGCTTTAGTAATGGTTGTTGCTACCATTATTGAATTGTGCGGTGATGGAATATTTTCTTGGTGGACAGTTTTAACTAGATTACCAGTTGCATTGGTTATATTGTTACCAGCATTTTACACCGCAATAGAAGCGAGGAAGAGAAGAAATCAAGAAATTGCATTGCGTGATTTTGAAATAAAAATTGCGAACATTGATCCTTATTTGAAAAATATTGACTTTGTAGAATCTGAACGAGAAGCTACAGGACAAGCAACACAGGAAGGATGCAAAACTGCTAGAGACTTAAAAATCGAATTGGCAAAAGAATTTTTTAGCATAAAGCAAGTAAAAGATACAGATAATATTGTTATTCCTAAAGATATGATAGAGTTATTTGAAAAATTTATGGCTTTCTGCGACAGAAGGGAAAAATAATATGCAACTGAAGAACTATCAAAATAATACACTGAATGTTTTACACAAATTCTTTGAAGAAGCACGTATATGCGGGCATAAACAGGCTTATGAGAATATTGTATCTAACCCTGAAATAAGCCATCGTTTAGGAAAGCTTAAGAGTGATTATGTTGTATGGTCGACAATACCGAATACGCCGCGCATTTGTTTGAAAGTCCCGACGGGCGGTGGTAAAACAATTATCGCGGCTCATGCTATTAAAATTACAAGCGAAGTATGGCTTGAGCGGGAATTTCCTGTTGTTTTGTGGTTTACGCCTTCTGATACTATCAGGCAACAAACGGCAGAAGCTCTTAAAAATCCCCGTCATCCATATCGGGAAGCTTTGGATGAACAGTTTGGCGGTCATGTTAAAGTGTTTGATATTGATGAAAAGTTTAATATTCGTCCTTCAGATATAGAGCAAAATTTATGCGTTATTGTTTCAACTATTCAGTCTTTCAGCAAAAAAGATACCGCAAAATATAATGTTTACAAACATAATGAAAATTTAGAGCCGCACTTTACTCATATCTCTGCACAAGAGGGGATGGAAAAAGATGAAAACGGTCATCTCAAATATTCATTTGCCAATTTGCTGTTTGCTCATAGACCGATTATGATTGTTGATGAAGCTCATAATGCGGTGACTAATCTGAGTGCGGAAATGCAAGGACGAATCAATCCGTCTGCGATTATTGAATTAACAGCTACTCCGAGATTGCAAAACAATACTCTGTATAATGTGTATGCAACGGAACTAAAAGAAGAAGAGATGATAAAACTTCCGATTGCTTTAACAGAGCATAATAATTGGGAGTTGGCTGTAACGGAAGCAATCGCCAAACGTGCAGAACTGGAAAAAGCCGCTCAATATGAAAAAGAGTATGTTCGTCCAATTTTGCTGTTTCAAGCGCAAGACATAAAAGGTGAAGTAACAGTCGAAAGACTGAAAGAAAATTTAATCAATGTCCAAAATATTCCGGAAAATGAAATTGCCATAGCAACCGGAGAACAAAAAGAACTGGACGGTGTTAATGTTTTCGACCGTAGTTGTCCTATCCGTTATATCATTACTGTTCAAGCCTTAAAAGAAGGCTGGGACTGTTCGTTTGCGTATGTTTTATGCTCTTTGGCAAATGTTCAAAGTGATACTGCTGTTGAACAGCTGCTTGGACGGGTTATGCGTATGCCGTATGCGAAAAACCGCAAAATAAGTGCCTTAAACCGAGCCTATGCTTATGTTTTGTCGCCAAAGTTCGGCGTGGCAACGGATTGTATTGTTAAAAAACTTGAAAATAAAGGATTCTCTGACGAAGAAGCCCAAAATGTTATAGAAAGAACTCCTGCAAATGATTTATTCAGCAGTAATCCGCAACCTAATAAAATTATTCTTACTTCAGAAACTATTATCAAGACACAAGAGTTGCCCAAAACAATAACTTTACAAAAGGAAAGTAACGGTTCGCATAGTCTTGTTTTCAGCAATGAGACAACCTCAGACGATATTGAGAAAATTAAGCCGATGCTTAATGAAAATGAGCAATTTGAGCTGGAGACAAAATTCGAAAATTATAAAAATAAACAGGAAGAGCCAACCCCGGCAAAAAATGGCGAAAAATTTAAAGTACCGCAAATGTTTGTGGAGTTGCAAGGTGAACTTGAATTAGCCGACCCTGAAATTGTTTTTGAATATTTTGATTGGGATTTAAATGAGTATGCACCGTATCAGTTAAACGAAAACGAATTTAAAATCGCCAGACAAGGCAATAGTTTTACGATTGATATTGATGACCATGCTTTAAGATATTCTCCTGCGGGTGAAGAACAGTTGTCTATGCCTTTTATGAGTATTGATAACTGGACACCGGAAAATTTAGTGCGATGGTTAGATAAACAGTTAAGAGATTCGTACTTTTCGCAAGCAACTATGCTAAAATGGCTGACTAACGTTGTTTCATATTTGACAGAGCACAGAGGAATCAAAATAGCCGAGCTAATGCTTGCAAAATATGCTCTTGCGACTAAGTTATCAAATAAGATTAAAGATGCCTATGCTAAGGCTAGAATGCAATCCCATCAAACTTTTTTCTTTGCTCCCCAGGCTCGCGTTGAACTCAATTTTGATAATGGTTTTGAATTTTTTGACAATATGTATACTAATGAGTTGCTATACAGGGGAAGATACAAATTTGCCAAACATTATCTTGGTGCAAATAGTGTTCCCAATTTTGATGGTGGAATTGACGGCGAAGAATTTCAATGTGCCAAAGCTATTGATACGAATAAAAATGTAAAATATTGGATACGAAATGTTGCCAAACACCCGAATTCATTTTGGCTTCCGACCTCAACGGATAAATTCTATCCCGATTTTGTAGCATTGCTTAATGATGGACGAATTCTTATCGTCGAATACAAGGGTGCTCATTTAATTGATAGCGCAGACACAAGGGAGAAAAAACAGATAGGTGACTTGTGGCAAGCTAAATCAGGTGGTAAAGGGCTGTTTTTGATGGCAGAGAAAAATAAAGATGGTTTAACTGTTGCCGAACAGATAGCAGTAAAAATAAACAAATAAGGCACAAAAAAGAGGTGGCCGCAACCACCCCTTAATGAGATTTTGTAGGGATTATTCTTTGCCGTTGCCGCCATTCTTATCCTTATTATCATTGGTTGGAACGGGCAAGGTGCTCATAATATTCAGCATAAACTTCGGGCAGACATGCTCGCCAAGCACCTCGCGGACAAAATGTTCATCAGGGCTGGTCAGCATACCATTTTCCCAAGTCAGACCATCAAAATCTTCTTCATCGCTTTTCGGTGCGTTCAACGGCTCCAAAAAATCAGCTTCACATCCAATTAAAGCCAATATCTCAGCGATAGAAAGAACCCGACTATCAGAGTAGGTGCCATCAGATAACGGACGTCCAAAGTGAATGGTTGCCAAACCGCCAATCTGACCGCTATCGCTTGTAATGGTCGGTGATGGAAATGCTGGATCGATTCTGGTATATCCTTTCTGAAATTGAGCTCTGGCATTTGAACCATCTTTATTCTTTGGCTGAAACTTTATCAGATTATCCCATGCAGAACAGCCAGTTGGCGTATGTGCCAAAAAATCAATTTCATGAGCTATCAAAGGTAAGCCATAATTCCATTTATTTTTAGGATCAATTTCACCAGCTTCAAGAGTGAGAAAATTTCCGATGATTTCAAAAACTGTCGGGCGGAATTTATGCTTTTTCGGAAATTTCCAGCATCCCAATTCTTTTTTACAGGCGAGAATAATGGCACGCTCGCGGTCTTCTGCTGTTTCATAATCAGCGGCTGACAAAATACCAACTGTTACGTTGTAACCTAATTTTTCAAGCTCCTCGACAACATATTCTCCGATGGTCTTCTCGCCCAAAATTGATAGAGCAGCTTCCGGACGACTGGCTAGCCATTGCGGTACATTTTCAATAAATATATAATCATAACCAACGGCTCTAACAACCTCCAAAGTATCTTCAAACAAAGCCGCTCGATGAGTTTTTCCTTTGTTTTTGGAATTATTGAGCAAACTTGCTTCTTGACAGGGCGGCGATGCCAATAATAATTTTGCTCCATGTCTTTTGTTGGCTTCAATAATTTTATCAAAAATTTCTTGTTCATCGATTCCGCCAATAATGGTTTCGCAGTCAGGATATAATCTGCGGTGGGCTTTTCCACGACGTTTATCTTTTTCGTTGGCGACCACGATTTTAACATTAGTAGATTTTTCCAACAAACTGGTACCAACGCCGATGTTGCAAAATAGCGAACATGCTTTTATTTCTTTTGTTGAATCAAGCTCTTTAAATGTGGCTTCAAAATCTTCATCTTTAGCCCTCCATTTCTTAAAATCGTAGTGATTCTTTCCGATTTTTCCTCTTGCCTTCTTGCTAATTCCAAGGGATAAAGCTAAAGTTCTGGTCGGAAGTTCACCTCGTTCAAATGCGGTTTTGATGGCCTGCCAAACATTTTCAATAAAAAGTTTCTGAAAGTCTCTGGTTCTTCTGGCACCAAGCCGTGGATATTTCTCCGCAATGGTATCTTTCTTAGTTTTCTTGCCGGAACTTTTGCCTTTGTCTTTCAGACCTTTGTTGATTTTCATCTGCCGGAGATCTTCTCCAATCAGGCATTCCGCCAAAAGCTGATAAGCTGCTTGAAGCTGAAGTTTCTGAAATCGGATTAAGTATTCCTCCTCGGATAACGGAGCTGACTTCAAAATCGCCAATTCGGCTGAGACGGAAAGTTTAACCCTTTCGATGAATTCGGTTATTTGTGTCGGATCTGTAGGCATGGGCGGCAGATTGTCATTTGCATGACTTTCTTTCAGCTTTTCTATTTCGTCATCGGAAAGTTTATTGCTTTCAAAAATTTTTTCCAGAGATAAATTTTTCAAGCACTCAGGCAAATTGAAATCTTCAATGTCGCCGATAGGTTGGGGATTGATTTCCTGCTTGATGGCTGTGTTGTTTCCGTTTAAGAAAGTCTCACGACGGTTAAAGGCGGTAGATAAAGCGGAACCCATCTGGGCATTTTCATTTAAATTTATCATTTCTTTTATCCTTATATTTAAGTGTTTTGTAACTCAAAGGTTTGACCTCGTTACAAAACCATATATATCAAAAAAGCCCGCTTACTTGTATTTGATAAGGAGAAAGTGTCCGATTTAGATATGTATCATTTTGATTTTATTTATTTTTCTGTTTCTAATTTTAACAATCTTATAGAGATTTTTTATAATTTTCAGTTCGGGAATATAGTATTTAGTCGTATAGGGGGTGTAATCAAAATGAGTAAAATTGCAAGAATGAGCATAAAAAGCTTCTTTCTTAATCCCAAGTATTTTTAACGCTTCTTTTCGGTTGCACCAGTATTTGTATGTTTCTTTAGCGTAATTGATAGCTTGAAGTTTGGAATTATTATGATAGTGATGGTGATTTTTAAGGTAATCGTTTATATTGTTGTCATTATAATATGTACGAAGCTCAGTTTCAAATTCGACAATTATATCTTTTTTTGTGCAATATTTAACTAAATTTTGAGCCAAAATATAATCGTCTTCATCATATTTAGCTGTGAGATTGTTTATCAATTTTGCGTTTGCTATCAATTTAGTGACGGTATCTTTATCTAAATTAAAGATTTGAGATAAATCTTTTTTTGTTAGAGTAAAATTAATATCTAATCTTTTACACTCATTAATGGATTTTATCTGTAGGGGATTTTGACCGGAAATTTGCTGTATTATCTCATAATTTCCATCAATGGTTTTATTGGGATTTTTATTTTGCACCTCTAGTAATGCCAGATTAGTTTTGCAGTCATAATTTGCAGTCTTATATGTAGCATAAAGAAAATTACAGTATTTTGTTAGTGCTGTTTTTCTGTCTTGTACGCCTTTATTGTTATAAACGATGTGCACAGCTATTCTTTTAATGTCTTCATAATTTTCTTTTATTTCAAGTATAAGGCGATACAGCTTAGCAAGATCAATATTAGAGTTATGTTTGCTTTCTAATGTATCATTGCTTTCGTATAGATGACGATTAATCAACCACAAGTCATCATAAAGAGCTTTCAAATTAGTATTACAAACAAAATAGTTCTCTTCTCCATCAAATAAAGATAATTTTATGTCTGATTCGGTTGTTACATTAGTATTTTTATAAATATTGTCAGAAATTGTATTGAAATATTCCAAAGCCTGCAAAATTGTAACACGGTCAAGATAGTATTCTTTGTTAGCAAGTTCATAATACTGAACTAACAGAGGGATAATATTTATGGTCAACATATCCCAATTTTGATGAGATATTTTTTGAAGTCTGGATAGATAAGATGTGATAGTTCCAGGCTTGGTTCCTTGTTGAATTAACCATTCTTTGAATTTTTCTTTTAAATCTGCCATTTTATGAAAGCTCCTAAATTCATCATAAGTTATCGAGATTTAAGAAAAAGTAAAACCGAAAATTTGTTCAATAGATGACATCAACGTCAGTTAATGGAAAGAAACGAGTATGATATTTTTAACAAATAACTATCCCGAAGGACTGGCTAGATTCAAACCAAGTTAAGCTATTGAAAAACAAGGATACTTAAAGAAAGTAGTTCGTATGGATAGTAAAAAAGGCTAGTTTTGAAAACATATTACACGAACCGCAAAATATCATTAAAAAACAAGAGGTTAGACTCAAAAATCTAACCTCTACCTATCTTGGCTGGGGTGGCTGGATTCGAACCAACGAATGTCGGCACCAAAAGCCGATGCCTTACCACTTGGCGACACCCCAATATGTTCCGGCCGGTAAGCTGCCGGGCAGATCGATAACGTCTGCAGGCTTATATTTATGCTAAAATTTTTATTATTGCAAGACTTTTTTCTTTGCCTTTGCAAAAAAGGTTTTCACTTTTATTTCAGCAGCTGTTTTTTCTTTTCTTCGCGAGCCTTGAGAATGTCGAGGTCTCTTTCCGTGGCGATCCTGTCCAGAATGGTTTTAACCACCTGATCCAATTCGTGATTTTCCCGATAATCGGCGTGCAGGGCAAAGTTGACACGGTTGTCAACCAGCAGCCGCAGAGCTTTTTGTTTGCTGGTTGCGCTTTGGTCATATACGGCAATGGCGTTGCCGCCGCGCTCTTTTGTCAGTTTCATTGACGGGATGTCGGTCATTCCGTCGCCGAAATAAATCATCCGTTTGAACGGAATGGGGCGTTCTTCATCGGGTGTAAATTCATTTACTGCAACATCATCGTTTTTGCCCAGACCTTTGTTGATTTTGGAGAGATATTGGGTTTTGATGCTGTAATTGATGACCCGTGCCGGCCAAACCGGAGTGCCGTCAGCGCCGAAAGCATAAGAACAGGCAAAAATATCTTTGAAATACTTGCTGACTTCGGTTCCGGCCATAATCTCTTCGTAGCCTGATGATATGATGTAATGTTCGATTTCCAAATCAAGCGAAGCGCCGAAACGGTTAATCCGCTCAAACCATTCCAGAACGCCGGGAAAATAAATCACGCCTTTCCCGCATTCCTTCAGATTTTCTTTCGTCAGGCGAATGCCCATTTCTTTGGCCGTTTTCATAAAATAATACATACTGCCGGTCACTTGGTCGGCGCCGTTTTCACGCGACCATTGGTTGGCCTTGGCCCAGAACTCGTCCGGCGTCATCCCGAATTGCGGAATCAGGCAAAAGTCCTGCATATACTGAGTGCTCAGGGTTTCGTCAAAGTCATAAATCAGAGCGACTTTAGTCTTATTATTTTGCATTTTTGATTATCTCCGCTTGCTTTTTGGAATTTATTATTATACAAGTAAGAAGTTAATTTTTTACTAGTTTTAATAAAGAGGAAATTTCGAAATGGTTGCAAAGACAATGGACCAGCTGGTCTCCTTATGTAAACGCCGTGGCTTTATTTTTCAGAATGCCGATATCTACGGCGGCATGCAGGGGGTTTATGACTATGGTCCGTTAGGCGTAGAATTGAAGAACAACCTGAAAGCGGCCTGGTGGCGGGCAATGGTCTATGAACGTGATGATATCGAAGGACTGGATGCCGCTATTTTGACTAACCGCAAGGTTTTGCATTATTCCGGCCATGAAGACACTTTCTCTGACCCGATGACCGACTGCCGCAAATGCAAAGGGCGTTTCCGCGCTGACCACATTAAAGACGGAAAGTGCCCGAATTGCGGCTCGACAGATTTGACCGAACCCCGTCCGTTTAACCTGATGTTCAAAACGACGGTCGGCCCGGTTGATAATGCGGAAAATCTGGCTTATCTGCGTCCGGAAACCGCACAGGCAATTTTTACCCAATTTAAAAACGTGGTTGATTCCACCTCGCGCAAGCTGCCGTTCGGCATTGCTCAAATCGGCAAATCTTTCCGCAACGAAATCACACCGCGCAACTTTATCTTCCGCGTCAGGGAGTTTGAACAGGCTGAGCTGGAATATTTTGTTATGCCCGGCGAAGACGAAAAATGGCATGAAATGTGGAAAGAAGCCCGGATCAAATGGTGGGAAGAGCAGGGACTGCCGCGCGAGCACATTAATATTTATACCACGCCGAAAGAAGATTTGGCTCACTATGCCAAAGCCTGCTATGACATTGAATATCAGTTCCCTCACGGTATGGAAGAACTGGAAGGCATAGCCAACCGCACCGATTATGACCTCGGCAACCATACCAAAGGGCAGGATGAATTAAATCTGACCTCGCACTGTCATCCCAACAGTGAATCTACCACCAAGTTGTGCATTCGTGATGATGACAGCAATTCCTGGGTCGTTCCTTTTGTGATTGAACCTTCGATGGGGGTTGATCGCGGCGTTTTGGCTGTTTTGACCGAAGCTTATGAAGAGGAAGATCTCGGCAATAACAACAGCCGTATTGTTTTGAAACTGAAGAAACATCTTGCGCCGATAAAGGTCGCGGTTATTCCGTTGAAAAAGAATAACGAGCAGATAATGGCCAAATGCCATGAAATCAAACAAAATCTGCTTAAACTGGGGATTGGGCGCGTTGCGTTGGAAAATACCGGAAATATCGGCAAAGCCTACCGTCGCCACGATGAAGTCGGTACCCCGCTGTGCCTGACGGTCGATTTTGAAACCATTGAAAACCAACCGGAATCCGTAACCGTCCGCGATCGTGACACAATGGAACAGCATCGCGTTAATATTGCAGATCTGCCGGCTTATTTGCGGGAATATTTTCTGAGTTAAAAAAAGCTCCCTTTGGGGAGCTTTTTTTTAACTGCCGTAATAAGGAACGAAAGTAGCATGTACGTCATCTGCATCTATAGTTATCCTGTCACCCTCTGAGACATTGAAATAGAAAAAGGACCGTTGTGTTACGTCACCGGTTAACGAACCGATTTTTTTGCCGTTGATGATGATAAAAGCGCCATAATTTCTAATGTCATGAGCATGTCCGATAACAATTCCGTTTTGATAAGCCGGCCAATCCTGTTTTCCCGGAATATCTGATGCCCAAGCCCAATTTAATTTAAATTGATAAAATGTATCAGCTTTTTTAGTGCAGTTAAAATAGGAGGTGTTAAAGGGGCACTTGAGAGCTGGACTGAGACAGTCAGAGGTGCTTCCGGTATAAGTATATCCCAAATCAGAGCACGATGGCTGAGCGCCGCAGGTCTGGGCATACACATTGCCGACAATCACCGAGGTTAAAATGCTCCCCGCCAGTAAAATTGATAGTTTCATCTTCTTTCTCCT